>Ga0163153_10008217_pt1 | contig 10933 bp, 8 predicted proteins | sample OliLakLV19MP6IB1_FD_148629 | JGI IMG/M metagenome (GOLD analysis project Ga0163153, IMG submission 148629) | Freshwater microbial mat bacterial communities from Lake Vanda, McMurdo Dry Valleys, Antarctica - Oligotrophic Lake LV.19.MP6.IB-1 | ecosystem: Environmental > Aquatic > Freshwater > Lake... | reverse complement strand
CTATTAGTTCTATGTCTACAGTCTTGAGTCCGTAGTCCTGAGTCGAGACAAAGAACTCAGGACTACGGACTACTGAGTATAGCATAGTGACCGCCGATTTATCCAAATGTGTGCATCAGTAAAGAATCGCTACTAGCGTAATGTGCTCAGGTATCAACCACTAAAAAACTTACATTTTATTTATTAACATAACAACAAACAAATATTGTTTTCTTATCAGTTTTATCAGTTTACTACCTAGACAGATATAGAAAAGTGTAGTATACTGAAAAGTAATATGTATTATCTTGGCATGACGAAACCTTCATTTTAATTTACTACCAACCTACGATGTATACCGCAGGCGCTCATAGATGAAAAGGCGCATAGGTGCCAATAGGTACGTTATCATTCTCATCTATGGCCTTGCTGAGTATAGTTACGCAATAATAGAGCATAATCTGGTGCAGTATATAGTGTTCCTATTTGAGTTGTGGAGACCTGACAGGTTTGCGAAACCTGTCAGGTCTTATACGAATCATTTAGGAACACTATAGTCGGTGTGAACTAGTGAAAGCTGACCTATATGAGTACATTCATTTTTGTTTTGCTTGTTATCATTGGCACTAGCCTACTCTGTACGCTACTTATCATCAGCTCGGCCATTGTTTCTAGCCGTTCGACGCAACAGTTATCGGCTAAACAGATGACTGATCGCCAAGAAGAGGCAAACCTATTGCAAATTTTGCAGCAAGGTCAACGCAAGAGAGCGGCAAATAAACTTCTGCCCAAATGGTTGTTTGGCCGGTGAACATTATTGGTGAGCCTTTAAAACAAAGCGAACAACGTATCCCCGATCACTAGCCAAAAGAACTATCTTTTGGTATACTTCCTCAGATCATAAAATCGGTTGTTATCCCGCCAGGATTGGTTGGCATATAATCCGGCTGTCAACGTAATGGATAACAGACCGTTCACTAGAGGAGGTGTGGGTGAAAACCAATTGGAGTCGTAACGCATTTTTGTATCTGCTGATTTTGATCGCGGGTGTCGTTGTCTATTTTAATGTGCCGTGGACGGCACAGAACCCCGAACAGATTGCGCTGAGTCAACTGGCAAATTCTATCGAGCGCGAGCGCGTTGATTCGATCGTGGTGCGTGGTGAAGAAGTGCGGGTTATGCTAAAGGGTAGCCAATCACCGCTGATTACCCGTCGCGAAGCCGATGTGCCGCTGACTCAAACCTTAGCGGCCCTGGGCGTTGAACCTCAGCAATTAGGCAAAGTCAAGATTACCTACGAAGCGCCCGGCAATGGTAGCAACTGGCTGGCGCTGTTGATCAACCTGTTGCCCCTCGTCTTTATTGGCGGTCTCTTCTTTATTCTCTTTCGTCAAACGCAAGGCAGCAATAATCAGGCGCTCTCCTTTGGCAAGAGTCGCGCCCGCCTGTTCACTGGCAACCGCCCCACGATCACCTTTGATGACATAGCTGGCGCGGATGAATCCAAACAGGAGTTGCAAGAGGTTGTGGAATTTTTGAAAGAGCCACAAAAATTTGCCGCATTGGGTGCGCGTATTCCCAAAGGTGTGCTGCTGGTTGGCCCGCCCGGCACAGGCAAAACCCTGATGGCAAAGGCCGTTTCCGGTGAGGCCGGTGTACCATTTTTCAGCATCTCTGGTTCTGAATTTGTGGAAATGTTTGTCGGTGTCGGCGCCAGCCGCGTGCGCGATCTCTTTGAACAGGCCAAGCGTAACAGTCCTTGCATTATCTTCATTGATGAGATCGACGCCGTCGGTCGCTATCGTGGCACGGGATTGGGCGGTTCGCATGATGAGCGTGAGCAAACGTTAAACCAGATCCTGGTGGAGATGGACGGCTTTGGCACGGACACCAATGTGATTCTGATTGCTGCCACCAACCGCCCGGATATTCTTGACCCTGCCCTTCTGCGCCCTGGTCGCTTTGACCGCCGCGTCACCATGGATCGGCCTGATATTCAAGGCCGCCGCGCCATTCTCAATGTTCATGTCAAAGGCAAACCGATAGCGCCCGATGTCGATCTGGAAAGGATTGGCCGTCAGACGCCTGGCTTTGTCGGTGCGGACCTGGAAAATGTGGTCAATGAAGCGGCCATTTTAGCCGCACGCCGCAACAAACGCGCGATTGGTATGTCTGAGTTGCAAGAGGCCGTCGAACGCATTGGCCTTGGCGGCCCCGAACGGCGCAGTCGCTTGATTACACCAGAAGATAAGAAGGTGCTGGCCTACCATGAAGCCGGCCATGCTGTCATGGCGCGGCTGTGCGAAAATGCTGATCCGCTCCAAAAGATTACGATTGTTCCCCGTGGTCAAGCCGGTGGTTATATCTGGCAAGTGGCCGAACATGACCGGGTTTTGGCTTCACGCTCCTACTATATGGATAATCTGGCGGTGGCCTTGGGCGGACGCACGGCGGAGGAGTTGGTCTTCAACCATCAATCGACCGGTGCCAGCAGTGACATCCAACAGTTGACAAAAATAGCGCGCGCCATGGTGACCAAATATGGCATGAGCGACAAGATGGGGCCACTCCAATTTGGTCAGCAAGAAGAGTTGGTCTTCTTGGGTCGTGAATTGGCCGAACAGCGCGACTACAGCGAAGAAGTAGCCGAGCAGATTGACTCTGAAGTCCACCGCATTGTCGATACAGCCTACCAACGCGTTCATCGCCTGTTGAGCGAGAACATTGGCAAATTACATGCCGTCGCCCAGGCGTTGATCGAACATGAAACCTTAAACCACGACGAATTTGAAGCGATTTTTGCGGGGATATAGCACGACTATAGCGGCATCTAGGGGTTCCCGTGACAAATCCGTTGCTGTCACGGGAACCCCTAGATGCCGCTGACAATGTCGCCGTCGGCGCGATAATTCTGCCAAGGGCGCGCAAAATTGCAATCGGAGAGAAGGATAAGATGTTACTCGAACAAGTTGCCGAACATTTTGCGATGACACCGCAACAGATTCAACAGGAGAGCCTGCGCCTTTATCTAGAGCGCAAGCTCCGTCTGGTAGAAAGTGAGCTATTTACACTGGCCCAACACTTTGGAGTGAAGACAATTGCCGAACTAGATGAGGCCGTGCAGGTTGGTCAATTGCATGAAGCAGAAACCTTTGAGGGTTACTTTCGGTTGGACTATCTTGAAAGTGAACGAGATGCTCTGCACACCCTTCTAGGATAACTATGATACCGACCCTGCATGATCTTCAACAGATTGCAGAAGTTGAATTTGGCTCCATCATTATCGACAGTCAATCACTTGGCGATAAGCTTCGCTTCTTTCTAATGGATGAGAGCTATATTGACATTTGGCTGTCACGTAAGCTGAACACTCGTTTTGGCTTTCATTAGGAGCGCCAACATTTAGACGGGACATTGTATCGCTATGATAACTTCCCTGACACTGACTGGCATTTGGTTGTGACCTACCCTTATCATTTTCACAATGGTTCTCAGAAAAATGTGGAAGCCAGCCCCTTTAGTCCCGATGTTTTGGTCGGTTTTCGTGATTTTATGCACTTTGTACAACGCAAGTTGGCCGGAGTGTGAACTATGAGTACCGATCAATGCCACAACATCTCCGCACCCAGTGGCCCCGGGTACAAGCGTATCGCGCCCAGGGGCACCCAGATAAAGGCCCCAGACTGGGATCATACCACCGCACACCGTAATCATACAAGCCCAGGCCGGTTTCTTTGTGCTGGTCGGTAAACTTGTAGCTGGTGAGGGTGCTTGTACCAAAGACTACGGCAGATTCGTGACAGAAGCGGATTGATCGTTGGGCAGACCCACTGGTCGGTCAACAGAAAACCAGGTGTCCAACCACTGTGGCAGTGGCTGAAATCAATAGTTATCTATTCTTTCAAGCCCTCTTCTTCCTCCTTATTTTCGGTCTTTAACAGCACTTCTCGCCCTTGCCCACTCCCCAAATCCCCGCCGACAATCCCTTTGGCAGCCAGTTGTTCCATCAAGCGCGCGGCTTTGGGGTAGCCGATGCGTAGTTTGCGTTGTAATAGACTGGTGCTACAATTTTTCATGCCGCGTAGCACCTCGATTGCGTCTTGAATCAGTTCATCGTCATCCTCTTCTTTGTCGAGCAGACCGGCCCAAGGCGGCACACTGGTCGGTGCATCTGTCACCCGTGCTTTCCAGTGATCGACCACGGCATTGATCTCTGGGTCGGTGACCAGACAGCCCTGGACGCGCTGTAACTTAGCCATGTCCGGCCGCATGAGCAACATATCACCACGACCCAGCAATCGTTCGGCGCCGGGCGTATCCAAAATGACGCGACTATCGATCTGGCTGGTAACGGAAAAGGCGATGCGGGTAGGAAAGTTAGCTTTGATCAGACCCGTCACCACATCGGTGCTGGGGCGCTGGGTCGCCACCACTAGATGAATGCCGGTGGCACGCGCCATCTGCGCCAAGCGACAGATCTGGCGCTCAATGTCATCGGCGGCGGTCATCATCAGATCGGCCAACTCGTCAATGATCAGCACAATGTAGGGCAGCGGCTGGAGAACATTTTCGCCTTTTTGTTTTTTGTTTGCCAGCGCGTTGTAAGAATCGATGTTGCGCACGCTCACCGATTTGAAGAGTTGATAGCGGTCGTCCATCTGCAACAGCAGCCAAGTCAACGCGCCCATGACTTGGTCTACTTCAATAATCACCTTGCCCAGCAAGTGGGGAATGCCATTGTAGCCCTGCAACTCCACCATCTTGGGATCGACCATCACAAAGCGCAACGCTTCCGGCCCATAACGCATGAGCAGGCTGGTGATAATGGCATTGACACAGACCGATTTACCCGAACCAGTCGAGCCGGCAATCAGCAAGTGCGGTGCCCGCGTCACATCCATCACAATCGGCGCACCCGATGTGTTACGCCCCAACGCGACCGGCAAAATGCCCCCATCGTGAAAGGCTTTGCTGTCGACAATGCCACGCATACTCACCACCACTTTTTCGCTGTTGGGCACTTCAATCCCGACATAGGGTCGCCCCGGCACCGGCGCTTCGATACGCACCGCCGGCACGGCCAAGGCCAACGCCAGATCATCAGCTAGACTGACAATGCGATTAACCCGCACCTTGCGTCGTTGGCCGGCGCGCTCCAGATAGAGCGGCTCCACCCCAAATTGGGTCACAGTTGGGCCACTTTCCACATGCACTACCTTCACAGGCACATTAAAATCTTCCAGGGTGCTCTCGATCAGATCCTGCGTCTTGCGTGCGTCCACTTCGCGATAGACGCCGATATCGGCAATCAACAGATCAGAACCCGGTAGATCACCCTTGCCGGTAGCTTTCTTTGAGCGTCCAGACGGAGCCGCCGGGGCCTGGGAAGGATTGGAGGTAGGGTTTTTGGCAGCCGCTTTGGTACGAGTCCGTGCGGCGGTGGCGACGGTTGGCGCTACGGCTTGTGGGTCAATGCGCTGGGCATTGTTCATTAGTACTTGTGTAGGTGTCGGTGCAACAAGGGTGGATCTTTCTATATCCCGTGGCGCAACGTGCTCGCGACGAGAAGCAACATAGCCGGCGGCTGTAAGCGGCGGCTGATCCTCATCAGGCAGTGGCCGAATAGCAAGCGCAGCCAGCAACATGCGGACTTCGTTAAATCCTTGTTTTGCCAGGGTTGCCAGCGGTGCGACGATGGCTGGCAAGGCTACAAGATTGGTGAGCAGTGGCTTCAAATAGACAAGCGGCGAGTAGCGTGCGATCAAATAGATACCGATGGCGCCCAATAACCAGACCAGCACCAAGGCCGGCCAACGGCCCAAACCTGCCATCAAGACACTGCCCAGCGCCCAGCCGACCAAACCACCATTCAATCCATCGAGCCGTGCTTCCCAGGTGACAATTTCATTATTCCAGAGAAACGCACTACTCATGGCACTAAGAAATAACAGTTCTGCGCCGACAATAGCTTCCACCCCCCAGTGACCCGCGCGTGCGCCAATCATCATGACCGCACCCATAAGCAGTAAGCAGAGGGCAAACCAGGGGGTGGTCCAGCCCAGCACAATTATTCCCCAAGGCACGCCATTGCTGCTGTCAGCGCCGCCCCCCAACAGGGTCAACAATAGACCGCCACCCGCCACAAAGAGGAAAAGCCCGATCAGTTCTACACTTAGATTTTCTTTTAGATCATCGAGCCAGGGACGGGTCGATGGTTGCTTGCTACGAGCAGTGCGCGTCATAGGGCGACAGGCTCCTTCCCACGAATTGACTGAATTGTGCGCACATCCAACTCTCCACTGTTTTCCTGTTCCATCTCCGTCAGGACACGCGCCACCTGGCCAATCGCAACCCGTTGTTTACGATAGAGATCACTTTCACTCATGACCAAGCGGTCGGCGATCTCACGCACCTTGCGCCCTTCAATAAAACGCATTTCCAGAATATTATAGAGTAGCCACTCCGGCGCGCTAAGATTGGGCTTGCCATCAGGCCGCATTCGTTCAATCGCCAACCCTAGCACAAGACGCAGCGCTTTGGTAGGATCGCCATCGGAGTGTGCCAACGCATCACTGACTACGCGCAGACGAACGAGCGGACTAAGCGTTAATTTTGGCCCCCCCCAGTAATGGCTTAATGCTTCTTTGACCCAGGTGTCAAATTCTTGGCTGTGGATTGGGCTGGGATCAAGCAGCGCTTGCACCGGTGTCGTATCACTTTCGAGCGCGCTGTAGGGCGACAAGCTGCGCCATTGCTGAATCCGGTCGATATCGGGAATGATCCGCCGTAGTGACACAAAAACGCCTTGCTGCAATTTACGGTCAGCCAGTGCGCTCCCAATCCGTTGCAGCATTTTGCGTAGCACAACCATTTCATCTTGACCCAGAAGCGGCGTCTCGGTGCGCGCCTGCACCCCCAAAATGCCCAACACACGCCGCTTCTCTTCGCCATTGGTTGCGACTTCAAGCAGGGGCCAAATCCAAAAGCCGGCATGGGCGACAGGGCGCACCGTACCCTCTTGCCGGAGCGCACGGTTCAGGGCCTCATTCCAATCTTTGACATTGACAATCTGGGTGTGACTTTCATTCGGCCCAACCGTTGCCTCCAGCATCAGATCCGGCCCCACAACAGCCGCCACAAAACCGGCCGGCACGCGCAAGAGTTCGCAAAGCGCGATCAAGTTGTTTTCTAAAAACTCGCGCAGATCACTGGTGGTCAGCAGCCGACGATCCAGTTCGCGCAACCAGGCCACCTCTTCGCGATCTTCGCGATAGATCAGCCAATCCACCCAGGATTTGGTGACACTGAGAAAGAGTTGGCTCACAATAATCACTCCCGTGATCACACTAAAGAGCACCATATCACGCGGCAGCCCTAGAATGCGTTCAACGGTTGGCAAGGTTTGCACCGCCAAGATGACCAAAATCGCCGCAATGGGGCCGCGCATAAAAAAGCGAATTAACCGATAGCGCACCACGCGATCGGGCGTTAAGACATTAAAATAGACGACGGTGTAGCTCATCAACACCAAGAGTACAGCCACGGCAATATTGCCAACCAAGGAGAGAAACAACACCGGTAGACTGGCGCGCGACGCCACCATAATGCGGCTGAGCGCCACCAGATAGGGAAAGACGCCAACGCCCGGCGCTACAAAGCCCAGCAACAGATAGGTCATTCGTTGTCGGGTGTGAGCCGTCAGACAGCGCGAACGCGCCTTCCAAATATTGCGCAAGGCCAGGAGCACCGTGACCACAAAATAGGTGATAAAAAACTCAAAATAGGGACCGGCTTCCAAATAACTGATCGGTGGTGTATAGCGTACCTCACTCACCAGTTGACTACCCAGGAGGGCAAGCATGGCGCTCGCCAAGCCAACCAGCGCAACAATGACCGCCACCCAACGCCGCCGCCCAATGCGATAGTTGGTCGTTTCCAAGACGGCAAGCGAAAAAAGATAGTACGCGGCCGGCACCAGGGCCACCCCCAGCCATTGAAAACGTAGCCAACGCTCGGCTGAATCGGCCGTCACCACTCGGTTGATGGCGACATCACTGGCATAGACCACCATGACACAGCCCAACAGCAGCGCAAAGCGACGCGCCACCGGGCTACGAAAGTTATAGGTGAAGGTATAAGCCAGCAGGGAAAAAGCCAGAATCACAACAATCGACGAAATAGCGACATTGCTAAAGGTCAACAAGTGTGTCAACGTAAAAATTGAATCAATCATAAGGACTAGCTAACCCATTCAATGGTTTCATTGACAACCACCCACATATTGCGCCGCTTTTGCAGGAGCAGATGAAAGCCGCCGCCCACGGTTGGCGTGCGGCGAATATGTAGCGTCACTTCGGCATCGTTGACGGTTTGAAAGGCAATCGGCTCCATTTCGATCACCGGTCCCTCGGGTGGTGCGGTCGGCTCATCGGGCATAAGCCAGAGTACCGTACCGTCAAAGCCAAGATCGCCCTCCACCTCGGCGGGGTGGCAACGAATGCGCAGTTGTGCAGCTCTGCCGTCGCTGTTGGGGTCGAGATGACGCAGCGAGCCAAGCTTATGCACCAACACCGTGCGCCGGATGCGCAAGGTGTCCGGCTCCTGGCGGTCGGCGCTGCGATAGTAGCGCGCTAGGGCATAGATCGGACCAAAAGCGTTCTGCTGACTTAGCAAATGCAAGATCTCCTCGCGAATACTCCCCCACCGGTAGCGCCACTCCTTGGTTTGAATTTGATCACCATAGTCAAGCAACTCCAGCGTAGCTTCGGCCCCGATCCGGCTCACAATGGCCACCGGCGACACACGAGACGGGTCTTGCTTTAAGCGCGCCAACAAAATTTCCGGTGTCGATTCCACTTCGTCGGCCACTAAAAAGGAGCGCTGCGTGCTCATTGTAAAATAAACGCCCACCACAACGGCCAATGTCAACAGAGCGACTAACGTCCAGGCGACTGGATCCATCGCCTCTACAACCCGGGGCAACGAGGGCAATGGGCCCCAGTCCCATCCGGCAAAGAAACGGCGAAGTATGTCTAAAAAATCCTGCATAGATACTACAAACCAACCCATCTACTAAAGAAATCAATTCTTTCATTTTACCATACGTTCGTAACAACCCCAGGTTTTGAAGCGCTGAAAGTTCGTGCCTCAAGGGCAGACACGCTCTGCTTCAGCAAAAATATCCGTAAAAATCTGCCAAATTCGCCAAGTCCGCGTTCTATCCTGCGTTGCATGGTTGCCCATTTCAGGGTTCGGTAAGCCATCCAGTATAATGATAGAAAAAGGGGATACTGATGAATTTACAGATTCGACCTGTGGGTGATAGTGACATTGATGCAATCGTTCGCTTATCTTTGCTGGCCTGGGAGCCGGTTTTTCTTTCCTTTGAAAAAAGGCTCAACGGGAGCTCAGGGGGTTGACAGCATCGGATAAATCCGACGCCTGCTATAGGAAACCGGCTCGCGCCTAAGAGGCAACCGCCCTTGGGCGCGGTTTTTGGTAGCAGACACCGGTTTTAACCGGTGGTTGGCGATGTCAACCACCTGAATTCCGGTTGAACCTAAAAAGAGATTGAGAGATTGAGAGATTGAGAGATTAGTCCAACGCTAATCTCTCAATCTCTTCATCCCTTCTATTATATGGATTACCGCTTACAAAGGGACAACACATGGATCAGATCGCGCTGATCTCCGACATTCACGGCAATATCCCGGCCTTGGAGGCGACATTGGCCGATATCAGACGCCGCAGGATTGACACCATTTTCTGTCTGGGTGATTTGGTGGGCAAAGGTCCACACGGCGAAGAGGTCATTGATCGCTGTCGCCACCTCTGTACCCGCACTGTGAAAGGCAACTGGGATGATTTCATTGGGAAAGCGACGGACAATCCAACCCTTCAATGGCATCAACAGCGCCTTGGCCCTGTCCGCCTGGCCTATCTCGCGGCCTTGCCCGCCACCATTGAGTTCTATATGAGTGGCAAGCGAGTGCGGCTTTTTCATGCCTCGCAGAATGGCGTCTACTATCGCGTGCGCATGAATGACCCCATTGAAAAACACCTGGAGATGTTCACTAATACCGAGTTCACGGGGAATGTCTTTGAACCCGATGTGGTGGGTTATGGTGATATCCACAGCGCGTATCTCAAAAGCTTCCGCCATAAGATCTTGTTCAATGTCGGCAGTGTCGGCAATCCACTCGATTTGACCCAGGCCGCCTATGCGATTCTCGAAGGGGCGTATGAGAGTAGGAAGGCTGGCGTTTTTTCTGTTCAGATCATCCGCGTACCCTATGACATTGAACTAGCGATCCAACAGGCGGTAGAGGTAAAGATGCCGGAAGTAGAGCTATATGCCAATGAACTGCGCACGGCGCGTTATCGTGGTCTTTCCGCGCCACCGCCAAGTCAATGAGAATAGGAGATTACGGTTTGAGATAACAAAAAACGGAGAACAATCATGGACGCCAAAAAAATCTATGTCGAAGGTCTTGCCCGTCTGCCGGTCTTCTGTCATGCCACCATTGCCGGCGATTTTATCTATGTCTCCGGCACGCTGGGATCGAAACCCAACTCGATGGAATTGGTTGAGGGTGGCGTTGGGCCACAAACCACGCAGACGTTGCGCAATATTGAGACGATCCTGCACGCTTGCGGCGCATCGTTGGCCGACCTGATCAAGGTCAATGTCTTTCTGCATGATATCAACACCTTTGCTGAAATGAATCAAGCCTACATGGCCGTAATCGGCAATGATCCACCGGCGCGCATCACCGTTGGCCGGGCCGATCTGGCGCTAGGCGCGGCGGTGGAAATTGATGCGGTTGCGTACAAGGTGGGCGCGCAACCGCTATTTTGACAAAACTAGAGGAGGGCGCTATGCCGCGTTTGTTATTACGCACTATCGGCTCTTTGTTGATCCTTGGGTTGTGCTTGCCACCGGCGATGGTTTTCC
>Ga0163153_10008216_pt1 | contig 10938 bp, 11 predicted proteins | sample OliLakLV19MP6IB1_FD_148629 | JGI IMG/M metagenome (GOLD analysis project Ga0163153, IMG submission 148629) | Freshwater microbial mat bacterial communities from Lake Vanda, McMurdo Dry Valleys, Antarctica - Oligotrophic Lake LV.19.MP6.IB-1 | ecosystem: Environmental > Aquatic > Freshwater >... | reverse complement strand
CAGGGCTACGTGCTTCGCGTGAGCGGTACGGTGGACCGCGAAGCGCGCGAGTTCGTCGTCGCGATCGGCGAGACCGCCCACGCGCGCCACGAGTTCCGCATCGGCGACGAGGTGAGCGGCGTCGGCCGTATCTACGGTCTGGGCTATGTCTGATAGTGAGCGATTACGCGAATAGGCCTTTTATCCCGCCTATCCGCAACCCGCCTCACACCGTGCGCCACTCTTTGCCCGGCATGATCCGATGCATGAACTCGTCAAACAGCGGTGCGGTGAATGCCGCGTCGCCGTGGTTCGGGCTCCAGATCATGCCTTTGTTGATCAGGTGGTTGCGCGTCGGCAGGGCGTCGGCCAGGGCGCGATGTGCCGCGCCGCTCCAGCGGTGCCTGGCCCAGTCCGCCGCGCGCGCCAGCGTGCCGTTGCCGGCGTCGCGGGCCAGCGGCAGCTGCTTGAAGCGTCGCATCGCGCAGTGTCCCGATGGCGGCCCCCCGGTCCCGACTCTCCCGTCGGCTGCCGACACGGTGTGTCCACGTTCTCAGCCGTGCAGCCAGAATCCACTCTCCGCGAACCGTTCGCTCCGCCACCAGCCGGTCTTGCCGTTGCCGTAGCGGAAGTTGACGGTTCCCGCCTGGCTCTGAAGCGGGGCGACCACCTCTCCCTTGCCATCGCGACGGGCCGTCAGATCCCCGGTTTCGGGAACGACGACGGTGATGTGGCCGGGGAGCCCCTCGACCGTGCGCCGCGCGACCACGAGCCCGATGGCCCCCTGATTCACTTCCTGTTGAAGCTTCGTGGCCGTTCCCGTCTGGCGCCAGCCGAATCGCGGGCCGAAGTCCCGCAACCAGCGAAAGAGGCCGTTGGCACGAACTTCCTCGATCGTGTTCGCGTAGCGTGGCGTCACCACCTTCCCCGTGGCGAGCGCCTCGATGGCCTTCGAGGTCCACCAGACCCGCGGGAGGTACACGCCGGCCAAGTGGCAGTAGTCGTGCGCGTAAATGTTGCAGAACGTCGAGCCGGTGCCGGGCCGGTACCGGAGATGCGCCGCCTTCTCGACATCCAGCCAGGCGACGATCGCGGCCAGTTCGGCGCGAAGCTGCTCCGGCGAGGTCCCGTTGCGCCCGGGCTGGCCGGCTTCGTTGAGGGAATGCGCATCGGCCTTCTGCGAACGCTTCGTGATCACGCCGGGCTTGCGAGGCATGGAGACCGCGACAATGCCGGTGGTCGGCGGCTTGGGAGCGGGAGCGGTGACCGCGATGACGGCGGCGCCGGGCTGGAGGACCAGGTACTTCGTCGAAGCGAAGCCGTGGAGGTGGGCGCCGCCGAGGCTCGTCTCGACTTCGAGGAAGCCGTGGACGGCCTTGCCGGTGACTGCGCGCACGAGGTGGCCGTCGGGAAGTTCCCCGATGACGTTGGCCCTCGGATCCGGCGTGCTGACGATCGCTTCGCTACGCAGGCGCAGCGTGGTCTGGAGGGTCTCGACCCGGTAAGCGGGCCCCGTGGCGGTGACCGGTGACGGCGGCGCGACGGCGGCGCTGCCGGGAGGCGGTGCGGGGATCGCGGGGGTGGCGCCGGGCAGCGCTGCGGTGCGCGCCAGTCGCAGGTAGTCGAAGAAGGCTTCTCCGTAGTAGCGGGTACCGTCGAAATACCCCTGCTTGAGCCCAAGGCCCGGCTTGTAGCGACCGGTGTTGTAGGCGATCGCGATGCAGGCCATCTCCAGGTCGGTCAACGCGGCACGATCCGCCCAGCCCACCCGCTTCAGCGCCCGCTGAAGTTCGCCCAGGCACTTTGCCAGACAGGGCGAGAACGCTTCGTAGCGACGCTCCATGAAGTAATCGGGGTCGGAGAGGAAAAACTGGAGGTCGAGCTGGAAGATCCCGAAGCCGTGGCAGAACTTGTTCGGGTTCGTGGCGACCGCCTCGTAGGCGGTCATGTGGGCGGCCATGTCCACCAGCGCCTTGCGCGCGATGTCGAACATTCGCTGCCCATCCGTCACAGCCAGAAGGTCGGATTTCGTCCTCGGGAACGCGCGCCTGCCCCCGTCCCCCTTCGCGTCAATCGTGTCGCCGACGCACAGCGCGAGCACCTGTTTCCGCGAGAGCCCCTTCCTGCGAAGCTGGGGCCAGATCTCCCCGGTCTCCTGGCAGGCGAGGGCCGCCAGCATGTCGACGTCGAACGGTGTTCCCGTGACGGCTTCCTCGATCTCCCGGTGGAACTGACGCTTGAACCACAGGACGTCATCGGCATTCGGCATACTCTTTTCTCCCCTCACATCCTCGGCCCTCGCGCGCTCGAAACGCGAAGGCGATTCGCATCTCTACGGGCGGAGTCGGGCTCGAAGTTTATGCGTCGGTCCTTCGATGCGGAAGCCCCGCGCTGAACGCGGGGATCGATTCCCCGAGGAGGCCGACGACGAAACGGAGTGTGGCACACGAGCGCTTGATGCCCGAGTCCCGTTTTTGTCGGCGAGTGATGCCGCGCACCGCTTGCGTAGAAACTTCTCCCTGTCCGATCGCGATGTTCAGAGTGAAGGGTCGTGGCCGCGCGGGACATCGGCATCGCTCGAATCGTTGCTATCACTCGTCTTTCGTTCCACCAGACAGCGCGCGTGCCCAGTCCCATCCGAGCTGGATCCCGACGTAGATCGCGGAGTCGGTCGAGTCCGAGAAATGCTCGTCCGCGCTCAAGCCGAGAGCCCACCCGATCTCGCCATTGATCGCCAACCCGTGGGGTTTGGCGTCGTCGAGGGGGAATGAGGCCATGAGTCCGAGCGAAGGCACGACCACCGGAGCGCCGGAACTGCCGTCCGCAGTGGCAGACCCCTCGCTGGAACCCGCATCGCTGGTAGGCGCGGCGATCCCGAACCCGATCGCGGGTCCCCAAGTCCAGGACTTCTTCCCCAAATCGCCCCAGCCCCACGCATAGTAGTACTGCAGAAAATCGATGGTTGGCGCGAAGCTCCCGTCCTTGAACAGATCTACTTCGTTCTTGCCGTCGTGTCCTGCGTCGAAGTAGACGCGAAGCTTGGGTTGGAAGAACAGGAGATGAGGCGATCCGGACGGCCATCTTTTCGGCTGGTCGTTCTGCGTGTCGACCGCGGATGGATCCTGGGTCGCCGGCTGCGATGCCTGGGTGTCGACATTCGTCCTGGCTTCGGATGCCCGCTCGGCATGGCCCTGACCACCATCCGTCTTCGCGGGTGTAGAGGGCGAAGCTGCCGGCGCCGGCACGCGAACCGCTGGAAGCGATTTGCCCGGAGACCCCCCGTCTCCCATGCCGCAGAGCTGTCGTACGTCCTCGACGGAGAAGCCGCTTTCGCGAAGAGCCATGGCCTGCGTGATGTCGCAGGTCACAGCAGCCGTGGCGGCGCAGGGCAGCTTCAGCGGGCCCAGCAGGGCGAGCCAGAGAATCCACACGCGATGCCCCCGCCAGGGCGTGACCCGGCGAAGGGGCTGAACCGGGGACCCATCCTCCGGCGGAAGCTGCGAACGTTCAGGTGATGAATGCTTGAATCCGTTCATGTCGGCTCCATCAGGCTACTGCGCGTTGGCGTTCGGCGGGCGTGGGAAGCTAGCACAGGGGGAGGGTCCTCGGAGGTGAGGCCCATCACACGGTCCGCGGAAAACTTGTACTCGCCCCCCTCCCCGCGAAGGTGAGGGAGCGTAGTTCGCGGCGGTCCGGTTCCGCCCGGGTTGCGGCCTCGGCCGCCCGCCTGCTCCTCGTCGTGGCCGGGCCAACCTCGGCTGGCGGCGGGCGCATCCTCCTCAAGTCTGCGGACATCGTCGCGAACAACGCCGCTGCCGCCGACCGCACCTCCATCTTGGCGACGCTGACCGGCGCGAGGGCGACGTCCACAACTACCGCGCCTCCCAGGGCCTGCTCGCCTCCGACGCGAGGCCCCTCACCTACGCGGCCATGGGCCGGCTTGCGGCAGAGCTTTCCACGCGGTTGTCCGCGAATGTCGACAGCAGCGATTTCGCGACACCGAACGCGATCTTCCGCTACGAAGTCGCGAAGTGCGCACGAGTGCTCTTCGAGGACAGCCCGGGAGCTTTCCGCGAGTTCCTCGTAGGGACCCTGATCGACTACGCCGACATCCAGCGCTTCCTGCCCGAGCTCGTGGCAGAGGTCGCGCGTAGGTCGCGTCGCGACCCTGCGCGCACCGTATCTACGGTCTGGGCTATGTCTGATAGTGAGCGATTACGCGAATAGGCCTTTTATCCCGCCTATCCGCAGAACGATGACCGTTCACAAGGCACATGATCCTCCATTCAGATTCTCCTTTTGTCAGGTTGCTTAAGAAAGAAAAAGGGGTCGGGAGTCTTTGTTCCCTGATTTGGAGACCGACCCCTTTCTGTACTCCTGCTCTACCCATTTCCACCCTGCAGGCGTGTAAGACCACAACGGAGCTACCACCTGGTGCCGATGTTTTCATAGCAGTTTCTATTTACTCCGTTTCTCATGGCTCACGCTGCTGGATCAAATGTGGAGCAACAATGGACCTCCTCAAATCCGCACGACTGTCCCGTCCATCAGCGGCACGTCCATGCTCCATGTTTCGCCGTAGCAGATCTTCTGCTCTTCCAGTATCCCGAGGGCAATCTGCTCGCCCATGCGAAAGGACTCAATATAGTCGCTGTAGAAATGGACCCCGGCCCAGTTACGGCCGATAGCGATGTTGGCCGCGACCTTGTTGAGTTCGCCCTCGACCGTCAGTGGCGGAGTCGCCCCGGAGACGTCCGTGAGCGTCAGACCATCGTTAGCCGGTTCGAACGCAAATGGTAGCGTCCATCCGTGGTCGAACCAGGCCTTGAGTACCGTCGCGCATGCTGCGGCGACGGTTGCGTGCCCGGCTCCGTATGACGGGTGGGTGGGCGAGCCTTCAGGGAATGCCATCGGCAACAGCCAGTTATCGCCGAGCGCGACGTCAAGCTTCACGGCGCTTGAAGAAAGTCGAGTGAGCATCGGTTGCAGCACCGCCAGCCTGTCCTTCACTGGGCCATTCGGCAATGTGGCAAGTTGGTGCAGCCGCCCGCCGACTGCCTCCGGCCGACAGCGTCGGTGAACGTTGTATTTCTGGTAACGCACGGCCTTGAGTGCCCGGGTCGCCACTTCTGTCACCAGGCTCAAGATGTGCGGGCCACCAAACTGGGCGAACCCAGTCTGCTTGTCGATGCCATCGTTTCGTTGGAACGGCAGTCCGGGATCGAACGGTGCACCGACCGATAGGAGCAAGAGACAGGCATTGAGATAGGCTTCGTACAGTGCATCATAGTGAACATACGTCGCGAGGTCGCGCGGAGTCGCCATGAACCGATATCCAACGTAAGCGTTTTCCCGTCCACGCAGATTCGCCCCATTCTGAACATCAAGCCATTCGTCGAATGTCGTCAGATAATTGATGCCAGCAGGCGCCTGTCGTACCCGCTGATCGACACGAACTGCACCATAGGCGATGAAGCCGTCAGCATGGGCGTGCGCAAGGTCGTTGCCATTGACGCCACGGCTGCCAGCCAAGAGGAATTGTGACAGGTATGGACCGACCTGCTCGCCCGGCGAGACGCCGCGAAACAACTCCGGAAGCGTGAACGCATCGCCGGGTCCGCGCAGGATCCGGCGCCGCGCCTGCGAGGACGCCAGGACGTCTGTGGACCCGGTGACTGGTTGGTTGGCGCGGAACCAGTCGAGCTTCTTCAGCGAGTTGATGGCTTTGTCAATTGTCGCGTTCCCGGACCACTGGGCGAACGGGATGTCGCGGCACAGTGCCATCCAATAGAGCTCGGCCATCTCAGCGACCAGTTCTTCGGAGTCGAGCGCCGGGGCTGGCGGCATGGTCACGGACTGTGGGTCCGGTCCCTCGAGTTCGAAGGTCAATCCGGCGCCCTGACTCTCCCATCCGCGCACAGGAATGTTGTCGGTGTTGTTTTGAAGTACCTTCCACGGCGGCCCGCCGATAGTCTGTGCAGCAATGTCTCTCGGATCCGCGCTGTCGATCGAGCGAACCCATTCGGAATAGTCCATCGGGTCGACGAGAAATCCATTGCCATCGTGGCGAAGGCACTTCGTGAAATTGCCGATATAGGTCGGCTTGCCATTCTCATCCCGATGCCGGTGCTCGTCACCGTTGGCCCGGTGGATGGGATGCGGGCGGGCGGCGGCGATATCAGCCGCGGCGCGGCGACGTTCGAGGGACTGCAGGCGACGCATGGTCATGATAGTAGCTCCTTCTTGGTTGTGTGGCACATCACTATCGGTCGTACCAGTAACTCTCGCGGCCCCCTGTTGCCGGGGACAGGTCGACTCTTATCCAGTTAGACAAGTGACGCTGCATCAGGCTTTCTCTGGTCGCAGTAGCTTGGCGAACAAACCTAGCTGCCTGTCCGAATATAATCAGACTGCTCCGCACAAGATGCGGAGTTCTGGTTTTCTGTCCGTCCACTATGCCGTGGATTTTTTGCCGAAGTTCTGCTGCTCCTTTGACAGTCTTGGCTTCAGCCAATCCCGCGGTGTATCACAGCATCGTCTGCGGATCAGCATATCGCTACCTCCTTTCCCGTATCTACGGTCTGGGCTATGTCTGATAGTGAGCGATTACGCGAATAGGCCTTTTATCCCGCCTATCCGCTATAGCCAATAATCAATATCTTCTATCTTCAGTTTTTTCATCAGGCTTCTTATGGGGATTTAGACTGTTATCTGCAGGTCCGAAAATTTTTCCATTTTTGAATAGTGGATCCGGAGAACAACCCACTGAGGGATATCCCACATGGACAAAAGACGAAATTGAAATTGTCGACTTTGCATGGAACGGTTCAGGTAATATAAACTTTTTCGATAGCATTACTGGTGCGGGTACAGGAACCAATCATTTGTTAGCCAATGGCAATCATGTGAGCTTTAATGTGGGTCGTAAGGACTCGAGTTTGAACGCCTTTGGTGGCGATATTGGGGAAATACTTATTTATGATGAATATCTACCAAACAATGTACGACGATCTATTCGGGGATATCTAGATGTCAAATGGACACTTCCTTAAACTTGTGGTGCCAAATGAATTCACCACAAGTTCATTCATTAAAAGATTAATTACAATCACTATCAGGATCAATTAATGTAAACAATCCTAAGGGAGCATTCTCTCCATCCGGGCGCAACAAAAGTTGAATCGTCAATGCGTCCCGATTTGGAATCGAAACTAAGACTCGTTTATGGGCCAAACAAGCAGCGCCTTCTGGGATCAAATTCAAAGCTGGGATCAAATTCAAAGCATCGGAAACTTCGAAATTATTAACTGGATTTGGATTTGAAAAATTTAACTCAGCAAAGTCGACACTACCATCGGTTGGACATTTAACTGAGAGACCTTTATTAAATTTTAAAAATCCTCTACCAATCTTTGACTTATCCGTAGGATCTACTACAGCAGCAGCGCCGTCGCCATAGTACTCTTGCGCAGGCCCTAATTTTCCGACAGCACATTTTCCGGAGTTAGCAACTAATAGTTTATCAACACAAGTATCTACTTCGGGGCCTGTTGCAAGTTTATTACATTTCAAAACTTCCATTAAGCAGAGTTCAATACTGTCTGAGACGGTATCGATAAACTTTTGCACTTGGGTTTTAACAGCCACTTGGCAATTATAGGTAGCAGTACTGACTGGTGCTGCGTTTACGTTTATTGCCAAACAACTGACTGTTAATGCTGTACTGAGAGCTAATTTGAACTTCATTTTATTTTCCTCCGCATAGAAAATTTTAAATTTATAAACCAATTTTTATTTCTCAGTATGCCCGTATCTACGGTCTGGGCTATGTCTGATAGTGAGCGATTACGCGAATAGGCCTTTTATCCCGCCTATCCGCTCATTCTGCCTGGCGATGTCGGTCACCAGACGAATCCCGTGCTCGAAGGATTTGTCCTGGCGCGCATTGGCTCGCACAACCAGCCGCAACACGCGCCGCGATCCATCGCGCAGATCCTGTCCAATCGAGTACTTGTGGTAGCGAGAGAAGTTCCGCACCACTTGTTCGAAGTACAGGCACGCGTCGTACGCTGCTTTGTAGATCGGCAGGTGTTCGCTTTGCGCCATGGCTCGATTCCGGAAAATTTCGAGATTGCGGCCAAAGCGCCGCAATCAAAGGGTCCAATCAACGAAGGGTCAAATGGTCAATCACAAGCCGCTACGCACTGCACGCACGTAGAGGCTATCGGTCTTATTGTCGTTGCTGGTCACGAGGCCGTCAGGGAAGGTCACGAACCACGCGGTGCCCGGAAAGCTGGCGAAGGTAGTAGCCGACCAGTAGAAGGTGGGCTGCGTGGGCCCAAACGCGGAATCGATGCATGGGCTCGTCGTGCAAGGATACGGTTCAGTGATCAGCGTCTGCAGCTCGGCAAGCGTCGGCAGCCGCCAACCATTGGCGCCCGCAAAACCGCCCCCCGCATTCAGATTCGTGAGAAAGTCAGTGTACGTCGTGCCGTTCTCCGCCCCTGAACCTGTACTCCATGTGTAGTAATTGTCGACGTCGTGGCGGTCTCCCCCGAAATTCGTACCGCTCCCCACCGCCGTGGTCTTCTTCTCCCATACCAGCCCGGTCAGGTTGTCGGTCACTGTGGTGCCGTTGTCGACGAAACGGGCCAGCACGCACGTCGTGCTGCCGGTCAACCCCTGCAACTTGGTCCACGTCCCCGCGTACTTCTCCCGGCACTTCGATACCTTTGCTTGATCAAAGCCCCTGGCCCCGTACCCCTTGGCGAGCCACTTCCCGACGCACTGCTCGTACTTGCCCTGCGCCTTGGCGCGTCCTGCCAGGCACTTCTCTTCGTCCGTCGCCGCCGCCTGCGCCGTGCCCATCCATCCCACGATCAACGTACCCACTACCAATAGCCCGATTTTGTTCATGCTCTCTCCCTCCTTCGCTAGAACAGCCTTGCGCCTCTATCGATATTTGGGGGCCTGAGCCTGAGCATCAACCAGAACATCACTCGGAGTCAAGGGCGAAGACGCCGCCGGCGTGCAATTGCTGCCGGTAAGCACGACCGGTACAGCAAGCAAAAGCAGGTAACGCTAAGAGCCCCTCGCTTCACCAAGAAACCGCCGTACCGAAGGGAGGCGTTGCCTGGACACCCACAGGCCGTCGGCCGTTGCCTGGACGGCCGTTGCCTGGGCGGCCGTTGCCTGGACACCCAGAGTTAACAGAGTCAACAGAGGACATCCATCCGAACTCGGATTCGAAGCCTGGCAGCAAGCCTGGCAGGACACCCAACGGAACTCGGCAAACCTGAGCTGGTAAGTCTGAGCTGGGTGCTCCCAGCATAGGAATGCGGGCAAAGCGGGGCGGGGCAACGCCGGGTGCAAGCAACGATGCGAAGCTGCGAACAGGCGGGGAGGTTGGGACGCGACGAGGCGAAGCCGAAGCGCTTCACCTGGGGCATGTGGGATGGGTTGCCGAGGAGGTCGGTAGGTTGTGTGGGGGTGTCGCTCAGCCCGTCTGTCGATACATCTGTCGCGCCGCGCCGATGCCAGGCCGGCGTTTGTAGCCGCGGCGTGTGCTTTCCGTGTCGATGCGGTGGGCCTGGCCAACCATGGTGAAGAAGCGCCGTGGGTAGTTGCGCAGTGTATCGATGAAGTTGCGGCTCTCCAGACCATGCCGCTCCAGTCGAGTGGCCACGGCGGCAGGGACCACGACAGGCTCCCGGCTGTGGAACGACTGCGCCGCGAATCGTACGATCTCCACGTAGTCGTCGAAGGCGACGGGTATCGTTTCGCGGTCCGCAGGAGCCTGATCGGCAAAGGGCATCAGGCCGGGGGCGGCAACTTCGCCGCGAGCGGCGCTGAGCAGGCGCTCACGGATCGAGGTGAATGGCGCATCCTCCGGCGTCGAGGCGATGCCGGCGCGAACCGGGTTGAGGTCGACGTAGGCCATGCAGGTGAGCAAGGCGCCTTCGTCGAGCAGCGCCTGCGAGCGGAAGCGCCCTTCCCAGAAGCGCCCGGTGCAGTTGTCTTCGCGGTTGGCGCGACGGGCAATCGACTCGTTGAGGCAGCGCATGAACCAGCTCAGGCTGCACAAGCGCTGGCGCCAGAGCCGTACCCGGCTGTCCCAGGCCTCGCCCTGCGCCTCATGGCCCGTGAGTTGACCGAGATGGTCAAGAAGATGCCGAAGCTGGATTGGACGCAGCGCGAGTCTGTACGGGCAACCCTGCGGCGCAACGTGCGCCGCCTGCTGGCGAAATACGGCTATCCACCCGATCTCGCCGAGAGCGCCACGCAACTCGTGCTGCGCCAGGCCGAACTTTCGACGGAGAACGTGGAGTAGGCAGATGGTTCAGCGAGTGGTGGCGGGAGGCCTAACAACCGGTTGCAGCGGACGGTCCGCTACGCGGCCCGCCGCTGAACCGGAGCGTTCTGCGGCTCTCCTAGATATCTCCATCCGCCTCGCCCCTGTTTTGATCCTCCGCCGCATCACCCAGCACGTCCGCGACCAGAACTGGACCGCCATCGGGATCGACTTCCTGATCGTCGTCCTCGGCGTGTTCGTCGGCATCCAGGTCTCGAACTGGAACGGGGCGAAGGTCGAGGCGGCCCAGCTCGACGAGCAGCTCCGGAGCCTGCGCCTGGAGATGGAGGACAACCGCGTCCGCATCGCCGACACCCGCGCGGCCGTCCAGAGCCAGTACGACGACGCGGCGGCGCTCCGCGCCTCGTTCGCGGCCGACACGCCGGACCCGGACCCGGACCGGATGGACGCGCGGTTGATGAACGTCTACCGGATCGTGACCCTCGTGCCGGAGCGCAACGCCTACCAGGACCTCGCCGACACGGGCGGCCTCCGGCGCCTCGCGGGCACGGCGCGATGGGACGCCACGCTCGCCGCCGTCCAGCGGACGAGGGGAGGGGGACGTAGGAACGACCCGCACGAGTTGATAACGACACTTGACATAGATC
>Ga0163153_10008213_pt1 | contig 10942 bp, 11 predicted proteins | sample OliLakLV19MP6IB1_FD_148629 | JGI IMG/M metagenome (GOLD analysis project Ga0163153, IMG submission 148629) | Freshwater microbial mat bacterial communities from Lake Vanda, McMurdo Dry Valleys, Antarctica - Oligotrophic Lake LV.19.MP6.IB-1 | ecosystem: Environmental > Aquatic > Freshwater >... | reverse complement strand
TCGCCGCCGACTCGTCAGCTGGTGTCCGTTGAGGTCGATGTGAAGGTCGTGGATAACGACGATCCGCAGCCGTTCTGCCAGATCGTCTCGGTGAGCGTCAACGAGCCCGCCGACGCCGCAGGCAGCGCCACCGAGCCCGATATTGTGCTCGATGGAAGCCTGACGCTGCTGTTGCGAGCGGAACGTTCAGGTGAGGGCGTGGGTCGTGCCTATGGCCTGACGATTCAATGCACCGACAAGTCGAACCACAGTTCCTTCGGTTCGGTCGCTGTGTCAGTACCGCGCTGAGCGTGGCGCGCCGCGTCGTTGCCGTGTGCGTCAACTGGTCGAGAGGCTGACAACCTTCCCCGTGCGCACGTCGATCTCCACGACACGCGTTTCGAAAAACCCTGGTGGCTGGTCCGGCAACCGGCCCTTGAAGGTCACGCGCCAGACGTCCTGTCCCCCCGGGAACTCGGACGTCGCGCGGACGGCTTCCACACTGTCAGCTTTCAGATCGACTTCCTTGCGGGCGATTTCGATCGCGCGTTCCCGGCTGATCTCGGTCGGCGCGATCTCTGTCGTCGGCCTGGCTGGCGGCTTCGCTTGGGGATCGCAGAGCGCGCCCATACCTGCCAATGCCATCGAAAGGACGAGAGCAAATCGACTGCGGGAGAAGGCGCGTGCTGTCATTGTCGTGACTAAAGGCCCTTCGGCACTTTGATGACCCAGGTGGCCATTCCCCATCCGCCGGCGAACTCCATCTCATACCGCTCGGTGAGCCCGCCGTTGCCACTCCACGTCAGACTGCCCAACTGCGCTAGCGACGTCGGGCTGGACGCCAGCATGGCTTGCATTGCCCGCGGCGCCTCAGTCTGTCGGGAAGCAACTTCGGGGACGATCATCCCGATGTGGTTGTGTCTCGAGTTGATCAGCGCATAGTCATGCGCATATGGATGCATGTTGTTCGGATCACTGTTGCTCGCGCCGCCAGGCCCGCCATCCGCGTCGTTGGTGTAGTCCATGCACGAACCCACGTTGGGGTTGTTCATGATTTCGTTCACATGCCCCAGGCCGAGGAGGTGGCCGATCTCCTGACAGATGACGAGTTGTCGATCGGCCACAACTGTGGCGCTTGATCCCACGTAATAGTAATTGTTCTGCAGCGCCCTAGCGTACCGGGTATGACCGGTACCGTCCCAGGAAACCTGGGCATACCCGCCCCATCCAGTGTTACCGTAGTTCCCGTCGCACACCTGAATCTCATCCAAGACAAAAGGGCAGCTCGAAGACTGGGCGGTCGTCGAGAGTGTGTACGGCCTGATTCTCGTCATGGCCGGCTTCCGCCAGTCGGTCATGGCGGTGTTATATCGCGCGAGCCAGATCGCGGACAGGCGGCGGCGAACCGGAATGTTCCGAATGCCGGAAGTAGTCCGGCCCCAGTGACTGGCCCATGGGTGCATCGCACCAACAGGCGGCGGGATCATCGCGAATAGCGTCAGAACGACCACAGCGGCGCAGAGCCCGCGCGACAGGAACCACTTCGACATGCAACTCTCCTTCAGAACGATCGATTGTGTGGGGGGAGGGAACCGCAGAAATTGTCGCAAATGGACGCCGGCCGGTCAAGCGAAGTTGACTCTTTGTCGCAAATTAAGACGCTGTGTGCAATATTGGCCCTTCTGGGAACGTATTGCCCGCCACTAGAGGAGCAGCATCACCTGGGCGATCGCCAGCGTCTCCGAGTGCGTAATCGTCAGCAGCGAGCTGTTGGCCTTCAAAGACGCGAACCGTGCTGCCGCTCCACCGTGAAACCGCAGTTGCGGCGGGCCCCCGTGCCGCACCACCTCGATATCGCGCCAGAGCACCCCCTGCGAGTGGCCGGTGCCGAGCGCTTTCATCGCGGCCTCTTTCGCCGCGAAGCGACCGGCGAAATGGGGCGCCGGGTTGCGCCGCCGTGTGGCGTACGCGATCTCACCGTCGGTGAAGATCCGCCGCACGAATCGATCGCCGTAGCGCGCGATCATCGCCTCGATGCGATCGATTTCGGTCGCATCCATCCCGATCCCGATAATATTCGTGGACATGACGCTGCCCAAGCCTAGCGGCGACTTCCAGTGGGTGCAAGAGCCGTGGGGAGCGGCGCTGCGCTGCGCGCCCCTCGCGGCTCTTGCGCCGCACGGCTTCAGCACCCGCGCGCTGGCGCTCGATGGCGTCGGCGACGCCGACCCACAGAGCTGGGAGATGCTCGCCCGCGCGTTTGGCGTGGGAGTGGAAGGGCTCGTGCGGATGCGCCAGGTGCATGGCGCCGAGGTCTTCGAAACCCCAGGTGGAACCAGACCGCCCGCGCGTCCCGACGAGTGGCCTGAGGCCGACATCGCCATCAGCCGCGATCCGACGCTTTTGCTGACCGTGAGGGCCGCCGATTGCGTGCCCACGCTGCTCGCCGATCGGCGGACCGGCGCCGTTGCGGCGATTCACGCGGGCTGGAAGGGCACCGCCGCCGGCGCCGTGCAGGTCGCCGTGCGGGCGCTCGAACGCACATACGGCAGCACGCCGCTCGACCTCATCGCCGCCGTCGGGCCGAGCATCGGCCCGTGCTGTTACGAGGTCGGCGGCGATCTCGCCCGGCACTTTACGGCGCATCCCGACGCGCCGGCGTGGTTCTCGAGCGACACCACACCACGCCTGGATCTCTGGCGCGCGACACGCGATCAGCTCGAGCGCGCCGGTGTCCCCGCGCCTCAGATCCATGTATGCGAGCTCTGCACGTTCGACCACGCCGCGCTGTTGCATTCGTACCGCCGCGACGGGAAGGCGGCCGGCCGGCTCGTGGCGGCGATTAGAAGCGCGCCCGGTACGACGCCTTGAAGAACAGCGCGCGCGCCGTACCCGGCATGCACCACGGTGCCGGGCGACAGCTCGTAGGACGCCAGAAAATCGGCGAGCACGCGCCGGCGCGACGAGTCGAACTGCCCCACGGCCCTCACGAAAAAGCGCGGGCTGCACTGATACGCATTCCGCATGTTGATGATGTGCACGCGATACACGTTGAGGCCGGTCGCGCGATTGCTGAACGTGACGAAGCTATACGATGGCCCGTCTGCTCGGAATGACGGGAGCGGTCGGCGGTCTCACGTGGACACTCGTGGCCGTCGGGCTGGTGCTGGAGTACATGGTGTGGACAACCGGTCTCGGTGCCGCGGCGCTCGTCCGTTTCGGCCGGCAGACGCCGGCGCAGCCCGTCGCGCAGACGATGATCGCGACGTCATGAGTTCGAGGGTTCGTAGTACGTAGGCTCTTCAGTACGTAGGCCCTTCAGTACGTAGGCCGGGTCTTGTTCTTCAGTACGTAGGCCGGGTCTTGTTCTTCAGACCCGGCGATCCGCCTTCGTGGCGATGTCCATGGCGAGGTTCGCCAGGCGGTCGGCGTCCTTGTTCTGTTCGCGCCGCACGTGCTCGTAGACGATCCGCTCGAGGCCGTCTGCCATCGATCGCGCCTCCTGGTAGAGCGGCTGCAGGCCGGCGTTCTTGACGCGGTACTCGCCCTTCATCTGCTTCACGAGCAGCTCCGAGTCCGACTTGATCCGGATCGTGCGATGGCCATGCTGCTGCGCGTAGCGCAGCGCGGCCAGCAGGCCGTTGTACTCGGCGATGTTGTTGGTGGCGCTGCCGAGAAATCCGTGGAATTCGTCGATGAGGGTTCCGGCGTCGTCTTCGATGCGCACGCCGTAACCGGCCGGGCCGGGATTGCCGCGGGCGCCTCCGTCGATGTAGGCGACGATAGACATTTACACCTGAGGGACGGGCGCCGGCGCGTCGGGGTTGTCCACGAAGTACAGAATCCGGCGGCAGCTGTCGCACTGGATGATCGATTCGTTCTTCCGCACCTCGTTGAAGACCTGGGGGCGGAGGCGGACGTGGCAGATGGTGCAGAGGCCGTGGCGCGCCTCGGCGACCGCGACGCCCTTCCGGCCTTTGGCGGTCGTTTCGAAGACACCGAGCACGCCGCGATCGATCTGCGCCACGAGCGTCTTGCGTTCTGCGGCGGTCTTGTCGATCTCCCCCTGCAGCTGCGCCAGGCCCGCGTCGAGCACCGCCCGCTCCGCCGCCGCATCCTTCTCCGCGGTCTTCAGCTCGGCTTCGCTCTTCTTGATGCCCGCGTTCAGCTCGTCGGACTCCATCATGATCTCGAGGACCCGATCCTCGCGCGCGCGGATGTCGTTCTGCGCCGCCTCGATCTCGTGAAGCATCGCCTGGTACTCGCGGTTGGTCTTCACCTCGAGGAGCTGGTCCTTGTATTTCGCCAGCCGCGTCTGGACCGTGGCGACATCCTTCTCGTCAACGCGGCGCTTCTCCTGCGCCTCGGCGAGCCGCGCCTTCGCGTCGGCGATGCTGTCGCGCGCCGACTGAAGGCGGGCGTCGAGTTGCTGCGTGCGCACCGGATGGTCGGCCATCTTGCGCCGCGCCTCGTCGGCCGTGGTTTCGAGCTGCTGCAGTCGGATGAGCCGTTCGAGGTCAGGATTCAAGGGGGGCTTTGCTGAAAGTGTGAAGTAGGAAGTATGAAGTGGGAGGTAGCCCTTCCCACTTCCTGCTTCTCACTTCCAACTTACGTGTATCCATCAATAAGTGGGCCCACCAGGATTCGAACCTGGGACAGGCCGGTTATGAGCCGGCGGCTCTGACCGCTGAGCTATAGGCCCGTAGTGGTCCATGGTCCATGGTCAATAGTCCATGGTCTAGCTGGTGCGCCCCTCGAGGAACGCACGCAGTTTCCGGCTGCGCGACGGGTGGCGCAGCTTGCGCAGCGCCTTGGCCTCGATCTGGCGGATGCGCTCGCGGGTGACCGCGAAGTTCTGCCCCACCTCTTCGAGCGTGTGCTCGCTGCCGTCCCCGACGCCGAACCGCATCTTGATGACGCGTTCTTCGCGCGGCGTCAGCGTCTTCAGCACCGATTCCGTCTGCTCCTTCAGGTTCAGGTTGATCACCGCCTCGGCGGGCGAGACCACCTGGCGATCTTCGATGAAGTCGCCGAGATGCGAGTCTTCCTCCTCGCCAATCGGCGTCTCCAGCGAGATCGGCTCCTGCGCGATCTTGAGGACCTTGCGGACCTTCGAGACCGGGATGTCCATCCGCTTCGCGATCTCCTCGGAGGTCGGCTCGCGGCCGAGCTCCTGGACGAGCGCGCGCGACGTGCGAATCAGCTTGTTGATCGTCTCGATCATGTGCACGGGGATGCGGATCGTGCGCGCCTGGTCCGCAATCGCGCGGGTAATGGCCTGGCGGATCCACCACGTGGCATAGGTCGAGAATTTGTAGCCGCGGCGATACTCGAACTTGTCGACCGCCTTCATGAGGCCGATGTTGCCTTCCTGAATCAGGTCGAGGAACTGCAGGCCGCGGTTCGTGTACTTCTTGGCGATCGAGACGACGAGACGGAGGTTGGCCTCGACGAGCTCTTTCTTGGCCTGCTCGGCCTGCACTTCGCCCTTGTAGATCGTGTCGAGCGTCGCGCGCAGATGCTCGGTCGACTGCTCGAGCTCATCGGTGCGCACCTTGACCGCCGCCTTCAGGTCCTTGATGCGGCGGAGCATGATCTTCTTGTCGTCTTCCTTGAACTTCGGCGGCTTCCTGCCCTTCGGGTTCATCTGGCGCTCGAGCCCTTCGGCCTCGCGCTCGATCTTGCGGACCGACTCCACCTCGTCCTTGATCTGCTCGATCAGGCGCCGCTTCACCAGTTCGGTGAACTCGACCTCGCGGACGAGCTGCGACAGCCCGACCTGGGAGCGCATTACCGCCCAGCGGGCCTTGCGATACTTCCGCTTCTCGCGCGTGGTCGAGCCCTTCGCCGTTTCGTCGAGCTTCTCCTCGAGCTTCTGCACGATGGCGCGCTGCTTGCGAATCGCGTCGATCTGCTTGAGGACCTCCTTGGCGCGGTCGTCCACCCGCTCGTCGGTGATCTCGTCGTCCTGGAAGATGACGAGCTCGCGAATGGTGCGCGTGCCGGCCTTCAGCTGGTCGCCCATCGCGATGATCATCTTCGCGACGGTCGGCGTGCGGGAGATGGACTTGATGACCGCGAGCTTGCCGCGCTCGATGCGGCGCGCGATCTCGACCTCGCCTTCGCGGGTGAGCAGCGGCACCGTGCCCATCTCGCGGAGATACATGCGGACAGGGTCGTTGGTCTTGTCCAGCGCGCCGGGCGTGAGATCCAGTTCCATCTCTTCGCTGCCTTCGGCGGTCCGGTCGAACTGCTTTTCCTGAAGATAGGTCTTCTCGGAGTCGACGACCTCGATGCCCGCGCTGCCAAACGTATTAAACAGGTCGTCGAGCTCGTCGGACGAGGTGATCTCGGCCGGAAGCAGTTCGTTGACCTCGTCGTAGAGTAGATAGCCCTTTTCCTTCCCGATGGAAATCAGCTGCCGCACTTCGTCGTATTTTTCTTCAATCGACAAGCGTTCCTCCTACATTGCTCGAACCCGAAATGATAACCGATAAATGATGAATTTCCGTCGCGCTAATGAACCGTTCGCGACAACGCCTCGAGTTCTCGTGCCAAAACGAGCTTTTTCTCGAGGAGATGCGTGTCTGGCGCCGTTCCCGACTCCTGCAGACGCGCAATCTCACGCTGGATGGCAGACAACTCCCTATGCACACGCAGTTGCTGGAGCTCTCTGGCACAGCTGATGGCCGACCACGGGGCGCTCGGCTCTGCCGCGATCCCCGTGACCAACTGCGCTTCCTTAGGAGTTAGACGCTCAAGAAGGGCAGAAGGCAGCATAGCAGGCGGTTTATCTGCCAGGCCCAGGGCCTCTTCCAGGATATGACGCGTCGGTAATCCGTCTAAGTCATTATCCCGCAAAAGCTTGAGTGCTGTCATCCCCTGCTCGGGTTCGTGGATGAGCGCCCACAGGAGCCCCTTCTCGGCCTGCTTGACCTGCCCGAAGCTCGGCAGTTCCCGGAGAATCATCACGTCCGACCGCTTCTGGACGGCCGCCTTGCGTACTTCGGCCCGGATCGACTCCTGAGCGATACGGGCCTTCTGAGCGAGCCGCTCGCCGAACTGTTCCCTCCCGACTTCGGTGGGAATCCGCGCTGCAATCGGCAACATGGCGGTGAGAAATTGTCGCTGGCCCTCGTCACTGTTCAAATCGTGCGCAGCGGCACTTCGGTCCAGGAGGTACTCCAGGTACGGCCTCGAGGTTCGGAGCAGCTCCAGGTACGCATCCTTGCCCTGTTTCTGGACCAGGCTGTCGGGATCTGCCCCCGGCGGCAGCACAGCGACGTTCACCTCGAACCCCTCGGCCACCAGCAGCTCGCACGAGCGGGCAGCGGCACCCTGGCCCGCCGCATCGGGGTCGAAGCTCAAGATCACTTTCTTCGTGAAGCGCCGCAGCAACTGCGCCTGCGCCGGCGTCAGGGCCGTCCCCGAAGACGCCACCACCGGCGCGATGCCCGCCTGCACCAGCTGGGCGAAGTCGAAATAGCCCTCGACCATCACGGCGTAGCCGAGCCGCGAGATTTCCTTCTTGGTCAGATGCAGTCCATAGAGCGTTCGTCCCTTGGTGTAGATGGACGTTTCCGGAGAGTTCAGATACTTCGGCTGCTGATCCTTCTCCATGGCGCGCCCGCCGAAGGCGATGATGGACCCCGCATCGCGCGCAATCGGAATCATCAGCCGCCCGCGGAATCGATCGACGGTCTGCCCGTTGTCGCGCTCAACGGCAAGTCCACTTCGAATGAGCAGCGCCAGCGAGAAGCCTTCTTTCTCAAGGGTCGTCTTGAGCCCGTCCTGCGATGGCGGGGCGTAGCCCAGATCGAGATTCGCGATCGTGTCGGCCGTGATGCCGCGCTCCTGCAGCATCCGTTGTGCCTTCCGTCCGGCCGGCGACGCCAGGTGCGCTTTGAAGTAGGCCGTGGCGCGTTCGTGGACCTTCAGCAGCGCTTCGCGCTCGGCCGCATCGGCGTGCGACTCCCGGCCGCCGACTTCTTCGGGAATCGGCATGCCGAACTTCGAGGCGAGATGCCTGACGGCGTCGACGAAGCCCAGCTTCTCCTGCAGCTCGAGAAACTTGAAGACATCGCCGCCGACGCCGCACCCGAAGCAGTGGAAGAATCCCTTGTCCCGGTTGACATGGAACGACGGGCTCTTCTCGGAGTGGAACGGACAGAGCCCCTTGTAGGTCGCGCCGGTCTTTCTGAGGGAGACATACTCCTGCACGACCTGGACGATATCGGCCTGCATACGGAGGTCTTCGATGAATGATTGCGGAAACGCCATCTACTTAGACATCCGACAATCGATCAATCCTTCAATTCCGCAATCGTGACCCCACCCCCGCCCTCCTGAGGCGTCGCCGTGCGCACGTCCGTCACCAGCGGGTGCTTGTGCAGATAGTCCACCACCGCCTCTTTCAGGCGGCCGGTCCCGAAGCCGTGAATCACCCGCACCATCCGTTGTTCGGTGAGCAGGCTCTCGTCGAGAAATTTCTCGAGGCGATCGATCGCCTGATCGACGGTACTGCCGACCAGCAGCAGCTCGCCGGACGACACGCCTTCGCGCGGCTGCAGCTGAATGCTGACGCGTACGGCGGGAGGAGCGACCTTCCCCGCCGCGCCGCCGAGCACGCGCAGCTCGGTCATCTGCGAGCGGAACCGCTTGCCGCGGACTTCGACCTCCGCCTCGCGGTCGTGCACGTTGACGACCGTCCCCTCGACCCCGAGGGTGCCGATCGAGACGCGGTCGCCCACGACGGCCGCGCGGGTATGCGGCGCCTCCGGCGACGGGCTCGCCCCGGGATCTTTTCGATACTTGTCCACGAGTGCGTCGATGGCGGCACGGGCGTCAACGCGGAGCCGGCCCGTCTCGCCGGTTGAGGGCGCAACCGCGGCAGTCTTCGAGGCCTGATTCGCCAGCGCGCCAGCCTGTTTGCGCACATCGGCCACGACAGCGTCGACTTCCGCACGGGCCTCGCGCAGCCGTTCGTCGAGGCGCTCGTTCAGGCGGAGTTTGAAGGTGTCTTCGCGGTGGCGCAGTGTGTCTTCCCGCGCCCGCGCCCGGGTATCGGCTTCGCCGAGCGCCTCGCGCTCCCGCTTGACCAGGCGGCGCTCGTGCTCGAGCGCACGAAGATCCGTGTCGATCTTCGCAAGGTGCTCGGCGAGCTGAGCCTCGCGCTCCGACAGATTCTTCCGCGCGCTGTCGATAATCGTGGGGTTCAGCCCGATGCGTCCGGCCATCTCGAGGGCCAGGCTCCGGCCCGGCGATCCGTACTGGATGTGGTACGTGGGTTCGAACGTGTCCGGCGTAAAGCCAAACCCTGCCGCCGTCACCCCGGGCGTCGTCGCCGCGTACGTCTTCAGCGCCTCGTAGTGGGTCGTCGAAATCAGGGTGGCGCCGCGCGTGCGGAAGTGTTCGATGACGGCCACGCCCAGCGCGCCCCCCTCGAGCGGATCGGTCCCCGCCCCGAGCTCGTCGAGCAGGACGAGCGACGGCAGCGCGAGCGAGCGATCCATGCCCGCGATGTTCGTGATGTGCCACGAGAACGTGCTGAGGTTGGCGGCGATCGATTGCTCGTCGCCGATATCGGCGAATATCGTGCGGAAGACCGGAAGCCGGGCCTCGGCGGCCGGCACGAACAGCCCTGCCTGCGCCATCAGCGCGGAGAGCCCGGCGGTTTTCAACGCCACCGTCTTGCCCCCGGTGTTCGGCCCTGTAATCAGGAGCACGGTCGTCGGCGGAATCACCAGAATGTCGACCGGGACGGGATCCTTTCCGGACGAGTCGGCGCGTTCGCGCCGCTGATCGTCGAGCCGGGCGACGACACCGGGTATCAGCAGGGGATGGCGCGCCGCTCTGAGCTCGAGGCGCCCGTCGGACGACAGCGTGGCCGGCACGCCACCGATCAGCTGCGCGAACCGCACCTTGGCGTAAATGACATCGAGCTCGGTCGCGGCGTCAACCGCCTGCCGCAATTCGATGGGCTTCGTGCGGAAGCTGTCGGTCAGCTGCCGAAGAATGCGAAAGACCTCTTCGCGCTCCTGCTGTTCGATGGCGACGATCTCGTTGTTGATCTCGACCGTGCTGAGCGGCTCGAGATACAGGCTGGCGCCGCTGCCCGAGCTGCCGTGGATGATGCCCGGAATCGCCGTGCGGTGCTCGGCTTTGACGACGAGCACGTAGCGTCCGTCGCGATCGCTGACCACCTGATCCTGAAGGTATTTCGATGTCTCTTTGCCGCGCAGATAGGACTCGAGCGTGGAGCGCAGCCGCGCGCGCTGCTTACGAAGCTGCGTGCGCAGGCGGGAGAGCTCGGAGCTGGCGTTGTCGTTCAGCTCGCCCGAGGGATCGATCTTGCTCCGGACGTCCTCGATCTGGGTTTTGAACGACCCGCAGTTGTCGGCCAGCGCCTTCAAGGTCGGGAATGCGCCGCTGACCCGCCGAATCGCCGCGCACGTCAGCCCGAGCGAATCCAGGAACTCGGCGAAGGCCAGCAGGCGAAGGGGGTCGAGCGCGCGGCCTTCGACGGCCAGCGACGCCAGCACGGCTTCGAGGTCCTCGGGCGCGTGCAGGGAAAACGCAGGGTTCGTCTCCAGATATCTGAAGCCCTCCGTCGTCGCGGCCAGCAACTGCGAGACGCGATGGGGATCGGACTGCGGTTCGAGCTCCGCGAGCCGCGACGTGCCGAGCGGCGTCAGCGCGAAGCCGCGGACGACCTCGACGATCTGGTCCCATTCGAGCGCGCGAAGAGCGGCAGTATGCATCTTTAGATCTATAGATCTATAGATCTCTCGATCTATAGATGGTTGATTCGGCTCGCGATCGCTGCCGCGCCGAAGCCGTTGTCGATATTGACAACCGACACACCCGCCGCGCAGCTGTTCAACATCCCGAGCAGCGCCGCCAGTCCGCCGAAGCTCGCACCGTAGCCCACGCTGGTCGGCACGGCGATGACCGGTACCCGCAC
>Ga0163153_10008212_pt1 | contig 10942 bp, 9 predicted proteins | sample OliLakLV19MP6IB1_FD_148629 | JGI IMG/M metagenome (GOLD analysis project Ga0163153, IMG submission 148629) | Freshwater microbial mat bacterial communities from Lake Vanda, McMurdo Dry Valleys, Antarctica - Oligotrophic Lake LV.19.MP6.IB-1 | ecosystem: Environmental > Aquatic > Freshwater > Lake... | reverse complement strand
GTTCATGCCCGGTTGTCTTTGCCGATAGATGCCGATGTGGCTCTTCTCGACGGCTTTTCGCGCATCAATGCCGGCCGGCGATAGTTTCTTGCCCATGCGCGTTTCGACTTCCTCCCGGAACCGGCCTTCTCCCCACTCCTCCAGTAGGAAGGCCAGTCTCGCTTGTGTGCGATTTTCCCTCGAGCCATGTTCCCGAAAGATCTCAATGACCGTGCGAGTCACGGCCAAGGCTTCGCCTTCTGTCACAAAGAGATCGAGCGGCGTAGCGATACGATACCCGCCGGACCCAAGCTTGCCGCCGGCCAAGAGGTTGTACCCGAGGCTCTTGCCATTGACACCGTCGTGAGAAGCCGGCACAAGGGCCAGGTCTTGGGTTTCCATGTGCACACAGTTATCCGGGCAGCCGGTCACCGCCACGTTGAATTTCCGTGGCAGGTTCGAATAGGCCGGATTGCCAAGAATCTCTTCGTTGATGGCGCGCACGATCGGCGTCGCATCCGACAGTTCCTCAGGACTCAGCCCGGCGACCGGACAGGTCATCACGCCTCGCACGTTGTCCATGCCGGTTTGGAGGGAAGTCAGCCCCACCTCATCCATCTTGGCAAAGACCAACGGTACATCTTCGATCCGGATCTGCCGGAGCTGTATCTGTTGCCGCGTCGTCAGGTCTAACACCCCGTTGCCGTAGGTCCCGGCGATCTCGGCCAGGGCCCGCAGTTGATACGAGCTGCTCTTGCCGCCCGGGATCCGCACCCGAATCATGAAAAAACCAGGCGTCGGGTTCCGCAGAAAGAGGCCATACCATTTGAGGCGCTGGACATCGTCATCCGGGATCGATTCCCATCCCGTTTTGGCGTACTGGGCGATCATCTCCTTCACCGCCAATCCGTCGCGCTCCGTCTTGATGACCTCGATTTTGTTCATGTTCCCTTCTCCAATGACACACGGTAATCGGCCCCGGTTCGTTTGAGCACCACGAGGCCGGCACGATTAAGCCGGTCGACAACTGAGAACACCGTGACCCAATCAAGCCCGGGCAGCCTGGTCAGATCTTCGAACGAACTCACGCCGCATTCACGCAGCCGTTGTACCACACAATCCTCATTTGACAGGACGGCACGATCATGTGAAGTCGCCATGGCTCCCTCCTCTCTCCTCGACTCTCGGATTCAGCAGGCCTCCCTTGCCGGAACGACCCGCGGCAATTCCCTTGAATCAATACACGGAACGGTATAGGGACTCGCGAGCCAATATAGACCACCGACGAACAGCCCGCCGCCGACGATGTTTCCCAATACGACATAGAACTGGTTGTACCAATAGCCCGTCCAGCTCACGGCCTCCCCATGGGGCAGAAACAACGCCATGCCGAGAAACGATTGATTGGCGACGCTATGCTCGAATCCGGTTCCGATGAACGCGAACAGGCACCAGAAGATCAGCATGATCTTGGCCGCATCGTTCGTCGTCCGCCCGGATGTCCAGACCGCCAGGCAAACGAGCCAGTTACACAAAAGACCCCGGAGGAACAGTTCCCACGCCGGCAGCGACATCTTCATAGCCGCCACATTTCCGATCAGGTCGGCCTGTGGGCCCTTCGACAGGACGCCCGATTGGACGACCAACCAGGCCAGCGCCAGCGAGCCGATGAGATTACCGACCCAGGACCAGACGTTGAGCTGCGCCACTTGGGTCCAGGTGAGACTGCGCGACAGCCCGCCGATCACTCCGGTCATGTTATTTCCGGTGAACAATTCCGATCCGGCAAAGATCACCAATGTGAGGGCGATCCCGAAGGACACACCCATCACCAGCTTCACCATCGGCGATCCGACCGCGGCCAGCGGCCCGCCGAGGCTAAAAATCAACGCGATGCCGAACCCCACATAGACACCCGCCAAGGCCGACAGTATGAGATAGCGTGACAGCGAGACCTCCAGGAACCGATGTTTCTTCGCCGCCAGCGATGCAATCCTCTCGTGATCCGTCGTATACATCGAGGCCTCCTTCATCATCACATTCAAAAATAACAACGGCGTCCGTCTTCCCGCATAGGAGACGGACGCCGTTGTCCGCTTTACAGCTCTCACTTGTAACGTGACGAGAACGCCTTTGTTCCCTCATCCGATCATGCGTTCTTCGGCCAACACTAGAAGGTCTTATATTCGAGCCACTTCCCGTTCAGCGTAATTTTGCAGCGGGCTTCCCCCTGGCTTCCGGCCACCTTTTCCATGTCGAGTGTGAAGTCGATCGCGCTCATGATACCGTCGCCGAACATCTCGTTCGCCTGTTCACGCATCGAGTCTCCGTAGACCCCGATGATCTCCATCAAACGATACTTGAACGGATCGGTCGTAATCGGGTAATCGGTGCGAACCGGGAATTGACTCAACGACGCGGTCAGGTCTGCATCGAGACCCAACAAGTCGCCAACCTTCTTCGCCTCCTCAGCCGGCAACTTGTGGGTCCCCTGCAACACCGCTGCAACAAACGTTGGATTTCTCCCGACCGCTTTGGCCACCTCAGCGATCGTCACCTTCTTCTCCATCCGCTTTGCTTTAATCGCGTCTTTCGCCTTCTTCACGTCCATCGCGTACGCCTCCTTTGTTAATACCTCCGGCACAGACTCACTCCGGTTACTTCAAAACCTCACGACGAGCGGAACGGACTCCGACGATTCTCCTTGCACACCCTCCCCACCCGCCACTCCATGCGACGCATGACGAACGAGAAAATGAATCACATGGTTCCTGATCTTGTAGTAATGGGGATGCTCAATGACCGAATCTCTCGATCTGGGACGAGGGATCGTCACATCCACAATCTCCGCAATACGCGAGGATGGCCCGTTCGTCATGAGCATGATGCGGTCAGACAAGAGAATGGCTTCGTCTACATCGTGTGTGACCATGAAGACCGTATTGCGCGTCGTGTTCCACATCTGAACTAATTCCTCTTGAATGACGCCTCTGGTCAGCGCATCGATCTGGGCGAAGGGCTCATCGAGCAACAACACCTTGGGCTCAATTGAAAAGGCCCTGGCAAGACCAACCCGCTGTTTCATGCCTCCTGATAAGGCGATGGGCCGCTTATCCTCAGCTCCCTTCAGTCCGACCAACGCAATGTACTTATGCACATGCGCCACCACTTGTTCGTGTTCCCAATCCGGGTAGGCCGACCGGACAGCCAGCGCGATGTTCTCGAAGACCGTCATCCAGGGCATGAGGGCAAAATTCTGGAACACCACCATCCGGTCCAATCCAGGGCCAGACACCTCCCGCCCATTCAAGATCACGCCGCCTTCCGACAGGGTTTCCAACCCGGCGATGATGTTGAGCAAGGTGCTCTTGCCGCATCCAGAATGGCCGATCACAGTGACAAATTCGCCCTTGTCGACTTTCAAGGTCACGTCTTTGAAAATACACACGTCTTCGCCTCCGGCATGACCGGGGAAAAACTTGCTCACATGATCGACGACGAGAAATGACATGGTTACTCCTGATAGGTTACGAGACCGGCCAGTTTATTGAATCCTGAATCCAGAATCACGCCGACGACCCCAACCACCAAGATCGCAAAAATGACCCCGGCAATGTCGAGATTGTTCCACTCGATCCAACTCAGATAGCCGACGCCCAACTCACCCAGCAGCATCTCTGCCGGCACTACGGCCACCAATGCGCTCCCGAACGCGATCCTCAGACCGTTCACGATGGTCGGGGCTGCCCCGGGCAAAATCACCCGATAGAGCCGCTTGAACCATGACAGCTGCAGAATCGCCGCCACATGTAAATATTCCTTCTTAAGCGAACTCACTCCGAACGCCGTCGTCGCCAGGGTCGGCCAGACGGCTGCCATGAACACGACCAGAATCGCTGTCCATTTGGGATCCTTGACCGTGTAGAGCAGCAACGGCATCCAGGCCAACGGCGAAATCGGCTTCAGGATTTGGATGAACGGGTTGACGGCTCGGAAGAGGACCCGATTCAACCCCAAGAGGATGCCGAACAGGATCGCCACGATCGACGCGGCGAGGAATCCTGCCGCAAACCTCGTAACGGTATACAGGACCAGGTAGGCGATGCCGTGGTCGTTGGTTCCCTTGATGACGAAGGCCTCGCTCAACTCAGTTCTCGCTTTCTCTACCACTGCCAGAGGGCCCGGCACGCCCTTCATCTTCTCAGGGTTCCAGGCATAGCCTCCCTCTCCTGATCGAACGATGTCTCCGTTAAACTCCATCATCTGCAGTTGTTCGTCCGTCTTGCCCTTCGCGTCAAAAGACGACCGCAGCGTCAGTAACTGCCACCCGCCGAGAAAAATCACGAGGATAAAACATGAGATTAGCCAGGGACTGCCGTTTCCATTTGTTTTCATCGTTCGAGTCCTCATCGACCATTACGCCAGGCTGTGGATTTTGAAACTACGGACATAGGCGTCCGGCTGGCTCGCGTCGAACTCCCGGCCCATGATCGTGTGCTTGGCCATCGCGCCCTGATGCGTCGGATAGCCAAGCTCCTTGGCGATCCGATCGCAGTCGGCCGCTCGATACACTTGCTCGGCCACGGCGCTGTAATTGACCTCGCCCTTTAAATGACCCCACCGCTTCATTTGGGTCATGATCCAAATTGCCATCGAGTGCCAGGGATACGGATCGAAATCGATGCGGCTCGGATCCTTCTTAATTGCGCCCAATCCGTCCGCGTAGGTTCCCGTCAGCACCTGTTCCAAGACCATCACTGGCTGATTCAAATAATTCGTCGGTGCAATCGCCTCGGCAATCTCCTTCCGATGCGCCGGATTCGACGCGTAGTGGGTGGCATCCACGATAGACCGGAAGAGCGCCAGAAACGTATTCGGATATTGCGTGGCGAACTCCTTGGAAATTGCGAAGCCGCAACAGGGATGCCGATCCCAAATCTCCTTGGAGAGCTTGAAGATGAACCCTGCGTTTTCGTAGACCGCTCGTTGATTGAACGGATCGGGGGCCAGATATCCATCGACGTTACCGGCCTTCAGATTGGCCACCATCTCCGGCGGCGGCACGACACGGATTTGCACATCTTTGTCAGGATGCACGCCCCCTTCCGCCAGGAAATAACGCAGAAGATAGTTATGCATCGAATAGTCGAACGGCACACAGAATCGAAACCCCTTCATGTCAGCAGCAGTTTTCACGCCCTTATGCTTGTTATGGAGCGTGATCGCTTGGCCATTAATATTCTCCACCGCCGGCATGTAAAACGGCACGGGGACGGAACCAGCTCCCAGGGTAATCGCCAATGGCATGGGCGACAACATATGCGCCGCGTCGACATCTTTATTAATGGCCCAATCCCGCACCATGGCCCAGCCGGCTGCACGTTTAACCTTGGCATTCAGACCATGCTTGCTATAGAACCCCAGCGGCTCCGCCATAATAATCGGCGTAGCACAGGTGATGGGAATAAACCCGATGCTGAGATCGGTCTTTTCCGGTTTCCCAACCGGGTCGGCCGCGAATGCGGCGAACTCTTTCAACGGAAGCAATTCAGCGACAAGGGCCGTGAGCGCGGCTGCTCCCATGGATGCGAGAAACCTCCGGCGTGATGGAACGGCAGCTTGGATGACAGCCGATGCCACGGCTTGCTCGACGGTGCGCTCAAAATGTTCCTCGTAGGATTCTGATTTCGTCACGCCGACGATCGCGTTCGCTGTCATCCTCCGCTTACTGGCCCCATCTCCTTCGCTCATGACCGCCTCCTTCTGTGTGTTTCGGCAACTATTTGTTTACCGAGCCCCAAGATCCGATCACCGAACCTGCCCAAAAGACAAAGCGTCCGCCTCCCAGTCGTGAGAGACGGACGCCATTGTCCGCATTGCATTGAGAGATCGGCACCGACCTATCGGCTGTATCCACCGGCCTAGTCGCTGTCGACCCCTGCCAAAAACAAAACGGCGTCCGCCACCCTTTTCAGAATGACGGACGCCGTTGTCCGTGTACCGTATGTCGAGAGCTTTACCGAGGCGCCATTGCCTCGACTCCACTCATAAGGGAGATATGTACCATGCCCCCCTTATCACGTCAACCCATACTTCAGATGGGCATGAGTGCTCTAAACATCGTAATAGAGGTAGAACTCATACGGATGCGGACGCAACCGCATGGTATCGACTTCCTTGGTCCGCTTGTAGCCGATCCAGGCTTCGATCAGGTCCTTGCTGAAGACCCCGCCTTTAAGCAGGAACTCATGGTCCTTCTCAAGGTTGTTCAACGCTTCGTCGAGGCTGCCAGGCATGGTGCGGATCTTCGCCGCTTCCTTCGCCTCGAGATCGTAGAGATCCTGCTCAGCCGGTTCACCGGGATTGATCTTATTCTGGATGCCGTCCAACCCGGCCATGAGCATGGCAGAGAAGGCGAGATAGGGATTCGCGGCCGGGTCCGGGAACCGCACTTCGATTCGCTTCGCCTTGGGGCTCGGTGAATACATGGGAATCCGGATGCCGGCCGACCGGTTCCGGCTGGAATAGGCCAACAACACCGGGGCTTCGAACCCCGGCGTCAAGCGCTTGTAGGAGTTCGTCGTGGGATTGGTAAAGGCGGCCAGCGCCGGCGCATGTTTCAGAATGCCGCCGATGTAGTGCAGGCACATCTGCGACACGCCCGCATATTCCTTCCCGGCGAACAGGGGCTTGCCGTCCTTCCAGATGCTCTGGTGGCTATGCATGCCGGACCCGTTGTCTCCAAAGATCGGCTTCGGCATGAAAGTCGCGGTCTTGCCATGGCGACGGGCGACATTCTTGACGATGTACTTGTACATCATCATTTTGTCTGCCGTCCTGACCAGCGAGTCGAAGCGGATATCGATTTCCGCCTGACCGGCCGTGGCGACTTCGTGGTGATGCTTCTCGATCTGGATACCGGCTTTCTCCATCTCCAGAATCATCTCGCTGCGAATGTCCTGTTGCGTATCGGTCGGGGCGACGGGGAAATAGCCTTCCTTCTGGCGGATCTTGCCGCCCAGGTTGTGGCCTTCCTGTCCCATGTTCCACGCGCCTTCTTCGGAGTCGATGAAGTAGTAACCGCTGTGGCCATTCTGATCGTACCGGGCTTGATCGAAAATGAAAAACTCGGCTTCGGGACCCCAATAGGAGGTATCGCCGATCTTCGTGCTCTGGAGGTATTTCTCCGCCTTCTGGGCGACATAACGCGGATCGCGATCGTAGGTTTCGCGCGTGATCGGATCGACCACGTTGCCGATGAGGCTCAGCGTCGGGACCGCACAGAACGGATCGAGACAGGCCGTCGACGGATCCGGCACGACCAACATGTCGCTGTTGTTGATGGCCTTCCAGCCGCGAATGGAGGAGCCGTCCAGCCCGGACCCGTCCTTGAAGAGGTCTTCCGTCAATTCATTCGTCGGAATACTGAAATGCTGCCACGTCCCGATGAGATCGACGAACTTCAAGTCGACGATCTGGACTTTATGTTTCTTCACATACTCCAACACTTCACGTACGTTCATCCCCTTCTCCTTTCAAATGACCCTGAATGAGACTGCGCCGCCTCTGCTAGGCCGCTTTCGCCTCGAGAAAATTCTCGATGGCCGTTTCGACTCCCGTTCGTAACCGCTCTAATTGCCCGTGGTCCTCCAGCTTCTTCCCGTACTGATCGGCGACGTAGAACACGTCGGCCACCTGATCCAAGCGCGTCGAGATGCGCGCGGCATGGATAGATAAACCAAGCTGAAAAATGGTGTTCGTGATCACATACAACAGACCCTGACGGTCATCGGCAAATACATCGATGATCGTATAGGCATCCGACGTTTCATTGTCGACCCGCACTTCCGTCGCTTCAGGGGCTTTCGGCAGCGATCTCGTCAGCTTCAACCGCGCGCCCCGGCGCAGCACATCGTCGACATGCTCCCACCCCTTAAGGACCGACGCGATCCGATCGCCCACCGTCCGGAGCCGCTCGGCCGGAGGTGCGCCCTGATAGTCCGGATCCATCACTTGGAACGTATCGACCACAATCCCGTCGGCTCTGGTAAGAATCTGCGCATCGAGAATCTGCACCCCGCTGCCCGCCATGACACCGGCGATCTTCGAGAACATGCCCGGCGTCACGTCATTGTGGGCCACGATGGTATATTCGCAGGTCCCCAGTTCCCCGTTGAACTCCGTCTCCACCAGCACTTCACCGACATGCAATCGCCGCACGGCCGCCAAATGCGCTGCGATACGGGATGATAGCGTGCCGTAGGCATAGCGCTCGGGGAATTGGCCCAGTTGCTGTTCGACCCAGGCCAATGTTCCATCGGATTGTCCAACCATGAGCGGATGCCGGCTTACCTCCTCGGCAATCTGGCGGACTCGTTCGGGTGCCCCGACGCCGTTCCGTTCCCCGGACACTTCGGACATGGTGCGCTGATAGAGCTCGATCAGGAGCGATTCTTTCCACTTGGTCAAGACACCGGGACCGACCGCGGCGATATCGGCTGCGGTCAGCACCAACAGTTTCTTCAAGACTTCCGGCGTCCCGACTTCACGGGCAAAGGGCAGCACCACCTTCACGTCGTTCGGGTCTCGTCGAAACGCCGTGTGGGCCATCAGCAAATGCCGATGCACGAGGAATGACAGCGTCCGCATGTCCTGTTCATCGAATCCAAGCCGAACCGCGACCTCTTCAGCCAAGCGCTTCCCCACGTCGCTATGATCTTCCTCATGGCCCTTTCCCAAATCATGCAACAGCACGGCGAGGTGCAGGAGGTCTTTTCGCTTAATGCTGCGATACACGTCCCCCATCACCCCCTGATCCTGCGCAAGGTCTTCCGCCCGCGTCACTGCGAGCAAACTATGTTCGTCGACCGTGTACTTGTGGTACTGATTGAACTGCATGAGGCCACGCACTCGTTTCATCGCGGGAACCAACTTTTCCAGCACAGAGGCCCGATGCATGGCCTCCAGCGTTTTGGCGGTGCCAGGTCCCGAGAGAATCGCGAGAAAAGTGCGATTGACCTCCGGCGTCCGATAGGCCTCCGCCGAGACCGTATCGACATGCCGGTGGATGTCTTCGAGTAATGGCGGCACGATCGTCAACCGCTGCGATCGCGCAACATCGAACAGGCGAAGGAGCAACGCCGGGCTTTCCAATACCTTGACGCGATATTCATCCGCGACCGTCAGGACCCCGCCCCGCACCACGAAGTATTCATCGACGCGGGGCGCCGGCAAGAACCGCGCGATCCGACGCCAAAATGGCACACTCCGACAGCGCTCGACAAATCGCATACAGCTTTCGTGCAAGCCCGTTGTATGCCGGTAATACTGCTGCATGAACTGTTCGACGGCCAACAAGTGCGGCTGATCCTGAAACCCGAAATGTTGGGCCAGCCAGATCTGCTCATCGAACGACAAAATCTCCTGGGCTGTGCCGGCATGGACATGGAGGAGCGCCCGGACCCGCCACAAAAAATCTCGTGCCTCCGTGAGCGCGATGGAATCGGCCCTGGAAAGAATGCCGCGATCGGATAGTTCGCGAATCGTCGGCGCCTGATAGCGGGCCATGCCGGCCCACTGCAACAGGTGCAAGTCGCGAAGACCACCGGTACTTTTTTTGACATTCGGCTCAAGCAAATACACCGTCTCGCCGAACTTCTGGTACTCGCGCCGGCGCTCATCCAGCTTCTGATCCAAGTAGGTATCCGGGTTCTTGACCACGACTTTTCGCATATACCGGCTGTGAAACTGCTCGAACAGCTCGGGGCTTCCCGCAAGAAACCGGGACTCCATCATCGAGGTCTTCACGGTCGCATCGGCCTCAGCCAACTCGATGCAATCGTGAATGGTCCGCACGCTATGCCCGACCTGAAATCCAGAATCCCACAAGGGATGCAACACCGCACGCACCAGCGTCTCGACCTGTAACTTCGCCTCGGGGAGGAACAGAAACATAAGGTCGACATCCGAATGGGGTGCCAGCTCACGGCGACCGTATCCACCCAACGCGATGACGCAACATTGGCGGAGACCCGCGTTCGCCAACGCGTCACCGCCATGCCGGATCGCCTCGCGATAACGCCCGAGGATCAACCCATCGACGAGCTCGGTCATGGCGGCGAGCGTCTCCGCGCCCGATGCGCCACCCATCACGCGCTGGCCGATGATACGGCGCTGCTCGGCTGGAAAAAGGCCAAGCTGCGCCGCATCGCCATCCTGCACGGTCAGGTCGGCCCCGTCTTGGTTGGCACTCATCGTCACAGAGCCGTCTCTCCAGTTTCACCCGTCCTGATACGCACCGCGGCCACCAAGTCGCGTACGAAAATCTTGCCGTCCCCGATGCTGCCGGTCTTGGCCGCACGGGCAATCGTCTCGATGACGCGCGGCATCTGTGCGTCCGTGACCGCCACCTCGATCTTCACCTTCGGCACGAACTCGATCGTATATTCCTGACCACGGTAGGTTTCCTTGTGCCCCTTCTGGCGGCCGAACCCTTTGACTTCCGTGACCGTCATGCCCTGCACACCCATTTCGAGCAAGGCATCCTTCACTTCATCCAATTTGAACGGTTTGACAATGGCTTCAATCATTTTCATGTCGCTGCCTCCTTACCAGGCTGCCCCGAGGACGCTGATCATTCATTGTCACGAGGATCGCCGTCATGATTGCATGGTCAATAGTGTCGTGATCTGTCTATGAATAGGCCCGCTCGTTATGCTGACTGAGGTCCAATCCCGTCGATTCGTCTTCCGGGGCGACCCGCAGCCCAACCGCTGCATCAACGACCTTCAAGATCATCCAGGTACCGATCACGGAAAACAGCATTACCGCGGCGACCATAATCGCCTGGATTCCGAGTTGCCCTGCATTCCCGAACAAGAGCCCGTCAGCCCCGGCGGCATTGATGGCCTTGGAGGCGAATACACCCGTCGCGAGGACGCCGAAGACGCCGCCCACACCGTGA
>Ga0163153_10008209_pt1:5000-10944 | contig 10944 bp, 8 predicted proteins | sample OliLakLV19MP6IB1_FD_148629 | JGI IMG/M metagenome (GOLD analysis project Ga0163153, IMG submission 148629) | Freshwater microbial mat bacterial communities from Lake Vanda, McMurdo Dry Valleys, Antarctica - Oligotrophic Lake LV.19.MP6.IB-1 | ecosystem: Environmental > Aquatic >... | reverse complement strand
GTGACTTCCTTGCCCTTGATAAGCTGCACGCCGGTGGGTGCGCCATCGTCGTCGTTGCGCTTCTTGCCTTCCTCTCCGCCCGAGTAGCTGCTGAGCAGGCTCTCGACCGTGGCACCGGGAGTCAGCACGACGTCCTTGGTGAGAGGGCTGCGAAGAGCCAGGCGAAGCTTTCCGCGGGATCCCGCGAGCGCGAGTTTCTCGGCTTCCTCGGGGCTCACTTCCAGGGTGATCACTGTGACAGGCGTGGCCGATTCGTCTTTTCCGGTGCGGACGAGCTCAGTGCCGATGGCCAGCACCGGCGTGTCGGCAAGAACCAGCTTGGCCACCGACTCCGCTTCGGCTTCGGCGCCCTGGGCGCCTTCGCCGCCGGTCGTGTCGACCGTCACGAACACATCGACTCGATCGTTGGGCTTGATGAAGCCGGCGACGCCGACTTCGTCATCGACTCGCACCGCCATCGCGCGCTTGGTGGGATCGATGAGTGCCGCGACTCCACGGGTTGCGTCGAGGCCGGCAAGCTTGGCCTGCAGGATCGCCTCGTTCTGCACGATGTCGACGACCGCGACCCGGCCCACCAGCGCGCTCACCTCTTCAGCCTTGAAGACACCGGCCGGCAGAGTGGACTGCGTAAGCTTGGCGGTCTTGATCATCTCGGCGGTCAGCGTCGAGCCGCGAGCGATGTCGAAGTTCGCGACCGCGACGTCCATCTTGGCCGCGGAGTCATCAATCGGGGCCTGGGTTACCGAAGACTGGGCTCTCAACCATCGGTACGCCACGCTGCTCGTGGAGAACGCGATGATCGCAGCCAGACCCAGTAGCAAGAACGGACGATAACGACGCATAGACCCACCTCTCTATCTGTCGAACTAAAATCGAAGGGTTCCGAACAGTCGATCGGCGCCCACACCCAGGGCAACGACAATCGCGTAACGCAGCTTTGGGTAAGAACGCAGTGACGCCGCCAATGGCTGCGCGTCTCCTCCGGAAAGTAACAGTGACGTCCCCTCTGCCCGCAAGCGCCGACCCGTACCCGCCCAACCAACCTTCCCTACCATGGAATACACGACTATCCCGAAGGCGTAAACACCACCGAACAAAGCCGTATACAAGAAAATGGAAAAGACTTGCCAAGGTCCGGTGAGCGCACCGACCGCAGCGAGTAATTTGACGTCTCCTGCGCCGGTTCCGCCGACAGCGTAGAGGCCGATGAGCAAGCAGAAGCCCACCATCAAACCTGAAGTACTCCAAAGAGCGGCGTTGGTTCCACCGTCTGCGTAGTGAAGACAGAGAGCTAGAACCGTCGTCGGCATCGTCAGCCAGTTTGGAACTCGCTGACGGAAAAGGTCCGTGATCGCCGCCGTTATGACAAGGGCCGCGAGCACGACCTGGATTGCGAAGTCCACCGCACCTTCCCCCGGGCCAAAGACAAACTCGCCCCGGCCTTTGGGGCCGGGGCGAGTTTATTCCGCGTTGATTGAGCTCGCGGGATTAGAGCGAGTTCGCAACCGTGCTGAACGCGGTCGACAGGCTGGTGCCCACTGCGTTCATCGCGGCAATCGCTGCGATGGAGATCAGTGCGGCCAGAAGACCGTACTCGATCGCCGTAGCCCCAGACTCGTCATTCATGAATGCAACAATACGTCCCATGGTTCTTTACTCCTTACTTTCTTTGGTTGGTGGAGCTGCGTCCCCTCGCCCCCTGAACGATGCCAGGGAACCGCCCCACGCCGGCATCATACCAAACAAACGGGGGTCAGCGAGCAGAAACGCCAAAAAAGTGATGAGGCACGGAGAGGGACTTGCGGGGACCGAACCGCGAGCCAGGTGGTTCCGTGCACGGGAGCGCCGGCGTCGGCTCGCGGGCGGCGGATGCAGCCGATCGGGCTCGGGCGATGCTCGGGAAAAGATGCGGCCAGTTTCGGTATCGAGGGATACGTCGCGATGGAGAACCGGAATTCCAAACAACTTCGCCCCGGCCGTTACCGGCCGGGGCGAAGTTTGTTCGGAGTTGCCTGAACTTGCCGGTTAGAGCGAGTTGGCGACCGTGCTGAAAGCCGTCGACAGGCTCGTGCCGACTGCGTTCATCGCCGCGATCGCTGCGATGGAGATCAGTGCGGCCAGAAGGCCGTACTCGATCGCCGTAGCCCCAGACTCGTCATTCATGAATGCAACAATACGTCCCATTTTCGTTCTCCTTGTACTTTCTTTGGTTAGTGGCGCTTGGTTCTGCTTGCCCCCTGAGCATTCAGAACCGCGCCACGCCAAAAGCTAGAGCAAGCTGTATGCCACATAACCAGTCCTCTAGGGTTGCCACGGCACGGTCGAAATGGCGCTACGCGAATTAGGCTTGATCTACGCTGAGGCAGATTGAATCTGACCTCATCCCTTGAACTGGGACGCCGGTTTTGGTGGGCTGGCGACTCGCGGAAAGGATCCCTCACCTGCGGTAAACGATCCGCATCGGCTCCCCCCCTTCCCGCACTTGTGCAGCAAAGATCCCGCATCGTCGTCCCTTCGTGCCCAGGAGAATGCAACGGCTGTGAGACCCAAAAGAAAAACCCCGCCCCGACAGGTTTGTCGGGGCGGGGTTTCGTTGGTGGTCTTCGGGACGCGCTCGTCAGAGCGAGTTCGCGACCGTGCTGAAAGTGTTCGAGAGGCTGGTTCCAACGGCGCTCATTGCCACGATTGCCGCCACGGAAATAAGAACGGCCAGAAGACCATACTCGATCGCCGTAGCCCCCGACTCGTCTTGGATGAATGCTGAAATGCGTCCCATGCTCTTTACCCCTTTTGTTGTTCTTTTTTGTAAGAGGGCTGGTTCGCGAGCAACGAAACCGCCCTCATTGGGGATACTAGCAAGCATGACGCCATCCGTCAGTACCATTCGCTAACCAAGAACCGGCTCGGGGCCTCGCATGGGGGGTTACGGACACCCTGGGTGCGGGAGCAGGCAACTGCCCCCTCCCAAAACGCTTACGCGAAAAAGAACTAGCCGGCCAGCCATGCCCTGGGTTGGGCTCTGCGAACATCGTGCTTGCGAAGCAGGCGCTGAAAATCTCGCCGTTGCATACCCGCTAGACGCGCGGCTCTCGACACGTTCCCGTCCACCGCGGCCATGACCTGGACCAGGTAGGTGCGTTCGAACTGACGAACCATCCTCTCCTTGGCCTCACGAAAAATCTCATGCCCCGAGTTGTCGGTCGCCGTCTCCCCTGCGTCGGTCGTCGTCGGCTTCGAATCAACCGACGATGCGTTCGCCGCCAAGCCCGTATCTTCTTCGCGAAGCTCGCGGCCGGGCGACAACAAGACGGCGCGCTCAACGACAGATTGCAGCTCGCGAACGTTGCCCGGCCAATCGTGACATTGAAGGCCGCTTAACGCAGTCGGTGTGAAGTGTACTCCCGCTTTGCCGTAGAGCTCGCCATACGTGTAAGCGAAATGCTCCGCGAGCAACGCAATGTCCTCGCGTCGCGATCGAAGCGGCGGCATCTCCACCGACAGCACATGCAGCCGGTGATACAGGTCCGCGCGAAAATTCCCAGTTGCGATCTGCTGCGTGAGATCCATGTTCGTTGCGGCGATGATGCGAACATTGGCGTGCAAAAGCCTGGTGGAACCGAGCACCCTGTATTCGCGATTTTGAAGGAAACGAAGCAATTTTGCCTGCGCCGAGAGGCTCAAGCTGTTGAGTTCGTCCAGAAACAGGGTTCCGCCCTCGGCCTCTGCCAGCAAGCCCTTGCCTGAGTTCGCTGCGCCCGTGTACGCGCCGCGCGCGTGTCCGAAGAGCTCGTTTTCAACGAGATCCTCCGGCAGCGCGCCGCAATTCACGGGGATGAACGGCGCTTCCTTGCGATGGCTTCCCGCGTGAATCGCCTTGGCGATCACTTCCTTACCGGTGCCTGTTTCGCCGGTGATCAGGACGGTGGCGTCCGAGGAAGCGAGTCGCGGTACTTTGCGCATGACGCGCAGAAACGGCTCGCTCGAACCAATAAGATTCTCCGCGAAGGTTCCACTCTCGGCAGAGTCGTCGCACACCGGCGCGGCGACAGCGCCGACATGGGACAGCGTCGTCAGGACTCTTCCCGATTCCAAGTCTCTATCCATCTCTCCAGATCCCCCTTACCGCCCCTCAGCCGAGGCAGTTCCGGCACCCGCTCGGCGGCGCGATGCGCGCCGCAGAAAGATCACCGAAGAAACGATGATGTCCTGTCCCTGATCAAAATGACTTGAACCGTGAATCTACGGTCTCGAGCCACCGGACATCAGCATTCTGCGGTTAAAATCCCGCACTCGCTGACCTTTGGCAAGCGCGAGGCAACTTGACGGCACTCGGTCCCGGCCGAAAGGATCAAGACCCCGGAGCGGAACCACCTATCACTGAAGATATCCGAGGGCGCGGAGCCGGTCCGACGCGACCGGAACGGCATCTTGCCGCTCGGGAGCACCGATGCCGCGGGCCACGTCCACGAGCGGGTGACTTTCCGAGGGGACGGCCGGCAGGCGTTCTCCCGGGTCTTTCGACAGGTCGAACAGGCGCATCGATGCTACATCCTCTGAACAATCCGGGTCGAGGAGCCTCGCCACCGCATCGCGCGCGCTGCAATCCAGCCGGAGAATGATGCCGCCCCAAGCCGTCGCGATCCTGTTGGCGGACACTCCTTGGCGCAGGTCCACCCCGTTGCTCGGCAATCCGGCGATCGATTTCAGGGTCGGTGCCACGTCGATCAGCGACGCGACTCCCGGTCGCTCACCCGCGGCAACCCCGGGCGCCAACAGAACCAGCGGTACGTCCGTGATCTCGCCGTGGTGTGAATGCCCGTGCTCCACTTCCCCATGGTCCCAGAACTCCTCGCCATGATCGGAGGTGAAGACCACGACTGCGGTTTCGAGCAGCCCGCGCTCCGACATGGCGTCGAGCAAGCGGGACACTTGCCCGTCCGTGTACGCGACTTCGCCGGCATACGCGTCCCGAATCTCCTTTCTCTGCGCTTCTGAGGATGGATAGCTGCTTCGCAGGGTGACCGGATCGAGTCGGCGCATCTTGTCGATTGGGGAATGAAGGTACGGCATGTGTGGACCCATCAGGTGTACCCACAAGTAGAACCCGTTCGCCGGTGCATCCGCTAGCCATTCGATGGCCGCATCCACAGTACGAGCGTCGTCCTGTCCGTGCGGACCGGACTGCGGACCGGCAAGAATCAGTCTCCTTCCCGGCTGACCGGGGTCCACGAACTCGTCGAAGCCGCGAGCGAAACCCATGCCCGCGCCTGCCCACGGGTTCGCCACGATCGCGGCCGTCTGCCATCCGGCCCCCGCGAGTTCCTCGGCCAATGTTGGAACATTCCCGGAAAGTCCCTGGCAGTGACCGTCCTCCAGGCATCCCGCTCCGTGCGCCGCCGGCATGAGCCCGGTCTGAAGAGAAGCCAGCGCCGGAAGAGTCCACGACGATGTCGACATGGCGCGTGGCCAGACTGCGCCGCGCATAGACAGTCGCTTCACCGATTGCATGGTGGCTGCGGCGTCGGCGCGCAGCGTATCGACGGAGATCAGGATGATCGCAGGTCCGCCGGCGCTTTCGTGCAAAGCGCTGGACCCTTGATCTGCAGACGTCTGTCCCTGCCCCGTGGTTTGAGACCTCTGCGAGTAGTGATCGAGGACATGAACACCCACGACAACGACTAGCGCCGCCCCCGTGCCGCCCGCGATGGACCACCCGTTGGTCGAGCGGAGCCTCCGGAGCATCCAGATCATCGCGAAAAAAATCCCCGCCAGGAATGGAATCACATGAAAGAAGCCCGACGGCGCATGCGGCAGCACGCCGAACATCGCGACAACGGCAGCGGCAAGATAGGGGCTTTGCAGCCAGCCGCTGGCGAACCTCCACTGCGCCCAACCTATGCCGAGCAGCAGGGCGAATTCCATGGCGAACTGCCACGGTGCCGGC
>Ga0163153_10008203_pt1 | contig 10949 bp, 9 predicted proteins | sample OliLakLV19MP6IB1_FD_148629 | JGI IMG/M metagenome (GOLD analysis project Ga0163153, IMG submission 148629) | Freshwater microbial mat bacterial communities from Lake Vanda, McMurdo Dry Valleys, Antarctica - Oligotrophic Lake LV.19.MP6.IB-1 | ecosystem: Environmental > Aquatic > Freshwater > Lake... | reverse complement strand
CTCGGTGCTGCTCATCCGCTTGAAGGACGGCGAGTACAGCGTGCGGCTGGAGCCGGTCGAGCCAGAGGCCCACTGGCAGGGCTACACCGCCGAAAGTGGCCGCACCTGGGAAGGCTTCTACGGCCTTCAGCGCTATTGCTTCGAGCGCTACCGGGGCGAGTACACCGGCGATTGGTTCCGCATCCTGGCGACCGGCCCGGCCGCGCGCCACACCAAAGAAGGGGCCATCGGCTCCAACCAGGTCAAGCGCGGCGACCTGAGCGTGATTGACGACTGGGCCGGGCGCGGCGGGCTAGGCTCACGGCTGCTCCAGCGCCATCGCGTGGCCGCCATCGTCTTCGGCGGCGACTGGCAAGACCCGGCCCTCAAACAGGCTAAGGAGCTAGACGAATACTTCCTCAGCCACTTCGGCCAGCGCGCCATCGCCGCCGACCTGGCCCTCAGCCAAAAGTATCGCTACGTGCCGGAGTTCGACACCGGCGGCACCTTCGGCGTCAACATGCACCAGGCCGACGACCGGCTGTTCAGCTACAACTACCAGTCCGTCAACCAGGGCGACGCCGAGCGCCTGGAACAGCACGACCAGTTCATCGTCGGCCACTACCTCAAGCAATTTAATGATGAGATCATTAAGCCGCGCAGCTTCGACCACTGCGGCGAGCCGTGCGCCATCGCCTGCAAGAAGTTCAGCGGCGAGCACAAGAAGGACTACGAGCCTTACGCCGCCCTCGGCCCCAACTGCGGCGTCTTCGACCAGCGCGCCGCCGAGCGCCTGAACAAATACGCCGACACCCTCGGGCTAGACGCCATCCAGGCCGGCGGCACGGTGGCGTGGATCATGGAGTTAGTGGCCGACGGCCTGCTGCCGCCCGCCGATTTCGGCCTGCCCGCCGAAGGCCCGCGCTTCACCTTCGCCTCCCGCCCCGACCAGTTTGACATCGTCAAAGACTCGGCCCACAACGCCGACTATGGCTTGGCCGTCATGCGCATGTGGCTCTTCAGCGAGCCGGGGGCCGTCTTCCGGCGCGGCCTGCGCGCCGCCGCCCAGGCCCTCGACGCGCGCTACGGCATTGCCAGCCAACAGCGCGCCGTCTACACCGCCCACGGCGCGGAGGGCTGCATGGTGCCTAACCAATACTGGACCCCCGGCATGTTCGCGCCCATGCCCATCATGGGCAAATATTTTTCCTACTACGAAAACAAGTTCCTGCCGCCGCACGCGCTGGGCCGCAAGAACGTCGAGCGCTTCGTCTTCGAGCTGTATTCCGAGAACAGCGGCTCGTGCCGCTTCCATCGCAAGTGGGTCGAGGATATCATTGACGAGATCATCCTCACCCACTTCGAGCTGCCCGGCGTGGACTATTGGGGCGACAACTTTCGCCTCGCCAAGGCCATTCACGACCAGCAATCGGCCGCCTCCGTGCCCTGGGAGAGCGAGCGCGTCATTGACATCATCCACGGCTTTCACGAGAAATGGGTGCGCGATGGGCTGAAGGAACCGGAACTGCTGGCCTGGGTCGCCCGTTTCCGGGCCGACAAATTTGCCGCCGCCTGCGACTACTGGCAGGCCCTCTACGCCGGCATGGCCGAAGCCTTTGAGCAAGGCCTCACCCGGCCGGCCCCCAAATAGCGTCTGCCTGTTGCTTTCTGCCTTTTCCGACATCCGATTTCTGACCCCCTGACCATGCCCCCTCCCCTCACCAGCGTCCACAACCCGCGCGTCAAGGCCGTTATGCGCCTGCGCGACCGGCGGCACCGTGACCGCGAGGGCCAAATGCTGGTCGAGGGCCGCGACGAGCTGCGCCTCGCCCTGGCCGGCGGCGCGCGCCCGCTGACGCTCCTTCTCTGCCCGGAACTAGCCACTCCCGACATAGAGCTGCTCAACCTAATCACCGCCAGCGGTGCAGAAATACTGGGCGTGAGCCGCCCCGTCTTCGAGAAAATGGCCTACCGCGACAACCCGGATGGCTGGCTGGCCGTGTTCCCCGCCGTCCGCCGCCAACTGGGCGACCTGGTGCTCGGCGAACGCCCGCTGCTGGTGGTGGCCGAGGCCGTCGAGAAGCCCGGCAACCTCGGCGCGCTGCTCCGCACCGCCGACGCCGCCGGCGTCACCGCCGTCATCGTCTGCGACCCGACCACCGACGTGAACAACCCCAACGTCGTCCGTTCCAGCCGGGGCACCCTCTTCACCGTGCCCGTGGCCGAGGCCGGTACCCCCGAAACGCTGGCCTGGCTGCGCGCCCACGGCATCCAGATCGTCGCCGCCACGCCCGCCGCCGCCGGCCCCTACACTGCCGCCGACCTGCGCGGCCCGGTCGCCATCGCCGTCGGCGCCGAAGACGCCGGCCTCACCGCCGCCTGGCTCGACCAGGCCAACCAGACCGTCCGCATCCCCATGCACGGCCGGGTCAACTCGCTCAACGTCGCCACCGCCGCCGCCCTCCTCATCTACGAAGCCGTCCGCCAGCGGGGCGGCTGATTTTGCGCCTGGGGCCGCCTCGCTTACAATACCGCCATGTCGCGCCTGCCCCGCCGCTTTTTCGCCCAGCCGACGCTGGAGGTGGCGCGCGCGCTCCTGGGGCAGCGGCTGGTCCGCCTCACCAACGGCCGGCATCTGGCCGGCCTGATCACCGAAACCGAAGCCTACATCGGCCAGACCGACCTGGCCTGCCACGCCCGCGTTGGGCGCACCGGCCGCACCGAGGTGATGTTTGGGCCGCCGGGCCGGGTGTATGTGTATTTCAACTACGGCCTGCACTGGATGCTGAACCTCGTCACCGAGGCCGATGGTTTTCCGGCGGCGGTGCTCATCCGGGGGCTGCTGCCGACCGAGGGCCAGGGCGTCATGCGTGGGCGGCGCGGCCGGCAAGGCGCTGCGCCTTTGGCCCGCCTGACCGATGGCCCCGCCAAGCTCGCCCAGGCCCTGATGATTGACCGGGCCCTGAACGGCCACGACCTGTGCGCCCGCGGCGCGGCGCTGTTTGTCGAGGCCGCCCCGGCCGTGCCCGAGGCCCAGGTGCAGCGTGGCCCGCGCATCGGCCTGGGGCGCGTGCCAGAGCCGTGGTGCAGCGCGCCCTGGAATTTCAAGGTGTCGCCCGACCGACTCAACTAATCGCTTCAATAGCGGAGGCCAGCATGGGACTTTTGACCGGCAAGACAGCACTCATCTTTGGAGTCGCCAACGACCACAGCATCGCCTGGGGCATCGCCCAGGCTTTCGCGCGCGAGGGCGCGGCGCTGGGCTTCAGCTACGCCGGCGAGGCGCTCGCCAAGCGCGTCCGGCCGCTGGCCGCCTCGGTCAACTCCACCTTTGTCGAGCCGTGCGATGTGACCAAAGACGACGACATTGAGGCCGTCATGGCTAAGGCCAAAGCCGAACTGGGTGAGATTGACATCCTCATCCATGCCGTCGCCTTCGCCAACCGCGACGAACTGTCCGGCCCGTACTACAACACCTCGCGCGCCGGCTTCCACCTGGCGATGGACATCAGCGTCTACTCCTTCACCGCCCTGGCGCGCGCCGCCCTGCCCTTCATGCGGCCCGACGGCGCCATGCTCACCCTCAGCTACCTGGGCGCGGTGCGGGCTGTCACCCACTACAACGTCATGGGCGTCGCCAAGGCCGCGCTGGAGGCCAGCGTGCGCTACCTGGCCGTTGACCTCGGCGCGCACGACAAGCACATCCGCGTCAACGCCATCTCGGCCGGCCCCATCCGCACCCTGGCCTCGGCCGGCGTGGCCGGTTTCAAGGCCATGTATTCCGGCTTCAAAGACCTGGCCCCGCTGCGCCGCCACGTCTCGATTGATGACGTGGGCAACTCGGCCCTGTACCTGTGCTCGCCACTCGCCAACGGCGTCACCGGCGAGGTGCATTACGTGGATGCCGGCTACAGCGTCATCGGCGTCCCCACCTCCAACAACGAGTAGGCTGCGCGCATGTCCGCCCCGCCCTCCGACCCCGCCGCGCTCGCCGCGCAGATTCAGGCCCGCGTGGCCGCCCAGCGCCCGGCCATCGTGCAGTTCATGCGCGAGTTGGTCGCCATTCCCAGCATCATGGGCGACATCGGCGCGGTCGGCCGGCGCGTAATCGCCGAGATGCAGGCGCTCGGCTTCGACGAGGCCCGCTTTGACCAAATGGGCAACGTCATCGGCCGCGTCGGCCACGGCCCCACCGTGCTGCTGTACGACTCGCACCTCGACACGGTAGACATTGGCGACCCCGCCGACTGGGGCTGGGACCCGTTCATCGGCAAGGAAGAGGCCGGCGTGCTCTATGCCCGCGGCGCCGGCGACGAGAAGCAGTCTACCCCCGGCATGATCTACGGCATGGCCCTGGCCCGCGACCTGGGCCTGCTGGACGGCTTCACCCTCTACTACTTCGGCAACATGGAAGAAGACTGTGACGGCCTGTGCTGCCAGGTGCTGGTCGAGGTCGAGCACATCAAGCCGCACCTCGTCGTCGTCGGCGAGCCGACTGAGATGAACGTCTACCGCGGTCACAAGGGCCGGGTGGAGCTCAAGGTCGTCGCCAAGGGCCGCTCGGCCCACGCCGCCTCCAACGAGCTAGGCGAAAACGCCATCTACAAGCTGCTGCCGGTGCTCCAGGGCGTGCGCGAACTCAACGACCAACTGCACATAGACCCGTTCTTGGGCCAGGGCCGCATCACCGCCAGCATCATCCAGAGCCGCTCGCCCTCCCTCAACGCCGTCCCCGACGAGGCCACCCTCTTCATTGACCGCCGCCTGACGTTTGGCGAGAGCAAGGAAGAGGCCCTGGCGCAAGTCGAGGCCCTCATCCTGCACGACGACCGCGCCGCCGTCACAGTCGAGATCATGCACTACGACACGCCCAGCTACACCGGCTTCGTCTACCCGGTGGAAAAGTACTTCCCGGCTTGGGCCTTGCGCGACGACCACCCGCTGGTGCTGGCCGGTCTGCGCGCCAGCGAAACGCTATGGGGCGGCACCGCCAAGACCGGCAAGCTCAATTTCTCCACCAACGGCATCTATTGGATGGGCAAGGCCCACATCCCCACCATCATCTTCGCGGCAGGGATCGAAACGACCGCCCACAGCCTGCTCGACCAGGTGCCGCTGGCTGATCTCGTCCGCGCCACCGAGTGGTACGCGCTGCTGCCGGCCATGCTCGACGCAGCCGCTGGGAGGGGAACATGACCCAACTGACCGCCTACCAAATTTACGACCTTCTGAACCGCGCCCGCCCCTTGTGGCTCGTTAAGATAGACCTCAGCGATGCCAGCTTGTGGCTGGTAGACCTGAGCGGGGCCGACCTCAGTTGGGCCAACATGTCCCGCTGCGACCTCAGCCGCGCCACCCTCATCAAGACCAACCTCACCCGCGCCAACCTCACCGGGGCCAACCTGTTCGAGGCGCTCCTCAGCCGTGCCATCCTCATCGCCGCCAACATGGTGCGCGCCGACCTCACCCGCGCCGACCTGGGCAAGGCCGATCTCAGCGAGGCCGACCTGACCGAGTCTAACCTCACCCGCGCCAGTTTTAGCGTGGCCGCGCTCACCGGGGCCAACCTCAACAACGCCAACGCCAGCCGGGCCGACTTCAGCAAGGCCGACCTAAGCGGGGCCAACCTGTTTGGGGCCAATCTGGCGCTGGCTAACTTCTTTGAGGCCAACCTCAGCCGCATCCGCGCGCGGGGGGCCAAAATGCAGCGCGCCGACCTCAACCGCGCCAACCTCTCTGGCGCGCAGTTGCAGGAGGCCGACCTGTCCGGCGCGGACCTCACCGGCGCGCGCTTGATCAACGCCGACCTGAGCAACGCCATTCTGAATGGGGCCGACCTGTCCGGCGCGGACCTTACCGGCACGCTGTTCGACGGCGTCAACCTGTCGCTTGCCAACATCTCGAAGGCCGACATGAGCAAGGTGCGCAAGGGCGGCATAGCGGCTGCGGCCGAGTCACAGAAACCGGCCCGCACCACCGGCGGCCTGCTCGATATTCGCTGACGGCCGCCGCCGCCCACCTGGGAGCCTTGCATGCTGAATGTCCAGTCCGTTCAGGTCAACGCGCGCGCCCTGCAAGATAACATTGGGCGCGTCATTGTCGGCAAGGAAGCCACGATCGAGCTGCTGCTGGTCGCGCTCCTCAGCCAGGGCCATGTGCTGCTGGAAGACGTGCCCGGCCTGGGCAAGACCACCCTCGCCAAGGCGCTGGCCCGCTCCCTCGGCTGCACTTTTCAGCGCCTGCAATTCACCCCCGACCTGCTGCCGTCCGACATCACCGGCGTCAGCATCTTCAACCAAAAGACCGGCGACTTTGAGTTTCGCGCCGGCCCGATCATGGCGCAGGTCGTCCTCACCGACGAGATCAACCGCGCCGGCCCGCGCACCCAATCGGCCCTGCTGGAGGCGATGGAGGAGCGCCAGGTGACGGTGGACGGCGTCACCCGCCCGCTGCCCCGGCCCTTCCTCGTCATTGCCACGCAGAACCCCATCGAGCTAGAGGGCACCTTCCCGCTGCCCGAGGCCCAGCTCGACCGCTTCTTGCTGCGCCTATCGCTCGGCTACCCGGAGGGCGATGAGGAGCGCACCATCCTGCGCCGCTTCCGCACCGCCGACCCGCTGGCCGAGCTAGAGCCGGTCTGCTCCGGGGAGCAGATCGTCGCCCTCAACACCGTCATCCGGCACGTCCACGTCAGCGAGCCGCTCGAAAGCTACATCCTGGCGCTGGTGCGGGCCACGCGCGACAACCCGGCCGTGGCCCTCGGGGCCAGCCCGCGCGGCGCGTTGTCGCTCTTCCGCTGCGCCCAGGCCCTGGCCGCCATCCGGGGCCGCAACTTTGTCAACCCCGACGATGTGCAGGCCCTGATCGTTCCCGTGCTGGCCCACCGCCTCATGCCCTCCGGCCAATCGCGGCTGCGCGGCAAGGCCGTGGCCGACATCCTCAAGGAAGTCATCAGCCGCGTGCCGGTGCCCGTGGAGGAAAGCTGGTCCGCCTGACATGACCAGCCGCCTGGGCCGCCTGCTGATCGTCGCCCTGCTGCTCCTCAGCCTCGCGCTGCGCAGCCCCCTGCTGCTGCTGCTCGCTGTGCTGCTGGTGCTGGTGGCGACGGCCTCGGCGCTGTGGGGCCGCTATTGCCTGGCGGGCGTTACCTACCAGCGCCAGTTCGAGGCCGAGCGCCTGTTCTGCGGTGAGCGCGTCGAGCTGTGGGTCGAGATCGTCAACGCCAAGCCGCTGCCTCTGGCCTGGCTCAAGCTCGAAGACGAGTTCCCCGAAGACTTTCACGTTGAGCGCACCGAACTGGGCACCGCCAGCACCCCGCACCGCCGCACCCTCACCAACCTGTTGAGTATGCGCTGGTACGAGCGCGTCCGCCGCCGCTACACCCTCACTGCCCAGCGGCGCGGGGCCTTCGAGTTCGGCCCGGTGCTGCTCTCCTCCGGCGACATCTTCGGCTTCCAGACCCGCGTGCGCGTTCAGCCCGACAAGCAAACCCTGTTGGTCTACCCGCGCCTGGTGCCGGTTGAGCGGCTGCGGCTGCGCATGGCCCGACCCGCCGGCGAGATGGTCAGCGACCGACGCATCGTCGAAGACCCGCTGCGGCTGGCCGGCGTGCGCGAGTACCGGCCGGGCGACAGCGTGCGCCACATCCACTGGAAGAGCACCGCTCGCCAGGGGCGGCTCCAAACCAAGGTCTTTGACCCGGGGGCCAGTCAGCACCTCATCCTGTGCCTCAACGGCCAAACGCTGGAGCACGCCTACGAGGGCGTGCTCGGCGACTATTTTGAGACCGTTATCACCGTGGCCGCCGCGCTCGCCAACGAGGCGCTGGAGCAGCGCCACCCGGTCGGCCTGTTCACCAACAACAGCGTGCGCGATGCCGGCCACCGCGTGCGCCTGCCCGCCACCCGCCACGCCTCGCAGCTAACCCGCATCCTCGAGACGATGGCGCAGCTCACGCACTTCAGCCTGATGCCGTTTGAACAACTGCTGCGGATCGAAGCCCCCACCCTCCCGTTCGGCGTGAGCATTGTCGCCGTCTCGGCCATCGCTAACGAGGCCATCCAGGCCGCGCTGCTGGCCTTGCACGACGCCGGCCATCCCACCGCGCTGGTGCTCATCGCCGAACCCGGCCGCGTGCCGCCCACCAGCCTCCCGGCCTCCATCCCGGTCTACGTCGTCACCACCAACTGGACTGAACTTGAAACGCTGGAATTGGGTTGAAGACCTGCTGCTGCCGCCCGCCGTCGCCATCCTGACCGGGGCCTGGGTGTCGCTGTGGGTGCGCTGGTCGGTGCGCGCCGTGCCGCCGGCCTATGCCGCCCCGGCCCTGTCCCCCTGGGTGCTGGGCCTGCTGCTGCTGGTCGCCATGCTGCTGACACGCTGGGCATTGACGCTCGACCGGGCCGAGGACGCCGGGCGACTGGTGATCGTAGCCGGCGGCGTGCTGGCCGTCTTCGGCGTGGCCGGGTGGACCTATGGTCTACGCTCGCCCGCCGAGTTCTGGCAGCGCCTGGTGGATTGGGGTGACTTTATCTCGCCGGTCTTTCTCGGCGTGGTCGCCTGCGCCTTCATGTGGTGGCAGGGCATTGTGCTCGGCCGCTCGGTCGTGCCGCAGGAGCAGTTAGAGCACAGCTTCTATCGCGGCCTCGTGGCGCTGGCCGCCCTCTTCGCCGTCAACCAGGCGCGCCCGCTCATCGCGGCCAGTGAGGGCCTGACCGCCGCCCTGGCGTTCTTCGCCGTCGGGCTGAGCGCGCTGGCGCTCGTCAGCGTCGAGAACGCCCGCCGCTGGCAGTCAGAGGTCACGGGCCAGTGGCCCAGCCTCAACCGCTATTGGCTCGGCACCGTGGCCGGTATCATCGGCGCGATCTTGGCCGGCGGCCTGTTGGTGGGCGGGCTGCTATCGCCGGAAGTAATTACTAGGATAAGTTCCTTCCTCACCGCTCTCGCCAACCTGGTCACGCTTGGCGTGGTGGCTCTGATCGGCACGCTGGCCTTCCTGGCGGGCTGGCTGCTCATGCCGCTTCTGAACGGCCTGACCGGCCGCGTGAACGACCCAGTCGAAAATCCGTTGCTCCCTTCGCTGGAGCAGGCCGGCCGGCAAACGCTTGATTTTTTTGAGCAGCACCCGGCGCTGAACGTGGCGCGCCAGGGCCTCGCGCTGCTGCTGCTGGCGCTAATCGTGGGCCTGGTGTTTTGGTGGGCGCTGCGCCGCCTGGCGCGTCTCAACCGCAAGAACCCGGATGAGGTGCGCGACAGCATCGCCACGCGCGACCTGCTGCTCACCCAGCTTCGCGCCTTGTTCCGCCGGCCGGCCTCCGCCCGCGCCGGCGGCCCCAGCTACCTGGACCTCAGCGGCCCGCGCGACGACCCGCGCCTGATGGTGCGCCGCGCCTACCAAAACCTGCTGGAGTGGGCGCCCAGCTTCAGCCTGCCGCGCCGCAGCGCCGGCCAAACCCCCGCCGCCTACGCCGCCGCACTGACCGCCGCGCTGCCTCAAGGCCGCGAAGCGATAGACACGCTTACCGGCGCCTATGTCCTGGCCCGCTACGCCGCCGACGCTCCATCCTTGGCCGAAGCCCACTCGGCCCAAGGCGCGCTCTCCCGCCTCCAGGCCCTCGGCGCCGCGCGCGTCACCCGCAAGTAGCCGGCGGTTCCGCTGCTCGTCGCGCCCAGGAGCATCCGCTATTTTGGGGAGCGCAGCCGTTTTGGGCCAGCCGCCACTTTTTCTAGCCCAGGGTGGGCAGGCCCACCCTGGGCTAGAAAAAGTGGTTTCGGTCAGATAGTAGGTATCATCCTGACTTGCTGCGATTAGAACCCGCCTTGACGGTGGCACTGATGCATCCGCTAAGCATTGCCAACCACCCCTTTGGAAACTCGCCACCTGCCGCCCAAACGAAAGTGCGCCGCCCCTTGGCCGCGCACTTTCGTTGACAGCGCTTCGTGATCCGGCCGCGCCGGCCTAGATTTGGACCGATTCGGCCCAGCGGTCAATCGCTTCGACCGTCGCGTCCAACACGATCAGCGCATTGTCCATATCGTTCCGCGTGGCGTCTTCGGGCAGCTTGCTCGGCGAGCCTTTGGTATGCCAGGTATTCAGAAACGCCATGTCGTTCGCAGGCGGCGCCAACTGCACATTAAAGCCCTTCTTTTGCAGCAGGGCAATGTTGTTGAGTTGCGTGCTGATGTCGCGGGCGGCCTTGTTCATGTCATCGTTGAACTCCGCCACCGTCTGCGTTTGGTCTACCTTGGCCCGCGCGATGATGGCCTGGGCGCTGTCAATCGTCTTGCGAATGCGATTCACCAGGTTCACGGCCTGATCTTGCATGGCATTGTTCCCGGCAATCGCCGACATGCGGTTGGTGATTTCGCCTCGGACGGCCGACTCGATGGATTTGAGTTCCTTCTCCAGCATCGTCACCGCCTTCTTATAGGTGGCGGCGTTCACCTCCCCCGGCGGGGCGTCGTAGGCGGCCTTGAGCGTTTTCAAGTAGTTCGTCTTCGTGGTGAGAAACACCTTTTGAATCTTTTGCAGGTCCTTGACAGCGTCCAGCGAGTCGTTCAATTCCTTGAACGGGGCATCAAACTTCGCCAGCGTCTTATCCATGCCCTCCGTCGGCTTGTTGATCTTGCCGAAGAACGTCTTGCTCTTGGGCTTCTTGACCCCGGTGGCATTAAAGAAAATGAGCTTGGCCTTCTTCCAGCGGTTGCCGGGCAGGCTCGAGTCGGCTTTCTTGGGTGCGGGCTTTTGGGGAGCGTCCATGTTTGTCTCCGGAGTAAGGGAGCGGTTAAGTTGGGTTGCGGCCCCATTATGCGCCGAACAGCCTCCCCTGCCAAATCGCCGCCTTGCGGCCCACGCCGGCATAGCGTTTTCGGGTATCTTCTCAATAACTCGCGGGTAACTCAGGCCGTGTCCCATGAGGCTCCCAGCCCAAGTTGCTTGGCCCGCTCAGTAATCAGGTCAGCCAGCTCGG
>Ga0163153_10008202_pt1 | contig 10950 bp, 14 predicted proteins | sample OliLakLV19MP6IB1_FD_148629 | JGI IMG/M metagenome (GOLD analysis project Ga0163153, IMG submission 148629) | Freshwater microbial mat bacterial communities from Lake Vanda, McMurdo Dry Valleys, Antarctica - Oligotrophic Lake LV.19.MP6.IB-1 | ecosystem: Environmental > Aquatic > Freshwater >... | reverse complement strand
GCGCTGGGCATGGCCCCGACGACGCACGTCAGGGTGGACCGTCAGGTCGTCCATCCGAGGCGTGCACACCCCGACGATCCGCCCGTCCTCCGTGGCCACCAGCGTGCCCACGGGCTCGGGGACCATCCGCTCCAGTTGGCGGGTGATGTCAGTGGCGGTGAAGCCCGGGATGTGGTCGTGCTGGAGCGAGGCGGTCAGCACCGCGCGGATGCCCTCGGTGTCCGCGGGTCGGAACGGGCGGACCTCGCTGGTCATACGTCGCCCGGGACGAGCTCGCCGCGCTCGATCATGCGCTCCAGCAGGAGCAGCCCGACGACCGACTTCGAGTCGCAGATCTCGCCGTCGTCGACGGCGGCTACGGCAGCGCGCCACGGTCGCCACTCCAGGATGAGCCGCTCGTCCTCGTCCGGGCCAAGGCGCTCGTCCGCGTCGGCCGGTTCCAGGTCCGTGGCCAGGTACAGGTACATGAGCTCGTCGGTGAACCCCGGCGCGCTGTAGAACTCGGTCAGTCTGCGCCAGGTCCGAGCCCGCAGCCCGGTCTCCTCTTCCAGCTCGCGCGGCGCGGCGGCCGCCGGATCCTCCTTGCTGCCATCGGCGGCGATGTCCAGGCCGCCCGCCGGGATCTCCAGCAGCGCGCGGCCGGCCGGTAGCCGCCACTGTCTGACGAGCGCCACGCGCCCCGCAGCATCCATTGCGACGATGGCGACTGCGCCGGGATGACCGGCGATGTCGCGGGTGGCGCGCGTCCCGTCGGCGCGCTCGACGGTATCGACCCGGAAGGTCAGGAAGGCCCCCTGGTGGACGACCCGCGACTCGACGATGCGCTCGACGAGATCGGCCCCGGAGTCCGTCTCCGGGGCCGATGGGTCGCGTCGAGGCGTGCTGGAGGTCAGCTGGCGGCCGCCGCGGCCGGCGCGGGCGCGCCCGACAGCAGCGAATCGCCGCTCTCCGCGTTGAACAGGTGCAGCTTGTCCAGCGGCAGGGTCAGGTTGACGATGTCGCCGGGGCGCACTTGGTGGGACGAGTTGACGATGGCCACGACGTCCTGGTCGGCGGCCTTGACGTGGAGCAGTTCCTCGTTGCCGAGGTACTCGACGACGTCGGCCCGGGCCCGGAAGGCGTCCACGCCCGGGGCGGTCTCGCCGATCTCAAGATGCTCCGGCCGGAAGCCGGCCACGAGCTTGTGCCCGATCGTCGGACCGACCGCGTTGCGGTAACGATCGGGCAGAGCGATGGACCACTCGGCGGGGCCGACGAGGCGAGCCTCGGATCCAGCGCCGGTGACCTCGACATCCACGAAGTTCATCGACGGGCTGCCGATGAACCCGGCCACGAACTTGTTGAGCGGCGTGTCGTACAGGGCCTGAGGCGTCCCGACCTGCATGAGCAGGCCCTCGCTCATGACCGCGATACGGCTGCCCATCGTCATCGCCTCCACCTGGTCGTGGGTGACATAGACGACGGTCGTCTTGAGGCGCTGATGGAGTCGCGCGATCTCCGCGCGGGTCTGCACGCGCAGCTTGGCGTCAAGGTTGGACAGAGGCTCGTCCATGAGGAAGACCGCCGGCTCGCGCACGATGGCCCGACCAAGGGCGACGCGCTGGCGCTGGCCACCGGACAACTCCTTGGGCTTGCGCTCCAGGAGCTTCTGCAGCTGGATGGTCTCGGCGGCCTCGTTGACTCGCCGCTCGATCTCGGCCTTGGGGACCTTGCGCAGCTTGAGGCCGAAGGCGAGGTTCTCGCGCACGGTCATGTGCGGGTACAGCGCGTAGCTCTGGAAGACCATCGCGATGTCGCGGTCCTTGGGTGGGACGTCGTTGACGACCCGGTCGCCGATGCGCAGCTCGCCCGAGGAGATCTCCTCGAGGCCGGCGATCATCCGCAGGCTGGTCGTCTTGCCGCAGCCCGATGGCCCGACCAGGACCATGAACTCGCCGTCTCCGATCTCGAGGTTGAAATCCTTCACGGCGTGGAAATCGCCGTAGATCTTGTTGATGTCGTCGAACGTCACGGTCGCCATGGGCGAATACCTCCATCCCCAGTCGTCATCGCGGGCCCATGCATCCAGCCCGGCCCGAAGGTCGGTCGTGGACGGGCCCCGTACGTGGCGGCTCAGGGTGCCAGCATCGTAGGCCTGCCGCACCACCGGCGCAAGCCATCTGACGAGCCCGAGTGGTGTCGAGCGCGTGTCAACTTCGCGTGACGACGGCCTCGTCGATGACGGCGGCCAAGGCGGCGACGTCGGCCGGCTTGTGGAGGAGGCGAACATCGGTGGGGCTGCGTGCGCCCACGGACCGTCGGATGGCGCTGGTAGGAATCGGTATCGGCCGGGGGACCGCGCCCGACGGGTGGGGAGTTGGGGTGGCCTACGGGGCTCGAACCCGTAACCTCTGGAGCCACAATCCAGTGCTCTTGCGCGAAACTGAGCACAGATTCCCTTAAGTCTGAACCGTACTGACTCTAGCGGAGGCTCTGGGCTGCCCCGGGTTTCGTGGAGTCGAGATTCTGGATCATCACGCCACCGTCTCGGTCTGATGCCGAGTCTCGAACTCGATCGGGGTAAGCATGCCAGGCGCCGAGTGCCGGCGTTGGCGGTTGTGGAAGATCTCGAGGTACTCGAAGATCGCGTTGGCCAGTTCCACCCGGGTCCGCCAGGGTCCCTGACGGTTGATCAGCTCGGCCTTGTACAGCCCGTTGACGGTCTCGGCCAGGGCATTGAAGCTCCTATAGGCATGGGTCCTCGGCTCGCCGCTCTTCATCCGAACGGAGCTGGTGGAGGTGCCCACTGTGACGTCCGGGGCGACGACCCTGGTCGGCGAGTTCCGCGGTGCCGACGAATTCCACACGGGCAGCGGGAGCGCCAGGGTCGTGGAACAGAACCGGGTCGGTTCGTCCTCCGACTTGAAGCGTTCTCGGTCCGGAACGGCCCGGATCTGTTCGTCTACCTGTCGCCGGATGCGGCCGGCTATGCCGAGGGAGCCATCGAACTCGGAGCGCTCAAGGCCAGCGATGGCTCGTTCGAATACGAGATCCCGGCCGGCGCCGACATCTCGGCGGTCCGCAGCGCGGTCATCTGGTACCGCGCCTTCAGCGTGCAGTTCGCGTCGGCGATGCTCGAGGGCGCGTAGCTCGTGGTCGACTTCCCGACGCCGAGCATCATCGGCGTGTGGACGACCGATGGGTTGCTCCGTTTCCTGCACATCCAGGAGCTCGCCCGCATCGACCCTCCACCGGTGGGCAACGAGTTGTCGACTGGTGCCATCGGGGGCTCTTGAACGCCCGCGCAGTGTGTGCTCTCCCGCTATCTCGCCACCTGCCACGCTCGTGGTATCGTCCATGGCATGCGCACTACCATCGACAAGGCTGGACGTCTCGTCATCCCGCGCTCGCTCCGGGACCGGATCGGCCTCACCGGCGCGAGTGAAGTGGAGCTCGAGCTCGATGGCGCCGCGATCCGGATCGAACCGGTCGGCGGGAGCGGACTTCGTGAGGAGGGGGACCTGCTCCTCATCCCGGCCTCCGGCTCGCCCCTGACCACCACGGCCGTGCGCGAGTTGATCGATGCCGATCGGCATGGACGCTGACCGCGACGAGGTGCTGCTGCTCGACACGAGCGCCGCGATCGCGCTCGTCGTCGAGGACCACGAGGCGCACGCGGCGACCATCGAGGCCGTGCGCGGCCGGCGCCTGGGCCTGGCAGGCCACGCCTGGTTCGAGACCTACTCGGTCTTGACGCGGCTGCCCGGCGCGCTCCGCCGGTCACCGGCCGACGTCGCCGCCCTGCTCTCGCACGACTTCCCGGCGTCGGCATTCCTCACGGAGGAGTCCGCGGCCGCCTTCGGCCCCGAGCTCGCCCGGCTGGGCATCTCAGGCGGCGCCGTGTACGACGCGCTCGTGGGCGCGGCTGCCCGCCAGCATGACCGGCCGCTGGTGTCCGGCGACGTCCGGGCGCGATCCGTCTACGAGGCGCTCGGCGCGCGCGTCCGGATGATGGGTTAGGCAAGACCGCAACACGGTACACAGACCGATCAGCACCCGCCCCCCGGGTGTACCGCGCCGCCGTGCTCGACGTACGGTTCACGCACTCGGTGATCGACGACCGAGGGTGCCCGCGCCCCGGTAACCGATCCAGTCTGCGCGAAGGGTTGCCGGCGCGACGCGCTGGACGACCACAACCGTCCCTTCGACCTTCGTCAACCACTCGGTCCTGCACTCGGAGGGTTACAGAGCGGAATCTCGGGCAGCACCGTTGCTCCGCCGCCAGGAGAAGGACCTGGCCTCCGCCCGGAGCCGCAGGAGGCCCTGGCGCACCGCGATGTAGGCGACCAACGCGACGACGAACGTCAAGCCCTGGATGCCGACCACACCGTTCACGATCAGGAGCCAGCTCGTGACCGCGATCACGAGACCCGTGAACGACTCCATCAGCTGGGTCGGGATGCGCCGGGCCATGATGCGCCGGTCCGAGGACCGGATCGCCCAGCGCGCGCTGGACGGCCGACCGGCGCAGCAGCCGGTGAAGAAGCAGCCCAGCCGCCCGATCGTGACCGCCACGTACATCCCCGGCGTGACCGAATCAAGGAATGCACCGACCGGAACGTCGAGTACCAACACCGAGGCGAGGGCGACCAGCGGCGCGACGACGAGGAACCCGTCCACGGACCAGCCCTGGCGGATCGATTCGCGCCACGGTTTCGCCTGCAGGATCATGTGCCAGGCCTTGGCCGCTGCGATGCCCCCGACCAGGCCGAGGAGCGCGGCGAGGATGCCACCACCGACCGACACGCCCAGCCGGTCGAGGATCGATGCCTGGACCACGTAGGACAGGACGATGCCCGCGACGCTGAGCGCGGTGAAGCTGCCCGGCACGACTGCGGGAATGAGTGCCAGCGGCGCCAGCAGCGCCCAGCGGGTCTCGATGGCCGTGGCAGGAGCGGTGGTCAGTCGCCAGCGAGACCAGGACCAACCAGCTCGCTCGAGCTGGACGGGCCTGGGTCGGACAGACACCCGACTCCCATGATGCGGCGGTTGGACCAACTCCGCCGACACGTCCCAGGTGCCCCGCTTGATACCGTAGATCCAGCTGGTCAGCGCCACTGGCTCGGCACCCGGGGTCATCTGGACGGTGTCACTCCGCGTGAAGGTGTCGCCCGGGGATAGCCTGGGGCCCGCGTCGATCCGCTGTCCGAGGAGCTGGATCGTGGCCAGGTACGGCTCGCTCGACGCGACGGGATCGATCCGGTACGTGACGACGAGCGCTTGAGGGTCGTCGTCGGCCGCGACGACGGCATCGGGACCTATCGCCGGCCCGTCATCCGGGCGCAGACCGGACGGAGGCTGCTGACCGCGGTCGGCCCTGCGCAAGGCGTTGCCTCGGCCCGCCCCGGTTGCACGGCGTCGGGACATGCTAGTGCCTCATGCCGCAACGTTGGGTAGCGAATGATGGACCTCCGCGTTGAGGCGCCACGCCCTGGAGGAGCGAGTGTTCCGGTCGTGCCGCAGGTAGGCCCGGATGGCGGCGTTCTGGTCGGACGAGGCCTTCCAGGTCATGTGGTGGGTGAAACGGACGCCGGCCTCGTGGAGGATCCGCCAGAGCTGGCTGCCGACGGTCATCTACCGGGGGATCCGCGAGCGCATCCCGTCCGGTCCGTCCAGGTAGTCGAGCCACAACTCGGGCCGTCCCAGCCGGATCGATGGGGTGCCGCGACTGAGGATCCCACCAGGGCAGAGCCGTGGCTCTGCTCGCGACAGAAGGTCGAGCAAGCGCCAGTCGACAACGATGGCGACATCCTCGATGGGTGGCACCTCGACGAACCCGTCGAGCGACCGGGGCTGTCGCCACGACACGGTGAAGTCGCCTGTCACGACAGCGCATCGCCGCGACGCGTAATACCCGATGACCAGGGCGCGCCCGGCTGCGAGGGTCCGTAACGTGCTTCTGAGGCCGGCATCCACGTCCAGGGCCGGCAGCGCGCTCGGGCTCGTGGGCGTCAAGGTCGCTTCCCTTCGGCCGCGAAGACCCGGCTCCGGGCGGCCCGCGCCTCGGCCCGAACGCGAACGTCCGCGAAATGCGAACGCATGACTCGATGGATGGCCGGTCGGGCGACGACCGTGGCTCGGAGGCGGTCCCACGTCCCGGACGGGTGGTACACCCCGGAATACGTCAGGCGGGTCCCGAGGTCCTCGCCGACATCCACCCGGATCTCCTCGCGCAGGCCCCGGCCGGGATCGTCCAGGTGCTCGTACGCGATCCGGTCTGGGGGGGGGAACAGGGTCACACGCCCGCGGGTGCGCACGAGCCGGTCCCGGCCACCAGGCAGGGCGACGCTAGTCCAGAAGTCGCAGATGAGTTCGTCGCCAAGATCTTCCAGGATCTCGGCACGCTCGCCGTTTGGCTGCCCGCCTTGGCCGATCGCCGCGAGCATCTGGTAGACGAGCGGAGGGGGAGCGGCGATCTCGATCGATCTCGGGCTGCCCGTCCCCCCAGGCTTGGTGACGGGCCCGACGTGGACGCCACTCACCAAGGGCTCCAGATCCTGGTATCGGGTTCGAAGGGTGACGCAACCAGGACGACCGGAGGCAGGGGCGACATGTTCCCACCCTATCGACTGTCCGTCGGATCGGCTGTGACCGGGCTTACGCTCGCGAAGCAGTATCGTCGTCCCGATGACACCGCTCCAGCGCCTCCGCTCTGCCGGTGTCCGTGCCTATTTCGAGGTGAGTTACTGGCTGCTGACCGGATCTGATGAAGGTCGGCGGTGTCAATGGCCATGGGCAGTCCGACGTGCTCGACGCTCACAGCCTGTTCGACCTCTCGGCACCCGAAGCCCGCCGCATCATCCTCGAGGTCGCCGACGCAGTGGGAACGTGGCGCGACGTCGCCTCGTCGGCGGGGATCACGCGGAGCGAGCAGGACCAGGTGAGCGTGGCGATAGCCGCTCTGGAAGGCGTCTCCGCGATCTGACCGCCGGGGCAGCTGGTCCGGGGCTTGACCGTACGCCCGATTGCGATCCTCCCCGAGCTCGTTGCGGCGGTGGACACCCTTGAGGGCAGGATCTGACGCAGATCTGACAGCACGCGAGGCTGGGAGTCATCCCGGCGGCGACGCTCGACGGCGATATCCGTGGCTTCAGCGCATCGTGTCCCGCGTCAAGTTTCCTGGAGAGAATCTGGTGTCGATAGCTGGTGACGCGGTACCTCCGGCCCAAATCTCTCAGCCCGACCAACACCACCACCGGCTTCAGCTACGAGGGCGACCGGGTCGTCCGTAGGGTCAGCGTGACCGGGGCGACCGCGGTCACCCCCAGGTTCACGACGGAAGAGGCCTGCGCGATCATCAACGAGTGGACAGCTGCCCAGCTCTCGAAAATGTGCTTCATCGTCGCGGTCATCGATGACCAGATCATCAGGGGGTCGGCGGAGTGCCAAGCGCGGCTTTGGCTGCGAGGTAGTCCACGAGCATCGAGTGGAATACCGTCAGCATCGGGTCATGGTCGTTGCGCATTGACGCCATCGCGGCTCCGGCGTAGAGCAGTCCGGCCGGCCTTGGGCGCATTCCCACAAAGACATCGAGTCCGTATCGCGATGCGATCCAGTTGGCGATGAGCCGGGCGGTGCGGCCGTTCCCATTCGCGAAAGGATGGATGCGAATCCACTCGCCGTGCGCGATCGCCATGAGCCGCAGGACGGCTAGCAATCGCTGACTGTCCAGCTGCGTGCCACCCGGGATCGCGACATCGAGGTTGGACACCGCCGCGATCAGGCCGGTTTCGAACTGGACGAGTCGCGCAGGGACATCGGCGGACGGCGCGCCTTGCGACACGCCAACACCGACCTCGTATCCGATGAGCTCAGGGAATCGGGGGTCTGTGTCGCGAACTTCACCAGCGTAGTACGCAACGGGGATCGGGATCCCGGCGAATAGCCGACGGTGCCAATCGCAGATCATCGCGACGGATGGCGTCATTCGCGCGCCTGCGGAGTTGATTAGCTCAACGACCAGCCCTGCGACGTTGGCTTCAAGGACGAGTTCGAAGCCGTTCGCATCATCGTTCCAGGGCGTGACCAAATGCCGCCTCCACCCCAAATGGATCGCCTTGGTGGGCGGGCACGTGGCGGGACATGAGCGGATCGTCGTTCTCGACTTCCGCGCGGGCAAAGGCAGCTGCCTGCTCCTCTGCCGGACGGGCCCTATGCTGCCGAAGCATCGCGATCGTCGTCGACAGATCCAGTTCCAGACCCTCCGCCATCACGCGCAGTTCGCGACCGATCATCTCCTCGGCCAGCGTATTCATCGAAACGCCCAGGCGCGTAGAGATGAGGCGTAGAAGGCGCGGCGTCTCGGCATCGTCGAACCGGACCTTCAAGGACGGGCGCTTCTTGGTGATCGGCATGTTCATCCGAAGAGTAGCGTCATGTGACGTCAAAAGTCAAGTTTGGGGCCATAGTCCTATTCTCGGAGATCCCCCGCCCACGGAGATCGGCTCGAATATGTCCTGTGGGGATCGTCGGTTCGATCGGCTGCGAGCGGCCATCAAGGACCCTGGATCGCATGGACCGGATTCCACACAGGGGCAGGATCTGACAACAGATCTGACAGCAATCGAGGCGTCATCGCGCGGTATCAGGCGACACCACGCAACACGTGATGTCGTCGATTCGCTGGTGAAGTTGGGGTGGCCTACGGGGCTCGAACCCGTAACCTCTGGAGCCACAATCCAGTGCTCTGCCCATTGAGCTAAGGCCACCGCGGCGCGGTCGTCCGTGGCGGTGCGCCCGCAGGCGCGATGGACGAGGCCTGCGGAGTATAGCGAAGCCGCGCGGGAGGTCGCCCGGACGCGGTACCGTCCGACTCGACGTGTGTCTTGGTCGCCCCTCGCCCTCACCCTGGCGGATCCGCTCCGCACAGGAGCGATGCTCCCCACAGGAGCGCTTTGACCACAGGTGAGCGTGGATCGGCGACCAGACGGCCGTGGATAGCGATCCGGGTGACCACCACGAGGCGTTCATCGCCGATGCGCTACTCACAGGAGCACGAGGGAGAGAGCCGAGAGCGCCTGGGGGAGCGCCTCCGGAGGACCCTCGGGCGTCACCTGGCTCACGTCCGGAGCGCTCATTCGCACGTCGAAGGGCCGCTCGATGGTTCGACAACTCTCCTGCGCACCAAATAGGACACTCGAGCGCCCTTGGAAGCTTCTGCGCTCAAGCCTTGACTTCCGACTATGCGAGACGATCGTTGCGATGCGCGAGATGGTATCGTATAGTTCGGATGGATGGTAGCGTGAAGGCGAGATGAATGGTAGCGTTTGGAAGGCGATGAAAGGTTTGTGACGCCAGGCCCTGTGAGGGTCCCGCCGACACGGCGGTTTCGGCTATGAGCAATGCCTACAAGCGACGGGTCTTGGACAACGAGCTCGACGAACTGATCGTGGGACTCCCTGCCATCGAGATCCACGGCGCTCGTGGCGTGGGCAAGACCGAGACTGCGCGAGCTCGAGCGGTGTCCGTGCTCAGACTTGATGATCCATCTGTGCGAGCCATCATTGCCGCCGATCCGACCAGGATGGTCCGTGGGCCATTCCCTGTTCTCATCGACGAATGGCAGCGGATGCCTGAGACCTGGGATGCTGTTCGCAGAGCAGTCGATGAAGACCGGGCTCCAGGTCGCTTTCTTCTGACCGGTTCAGGAAAGGCCAAGTCACCACCCACCCACACCGGAGCGGGTCGGATTGTGTCGCTGCGAATGCGTCCGATGAGCCTCGCCGAACGTGGCGTCGGCGTTCCGACGGTTAGTTTGACCCAGCTGCTCACCGGACACAGGGGCGATGTGGACGGTTCGACGGATGTCGAGGCCGAAGACTATGCCCGCGAGATCTTGGCCTCGGGCTTTCCTGGACTTCGAGGGCTCCCGGCACGAGTGGTTCGCGCAGAGCTCGACAGCTACATCGATCACGTCATCAACAACGACTATGACGATGCTGGGCAGTCAATCCGCAACAGATCCGCACTCCGGCGCTGGATCACGGCTTATGCAGCGGCGGTCTCGTCGACAACCTCCTACGGGAAGATTCGGGACGCCGCGACCGCGGGCGCTACCGAGAAGCCGGCGAAGTCTACGGTTCTACGGTATCTCGACGTTCTCGAAAGTATGTGGCTGATCGAGCCGATCCCCGGCTGGAAGCCGACATCCAACGAGCTCTCTCGGCTGACATTGGCTCCGAAGCATCACCTGCTCGATCCGGCACTCGCAGCTCGCCTCCGCGGAGCCACGATGGAGACCCTTATCAGCGGCACATCTGCGGGCCCCCTCGCATCGCAGCACACAACCTTGTTTGGAGCGTTGTTCGAGTCGCTAATCGCTTTGAACGTCCGCGTCTTTGCCCAGGCGGCTGAGGCGAGGGTCTCACACTTCCGCGACTTCGGAGGCACACACGAAGTCGATCTGATCGTGGAGAGCGCGGACGGGCGAGCCCTCGCAGTCGAAGTCAAGCTCGCGGCGGTTGTAAGCGATGACGACGTCCGTCATCTGGCGTGGCTAGGCGAAAAGCTCGGCGACAAGCTCCTTGACGCGGTCATTATCACGACTGGCCGCGAGGCATATCGGCGACCAGACGGGATCGCTGTGGTCCCCGCCGCGTTGCTCGGGGCGTAAGGTCGACGATAGCTTGGCAGTATGCCAACCAATCAGCAATGCCTCCATCAAACCCAGTACGGTTCATCCCTATGAGAGCCGAGAGCGCCTGGGGGAGCGCTTCGGAGGACCCTCGGGCGCCGCCGACCGGGTACCGTTCCGGGATGACCGACAGCCGCCGCGCCGGGACCCCGGCCGATCCCGCCGACCTGGTCGATGTCGACGCGCTCATCGGGGCGTATCACGACCGGCGGCCGGACATGGCGGACCCGAGCCAGCGGGTGGCGTTCGGCACGTCGGGCCATCGCGGCTCGTCGTTC
>Ga0163153_10008199_pt1 | contig 10952 bp, 21 predicted proteins | sample OliLakLV19MP6IB1_FD_148629 | JGI IMG/M metagenome (GOLD analysis project Ga0163153, IMG submission 148629) | Freshwater microbial mat bacterial communities from Lake Vanda, McMurdo Dry Valleys, Antarctica - Oligotrophic Lake LV.19.MP6.IB-1 | ecosystem: Environmental > Aquatic > Freshwater >... | reverse complement strand
TCCGGCTTGACACCCGCTGTCGCACAAATCTCCAGCGAACGGGTTTTTCCAATGCCATATACCGAGGTCAAGCCCACCCAAGTGTGCTTTTGAACCGGTAAATTGACTCCTGCAATACGAGCCATGTCTACAAACTCCTTTCCTTAGCGCGCCGCCAAAGTAAACGGCGCATTATATCGAATCAAATGAGCAGGCAAAAGCCTGTTATTACTCTGGTTTCCGCTCAACCCTGGCGCTGCTTGTGCTTTTTGTCGGTGCAGATGACGAAAAGTACCCGCTTGCGTCTGACGATCTTGCAGTTCCGGCAAATTTTCTTTACTGATGCCTGCACTTTCATTTCATTTCTCCCAAGCTTCCAGACCGGTAGCTAACTGCGCGCCGGCGCGGACCCGCTTACGCGTATGTTTCTTTGCTTAACGCCGAACCACGCCGGACCGGCCGTAAGATTTCAAATTGGCCTTTTTCATCAGGCTGTCGTATTGGTGCGATATCAGGTGTGCCTGAACCTGGGCGATAAAATCCATGATCACTACGACAACGATCAATATAGAAGTACCGCCAAAGTAGAATGGTACTGACCACACTACCCTTAAAATGTCCGGCAGCAGACACACTGCAACCAGGTAAACCGCGCCCACCATGGTCAGACGGGTTAAAACAAAATCAATGTAATCCGCCGTCTGTCGTCCCGGTCGAATTCCCGGTATGAAAGCACCAGATTTTTTCAGGTTGTCGGCTGTTTCTTTTGAATTGAACACCATAGCGGTGTAGAAAAAGCAAAAGAACACAATCAGCGAGGAATACAAAATTGTGTATGCCAGGTTACCTGGCGTCAGCGCCGCAGCCACATCTGTCAAGAAATTCACGTTACCCGTGCCGCTGAACCAAGTAGCGAGAGTGGACGGAAAAATCACCAGGCTGGAAGCAAAAATGGCCGGAATTACACCTGACATGTTCACTTTCAAAGGTAAATGCGTCGATTGATTCTGGTACGCAACACGCCCCTGGCGCTGCGCATAATTAACCGTAATGCGACGTTGTCCGCGTTCTACCCGCACTACGAAATAGATCACACCCAGAATCAAAGCCAGTATCAGCAAGGTTGCAGGTATGCTCAGTTGTCCGGTATTGACCAACTCCAACGTTCCAGCAACCGCTCGTGGTAACCCGGCCACGATGCCAGCAAAAATGATCAAAGAAATACCATTACCCACGCCGCGCTCAGTAATCTGTTCACCCAGCCACATCAGGAATATGGTTCCTGCTGTCAGTGACACCATGGCTGTGAAAAGGAAACCCACACCTGGGTTGTGGACAACTGCAGTCTGCCCCTGCAATGCGAATGCCACACCACCTGCCTGAACGGCGGCAAGTATGACGGTGAAATTGCGCGTGTATTGCGTGATCTTCTGGCGTCCGGATGAACCTTCCTTTTTCAACTGCTGCAACTGCGGTATAGCACTGCTCATCAACTGCATGATGATGGACGCAGAAATGTAGGGCATTACACCCAGTGCAAACAACGAAAAGCGTTCCAACGCCCCACCGGTAAACAGGTTGAAGACGTCCACGATCGTGCCTTGCTGCGAGTTCATAAACTGCAACAAAGCTTGCGGGTTAACACCTGGCACCGGAATAAAGGTACCAATGCGATAGATAATCAGCGCGACAAACACGAACAACAGCCTTTGCCGCAGCTCGGTCAGCCGACCCAATCCGCCCAGTGTATCCGCCATCTGTGAGGGACTACGTGACATTATGCTACCTTGCCACCAGCGGCTTCAATGGCAGCCTTGGCACCAGCAGAGACCTTAAGTCCCGATAGGGTGACAGCGCGTTCGATTTCGCCGGTGTTGATGATTTTCACATTACGTATCGCATGACCCACAAGGCCTTCATTCTTCAGCGTTTCGAGATCGATGACATCTGCCTTCATCACCTGAACCTGGTACAGGCGGATTTCAGCGTTATAGCGAGCCGTGCGTGATGCAAATCCACGCTTGGGTAAACGCCGCTGCAAAGGCATCTGACCACCTTCAAATCCAACTTTATGGAAACCGCCTGAACGGGAGCTTTGGCCTTTATGACCGCGACCAGCGGTTTTGCCCAAACCGGAACCTATGCCGCGCCCAACGCGTTTACGTGTTTTCTTGGAGCCCGCTGCCGGACTTAATGTATTGAGTTTCATTTGAGTACTTTCCTTTTATCGGGTTCGCAGAAGCTAGCCGGACATCCTTTATCAGATGTCAGACTTCTTCCACTCGTACCAGGTATTCAACCTTGTTCACCATGCCGCGTACCGAAGGCGTATCTTCGAGCACAACCGTCTGGTGCATTTTTTTCAGCCCCAGGCCGCGTATACACTCACGATGCTTGGGTAACTTGTCGTGATATGAACGGACCAAAGTTACTGCTATCTGCTTGCGTTTCTTTCCAGCCATGATAATCAGCCCACCTTAGCCAGAATGTCATCAACCGATTTACCGCGCTTGGCAGCAATGGACTCAGGGCTCTGCATGGACTGCAATCCCTTGATCGTCGCCCTTACCAGGTTGATCGGGTTATTTGAACCGACACTCTTGGCCAACACGTTATGTACACCCACAGTTTCAAGCACAGCGCGCATGGCACCACCAGCGATAACGCCGGTACCATCCGATGCAGGCTGCATGTAGATACGTGAGCCAGAATGGCGAGCCTTGATGGCATGCCACAAAGTGCCTTCGCGCAGATCAACATTGATCATATTGCGTCGAGCTTTCTCCATGGACTTTTGAATTGCCACGGGGACTTCTCGGGCTTTGCCATAACCAAAGCCAACTTTGCCATTTCCATCACCCACCACGCTCAATGCGGTGAAGCCGAAAATGCGGCCACCCTTGACCACCTTGGCAACCCGATTGACTGCAACCAGCTTTTCCAACAAGCCGTCGCCGTTTTCTCTATCCATGTTAGACATACTCTTTACCTGTTTCGCCCGGCCTTTAAGCGGCCGCTATCAGAATTTCAAACCGCTTTCGCGCGCGGCGTCTGCCAGAGCCTTGATACGGCCATGGTAACGGAACCCAGAACGATCGAATGCAACATCGGTTACACCGGCTGCAACTGCTCTTTCCGCAACCGTCTTGCCCACTGCCTCAGCAGCACCCTTGTTATTGGTGCCTTTCAGTCCTTCGCGAACATCAGTTTGCAAAGTAGACGCTGCAGCAAGTACCTGGCCGCCATCCGCACTGATGACCTGCGCATAAATGTGCCTGCCACTGCGGTGTACCGTCAGCCTGACTACTCCCAGTTTGCGGATGTGTGCGCGGGACTTACGTGCCCGGCGCAAACGTGCTGACTTTTTCGTATTCATCATTGTTCCTCTTGATCTGCCCGGCTAACTAAAGTTGTCCGGAAATCACTGTCCTAATGTCTTGTCTGCAAGCGGTCCAACTAAACTCTGGTACCGAACTTAAGCCTTCTTGGCTTCCTTACGAATAACCTTTTCATCAGAGTAGCGAACACCTTTGCCTTTATAAGGCTCGGGTGGACGATATGCCCTGATCTCGGCTGCCACTTGGCCAACTCGCTGCTTATCACAGCCTTTTACCAGGATCTCGGTTTGGCTGGGTGCTTCGATGGTTATCCCTTCCGGTGCGACATACTCAACCGGATGAGAAAAACCCAGTGCCAGCGACAAGGTATTGCCCTGTACCTGTGCACGGTAACCAACACCAACCAGCGTCAGTTTCTTTTCAAAGCCGGTTGTTACACCTGCCACCAGGTTGTTAACCAAAGAGCGGAAAGTACCCGCCATAGCAAGGTTGGAGCCGCCTACAGATTTAACCGTAATCGTCTTGTCTTCCTGTTCCAGGATAATCGATGGATGCAGTTGCAAACCAAGCGAACCCTTAGGCCCCTTGACGTTTACTGCACCGTCAAAAATTCTCAGTTCCACACCAGATGGTATTTCGATGGGAGCTTTTGCAACGCGTGACATGCCTATCTCCTTACGTGACGACGCACAGTATTTCGCCACCCTGCCCAGCGGCACGAGCGGAAGAATCCGTCATGATTCCACGGGAAGTACTGACGATGGCGGTACCCAGACCATTCAGGATCTTGGGCAAGTTTTCCTTGCCTTTGTAGCTCCTGAGTCCAGGTCGGCTAATACGCTGAATCGTGGTAATAACACCTTTTCCCTGGAAATACTTCAAGGTAACTTCCATGCCGGGCTTGCCGTCAATTTCCACTGAACGGAAATCAACGATATAACCTTCTTCTTTCAGCACTTGTGCAATACCGGTTTTCGTCTTTGACGCCGGCATTACTACTGTTTTCTTCTGCACGGATTGGGCATTGCGAATCCGGGTCAGCATGTCCGCTATGGGATCATTCATGCTCATTGTTCTGTCCTCTTTACCAACTGGCCTTGCGTAAACCAGGCACGTCGCCGCGCATGGCCGCTTCGCGAAGCTTGTTTCTGCCTAAGCCGAATTTGCGATAGAAACCGCGCGGCCGGCCAGATAGTGCGCAACGGTTGCGCTTGCGTGACGGACTGGAATCACGCGGCAGCTTCTGCAAACTAAACATTGCGTCCTGTTGCACTTCAAAACTGACCTTCGGATCTGTAATTACCGCTTTCAGTTCTGCTCGCTTGGTAGCGTGACGTGCTATCAAAGTTGCACGGCGCTTTTCACGATTTAACATTGATTTCTTTGCCATCTTGAATCCTTTACTATTTCGCGCGGAACGGAAAGTTGAATGCCTGTAGCAATGCCAAGGCTTCAGAGTCACTCTTCGCAGATGTAGCGATGGTGACGTCCAGGCCGCGAATGACATCAATCTTGTCGTAGTCGATTTCCGGGAACATGATCTGTTCTTTTACACCCATGCTGTAATTTCCACGGCCGTCAAACGACTTGCGGTTCAAACCACGGAAGTCACGAATACGAGGAATGGCGATATTTACCAACCGATCCAGGAATTCATACATGCGTTCACGACGCAGTGTCACTTTGCAGCCGACCGGCCAACCATCACGAATTTTAAAACTCGCTACAGATTTCCGGGCATTTTTAACCACGGGCTTTTGTCCGGATATGGCAGTCATATCTCCAACTGCACGGTCCATGACTTTTTTGTCGGTAACCGCTTCACCAACACCCATGTTTAACGCGATCTTGGTGACTCGCGGCACCTGCATCACGTTGTCATAGCCAAACTGCTCCATCATTTGTGGAACAACGACTTCTTTGTAATATGTCTGCAATCTTGACATTGCCTTCAATCCTGTCCTTATGCGCTTAACACCAGGGTGCTTCAGCTCAACAATTCAAACTGTGTCACAGGAATCCGTTGGAACCCTGCTAACGCAGCGATTAAATATCTAAAACTAAATATCTATAACTTCGCCGTTGGAACGGAAAACACGTACTTTCTTTCCGTCATCCAGTAGCTTAAAACTAACTCGATCGCCCTTACCGGATGAGGCGTTGTAAACCTGCACGTTAGATACGTGAATCGGCGATTCTTTTTCGACGATGCCACCGGCCTGGTTCAAGCCGGGATTCGGCTTTTGATGCTTCTTCACCATGTTCACGTTTTCAACCAACAATTGTTCGTCATTCAGCACGCGCAATACATGACCACGCTGGCCTTTGCTGCGTCCTGCGATAACTACCACTTCGTCACCTTTGTGAATTCGTTTCATTTCCTGGCTCCTCTCGAATGCTTGTCAGTGCTCAAAGCACTTCAGGGGCAAGCGAGACAATCTTCATGAATTTTTCAGTACGCAGCTCGCGGGTTACTGGCCCGAAAATACGGGTACCGATGGGCTCGTTCTTGTTATCCAGCAGCACAGCAGCGTTGCCGTCAAAACGGATCAATGAGCCATCACCGCGACGAACACCAGAGCGAGTGCGAACAACCACCGCGTTGTAAACCTCACCTTTCTTAACTTTGCCGCGTGGAATGGCGTCTTTTACCGTAACCTTGATCACGTCACCAATGCGCGCGTAGCGACGCTTGGAACCACCCAGCACCTTGATACACATGACCTGTCTGGCGCCACTGTTATCTGCTGCTGCCAGCATGCTTTGCATCTGAATCATCTTGAATGTCCTCGATTAATAATGGCTAACCACGGCTCGTTAGGGCGGTGGCGCCCGCTCCAAGATTTCCACGACACGCCATGCTTTGGTCTTGGATACCGGTCTGCACTGGACGATCTTTACCAGGTCGCCCTGGCTGCAACTGTTTTCCTCATCATGCGCGTGAATCTTGGACGAACGCTTGATGTACTTGCCATACAGCGGGTGCTGGACCTGCCGCTCAATTTTTATGGTCACAGTCTTGTCAGCTTTGTTGCTGACAACGCGCCCGACCTTGCTGCCCTGCAGGGCTTCAGTGGTGCTCATGCCGCTGTACCTTCTTTGGATTTCTCATTGAGAATGGTGTTGACCCTGGCAATATCACGACGTACCCGACGCAATTCATGCGGTTTGGTCAACTGACCGGTACCTTTCTGCATACGCAAACTGAACTGTTCGCGCAGCAGGCCGGATAGTTGCTCACGCAACTCCTTCTGGCTCTTGGCTTTCAAATCTTGTGCATTCATCACAGCACAGACCTCTTAACAAATGTAGTACTTACTGACAGCTTCGCCGATGCCAACTGGAACGCTTCGCGGGCGGCTTCTTCAGTCACGCCCTGAATTTCGTACATCACACGACCAGGCTGAATCGGGGCTACCCAATATTCAACGTTACCTTTACCTTTACCCATACGAACTTCCACGGGCTTCTTGGTAATAGGCTTATCCGGAAAAACGCGAATCCACAACTTACCGCCACGTTTTACAAAGCGGGTAATGGCACGACGAGCCGCCTCAATTTGGCGCGCTGTGACAAAACCGTGGGTGGTCGCTTTCAGTCCGAACTCACCGAAGCTGACGCGGTTACCAACGTGGGCTAGGCCGCGATTACGACCTTTTTGCTGTTTCCTGAATTTTGTACGTTTGGGCTGCAGCATTATTCAATCTCCTAACCGGCATTCGCCTGGTTGCGCTTGTCATCTGAAGCGCCGCCATAAAGGTTGAATACTTCACCTTTATAGATCCAGACCTTCACACCCAGTATTCCGTAGGTTGTCTTTGCTTCGACAAACCCGTAATCCACGTCTGCACGCAGGGTATGCAGAGGCACCTGGCCTTCGCGATACCACTCGCTACGTGCGATATCTGCGCCGTTCAAACGACCAGAAACACAAACTTTGATACCCAATGCGCCTAAACGCATGGTGTTACCTACTGCTCGCTTCATGGCGCGACGGAACATGATGCGGCGTTCCAACTGCTGGGCAATGCCTTCAGCAACCAGATGTGCATCCAATTCTGGTTTGCGAATTTCAGCAACCGTGATGTGCGTGGGGACGCCCATCAATTGCGATACTTCGCGACGCAGGGTTTCGATATCCTCGCCTTTCTTGCCAATCACGATTCCTGGTCTGGCCGTGTGGATCGTAATTCGTGCCGATTTGGCAGGGCGTTCAATCTGGATGCGGCTGACCGCTGCCTGGGCCAGACGTTTTTGCAAAAACGCCCGAACCTCCAGATCTGAAATCAGCAGCTCCGCGTAGTCGCCTTTGTTGGCAAACCAGGTGGAGTTCCAGTCTTTCGATATGCCCAGTCGGATACCAATTGGATGTACCTTCTGACCCATTATGCTTGTCCCGTGTTGTTGCTGTCTGCGACCAGCACCGTAATGTGGCTGGTACGCTTGAAAATACGTGCGCCGCGTCCTTTCGCTCGTGCCCGTCCGCGTTTCAGAATCGGACCTTCATCAACCATGATGATCGCAATCTTCAACTCGTCGATGTCCGCGCCGTCGTTGTGTTCCGCATTGGCTACTGCCGAAAGCAAGACCTTCTTGACCATGTGTGCCGCCTTTTTCGGGCTGAACGCCAGCAACTGCTCGGCTTTTTCAACCGGCATGCCACGAACCTGGTCTGCTACCAATCTCACCTTCTGGGGTGAAATACGGGCATTTCTCAAAATGGCTTTCGCTTGCATATCGCTGCTACCTACTTGGTTTTGCGGTCGCCCGAGTGCCCCCGGAAAGTCCGGGTAGCGGCGAATTCACCCAGCTTGTGTCCAATCATCTGGTCATTGATCAGGATGGGCACGTGCTGGCGGCCGTTATGGACCGCGATCGTCAGACCCACCATATCCGGCAGAATCATGGAACGACGCGACCAGGTTTTGATCGGGCGCTTGTTATTGGTTTCAACGGCATCACTGACTTTCTTGGCCAGATGATGATCGATGAATGGTCCTTTTTTAATCGAACGTGGCATGGCTTTACCTGTTATTTGCCGGAACGACGGCGAACGATCATACTGCTCGTCCGTTTGTTCTTACGGGTTTTATAACCCTTGGTCGGCACGCCCCAAGGCGATACCGGATGACGTCCACCTGATGTGCGGCCTTCACCACCACCGTGTGGGTGATCCACCGGGTTCATGGCAACACCACGAACCGTTGGGCGTATACCCATCCAGCGCTTGGCACCGGCTTTACCCAGCTTCTCCAGGTTATGTTCCGAATTCGAAACTTCACCAATAGTTGCCCGGCAATGTGCCTGAACTTTGCGCATTTCACCGGAACGTAAACGTAAGGTTGCGTGTTGGCCTTCGCGAGCCACCAATTGCACGGCCGCGCCTGCACTGCGAGCGATCTGCGCACCTTTGCCGGGTGTCAATTCGACACAATGAACGACTGAGCCCACCGGAATGTTTCGCAATGGCAATGCATTCCCCGGTTTGATTGCTGCATCACGACCGCTCTGCACTTCGTCACCCGCATGTATACCTTTGGGTGCAATGATGTAACGACGCTCGCCATCCAAATACAGCACCAAAGCAATATGCGCTGTGCGATTCGGATCGTATTCGATGCGTTCAACCCGGCCCTTAATTCCATCCTTGTCACGCTTGAAATCGATCACTCGATAATGTTGTTTGTGACCACCACCGCGATGCCTCGTTGTAATACGCCCAGTGTTATTGCGGCCGCCCGTTCTTGACTTCGCTTCAGTCAATGCAGCCCACGGCTCACCTTTATGCAGGTGGTCGTGCTTAACCTGGACGACGCCACGCCGGCCTGGGGATGTTGGTTTTGCCTTAACAATAGCCATGAATCTGGTCCTTAAGCCGATTCGCCGCCGAGAAAGTCAATTGCTTGACCTTCCTGCACGCGTACGTAAGCCTTTTTCCAATCGCTACGCTTACCCTGGCGGTTGCGGAAAGCTTTGCTCTTGCCCTTGACGTTAACAATGCGAACGGATTCGACATTGACGCCAAACATCAGCTCTACCGCATCCCGAACTTCAGCTTTAACTGCGTCCGTAACCACCCGGAATACGTACTGGTTGCTCTGCTCGCCTACACGAGTTGTTTTTTCGGTCACACGCGGAGCCAGCAGGACCTGCATCAATCTGTTGTTGCTCATCCCAGCCACTCCTGAACTTTCTCAACCGCTTCTATAGTCATGATTACTTTTTCAGAACCTACCAGGCTGACTGGATCCAAACCTTCAACATCCAATACGTAAACACCTGGCAGATTGCGTGAAGCCAAAAATACGTTTTCGTCGATTTCGTTGGTAACAATCAGACCCGTTGAAAATTCGAGTCCAGCCAACTTTTCAATCAACTCTTTGGTCTTGGGTCCTGAAAGCTCAAATGACTGTACTACCACCAGACGATCCTGCCGAACCAATTCAGACAAAATGGCCTGGATGCCAGCGCGATACATTTTGCGATTCACTTTTTGCGAGTGGTCCCGAGGAACCGCGGCAAATGTAACACCACCACCACGCCAGATTGGGCTACGGATGGTACCGGCGCGTGCGCGACCAGTGCCCTTCTGCTTCCATGGCTTCTTCCCGCCACCGGATACCGCTGAACGATTCTTTTGTGCCTTGGTTCCAGCTCGTGTGCCCGCCATGTATGCGGTTACGACTTGGTGCACCAACGCCTCAGAAAAATCACGCCCAAATGTGGCTTCGGAGACCTTGATTTCATTGCCACCGGCTACTGCGAGTTGCATGGTCATCTCCTCAATTTACCTTCACGGACGGACGAACCGTCACGTGACCGCCTGGAGCACCCGGTACCGCGCCTTTGATCAACAGCAGGTTCCGCTCGGCATCAACACGTACAACTTCAAGATTCTGGGTAGTGACTTGTTCGTCGCCCATGTGCCCAGCCATCTTCTTTCCTTTGAATACGCGACCTGGTGACTGGTTCTGTCCAATCGAACCCGGAGCACGGTGAGAAACCGAGTTACCGTGAGTTGCGTCCTGGGTACGAAAATTGTGACGCTTGACCGCACCTGCAAAACCCTTACCTTTACTGGTGCCCGTTACATCAACCTTTTCTCCAGCTTTAAACATGGAGACGGTAAACTCTGCGCCAGCGGTAACATCATCGCCCTGGCCTTCCGGCAGGCGAAATTCCCACAGGCCTTCGCCTGCTTCAACGCCAGCCGCTACGAACTTGCCAATAGCTGGCTTGTTCAACAAGCTTGCACGACGTGTTCCAGTGGTTATCTGTACCGCACGGTAACCATCGTTTTTTTCCGTCTTGACCTGCGTAACGCGATTTGGGCCGGCTTCAATCACGGTAACCGGAATGCTGTCACCCTCTTCGGTGAACACCCGTGTCATGCCGCGCTTGCGCCCAATTATTCCAATCTTCATTGCTTATGCCTTCTTCCAGCCAAGTGCCAGTTGATCAGTACAGTTTGATCTGTACGTCAACTCCGGCAGCCAAATCCAGTTTCATCAGTGCATCCACGGTCTTATCGTTTGGATCCACAATGTCCATCAGTCGCTTGTGCGTACGGGTTTCATACTGGTCACGCGCGTCTTTGTTAACATGCGGAGAAATCAGTACCGTGCAGCGCTCAAT
>Ga0163153_10008198_pt1 | contig 10952 bp, 3 predicted proteins | sample OliLakLV19MP6IB1_FD_148629 | JGI IMG/M metagenome (GOLD analysis project Ga0163153, IMG submission 148629) | Freshwater microbial mat bacterial communities from Lake Vanda, McMurdo Dry Valleys, Antarctica - Oligotrophic Lake LV.19.MP6.IB-1 | ecosystem: Environmental > Aquatic > Freshwater > Lake... | reverse complement strand
GGTCGGGGGGGTCGCGTGGCGGGCCGGGACTGTACCGGGTGAAGACTCGCCGGTGACGAAGTTGGTGGGGAACCCGACGGAGGCCGGACGCGAACAATCCCAGCCCGGGACTTGACTTATCAGCCGGGATGCGTTGGACTTACGCGCTCGCGACGGGGACACTTTCGCCCCGGCGCGAGCGGTTGCGTTGCTGGAATTTCGCGGACAGGCTCGAGCCCCAGACGGAGATGCGCACCATGGCGAAGTTGTTCAATCGAGGCGGGTCCGTGTTGCGCAGCCGTTCGCGGGCCGATGCGCTGGCGTCGCGTGCGGGGCGGGGTGAGGGCGACTTTCAGTCGATGCAGCCGCTCGAGCCGCGCGTCCATCTCGACGCGGGGATCGTGCAGGGCACGCTGAACTGGTACGGGTACAACGTCGCGGTAGACCAGGGGTCGTGGGTCGTGGCGTTCGACGATCGCCCCGGGCGGGCCGCGGGCATTGAGCGGGCGCGGGCCGTTGCCCAGTCGCTGGGGATCGAGCCGACGTTCGTGGACGCGACCGGGACGGGCCGGTACGCGAAGTTCGAGACCCCGGTGCAGATCACCGAGGGGATGACGCAGGCGGCCCTGAGGAACTTCCCGGGGCTGAAGGCGTTCAACCCCGACACGCTCTCGTTCACGACGCTGATCCCCAACGACGCGCGCTTCAACGAGCAGTACGTCCACCTCAACACCGGGCAGTTCGTCCCCGGGCTGGGCCCCGGGCTCTCGGGCGCGGACATGAAGTCGACCGAGGCGTGGAACACCAGCACCGGCAGCCGGCAGGTCGTCATCGCGATCACCGACACGGGCATCGACCTGGACCACCCTGACCTGGCGGCGAACCTGTGGTTCAACCCCGGCGAGATCGCCGGCAACGGAGTCGACGATGACGCCAACGGCTACGTCGACGACGTCAATGGGTGGGACTTCGCCAACAACGACAACAGCCCCGACGACCCCGAAGAGCAGGGGCACGGCACCGCCGTCGCCGGCTCGACCGGCGCCGTGGGCAACAACGGCCTGGGCGTCGTCGGGACCATGTGGACCGTCCAGTTGATGGGCCTCAAGATCTTCCCCGACGACGGGGGCGGCGCGCCGCAGTTTGCTTCGACCGCCGCGGCCGAGTACACGGCGATGATGCGCCGCGACTTCGGGATCAACATCGTCGCGAGCAACAACAGCTACGGCTCGGTCCGTCCCGAGGAAGTGGGCTTCTTCGACAGCGCGGCGGAGCTGGCGATCCTGGAGTTCACCGACGCGGGCGGCCTGTTCATCGCGGCGGCCGCGAACGACTCGATCGACAACGACGGCCCCAACCGGGCCTACCCCGCCTCGTACCCCAATCCGTTCATCATCTCGGTCGCTGCGACCCAGAACACCGACAACCTCACCTCGTTCTCCAACTGGGGCGCCACCACGGTCGACGTGGGCGCCCCCGGCGAGCGCGTGCTGACGACGGCCCGCGGGGGCGGGTACGAGTTCATTGACGGCACCAGCTTCTCGAGCCCGTACACGGCCGGCGCCATCGGCATCCTGGCGTCGGTGAATCCGTTCGCCACCGCCCAGCAGCTTCGCGATGCACTCTTCGCCGGCGTCGACGTGGTCGCCGGGCTGCAGGGCCTCGTGCTCACGAACGGGCGCGTCAACCTCGGGCGCTCCATCGGCCTGGTCGGGACCCCGGGGCCCAACGTCCTGAACGTCTTCCCCGGCAACCCCAGCGCGCCGGTGGACACGATCCGAGTGCAGTTCAGCGAGGACATCAACCCGGCGTTCTTCACCACCGGCGCCATCGAGCTGCGGCGTGCCCGCGGCGACCGCGACTTCAACCAGAACGACGAGATCTACACCTTCCCGCCCACGATCGCGACGCTCGACGCCGGCGTGCTCACTATCCGGTTCACCGCCGGCGTGCTGCCCATCGATCTCTACCGGCTCGTCCTCACGAACACGGGCTTTCGCGACTTCGAGGGCAACCGGCTCAACGGCGACCTCGACGCCGGCAACGACTTCACGTACCAGTTCGAGCTCACGCCCGCCACCGGCGCGTTCGAGCCCAACGACAGCATCCTGCAGGGAACGCCCGTCGTCATCGGCGGCGACCACACCGCGCTCTTCGAGAGCGCCTTCATCGGCGACGGTCTCAACCCGTCGCTGGACGTCGACATCTTCAAGGTCACCGTCAGCGCCGCCTCGCTCATCACCGCCGAGGTCGTCGCCCGCAACCTGCTCAGCCCCTCCACACTCGACTCGTACATGCGGCTGTTCGACCCCACCGGGGCCGAGCTCGCCCGCAACGACAACTTCCGCGGGCTCGACAGCCGCATCCAGTACTTCGTCCCCAACGGCGGCACGTACTACATCGGCGTCAGCGGCTTCGGCAACGAGGACTACACCGCGTCGCTCGCGGCCAGCGGGCGGCTCGGGCAGTCCAACGGCGGGTTCAACCTCGTCTTCCGCGTCGACACCGCCGCCAACGAGACGGTCGTGTACGACTCGGAGATCAGCTCCCCGGGCATCCCCATCCCGACGCAGGGCACGATCACCGACTCGATCTTCATCCCCGACAGCCGCACGGTCCTGGACGTCAACGTCCGCGTGAACATCGCCCACAGCTTCGTGGGCGACCTGGAGATCCGCCTGAGCGGGCCCGTCGGGCAGTCGGTCACGCTGTTCTCCCACCGCGGCGGCGCGGGCGACAACATCACGAACACGACCTTCGACGACTCCGCGAGCACCGCGATCTCCGGCGGGCTCCCCCCGTACTCCAGCCCCGGCATCTACCGCCCCGAGGGCGAGCTCGAGGAGTTCAACAACACCAGCGCCGTCGGCCTGTGGACCCTCACCGTCACCGACTCGGCCGCGCTCAACGGCGGTGCCCTGCTCGGCTGGTCGCTCACCATCCTGGTCGAGAACCAGTTCAGCGGCGCGTTCGAGCTCAACGACACCCGCGCGGTCGCCACGGACGTCGGGTTCACCGGCGTGGGCACGCGGACCTTCGACGCGTTCCTGGGCGACGGCGCCTTCGGCCAGCGCGACGTCGACGCCTTCAAGCTCACCCTCGACGCGGGCACCACCCTCAACGCCTCGGTCATCGTCCCGTCCTCCAGCGACGGGTCGCTCAACCTCTTCGACAGCGTCATCCGGCTCTTCGACAGTCAGGGTCAGGAGCTGCGCGTCGTCAACCGCGCCGATTCGCAGAACGCCGCGTTGAGCTTCCCGGTCCAGTTCGCGGGCGTCTACTACGTCGCGATCTCGGGGGCCGGCAACACGCTCTACAACCTCGACCAGGGCGGCTCGGGCGCCGCGACCGCCGCGACCGGCGACTACTCAATCACCATCGGCGTGGTCGGCGGGATCTCGGCCGGCGAGGTCACGCTCGCGGGCAACCGCATGACGGCGGGCTTCGCCTCCGACGGCTCGCTGGGCATCAGCGCTCCCCAGGAAATCGACCCGCTCGGGCTCACGCTCGACGGCGTGGACTTCATCTACTCTCCGTCCCAGGACGCCGAGAGCTTCTTCGGTGCCATCTTCGGCGGGTTCGTCTTCAAGAACGCCGGCCCGGGGCGTCAGAGCGACCTGCCGGTCGTCATGGCCAACGAGTCGGACGCCTTCAACCGGCGCGTCACCACCGAGGGCCTCTTCCGCGCGGTCGTCGAGCAGGACGACCAGTCGGGCGGCCTGCTGGTCCGGCGCAGCGTCAGCTTCGGCGTCAACGACACGTTCATGGCCTTCGACGTCACGCTCACGAACACCACGTTCTTCGCCCTCGACGGCGTGGGCTGGGTCGAGGCCTTCAACCCCAACCAGTCGCTCAACCTCGGGTCGAGCTTCCCCCGCACGGTCAACAACATCGACAACGCCACCGGCCGCCTCGCGACCGCGAGCTTCGTCGACACCCAGGGCCGCTTCCCCGACGGCATCACCTTCGGCCTCGCGGCCGCGGCCCCCGGCGCCGGCCAGGCGACGCCCGTGCTCTCGGTCGAGGAAGCCGGCCGGGTGCGCGACGCCTTCCAGGTCGTCGGCTCGGTCAACGACCCCGACACCACCCCGACCGACGACGGCGAGCTCGACGAGGGCACGCTCGCGATCGGGTACAACATCGGCGCGCTGGCCCCGGGCGCGTCGGCGACGCTCCGCTACTTCGTGCTCCTGGGCACGTCGACGGCCGAGGTGCAGTCCACCTTCGCGCAGCTCAACGCCGGGACCGGCCAGGGCCACCTCGTGGCGGACCCGAACGCCGGCACGGTCGCGCCCAGCGACCTGCCCTACGGGCTCTACTACCCCGAGGGCTACGCCAACGACCGGGCCCAGACGTTCGTGCCCGTCGTCAACCCCAACGACGAGCCGACGCGCGTCGTCATCATCGCCCGCTACGAGGGCGACGTCGCCCCGCAAACGCTCATGGACCGAGTCGTGGGCCCCAAGGCCCGTGACGGCATCACGATCACGACCCCGACGCTCTTCGCCCAGGATCAGCAGCTGGTCCAGAAGAACACGCCCTACGCGCTGGAAATCCGCTCGTCGCGCCCCGTGGGCGCGACCCTGAGCCACTACGACTTCGGGATCTCCACCGGCGAGTCCTTCACGAGCCAGACGTCAACGACCTGGACCTTCGCCGAAGGGTTCAAGGGCGCCGGTGTGAGCGACTTCGTCGTGTTCTACAACCCCGGCAGCGAGAGCATCAAGGTCACCCTCACCGTCTTCCCCGAGGGCGGCGGCTCGCCCAAGAGCTTCGTCCAGCCGATCGAGGCCCAGCACCGCGGCGGGTGGTCGCTCGGTGAGATCTCCACCATCGCCGACGGCCCCTTCGGCGTCCGCCTCACCTCCGACGAGCCGATCGTCGCCGCCCTGACCCACTACGACACGAACACCCAGGGCGGGTTCGGGATCGTCGGGCTCCCCTCCGCCGGCATCACCGGCGGCAGCACCCCCCAGGGCCAGATCGGCGTCAACTCCGACAAGGAGTTCATCACGATCCTCAACACCAACTCCCAGCCCGCCAACATCACCTTCTCGTTCTTCTTCACCAGCGGGTCCACCTACCGCCGCCTCATCCAGGTTCCGGCCCAGCGCCGCGGCGGGTTCAGCGTCTCGGAACTCCCGGGCTTCCCCGGCGGCGGCGAGGCCTACTCCGTGGGCTTCAGCTCCGACCAGCCCATCGTCGTCAACACCTCCAGCTTCGCCTTCGGCGAGGCGGTCGGCTCGGCGTTCACCGGCACGGCCGGGAACAAGTGGATCTTCAGCGAAGGCTTCCGCCCCGCCGCGGGCCAAGGCGTCCAGGACCTGCTGCGGATCTTCAACCCCTCCTCCGAGGCGATCGCCATCGAGATCACGATGAACTTCTCCGCCGCCCCGGCCTTCGGCGATCCGGGCGGCAGCGAGGTCTTCCGCGTGACCGTCAGCCCACGGGCCGCGAACGTGATCGACGTACACACCTTTGTCACCGGTGCGCGGGCCACCCGCGACACGTTCTTCAGCTTCGAGGTCCGCTCCCCGATCCCCGTGGTCGCCTACGCCGACCACGCCGACGCGTTCCTGGGCGGGGCGTTCGGCACGCTGGGCACCGTCCTGGGCGAGCCGGGCGCGGCGATCTGACGAAGAGGGCGGCCGCACCGCGGGCAAGCGCCCGCGCGTGCGATCGGCGGCGGCGCTAACATCACCGCTCCGCGCGGCGGGCGAGTCAACGCTCCGCCGCGCCGGGGGCGTAGCTCAGTTGGTAGAGCAACGGACTTTTAATCCGTTGGTCCCGAGTTCGAGTCTCGGCGCCCCCATTTGCCTACCGATCGTCCCCCCCCACGCTTAACGATGCTCGTCCTGCACGCAAACTGGTCCAACGGCGCCCTGCGGCTCTGGGGCGAGCACTCGATCGGCTGGCCGCCCCGCGCCGCGCCGGTGGCGGACGCCGACGCCGTCCCGTCGCACCCGTTCGCGGCCAGCGCCGGCGAGATCGGCGCGGACCTCGCGCCCGCCGTCGACCCCACCACCGACCCCACCATCGACCCCGACATCGCCCCCCCGGTCGCGTCGCCGAGCGAGTTCCCCGAGGGGTCGCTCACGCTCCGGCTCCCGATGCGCCAGGGGGCGCCGGCCCCCAGCCCGCAGCTTGCGCGAGCGCTGGGCCTGTCGGCCGAACTCTCGCAGGGCCAGCACGCCTCCGCGACGTTCACGGCCCCGTGCGTAGCGATCCCGGCGGCCGACGCCGGGCGCATCCTCGAAGCGCTCGAAGACCGGGACGAGCACGTCAGCTCGTCGGTCCGGTTCTACGCCGCGGCGTCACGCCTTGTCGACCACCTCATGGCCCAGCAGCGGCTGATCCCGTCGCTGCGACAGGACCCCTCGGGCGGGCTGCGCGGGCTCTGGCAGCCCTGGCTCAGCGACAAGGCCACCGCCGACCGCGTGGCGACGCTGCTCGCGGCGATGCCCCCGATCGCCCGTGCCGCGGCCGACGCCTTCGAACACCAGCCCTGGTCGGTGCTGTGGGACTTCCTGGTCAACGTGGCGGACGCGCGGGTGCGTCAGGCGCTGGGGCGCGACGCGCTGCACGAAGCCGTCGAGGGCCGCAGCGACACCGACCCGCATGTCGCGTGGCTGCGCGGGCTGCTCTCGGTCGATATTGACGCCGTTCCGGCGGGGGCGGCGACCCGGGGCGAGATCGTCAAGCGCGTCTACCGCTGGATCAGCGGGCTCGAAGACCGGCCGACGGGCCCCGCGTGGCGGCTGTGCCTCAAGCTGAGCGAGCCGCTCAACCTGGGCGAGCTCTCCGACCTTGCCGCCCCCGGCGACAAGATCCAGTGGACCCTGAGCTTCCACCTCCAGCCCGCGAGCGGCGCGCCGCTCTTCGTCGACGCCGAGGATCTGTGGCTGCTGCCCCCCGGGGCCGCGACCATCGCCGGGCAGACGATCCAGGCTCCGCAGCAGACGCTCCTGGCCGAGCTCGGGCGGGCCGCTCGCCTCTACAAGAAGCTCGAAGAGGCGCTGCGGCTCAACCAGCCGACGCAGATCGAGCTGGTGACGAGCGAGGCGTACAACTTCCTCCGCGAGGTGCGTCCGATCCTGATCGAGCAGGGCGTGGGCGTGATCGTCCCGGAGTGGTGGGAGACGCCCACCGTGCGCCTGGGCGCCCGCCTGCAGGTCGAGAGCGACCCGATCGACGCCGTCGAACCCGGGCACGAGAACGTCGCCCCGACGCGGGCGAGCGGCCCGGCCCTGGGGCTCAAGAGCCTCGTTCGCTACCACTGGCAGCTGGCGATCGGGAACACGAACCTCACGCTCGAGCAGTTCCAGAAGCTCGCGGCGCAGCACTCGCCCCTGGTGCGTCTTGGCGGGCGCTGGGTCGAGGTCCGCCCCGATGACGTCCGGACCGCGATGGACTTCCTCACGAAGAACCCCGGCGGCGAGGCCGACATCGCCGGCATCCTCCGCCTCGCGTTCGCGTCCGACGCCCGCACCACCGGCCTGCCGATCATCGGCATGGACGCGACCGGGTGGGTCGCCTCGGTCTTCGGCGACCCGGCCAGCAACCACGCCATGCCGATGCTGACGACCCCGGCGGGGTTCATCGGCGCCCTGCGGCCGTACCAGGTCCGAGGGCTCTCCTGGCTGGCGTTCCTCGACCGCTTCGGCCTGGGGGCCTGCCTCGCTGACGACATGGGCCTGGGCAAGACCATCCAGCTCTTGGCGCTGCTCGCCCAGGAACGCACGGCCGCGGAGTCGATCCGGGCTTCGGGCGGGGACGCCGAGCGGCCCGGGCCGACCCTGCTGGTGGTGCCGATGTCGGTCGTGGGCAACTGGCGCCACGAGACCGCCCGCTTCACCCCGCAGCTCAAGGTCCTCATCCACCACGGCCCCGAGCGGCTGCTGGGCCCCGGCTTCATCAAGGCCGCGACCGACAGCGACCTCATCGTCACCACCTACGCCCTGGCGCACCGCGACGCCGAGCTGCTGGGCGTCGTCCCCTGGCACCGCATCGTGCTCGACGAGGCGCAGAACATCAAGAACCCCGCGGCCAAGCAGTCGCAGGCGGTTCGCTCGATCCCGGCCCCGCGCCGGGTGGCGCTGACGGGCACGCCCGTTGAGAACCGGCTCAGCGAACTCTGGTCGATCATGGATTTCCTGAACCCGGGGTACCTGGGTACCCCCACCGATTTCCGCAACCGCTTCGCCGTGCCCATCGAGCGATACCACGACTCGCACAAGGCCGAGCGGCTGCGCGGGCTCATCCGCCCGTTCATCCTCCGCCGCCTCAAGAGCGACCCCACCGTCATCGCCGACCTCCCGGCGAAGCTCGAGACCAAGGAATACTGCTACCTCACGCCCGAGCAGGCGTCGCTGTACCGCGCCTGCGTCAGCGACATGCTCACCGCGGCCGACAAGACCGAGGGCATGCAGCGCCGGGGCGTCGTGCTCGCCGGGCTCATCAAGCTCAAGCAGATCTGCAACCACCCGGCCCAGTTCTTCAAGGAAGCCGCCGGCGGCGGCGAGGGCGAAGATGGTCTGCCGATCGCCCCGCACCAGATCGCCCGCAGCGGCAAGTGCCTGCGCATCGTCGAGATGCTCAGCGAAGTGCTCGCCGGCGGCGACCAGGCCCTGGTCTTCACCCAGTTCCGCCAGATGGGCCACATCCTCAGCGCCATGCTCCGCCACGAGCTGGACCGCGAGGTGCTCTTCCTCCACGGCGGCACCACGGCCCAGCAGCGCGAAGCCCTCGTCGCGCGCTTCCAGAAGGCCGACGGCTCGGCCCCGATCTTCATCCTCTCGCTCAAGGCGGGCGGCCTGGGGCTCAACCTCACCGCCGCGACCCACGTGTTCCACTTCGACCGCTGGTGGAACCCCGCGGTCGAGGCGCAGGCGACCGACCGCGCGTACCGCATCGGGCAGACGCGCACGGTGCAGGTGCACAAGTTCGTTGTCAGCGGCACGCTCGAGGAGCGCATTGACCAGATGATCGAGAGCAAGACCGAGCTCGCCGACCACATCATCGGCGCCGGCGAGCGCTGGCTCACCGAGCTCAGCACCAGCCAGCTCCGCGAGCTGCTCACGCTGCGGGCGGACGCGGTGGGGGAAGTCGGCGGGGAAGTGGCCGAGACGGCCGGCGCGGTGTAACGCGGCGTGAGATCGCGGTCGTCTTCAGCCCGAAGGGCTGGACGTTCGTAGCCGGGGGTCAAGCGAGTCTTCGAGCGCGACCCCCGGAAAGACCCGCCTCATCACCCCCACGCCCGTTTCGAGCGAGGCCGACGGGGTCGTCGTGCGCCACGAGCATCCCTTCGGAATGCGATCGCAAGCGAGCGTGGGGGAAATCGCGCCCGCGTTCCGGCGGTGTCGTCGCCAAGCCTCCTCCACCGCCAGCTATTGACGCTCACGCCTTCGGCGTGGAATCCGCGTACGTCACGGTGTGAGCGTGATTACTTCGCCGGCTCCACCGTCAACCGCTGATCGATCAGCCGCTCGAACGCCGTCGGCCGGATGACGCCCGTCTTGCGCACCCGATCCATCGCCGCCGACGGCGCCAGGCCGCGGTGCGCGACGAGATACGCGGCCCACAGGTTCGCCGAGCGGCCGCCTCCGGTGCAGTGCATGAGAACGCCTTCCGTCCCGCCGTGCTCGCGCAAAATTTTATCGAGCGCCTCGACGTCGCGCGGCTCGTAGCCGTCGCTCCCGCCCAGGGGGATCTCGACATACGTCATCCCCAGAGACGCCGCGAGCGCCGGCTCGGCGTAGTCCAGCCGCTTCATCTCCCCCGGCGTGCGGCAGTTCACGATGAGCTTGAACCCGCGATCGGCGAGCTCGCGCAGCTGATCCGCGCTGGGCTGCCCGGCGAGCGACATCTCGCCGTCACAGACGATCTCCGTGCGGCTCTCGGCTCCGGTCTCGACCGCCAGCGTCGAGTCCGCCGAGTACTCCGTCCACGACCCCTCGTACAGCCGCACCCGCGGCCACTTGGCCGCCTTGAGGTACAAATACAGCAGCGTCGCCTCGCGCCCGGTGCCGCAGTAGACGATCGTCTCGCCGGTCGAGTCCAGGGCGCTCTTCTCGAGCAGCGCCTTGATCTCCGCCGCCGGCTTGAGCAGCGCCTTGTTGTCGGCCTGCACGAGCGACTGCCAGTCGAGGTTGACCGCGCCGGGGATGTGCCCGTTGCGCTTCCACGCCTTGCCTTCGCCCCGGAACACCTTGGGCGGGCGGGCGTCGACGAACGCCGCCTCGTCGGTCTCCTGCGCCCTGCGCACGTCCGCCAGCTCCGCGGCGATCCGCTCGGCGGGGCTCGCGGTCCACGCTGTCGGCGCAACGGTGGGGAACTCCTGCGTGACGGCCCCCGAGCCCGACCACGCGTCGAACCCGCCGTCAAGCACGCGCACGCGCGGGTGCCCGGCCTTGAGCAGCGCGTACGCGACGAGCGTCGCGGGGAGCGGGTCTTCGCCGTCGGCGTACACCAGCACGGGCCGCTCGGGGCTGATGCCCAGGCGCCCGAAGAGCTCGCCCAACGATCCTGCCGGGAGCATCGCCGCGGGGATCGACCCGCGGGCCTCGCGGACCTGCTCATCGCGGACGCTGATGGCGCCCGGGACGTGCCCGGCGAGGTACTTTCCCAGCGGGCGGGCGTCGATCACCTGGGTCGAGGCGAGTTCGACCTGCACGATGGCGCGCTGGAGGCTCAGGAATTCGAAGCTCGCGCCCGGCGCGGGCGCCGGTGCGAGTGCCGGCGCGTTCGCGGGCGGCGCGCTCTGCGCGATCGCTCCCGCGCTCGAAGCGACGTAGACGGCCAGGCACAGCGAGAGTGACAGCGGACGCCGCGTACGCGGCACGGGTCGGGTGCGATTCATACCAAGCTCCGTGAGGGCACGACGGGGCGTCGGGCCAGAGATGTTCGGGGGATTGTCCGGCCGCTCGCCCGCGCTCGATCCCCGCCGCGGAATTGCGTCCGGGGTGAGGGAGGGG
>Ga0163153_10008197_pt1 | contig 10953 bp, 11 predicted proteins | sample OliLakLV19MP6IB1_FD_148629 | JGI IMG/M metagenome (GOLD analysis project Ga0163153, IMG submission 148629) | Freshwater microbial mat bacterial communities from Lake Vanda, McMurdo Dry Valleys, Antarctica - Oligotrophic Lake LV.19.MP6.IB-1 | ecosystem: Environmental > Aquatic > Freshwater >... | reverse complement strand
CCGCGGTAGTCGTTGCAGAGAGCGCTGCGGCGACCAGAAGAAAGAGCAGCCCATGGAGCACCCCTGTCAACAGGAGTCCGGCCTGATAGAAGGCTCCACCGAGGCGCTGCGTCTCGGTGACCACGGCATTGATCAGGTCGCCCTGACGGCGGCGAACGACGTAATCCCAGCGGGCATTGAAGATCGCAGAGACGAGGCGGCGCTGCCACGCGTAGACGTAGGCCGTCTGCAGGCGCGCGCCTAGATAAGCCTGTGCGAGAAACAAAGCGGTGCTGGCGACCAAGGCGGCGACTACCACCACGCCCATCGACAGCATGGTCGGCTCGAGACCGACCCATCCGGGGGCAGCCAGCGCCAGTCGCCCCAGTCGGCCCCCGGCATCGGCGCCGCCTGAGCCGACACCCGCCGCCGCCAGCAGGGGCACCACGCTCGCCAGGCTGATGGCTTCCGTCAGTCCGGTCAGGCCGAGGAGGCTCACATAGACGAGGTAGCGGGCGCCGAACACGGACAGGATGTCCCTCAGAAGGCTCGCCAAGTGGTGCTCCGCCTTCCGATCAGCGCGAGTCAGTCGTGGTCCTCCCGGCCGGGGCGCTCGGCCGCTCCGCGCCGACATTCGGGCGCATGAACTCGAGCAGGAGTTGATCGTAGGCTTGGTGCAAAGCCTTTGCGCGTCCGTCAATGCATCGTGAAATTCGCTCCCGCGGGCTCATGGCGTCGGGGGTCCACCACTCGGCGTGCGTCAGCACATGCAGCTTCGGCGGGGGCTCTTCGAGCACGTCGGCGAGCCGCCCCCGCGACCACAGCCCATTGGAGTCGGAGATGTATGAGTACTGCTCGCGGATTTCACGGCAGTAGACATTGACCATTCCGGCGACCACGGTGTCGTCGGAATTCCAGTCCTCTATGGTCGTCGGATTGTGAATGGAATAACAGCCGACTTCCACGCCAAACATTGCTTCGAGCACTGCCTTCTCTCTTCGAAGAATGTCAAGACGGTCCGAAGGGGACCACGATCGATAGTCGTAGAAGCCGGCATTGAAGTGAAGGCCGACATGGTGGCCCATGCCGATGATCTCGCGAACGATCCCGGACGACACTTCACCGATCACGGAGCAGAACTCGCTGTGGATGTCGAGAAAGTACGTGGCCGATGCGCCCAGTTCCGCCTCGATGGCAGCCAGTCGCCGTGCGCGATGCGGCGAGTAGTCGATATCGTGGCGCCAGAGACACGTCCGCCCATCCTCTCTAAAGCCTGTGAACGGCACGAGGCGGTACTGATCGGTCGCCCGCTTCATCAGCCGGCGATAGTGCTGCTCAGTGAAATCATCGTAGTGAAAATCAAATCGCGAAGTCATGCATTCCTCAATGCGATCGAACCGACCAGCATCCGTTCTCCCAAATACAGCCGCCGAACGCGTCCTGCCGGATGGCATCGAGCGAGGCCCGAAGCTGGTGCCCACGGCTCGACACGCGGTGGGTCGACCAGACAAGATCCCGCCCCGCGGTGGCGACGGCCTGCGCCCGTTCGGGATCCTTCTCCAGGTCGTGGTGCAGTGCGATTAATTCGTGAGGCGACCGAACGAAACAATTGATCCCATCCAGAAACCCCATGGCGGCAAGCCCGTTGACGGGCGCGGTCACCAGGACCGCCCCCCTCGCGGGAATCTCGAAGTGCTTGCGAATGTGCATTCGCTGAGCCGACCCGCAGGTGTAGCAGTAGCGGCTCTGCTCGATAGCCCGAGCGAACTGCGCTGCGTAGAGCGTCAGGAGCAGCGCCCGCGAGTAGGGTCGAAGGCCCGCCCGCGCCAGCAGTGCGTACGTCTGCATCCACGGAAACCGTCTACCCAGGAGCCCGCTTCGGCCGAGCGTTTCCCGGGCCAGCTTCCGGTAGTAATACGACGCACCAGGAACATCCCAGACCGGCCGGCGGTCGGCGAGACTTCCCCACGTGAACTCGGCCTCACTCACGAAGTGCGGCATGGCAATAATGCGGCTCTCGTGGTCTGTGATGAACTCGAAGAAGTTGTCGTTGGCCTTCTCGGCGTAGGGTTCGTGCACCAGGTCCTGCGAGTCCCTCACCGACTCCATCAGCCTCTTGTCCCACACCACGACATACCAGCCGGCGACGTCCTTCAACGTCGCGATCTGGTCTCGACTGACGTTGAAAGCGTCGCATTCAAACAGCAACGCGATCTTCCGACCCTGATGGCGGCGAAACCACTCGCCGATATCTCGCATCGCCCGCAGCGACTGCCTGTCGAAATCCAGGCGAAAGTGCTTGAGGCGTGTAGGGTCATCGGCGATGTTGCGGTACTGGAAAATCGAGAGGTCGTTCCCAATGACAAAGTCAAACGGACCGTGCGCGTCATAGAAGGCCTGAATGCCCTTGCCGAGTACGGCGCCTGACTGGTACCCGGGTCCGTAGGCGACCACGTCCCCACACGACCGCAGCATCGCCGGTACCAGGGTCCGCGTGGGGTTGACGTACCCAAGGTTCAGGTCGAGAAACAGCAACCTCACGAGATATGAGCCTCGAGCAACGTCGCGGTGGCTTGTGGTCCGATCTCGAAGAGCGCATCCACGATCGACAAGCCCGCGAGAAAATCGGGGCGCCGGGACTGCCGATACACCGGGTGCGAGAAGTTCTGATACACGAGGTCAAGGCCCTGCGACCGGAACGCTTGGTCATCCTGGTAGCCCTCGGCGCCTCCGCCGCACAAGTACGCCTGGCCGCCTAAATCCCTGCTGATGGCGACAAGCAGCTCGGTGCCGTGCTCCTGCCGCGCCAGGGAACTCGACAGTATCGGCTCCCGGTCCACCCACCCCAGATAGTCGAGCGTCTTTCGAATCCCTAGCGCATTGAATGCGGCGAGACTGTGCCCGGAATAGCTGAAAACGTGTCCCACAAGATCCATGGTCTGGCTGAAGTACGGGCTCCTCCGGTAATTGGTCTCGAGCGTCTTCCGCATCGTCTCGCGCCAGGGCCGGGAGTCGTCTATCTCCATCTCGTTCACTCGACGCACGCCGTGATAGTCGCGCCGGACCGGCACGGTCAACCACGCGCCAGCATCGCCCACCATGACCTTGACGCGATTCGTCCACGAGCCGCCCGTCTTCGGGAACTGAACGTGGTCGAGCAGAACGAACACATCAGAATTCGCGATCTTGTGAAAGAAACCGAGCCAGGGAAGAAAGTTCGGCTGGTGAATCGCGATGGTCTTCCCCGCAGGCCTGGCTGCCGGCATCAGGGCTGTGGGGGGGCCGTGTACGATGCCAGAAAGAACGCCTCTTTGTATGCCTCGCTCTGGGAATCGGCGATCGTCAGGCTCCGCTGGCGCCACAAGGGATTCGTGTATTGCACCGTGAGGCCATCTGGCGCACTCCCGCGCCTGTCGAGCATGGCCTCGAATTCGATACGGCTGGGATAACAACCGTGCGGATCCGCCCGGAACCCATCGAACCGGACGTTTTCAGATGTCACCAGGAACACGCCATTGGGCGCCAGTCGGCCGAGGCATTGCTCGATGGCGACAGCCGGTGGCAGCCCGCACTGATAAACGACTCCGACCATGGTGACGAGATCGAAGGAACCGTACTCCAACTCATCCAGACACTCGATGTCCTTTAACACGAGCTGTACACGCGGACGATCGGGCCAGTGCTTGTCCTTCCCCACTCGAAGATTGTTCTCGACCACATCAACGCCAACACACTCTCGCAGTCCAACCGCGCAGCCTGCGTCGATGACCTTCTCAAAGAACCTGGCCGTCCCGCACCCCACATCCAGCCACGTGGCCACTCGCGACCAGGAAATCAGCGCCGCCGCTTCCTCGAACCGATTTTCCCAGGTGTCTTTGCTCGACATCATCTTGCGATGCTCTTCCGGCTCTTGGGAACTCTCCTGGTACCGCGCCAGCACCTCCGCTTTTGGCACCGAGGGAACGCGCGTGGTCATGCGATAGAGGCCTCGCGGGAGAGGAACAGCGTGAAATCATGAGGCATGTAATCGTGCCTCATGGTGACCCACGGCGTGAGAGTCTTCAGGGCGTAACCGCACAGCGCGACCGGATCGCTGTACCAGCCTGCCTGATCACCACTCTCGGCCGGATGGCGATCGAGATAGATCGCCGACTGGAGCCCCATCGCGGTGCCACTCGTGCAGCGGGAAAACATCCAGCTCAGCATTTCCCGTTCGAGCTCAACGTTCCGCCCATGAACGGCGCAGTTGATCCCCGTGGACAACACGTGGTCAAACTGTTCGCCTGGAAACACGTCGGCGGCGAGTACGTCGCCGTGAACGATCCTCAGTTCCTGGTGAGCCTCGCGCGCCAGTTCCACGATTCGTCCCGCGATGTCCACGCCTGTGTAATCGACCTCGAAGCCCAGCCTCGTCATGTGGAAGTACAAGTCACCGAACCCGCAGCCCACATCGAGAATTCTGACGCGCCGCGTCTTGATGGCCGAGATCAGCACGTCGAACTTGCGCGCCTGGGTGCGTTGCGAGCCATACGCCAGAGTCTTCAGATCGCGGCCAAACGCTTCGGCACGCCCGTTCCAGTAGTCAGCCGGCGAGGTCGCTCTATCCGTCATCGCCACTCGCGAACGCAGGACACGATGCGGTCCTGCTGGTCCCGGGTGAGATCCGGATAGATGGGAAGAGAGACGCACGCATCCCATTCTGCGCGACTGACCGGAACATGCTCGTCCGTGGCGCTCGCTGGATCGAACAGCACGTCGATCGTCCCCAGACCACAATCGGCGCGACGGGATCGCTCGAGCATCGCATCCCGCTGTTCCCTTCCGCTGCACGCAATCACGAAGCGGTACCAGACGCTGCCGTCGGTACGCTCGGGAGCGATCACCCGGAACTCGTGCCCCAGCAGCCTCACATACCTGTCGGCCAGCATCCTCCGCTGACGCATCAATTCGTCGAGTCGCCTGAGTTGTGACAACCCCATGGCTGCGCTCAGATCGGACAGCCGATAGTTGTACCGAACGGTCTCATGAGAAATGCCCGGCGAGTAGTAATCCGACACAGAGCTGGCGAAGGCCGCAAGGGCTTCGTCGTTGGTCACCAGCGCACCACCGCATCCGGTCGTGATCATCTTCGTCGCGTAGAACGAGAATACGCCAACCGTCCCCTGAAGCATTGGCCCCCGTGGCGGTGTCGTGGCACCGATCGAATGCGCGAAGTCCTCGATGATGCGAATGCCGGACTCGTGAATCTCGCTCAGATCGGCGGCGTGCCCGTAGCGGTAGGGCACGATCGCAGCTTTCACTGGCGTTCTGACGTGAATGGCCTTGAGCCGGCCGAGATCCATCTGATGGTCCGTGACGCGAACATCCACGATGGCTCTATCCGCGCCGACGTATGTGATCGGATGCAGGATCGCGGGGCAGGACAGCCCGGGAACCGCCACGAGATCGCCACGCCCAACGCCGAGACCCATGAGGGCGACGTGGAGCGCGCTGGTGCACGAGTTCAGCGCAAGCCCGAAGCGGCACCCGTATCGTTCGGCCAGCCCCGCGCCGAGCTGTCGGCCCTTCTCACCAGGAGCCACAAAGCCGGATGACACCGCTTCGGCCAGTTGCTCCAGTTCCTGAGCGCCGAGGGAGGGGCGCGAGTGAGGAATCGTCATGCTCGGCGAGTCGCGATCGCGGTGAGATCCGCCGCCTGGCTGGGCCACAGGCGACCCGCGAGGTCAAGCAGTGCTCTGCCTCGCGGCGATGCCGTGAAGAGCCGTGACAGGCGATGATGCGGCACGAACAACCCGCCCGCGCGCACGTCCTCCACCACCAGGGGTGCACGCCCTAACAGGCGCAACAAACTTCCCCTCGTGAAAAAGTTGACATGATCGGTAGTCTTTAGAACTGAGCGCTGCAGCACATGATTGCGCAGCCACGCCATCGCACACCCCTCGTTCGGAACGCCGATGATGGCCAGACCGCCAGGCCGAAGAACGCGCGCGAGCTCCGTCACGACTGCGCCGGGGCCGGGAACGTGCTCGATAACATGGTTGCACAACACCACGTCGAACGCACCGGTAGCGAATGGCAGAGCGGTGACGGATGCCATCGCCAAGGCTCCGGGGGCCCTGCCGGCCTCAGCCACCCGGCCCGTTCGAATTGCGCTCATGTCGGCGGCGAACAGTCTGGCCGGCAGGCCCAGTTGGGAGAGAATGCGGTCAAGACCGACAAGGTTGATGCCATCGCCACATCCGATATCAAGGACCCGCAGCGGCCTGGCATCCGTTCGCGAACAGAAATGGCCTCGCAAGGCGTCCGCCAAGTGCGACCAGCGTCGTTCGATGACGGCAGCATGAGCCGGATCGCCGAGCTGCCGCGCGAATTGATCGTCGACATACCAGTGCTCGCTAGAACCGTTCATGCGGGCGTACCAGACGGGATCGCCAGAACATCCCTGTAGGCTCGCCGCCTCACTTCACTCGCAACGGGCAGGCTGTGGCGGGTGAACGCCCGCTCGCGAGCGGCCGCTCCCATCCGATCGGCTGAGACAGAATCGTCTAGCAGAGCGGCGATGGCGTCGGTCACTCCCACCACATCATGCTCTGGTACGAGGCGTCCTGTTTCGCCTTCGACAACCAGTTCGTGGTGCCATTCAACGTCGTACGCCACAACCGGCCGGCCGGCTGCGCACGCCTCGATCAGCCTGAATCCGCCCATCAGGCACAACGACAGGGCACACTGTCGCCGCAACGCGTAGACGATATCCTGCGAGACAAAGCCGACGGCCAAGACGATTCGCGCCAGGATGGGATCGCTCCGAAGCTTATCGGCAACTTGGGGTCCGAGATCCCCGCCACCAGCCAGAATCAGCATGAAGTCATTCCGAGACTCAAGGTGTGTTTCTTCGGAGATGAGGGTGCCGAGGCCCCCGGCAAGAATGACTGCTTTCATGATGTGCTCACGTCGTCGAATCAAGAAATCTGGCTAGGTCAGGCGAGTCCTGATGCTGCCAATGATAGTCGCCGGGGCCACGCGGCTCCCGCGCCAGCCGACGTCGGTGACGCGGAGCTTCCCGGCACCACAAATTACGACAATGCTGCCATTGTCGTGCTCGATCGCCGCCACCTGTCCCGGCACGGCCAGGTAATGCTCCTGATCCTGATACAGTTGGGCACGCCAAATCGTCAGCCGCTCGCCTGCCAGCGAACAGAAGGCGCCGGCGTACGGCTCGGAAGACGCGTTGACAAGCCGAAGCACCTGCTCATTGGTGTTCCCCCAGTCGATCCTTCCATCCTCGGGCACTCTCGGGTAGCAGCGCAGGCCGCCTCCGCCAACTGGCTGCCGCTCGAGGACGTAGTCCTGGTTGCGCTCCAGGTGCTGAACCGCTTCGACAAACAGGCTCGGCGTTTCAATCCCGATGAACTCCATCAGTTCGCCGACACGATCAGCAATCCCAATCGGGCGATAGACACGGGCGATGATGTCTCCCGTGTCGAGTTCGCCACCCACCATCCGATGGACGCACAGCGCCGCGCGGGTTTCTCCGTTGAGGATTGCCCAGGCCAGACATGCGTTGCCACGGTACCTCGGCAGATCCCCGGCATGCGCGTTCAGGATTCCAAGACGGAACCTGGCAATTGCGGCCTCCCCTATGACGGAAGGGAAGTTCACGCTGATTCCGAGGTCCAGGTCCTGAATCCGCGCAAGGAGCTCCGGCGAGTCGAGCCGCGACGATTCGACGAACGGCGCGCGGCATGCCTCGGCGAGCCGCCTGAAGTCGTCGACCGTGCGCCGGTACTCCGGCGCTTCGCGTGCGGTCACGACCAGGCCGATCTGGTGGCCCTGATCGCGAAGGCGTTCCGTCGTATCGTAGAGAAACTCCGTCCGGCCGATGATCGCAAGTTTCATGCGGGTTGCGCTTTCGCCAGCTCACTCAACGTCATACCGCCGGATTTCTGCTGCAGCAGTTGCAGGAGAACGGTCCGCGCTCCGGCGCGCTCCGTGTTGCGTAACGCATGCAGCCGGTCTGCGTCGTGATAATGCGGCCGCGCGGCCTCATAGTGGCTGGTCGTGTCCGTGTTCAGATAGACATGCACCGGGTGGAAGTCCACGACGGTCAACGATCCCGCAGTCGGAATCTGCGGGGTCTCGAACGGCCTACCGTAAGCGAGGTGGATATCGTCTCCCCAGTTGTACGGAATGCGCATCAATCCGTTCCAGAGTCGGAACGGCTTGATGTCGTCCCAGTACGGGAGCCACAGGTTCGACTCGTACTCCAAGCCCCTAGACCGGAACAGCTGGAGCAGCGGCGTGTTCGCCGCGGCCGAATGGCTCCGCACTCCCCGCGCCTCCGGAAACATCTCGAGCAGCTCATCCACGACGCGAGCCGGATCCCCGACCTGCCCGGCCAGCATTGGGTTGAAATTCGGATGAATGGCGATCTCGAACAGGTCGCGGTCACAAGCATCGAGCACCTTCGAAGGGTGCGTCGCGAACAGGGTGCACTTGACGCGATGGCTCTGGAACAGTGACAGCGTCTCGGCGATTACCGGCTCTGGAGCCCAGTCGACGTCGACGGTGAAGACGGTCACAATCCCGCGGCCCGGGCGCCGGTCAATTCCGTCAGGCGCCAGCGACCAAAGACCCGCTGAGAGCCGATGGCCACGCCTTCCCGCCGCAGGAGATCCACCGCATCAGCCAGAAAGCGATCGTCGCACAGTAGCCAGCCGATTCGGTACTTGTGGATGAACTCGGAGAGCGGTTTCGTCAGGACCGGGAAGAAGCCCTCCAGGCGCGAGACCCCCGAGCCGTGCCCTCCCCACAGCACTCCGTGCGGCGTGGCCCACGCCACCGCCTCGGCGCTCTGAAGTGGGAACACGGCGACGTTGCCGGCCGGCTCAACGGCAAGAGCCGAGAGCGCCGCGAAGAAGCTCCCATCGCGGGATGCCGCGCGGCTTCCGACGATGCGCCACGCCATGGCGAGCGAAAACGCGGTCAGCGCAATGCCGGCGGCGAGCACCATCACGACCGCGGGTGTCGACGGCAGCCACGCGACATAGCAGCTCGCCACGCCCACCGCATTGAAGAGGTACAGGTGCCCCCCACCCAGGCATTTGAGCCGCGGCACAAAGAGCGTCAAGAGCGCCCACGCGTACACGACGCCGAGCCACACGAGGAGCCATCGGGGCGGCCACCGGCTGGATACGGCGCTGGCCAGGGGCATAACCAGCGCAGCGGGCACGTACGACAGGACAGTGGTTGAGTGCCTCAACACGCCGCGCCAGCCTGGCTGGTGAAAACAGGACGAACAGGGTGCGGCAGGATCGCCGTAGACCGGCGACTGCCGGAACTGGTGAGCACCCAGCAGGCGCCAATGCCGATTCCAGAAACCCACGAGTTCCCTATGCGCGGAGAACTGATATCTGGCAAACGATCGTCCGACGACGGCCATGTACACCAGCGCGCCGGCCACGAAGACCAGCAGCGGCCACGCACTCCCGAGTGCCCAGGACCACGGGATCAACAGTACGGCGTAGAGCTGCAGCGTCATCTTGTGCGTCATGATGACGAGCGCGGTGAATCCAGCTGCAGCAGCCAGCAAGAGCACCTGCGTAGCCGCTTCAGTCTCGAACCGGACAGCGAACACCTCCGCGGCAAGAAGTGCAAACAGGAACACGTCGCCGAGCATGCGGGAGTTCAACTGCGTGTTGTAGGTCACCAGAACCGGTGCGCAGGCGTAGAGGGCGAGCCCGAGCGCGATCGACGGCATGGTGGCGCCGAACCCGACCATGAGCGCCGCCACCGCGGCCATCTGCAGCAGTTCGAAGAGCGGGAGCGCGGCGCTCCCGCACCTGTCGAGGCCGCAACGGCCGAGAAGGAGCCCGAAGAACGGCGGATACCCCTGCTCCGCCTCTTCCAGTAGGTATTTCCCTTCCAGCCGCACCGGCACGCCACGCTGCGTACGGTACGCCTGCGCGGCCAGCAGCCAATAGTAATGATCGACGCGCGCGGAGGCCGCCGCCACGCGGCCAATCGCCACGCGCGACAAGATGGCGAGCAAGGCCGCAACTGCCGCCAAGGCCATCATGCGACGCGGCCCGTCATCGTGTGATCTGGATAAGCGGAATGCCCGACTCTTCGCCGGGTATCTCGAGCTTCGTCGTGTCGAGGCTCAGTCGCTGCACATCGAAGGCCATGGGCCTGGAGCGACTGAGGGCGGGCACGCCGTACCCCGAGCAGAGCTGGCAGATGTCCACCTTTCCCTGCTCTGTGACGATCCGGCGACGGAATGCCTGCATCCTCTCGCCGTTCCAGATCTCTCGCAACGACTGTTCGAAGACATTGCCGAACACGTGCTTGCCATGCGGATCCCGGCAGCAGGGCACCACTGCGCCGTCCCAGTTGATCATCACGGAGTTCCAAATCCACGTGCATTCATTGTCCGGCAGGTGCTTCGGCTTCAGAATACCGCGCTGAAACGCCTCCTCGTCATAGAACCAGTACTTCCGGTCCTCCGGCAATAGCTCGCGCCCTTCGGCAACGGTACGCACTCCGGGATCGATCACATTCGCGCGGTCGACGCCGACCGCCTTCGCCCACCGCAGGAACTCCGGCACCTCGTGTTCATTGTGCTTCATCACGATGAAGCCCACCTCCACCTGCACGTTGCTGTCTGGATGACGGCGCCGCTCGTCGACGAGCCTTTCGAGGTTCCGGACAACGCGGGACAGATCGCCGCCCACGCGGTAGATCTCGTGGGTTCGCTGTGTGATTCCACCGATCTGAAAGCTCACCTGATTGATGTCCGAATAGATGATGCCTTCGGCATCCGCGTAGTCCCCGTTCGTGCAGGTCTCCACGTAGATGCCCTTCCGACGGGCGTAGCGGATCATGTCATATGCCCGCTTGTTCAGGAACGGTTCGCCCATGAAGTAGTACATAAGCACCGCCGTATACGGGGCCACTTGATCGATGAACGCGCAGAAC
>Ga0163153_10008194_pt1 | contig 10957 bp, 13 predicted proteins | sample OliLakLV19MP6IB1_FD_148629 | JGI IMG/M metagenome (GOLD analysis project Ga0163153, IMG submission 148629) | Freshwater microbial mat bacterial communities from Lake Vanda, McMurdo Dry Valleys, Antarctica - Oligotrophic Lake LV.19.MP6.IB-1 | ecosystem: Environmental > Aquatic > Freshwater >... | reverse complement strand
ACAACCTGCACATGATCGGGCGGGCGTTGCTATCACGAGCGTCCGGCTGAAGCCGCCCGCACCGACCCCGGCGAGTCCAGTCCGAGAGGAGCGGTGTCGTCGTCGCCGGAGAATTTTCGACGGTTGGAGTGTGGCGCGCGAAAAATCAGCCCGCCGCCGCGCGTCCCCCGCCTCAATCGCCCAGGCGGTTTTCAAAATCAGGAGTTTCCGGCCAGGCACTCAATACGGCGGGCGCTCCAGTGGGCGCCTGGCTGTGGCTGGTGGCGCGCCTGCGGTTGAGTCGTTCCCTTTCCGACCAGCCTACAGAGCGCGCGTGATGCAATCGGATCGGAACGGTCAGATTGAATGTCATTGCACGCAGGTGGAGTTTCCTTGGAGCCGACGGAGTCGGGCCGTACGAGGCGCAAATGACGCGTTCCTGGACATCTGATCCATTTATGAAAACTCTCTTGGCCGGCATTTTGATTCTCAGCCTGGCGCTAAATACTTTTCTTTGGAACCAGCTGTCGGATCGAAGCGCGCAGTTGATGCAGGCGCAGGCCAGCGCGAGCGAGGACGGGGAGTTGCGACGGCAGAATGAGGAACTGCTGGGGCGACGAACGAGCGCTCCCAGTTCTGCCGATGCGGCGGTGCGCGAACTGGCCCGGCTGCGGAATGAAGTCAGTCAGCTCCGCAAGCAGTCCGAAGAAATGGCGACGTTGCGCACGCAGGCGGCTGAGGCGGCAAAACTGCGGGCGCAACTTGCAGATACGTCGCAGAATCTCGCCCGTGCGGAAAGCAGTCTGGCCGACGCGGCGAAGCTCTCGCCTGAACAGATGCAGCAGTTGAAAGAGGAGGCGCAGTCGGTTCAGTGCGTCAGCAACATGAAGCAAATCGGGCTCGCGGCACGGATCTGGTCCAACGACCACAAGGACATCTTCCCGCCGGACTTCATCACGATGAAGGATGGAATGAACACGCCCAAGATTTTGTTCTGCCCGGCGGATGCCGCGGTTGTTCGCGTCACGGAATGGTCGGAGCTAAACCCTTCCTCGATCAGTTATCGTTACCTGAATCCGAACGGCAGCGATCTTGAACCGGCCAAAGTGCTAATCTTGTGTCCGATTCACGGCCACGTCGGGCTGAGCGACGGCAGCGTGCAGCGAAAGTAGTCCCTGTTTGGAAAGTGAATGAGTTCGCACCGCATTTCGTAGTTGTCGTGAGGAGCGGCTTGGGAGGATTCTTTGCCATTCACTGCCATGAAATCATTGCTCCGCTTCCTGACGCTTTTGTTCGCCACCGTCCACGTCGCCCTTGCTGCGGACGACTACGTGCTCGGTCCTGATTCCATGCCGCAGGCGGGCGTGCCGGTGGGGCGCGTGGAGGGGCCGATCCTGTTCAGGAGCCAGATCTTCACGAACACGCTGCGGGAGTATTGGGTTTACGTTCCCGCGCAATACTCGGCGGAGAAGCCTGCATGCGTGATGGTTTTCATGGACGGCCACAAATACGTGAAGACGAACGAGGAATATCGCGTGCCCGTGGTGTTCGACAATCTCATCGCGCGCAAGGAGATGCCGGTGACCATCGCCATCTTCATCACGCCCGGCCATCGCGGTGAGGAGATGCCTGCCGACCGTTGGAAAGGGAACAATCGCAGTGTCGAATACGATTCGCTGGGCGACGCCTACGCGCGCTTCCTGCTCGATGAGATGCTGCCCGAGGTCGGCAAGAAGTATAACCTGACGAAGGATCCCGGAGGCCGCGCGATTTGCGGCGTGAGCAGCGGCGGCATCTGCGCCTTCACGGTGGCGTGGGAACGGCCCGACCAGTTCCGCAAGGTGATGAGCCACATCGGCAGCTTCACGAACATCCGGGGCGGACACGCCTATCCCGCGCTCATTCGCAAGGCGCAGCCGAAACCGCTCCGCATCTTTCTGCAAGACGGCTCGAACGACCTCGACAACGCGCACGGCAACTGGCCGCTCTCGAACCAGCAGATGGCGGCGGCGCTGAAGTTCGCGAAATACGATTACCGGTTCGAGTTCGGCGACGGCGGTCACACGCACAAGCACGGCGGCGCGCTGCTCCCCGATTCGCTGCGCTGGCTGTGGCGCGGGTATCAGACGGAGTAAGCTCCTGTTTGAAATTAGGAATGCGGAGGCCTGTCTCCGCACTCCAAAGCCAGGCCCGGCAGGCGGCGTCACGCCTCGCGGTACATCTCGGGCTTGAGCACGCCGACGAAGGGCAGGTTCCGGTAGCGCTCCGCATAGTCGAGACCGTAGCCGACGACGAAGAGGTCAGGGATGCTGAAGCCGACATAATCGGCGCGCACCTTCTCGATGCGCCGCGCGGGCTTGTCGAGCAGCACACAGGTCCTGATGCGGCGGGGCTTGAGGGGCCGGAGTTTGGCGAGCACGCGCTTCATCGTGCGGCCGGTATCGAGGATGTCGTCCACGAGCAACACGTCGCGCCCGCGCACATCGAGGCGGAGTTCCTTGGTGAAGACCAGTTCGCCGGAGGTCGTGCCCGCGCCGTAGCTGGAGACGCCGATGAAATCGAGCCGCAGCGGCAGCGAGAGGTGGCGAATCAGATCGGCGAGGAACATCACCGTGCCGCTGAGGAGAGAGACGACGACCAGCTCGCGTCCACGAAAGTCGCGCTCAATCTCGGCGGACAGCGCACGGACGCGTCGAGCGAGCTGCGCTTCGGTGATGAGGATGCGCTCCACTTCGGCACGCCACGGGGCGGGGACGGCGTTCGCGCTACGGCTTGGTTTGGATGGAGATTTCTGTGACATGATTACAGGTCTGATCAAATTTAATCCTGTAGGAATGATGACCGTCGATATTTCCCGTGGAGGACAGCAAAGGTTCGGAGAACAGGCGAGGATAGCGACGATGCAAGTCGGCGAAGGTGTCCCCGGTCTTGATGCGTTGGAGAATCCGCAGGTGCGCCGCTGCGCGTGAATTGTCGGACCCGAAACGGTAGGCAACGTAGGGCGCATGTTCGATGACCAGCGGCCAGGCAATGTAACTGAACACCAGCAGGGCGATGGGCGGTCCAGCCAACAGAACTGCCCGTGCTTGGGCAGGCCGCTCTTCCAACCACGACCAGCGGCCCAACCACGCATAGACCAGCCCTCCCACCGCGCCCTGAATGGCTGGAAACCAAGCTAACCCGGCGGAGAATGGAGCCCAGGTGCAGACGAGCAGGGCAAAAACCGCGACACCCAATACGGCTCCTGATGCCCAAATCACCGACGGTCGAAGCCAGCGATGGTCTTCATCCAGCCAGGACAGGAGCGGAGCGACAATCGCCGCCCAAGCCAAGAATCCAAACAGTGCGGGCCAGTAAAGGAAGAATGTGAAGTCGGTGATGTAGCCGGGCTTGCTCAACACCTGCAAGGCGACCAACACGCTCATTGCCGCGCACCAGCCCACAAACATCCCGAAGAGGCTGCGAGTGGTCTTCACATGGAGCCGGCCAATGGGCGGTTCAAATATGCTTCGAGTCGGCGTGATCCTTCTCGGTGTAGCCGGAGTCCTGGCGCTTGAAGTTCACTTCGTTCTTCTTCACGTAGGCATTGAAGACGTCGTCCGCGCTCATTCCGAGCACCTGCGCCATGCTGATGAGGAAGTGAAAGAGATCCACGACTTCGACGCGCGCGTTCTGTTCGTCGAACTTCTGATACTTCGCCCACCATTTCCACGGCACGCTGTCAGTCAGCTCTGCGATTTCCTGCGTCATGGCGCGGGTGTAGTTGAGAATCCATTTGGTCTTCTCCTCATCGCTCAGGCCCTCGGTCTGCACGCCGATGCGCTGGTTGAGGGCGGCCTGCATGCGGAAGAGTTCGCGGAGCTGATCGGCATTTTGCATGGGATGAGAATTTCAGGGCGCGAAGGGGAAGCAAGCGGGAAGTGGGCGGGCGAATGGTGAAACGTAAAACGCAAGGGACGGATGGGCGGCTCCACGGCAGATCCTTTACGTTTTACGTTTTACGTCCCCCGTCCCCACCGCCTATAACCATCCGCATGTTGCCTACGTTCCTTTCCCAGGGCGGGCCGATGATGTGGGTCATCCTGCTTGCCAGCGCCGTGGGCGTGGTCGTGTTCGTCGAACGCGTGCTGCATTATCACCGCGCGCACATCAACTCCGTCGAGTTCCTCAACGGCGTGCGCAACGTGCTCAAGCGCGACAACGTGGTGGAGGCCGTCTCCATCTGCGACGCCACGCCCGGTCCGGTCGCACGCCTCGTCAAGGTGGCCATCCTGAACCGCGACAAGGGCCGCGACGGCGTGCGTGAGGCCCTCGAAGAAGCGGGGCTGATCGAAGTGCCGCCGCTGGAGGACAAGCTCAACCTGCTCGCCACCATCGCGCAAATCGCTCCGCTCATGGGCCTGCTCGGCACGGTGCTCGGCTTCATCCAGATCTTCACCACGCTGCAGACCAAGACCACGATTCCCACGATGCAGGACATCTCCGGCGGCGTCTGGCAGGCGCTCATCTGCACGGCGGCGGGCCTGGCCGTCTCGATCCCGGCCTATGCCGCCTACAACTATCTCGTCAGCCGCGTGAACGCCATCGTGCTCGACATGGAGAAGGCGGCGACGGAGATCACCAACATCCTGGCCGACACGCTCGGCCGCAAAGGGTCATGAGATTTCCGCACAGCGCGAAGATTTTCCGCGGCCAGCTCGATGCCGCGCCGTTTCTCGGCGTGTTCTTCCTGCTGATCGTCTTCCTGCTGCTGAACTCGGCGTTCGTCTTCACTCCCGGCGTGCCCATCATGCTGCCCGAGGCCGTGAACCTGCCCGGCCCCGACAAGGCCACCGCCGCCGTCGCCGTGGATGAAGGCGGCCATTTCTATTTCGAGAACCAGCTCTGCGACGAGGCGCGGCTGAAGCAGCGTTTGCAGGATGCGGTCACTCGCAGCCACGAGCCCATCACGCTCGTCGTGCAGGCAGACAAGGCGGCGAAGACAGAAGTTCTGGCGGCGTTAAGCGTGCTCGCGCGTTCGGTGGGCATTCGCGACATGCTGCTGGCCGTCCGTCCGCCCGTGGTGGGAAAGCCCGCCGCGCCATCGGCCGCCACGGCACCGGGGCCGAAGCCGGCTTCCCCCTCCACGAACCCATGACGACCTCATGAACTCCGTCGTGCTCGAATCCCCGCCCTGGACCCGGCGTCTCTGGATTTATGCCGTCGCAGGAACCTTTCTCCTGCAGGCGGTGCTGGTTTATTTCTTCGCGCAGCCGGAACAGCGTCCGCCGGAACGTCCGCTCTTCCGCACCACCATTCAGTTCGCGACGGACAACGAAGCCGTCCGCCAGATCGCCTCGCTGCCCGGCCTTGATGATCCCACGTTGCTCGCACTGCCAAGCCTCGCCGGATTCTCGGGAACGGCCTGGCTCAGATTTCCCCCGCTCGACTATCAGCCCGCCGACTGGGTGGAACCCGCGCACTGGCTGCCGCTCGACACCCCGTCGCTCGCCGCCACCTTCTCCCAGTTCATCGCCACGAACGTGATCTCGCCGCAGCTGATCGCCGACAAGCCGCTGCCACCGCTTCAGCGCTACGAGCCGAACTTCCCGAACGACCCGCTGCCCACGCAGTCTGTGGCGCGCATTGAAGGCGAACTGTCCCGCCGCAAGCTGGTCACGCCGATGAAGCTCAAGTCATGGGCGTCCCCGGAGATTCTCTCGAACACCGTCGTGCAGGCCGCCGTGGATGCGGGCGGCTTCACGTTCTCCGCGACGCTGCTCTCCGGCAGCGGCTCCCTGAACGCGGATCGCCATGCGCTGGCCGAAGTGTCGAACGCCCGTTTTCGTCCGGTGCCAGATGCGGTTCGCGCGGGAGACTTCTCGCGCTCGATGACCTGGGGCAAATGGGTTTTCCAATGGCACACGCTCCCGGTGCCCGCCACCAACCTGGCTGCTGTGATCTCGCCCTGACATGGATCAACCACGAATAAACACGGAGGCACACGGATTGAAACTCCGGTCGGGTAGTCCTGAGCGGGAACGATTCAAACGGCGTCGAGTTCGAGTGTTAGATGGGCAGAGCCGACGCAGGACAGGCTGGAACCCTTTCCTGCTGGATCGTTTCATCAAAGTCTCACTCCGCACCTCCTATTTGTGTCCATCCGTGGTTAATCCCCGCCTTCCCGCATGACGCCTGACAAAATCCTGTTTGGTTACGCGGTCATCCTGCTGGTGGCGATCTGCATCGTGGCGCTTTACTCAGAGCGACGTCGCCGCTGGTTCGGTTCGCGCCCGAGTGATGACCATGTGTTCCGCTGCGTGAAGTGCGCCTACGTCTATACCGACGATCCCGACGTGGACCGTTCCCGCTGCCAGCAATGCGGCACGTTAAACGAGGCAATTAAATTCTGAGCCATCACCTTCCTAAAAGGCAGGCAGATAAATCAGGGCAGAAATATGTCCGCCGGGTTTTCTGCCCACACATTTCCGCCTGACAATTCCAAGGCTTGGGCCGTTGCCTCTCGCGCTTTTCGACGCAGCTTGAGCGAATCCAGATCGAACCACGCTTCGCCCTTCTCCGCACGCAGTTCACAAAGCAAAACTGTTTCCTCATCCTCCGCCGTGACGGTGAATTCCTGTTCGGCCTTCTGCCAGTCGTTGTCTCCCGCAAAGCCGTGCCTCCTCGCCTGGCGCTGGGATTGACGAAGGCCCGCGCCGACGCCTTTGCTGTTCACATCCTTGGCCAGCGGCACCACGCCCGCCGTCCGGACACGGCTCTCGAAAACATAAACGCCCGCCGGCAGCAAGAGACGCGTGCGCCAAGACGCGGTGCATCGTCCGTCTGCGCCCGCCGCGACGTGAAGCGCTTTTGTCCCGTCCCTTGTTTGAGACTGGTCGAGAAGGCCCGTGCCACGGATGTCCAGCTTCTGCCAGTTGGTGAGGGACGCCACTCCGCCGGGATCGAAGCGAAGCCGCGACGGCGGAGGGTCAAAGAGCTTTTTGGTGGCGATGCGCGCGCGCGACTGCACTTGGTTCCGCAGGTTGGCGACGGCGCTGTCGTGGTTCAGGTGGTCGTTCTGGCCTATCGCTTCGAGCACCGGACGGATGCGCGCCTGGAGCTGGTTAATGTGATTGGTGAGCCGGGCCAGGGTGAAGATGTTCGTCAGGATTGAAGCCGTGCGTTCGCGATAAAGCTTCCGGCCTACGGCAGTTTCCAGAATCGCGCGCGCCACCATGCCTTCCACCTGCTGGGCGCGCGGGAGGACCGGGCCGTTCGCATCCCAGAACATCTGGTCCATGCCGTGGGGAAAGAAGGTCATCTTGCCGGAATCCGGATCGTGATAGATCCGATAATTGTTCTTCTTCATCACGTAGCCGTCCCAATGCCACGTCAGCATCTCCAGCGAGGCGAAGTCCAGGAAGCGGGCGAAGTCGAGCAGCGCGCGCAAGCGTTCCAGACGACGCGCCTCGTCCGGTTCGTCCGTCGCGGCGATGAGAGCCTTCAAGTCCGCCCGGCCACGCACCTCGCCGGAAGTTCGTTCGAGGGACGCATCGATGTCCTGAAGGAATCCGCCGTCGTAAAGGTTGCCCTTCACGTTCTTGAAATGGCGTTTGAGGAATGCTTTGTCGAATCCCTCCTTCAACACGTACAGCCCAAGGTCTCGTCCGTTCAAAGACACGCGCGCGTGCCCAGTGCGCGGCGTCGGAACTCCAGCCGCGAGGAACAGGTCTGCGCAGATCGCCTCGGTCATGTAAGTGGGATCCTGCACCGAGTTGTTCAGGGAAAGTTTGTCGAGGCCGTGGAACTTCTGGTCATCGATGAACTTGTCGAAGTTCAGCGTGAACGCCGGCTTATCATTGTCGATGTCGCGGAAGCTCCCGGCCGCGCCTTTCAGGTGAATGCCGACTTCCTCGTACACCCGGTCGCCTTCACGGATCGTGGCGCGGACATATTCCCGGGCGTTCTGCCGCAGCCGCAGGAGATTCGTCTTGGCGATTTGGATATGAATCTGCGGGATGATTCCGCGGGCGAAAAACTTCTCTGACTCAGCGGCGGCGCCAGCGGCATCCACCCGCGCGCCCGCACAGAGCAGGGCGAACGCGATCTGGAGACGAAGCAGGACCACGGTGAAACGGGAGCAAGGCAGGTTCATGGATGACTCGGGCTGTCGTCGTTGGCTCTCTGACGGCGCTCATCTTTATTAGATCACCCGGGAGTGTAAACAGTGGATGCCGAAAAAATCTTCCTCGCATCTGGCTGTAACGCTTTCGTCACCGGCCTGCGACATTGGGCTTTTAATTTGCAGTCCGCCGACTTATATCGGCCCTGTTTCAACGTCCTCCCATTGTTTGAGGGAACAATCAACGCAGTCAAAAATATGAAAGCACCCGCTGTTTATACGCTCGCAGTGATGAGCGCGTTCGGCGTCTGGAACGCCGCCGCCGCCGATGCGCCGTCCGTCGATGAACGCCTCAAGAAACTGGAGAGCGTCGTCGAGACCCTGCAAAAGGAGAACGTCGAGCTGAAGAAGGAACTGGGTTACGACCACAAGAAACCTGCGGCCTTCCTCAGAGCCGCCGGCAAGGAACCACTGATGACGCTGGGCGGTTTCCTTCAGCTCCAGGCCGGATTCGGCGACGCACCAGATGCGCGCTTCAACGGCATCCGGGATCAGTTTTTAATCCGCCGCGCCCGCGTCAACGTCCAAGGCTCCTTCCTGGAACATTTCGACTACAAGCTGGAGCTGGATCTGGGAGCGAATTCTCTCAGCGAAAAGATCGGCAACAGCGGACAGCTCACAGACCTGTACTTGAACTGGAACAAATTTGAATATGCCAACATCAAGGCGGGCCAGTATAAGACGCACTTCGGCTGGGAGCAGCTTGTGTCCGACGCCAAGATCCTGACCGTCGAGCGTTCCCTGGCCAACGACCGCCTGACGGACGGCCGCCAGGTAGGCACCAGCGTGACTGGCGCTGTGCTGGAGAGGCGGCTGAGCTACGCCGTCGGCATGTTCAACGGCAGCGGCGTGAACAACAGCTTCAATGACAATGACCACTTCATGTACACGGCCCGCATCCAGGGCACGGCCGTGAAGACGGAGTGGAACACGCTGCCCGTGGAGTGGAACGTGGGCGTGAACGCGCTCACCACGAAGGATAACGGCGTTACTAAAGGCGGTTTCGGAATCGACTCCACACCGGGAGGAACTGCCGACAACCTCTTCAGCGGTGATCGCAATTCCTGGGGCATCGACACGCAGGTCAAGCTCGGGCTCTTTGATCTGCAGGCCGAATACCTGCGCAGCCGTTACCAGCCTTACAACGATGTTCCTGCCAAGGCCTTTGAAACGGATGGCTGGTATGTCCTCGGCGCGTACTTCGTCGTGCCGAAATACCTTCAGGCCGTGGTCAGATACGAGATGTTCGACCCGCGCCTCAGCTTGGATGGCAACACCACCGATGTCTGGACCTTCGGCCTGAACTATTACATCAAGGGCGATGACCTGAAGCTCATGGCCAATTATCTTTACGGCGATCAAGCCGGCGTCGAGAGCCGCAATGGACGACTGCTGCTTCGCGCGCAGGTCATGTTCTGATCAGTTCCACGGCACGACTTGATGCTCGTTCCGCCCAAGCGCCCACCCTCGCGGGCGTTTTGCTTTTAAACATGCCGTCTTCCTCCGGGAGAAACTGGACGGATTTCTGAGCGCCCTGCTAATTGTTCCTTCCCTCTGCAGCCTTTTTCTTCTCCCGCTGCTCGGCGAAGAACGTCTGAAGCAAGGCCCGGCATTCCACCTCGCGCGCCCCGCTGGTGATGGCGCACTGGTGATTGAGCGTGGGGAACTGGAGCAGATTCATCGCGCCGCCCGCCGCGCCTCCTTTCGGATCTCCCGCACCAAAGACCACCCGCTGCAGCCGCGTGTGAACGATGGCTCCTGCGCACATCGGACAGGGTTCCTTGGTGACGTAGAGCGTGCAGTCGGTCAGACGCCAGTCTCCCGCGACCTGTTGCGCCGCCGTCAGCACCAGCATCTCCGCGTGAGCCGTCGCGTCCTTCAACAGCTCCACCTGATTGGAAGCGCGCGCGATGATGCGGCCTGCGCGGACCACTACCGCGCCCACCGGGACCTCCTCCGCAGCGTAGGCCTTCGTCGCCTGCCGCAAGGCTTCACCCATGAAGTAATGGTCGCTTTGCAGATCGATGATGGGTTCGTCGTCCATGGAAGTTACGAGGCAGGAAGCGCGAGTTGAGTCGGGCCGCTGACAGCGGGAACAGATTCTTCCATCGACCAGTCGAAGCGTCCATCGCCGCGGCAATGACAGTGCGCCGCGAAGAACCCTCCGCGATGTTTCCAAAACAACGGCCAGATCTGTTCGCGATCCGTTTGCGGAAGACTCAGGGAATCCAGCTTCGTGCGGGAGAAGAACTCGAAGCGGCCTTCACGATGCGGCGGCGGCGTGACAGTGAGCCGTCGCTTGATTTCAAACAGGAACATCAGCCAATGCGCCTGTCCGGCGTAACCATGCTCACTGACCAGCCCGGTGAGATGCAGATCGGCTGGCGAAAGGTGCAGGCCCATTTCCTCGTGCGCCTCGCGACTGGCGCAGGCGTAGGGCGATTCGCCTGCGTCAGTGTGCAGCTTCCCGCCACACGGACTCCAGAGACCGCGATTGGGCTCCTGCGCCCGTTCGAGCAGCAGCACGTCGTCGCGCTCATTAAAGGCGTAGAGCAGCGTGGCAATCTTGTAAGGCAGCGCCATGCGCGCAGTGAATCAGGGCACGCCCCAAACCGCAAGCGGACGGCTTATTCCGTTGATGTGAGCATTCGTAAAACGTGAAACGTAAGAAGCGCAGCTTTGGGCCATTGACCCAGTAGTGTTCGGCGTAGCCGATGCTGGGAGAGGAGAAGAGCTGTGGAGGGGTTGTGTGGATGGTAACAGGGGTGGTTTTTCTGAGGTGAGATGGGCGGCAGGTACGATTGAGACAAAGCTGCG
>Ga0163153_10008193_pt1 | contig 10958 bp, 11 predicted proteins | sample OliLakLV19MP6IB1_FD_148629 | JGI IMG/M metagenome (GOLD analysis project Ga0163153, IMG submission 148629) | Freshwater microbial mat bacterial communities from Lake Vanda, McMurdo Dry Valleys, Antarctica - Oligotrophic Lake LV.19.MP6.IB-1 | ecosystem: Environmental > Aquatic > Freshwater >... | reverse complement strand
GTCGCGCAGCGGAGCGGAGAGCATGCCGCTGCGGGTGGTGGCCCCGATCAGCGTGAACGGCCGCAGCGACATGTTGATCGTCCGGGCGTTCACGCCTTCGCCCAAGGTCATGTCGATGCGAAAGTCCTCCATCGCCGGATAGAGAAACTCCTCCACGGCCTTGGGCAGCCGGTGGATTTCGTCGATGAACAGGACCGAGCCGGCCTCGGCGTTGGTCAGGTAGGGGATCAAGTCCTTCGGCGCGGCCAGGGCGGCGCCGCTGGCGATTTGCAGGCTGGCGCCCAGTTCGCGGGGGATGACCGTGGCGAAGGTGGTCTTGCCCAGCCCCGGCGGACCGTCGAAGAGGATGTGCCCCAGCGGCTCGCGGCGCTTGCGGGCGGCGTCCAGCACGATCTGCAAGCGGGCAAACACCTCCCGCTGCCCGACCATGTCCCGCATCCGCTGCGGACGCAAGTCGCGATCGTCTTCATCGTCTTCCGGGCCGAGCTGTTGGCCAAGGATGGGTTCGCGAGCCACGTCGATTCCGGTGAACGGCAGGAGCGGGCAGAGACCCGCTCAATATACCGCTCCCCACCATGAGCCGGGTAGCGACCGACTTGTTCCTGGCCGGCGCGGATGCGGCCTTCGCCGCCTTGACCCGGTGGGGCATGCCGGTAAACTAGGGAGTCTGACCTTTTTTGCGTGCGTCCTCCGGAGCGTAACACGATGGCAGGCAGGCGGTTCTCGATGAACGCCGGACGCACGACCAAGCAAGGCCAGCAGATCAACGTCGGCAAGGACGGCGCCGAATACCAGGCCATCGTCAGCACGATCACGATGAATCCCGACGATATGAAGGAAGTCGGGGTCGTCTCCGGCGGGATGGTGCTGATCCGGTCGGACAACGGCGAGGCGGAGTTCTTGTGCAAAGAGGGAAAAGTTCCCTCGGGCATGATTTTCGTGCCTTACGGCCCGCCCACCTGCCGATTAATGGGACAATCCACGGACGGCACCGGGATGCCGACCTCGAAGGGCTGGGAAGTGGAAGTCGAGCCGCTGGCATCCGCCCCCGGAACGGTGGCCGAGCAACCGGCGGAAGAAGAGTAACGCTGCCCTGCAGGCGATGAAGGATACCGGCATGAGCCAACACGACGATTTCGCGGACGCCTTCGCGTCGTCCGAAGCGGTTGCAGCGGAGTTCCCCACCACCGGCGGCGCTCAGCCGGCCTGGCAGATGATCGACGTCGGCCGCTACCAGCCGCAGCGCATCCGCGGCAGTTGCCGCGGCCGCGTCCTGGGGTGAACTTTCGTCGTTCCGCCCGGTCCGGGCGATGACCCAAGCAACCTGCAAAGGCCCTCGCATGAGCCTCACAATCGTTAACAACGCCACCTGCACCTTTTGCGGCTGCGTCTGCGACGATATCGAACTCCACGCCGAAGGCGACAAAATCGTCAAAACCAAGGCCGCCTGCAGTCTGGGCGAGTCCTGGTTCAAAAACCACACTTCGGAACACTTGTACCCGGATGCCCTCATCGATGGGCAGCCGGCGACCGTGGACGAAGCCATCGAGGCCGCGGCGGAGTTCCTGCACCGGGCACACATGCCGCTGGTGTACGGGCTGAGCAACGTCACCTGCGAGGCCCAGCGGGAAGCCGTCACCTTGGCTGAAATGGCCGGCGCGGTCATCGACAGCCACACCTCGTTGTGACACGGACCCACCGAAATCGCTGCCCAGTTGGGCGGTAAGGTCTCCTGCACGCTCGGTGAAGTCAAGAACCGGGCAGACTTTGTCCTGTACTGGGGCGGCAATCCGGCCGAGTGCCACCCCCGGCACTTCACCAAGTACGCCTTGATGCCGAAGGGCAAGTACCTGCCCCTCGGCCGCAAGTCGCGGACGATGGTCCTCGTCGATATTCGCGAGACGATGAGCGCCCGCGCCGCCGATATTTTCCTGCAGGTCCGGCCCGGCAAGGACTTTGAAGTCCTCACCGCCCTGCGGGCCATCGTCAAAGGTCAGCGGGTCGACGCGGAGAAAGTGGCCGAGACCGGCCTGACCGTCGAGGTCTTGCAAGACCTGTCCGACCGCATGAAGGCCGCAAAGTTCGGCGTGATCTTCTTCGGCATGGGCCTCTCCATGACCCGCGGCAAGCACATGAACTCCGCCTCGGTCTTGACCTTGGCCGCGGAGATGAACGCCTTCACCAAGTTCGTCGCCATGCCCATGCGCGGACACGGCAACGTGGCCGGATCCGACATGGTGTTGCGGTGGACCACCGGTTACCCCTTCGGCATCAACCTGTGCCGGGGCTATCCGAGGTTCAACCCGGGCGAGTTTTCGACCGTGGACCTGCTGGTCCGCGGGGACATCGACGCCGCGCTAATCCTGGGGGCCGATCCCGGCGCCACCATGCCGCAACCGGGCATCGACCACCTGGCCCGCATCCCCACCATCGTCCTGGACCCCAAGGTGACGCACACCAGCCGCCTGGCCCGCGTGCATATCACCACGGCGGTCACCGGCATCAGCGCGCCCGGCACGGCCTATCGCATGGACGAGGTGCCGCTGCCGTTGCGGCCGGCGCTGACTTCGCCGTATCCTACGGACGAGGACGTGGTCCGCCGCATCCATCAGGCGCTGGCCGCCCGCTCCGTCTGGACGACGCCCTCTTCGCGAACCGTGCTGGCCACGGCCTGACGCTTTCTTCCCCCTCGCGGAAAACGACGACTCATGCTGCGGATCCGAGGTGGGAAAGTCTACGACCCGGCGAACAACATCGACGGCGTCGTGCGGGATATCTGCATCGACGGCGGCCGCATCGTGGAGACCGTCGAAGGGGGACGCACCATCGACGCGACGGGCATGGTGATCATGCCCGGCGGAGTGGACATCCACACGCACGTGGCCGGCGCGGCCCTCAACTTCGCCCGCGCCATGACGCCGGAAAACCAGCGGCAGGCCACGCCTTTCCTCCGCGGGCCGGAACAACGCGCGGGCATCGGCGGGCCCACGCCCACCACCTTCGCCACCGGATACCTCTACGCCGGCATGGGATACACCACGGTCATCGAGGCCGCGGTGCCGGTATTGTCCGCGAAGCACACGCACGAGGAACTGCGCGATACGCCCATCGTCGACAAGGGCTGCTGCCTGCTGATGGCCAACAACGAGTTGGTGCTGGACCTGCTGGAAGCCGGCGAGTTCGAGCGGGCCAAGGACGTCGTGGCCTGGTTGATTTGCGCCGCCAAGTCCTACGGCGTGAAGGCCGTCAACCCGGGCGGAGTGACGGCCTGGAAATGGGGGGGCAACGCCTCGCAAATGTCCGAGCCGGTCCTGGGCTACAGCAAGGTCACGCCCAACGTCATCGTCTCGGCCTTGGCGCAAATCGTCGATTCGCTGGGCCTGCCGCACCCGCTGCACCTGCACTGCAACAATCTGGGCGCGCCGGGCAACGTGACCACCACCTTAGAGACCATGAAGGCCCTGGAAGGCAACCGGGCACACATGGCCCACTTGCAGTTTCACGCCTATGGCGGCGGCGACTGGCACGAGATGCGTTCCGAGGCGGCGACCATCGCCGAGTATTTCAACGCCCATCCCAACCTCACGGCCGACGCCGGCGCGGTCCTGTTCGGCAACTCCGTCACGATCACGGCCGACGGACCCTGGCAGCACCTGCTGTATCAGCTCACCGGCCGCAAGTGGGGCAACCTGGACGTCGAGAACGAAACCGGCTGCGGCATCGTCCCTTACACCTACAAAGGGAGCAACCTCGTCAACGCCGTACAGTGGGCCGTGGGCCTGGAGCTGCTGCTGCTCATCGACGACCCCTGGCGGATTTTCCTCACCACCGATCATCCCAACGGGGCCTGCTTCTGGCGCTATCCGGAGATCATCCACCTGCTGATGAACGCCGACTTCCGCCGCGAGCGCGCCAAAGCTCTTCCAGCCAAGGCCCAATCGCGGATCGTGCTGCCGGATTTGCAACGCGAGTACACGCTGTTTGAGATCGCCATTATCACCTCTGCCGGCCCGGCGCGGGCCTTGGGCCTGTCGCAGAAGGGCCACCTGGGCGTCGGGGCCGACGCGGACATCGCCATCTACAACGAGAATCCCGACGGCGTCTTGATGTTCCGCTACCCGCGGTACGTCATCAAAGAGGGCGAAATCGCCGTCGAAGAAGGACAAATCCGCTCGGTCAGCGCGGGCCGCGAGTTCATCGTGCAGCCCGGCTACGATCCGACGGTCGAGGACTTTTTACGCCCGCTCTTCCAGCAGCACTACACGATGTCGTTCGACAATTACCCGGTGGAGATGCACCGGCTGGAACGGGCGGAAGTTCGCGATTGCCAGGGGGCCGCCACGTAGCATGATTACGCTCACGCTCAAGGAGCAGCCGTCCGTTCCGCTGGAGGCCGAAGTCGTCTCGCCCGACGTGGTGGCCGAGTTGACCGCCGACGCCATCGCCGCGCTGACCGTGTTCTTAGGCAAGCGGCAATGCCGGTTGGACGACTTCTTCGAGATTGAGGGCGAGGCCAGCGAAGAGATCGACATCCGCGGTGATTTGTCCAAGATCAAATGGATCGGCCACGGCATGACCCGCGGCCGCATCCGCCTCGACGGCAACGTCGGCATGCACCTGGGCGCCCACATGAAGGGGGGCACGATCGAAGTGGCCGGCAACGCCTCGGACTGGGTCGGGGCCGAAATGACCAACGGCTTGATCCGCATCCGCGGCAACGCCGGCGGGCAAGTCGGCGCGGCCTATCGCGGCAGCCTGGCCGGCATGCGCGGCGGAACCATTCTGGTCGGCGGCGACGCCGGGCTGGAAGTCGGCATGCGGATGAAGCGGGGCATCATCGCTTTCGGCGGCCGCGTCCGCGACTTCGCCGGCCTGCAAATGAAGGGGGGCACCATTCTGCTGCGGGGCGGGGCCGAAATCCGCACCGGCGCCTGGATGATCCGTGGCACGATCGTCAGCCTGACGCCGCTCGATCTTTTGCCGACGTTCGCCTATGCCTGCGACGGCACGCCCCCCGTCGTCCGCGTCCTCGCCCGGCACCTCCGCGGGCTAGGAATCGCTCTACCCCACGAACCGGCCGAGGGCGCGTATCAACTCTATTCCGGCGATTCCTCCGTGCCCGGCCGCGGCGAGATCTTCGTCTGGAAGCCCGCGGCGTGACGGCTAAGTCTGGGGCCGATGCCATTCGCGGCCGAACGACAAAGGCGAGTGGTTACTGTTGCCTTCGTTGCCGCAGTGCATCGCGGCGACTAGAATGCCACCCGTTTGGAGGTGCAACGATTTCGTCGGAGATTCGCCATGACCAAAGGTATGCGAGAAGACTTTCAGCTAACGCTGGACGTTCTCAACGGGCGAGACCCGATTAATGCCGACACCACGACATGGCTAAGACACGCGACCGAGCGTGATATGCCCCGCGGTCGGAAGACCGACGGGCAAGCCGGACACATTGACTTGGAATTGTTGAAGGGCGGCCTTACCGTTGCTCAGATTGCCACGAACGTCGGGGTGGCAACGGGGACAATCTGCACAGAGAGTCGCGTGGAAGACCACTTTAAGCACCTCGAAGAGTCGCCAAACGGGCCGATGGGACCACATCATTTCAAGATTGACAGAGACACCGCTGGGCGGTGCTCATTCAATGTGGAATGGATCAAAACCCAGGTCATGGCCCTGCCGCAAGACCAATAAGCGATGCGCGCAAAGGCAAGACGCGAGTTGTGCCACTGGTGGCGAGCAACGCGAGTCCACCAGTGCGAGATTGTGCGGCAAGAGTCTCCGTCGTGACTGGTCCGTCGAACGATCCTCGCCATCGGCGATGGAGGGCGGCGGCGGCCCCCCTCAATTGGATCCACTCGCACACGTCGATATTTTTCCGATGCACGTTGGCGGGGCGCGACTCGGCGGCAACCCCCGCGAGCGCGATCCGGCATGGTGGCTGCGCTTCGCTTTCGCCACCAGTGGCACCACGTACCGGTCGCCGCCGCTACAATCACCGCTAGCACAACCGGATCTGGAAAATCGAGGCCAGTTGCGTGGCGAGCGACATGGGCGGCGGGTAGTATGTTCCGTGGCGTCATCACGGTATTGCCACGCCTTCTTGCGTGACCGATCCTGCCATTCAAGTTGCGAGCAAAGGAGCACTTGTGCAAACGATCACTCGTCCGGCCGCCTTGGTTCGACAAGGCTCATTGAAGCTGTATGCAACCTCGTTGAAGGTAAGCGATCTAAGACGTCCTAACTTCTACACGATCAACACGCTCGACCCCGATGACGCGGGACCCGGCTATCAACGGCTCCTCAATGAAGGACGGGCGAAGCGGCTCGCGGAGTATCTACTTGACGGCCAAACCGAAAGGGACGCATTTCTTCCGACGTCGATTTTCTTGGCCACCAACAAGGACATCCCATTCGATTCCGCCACCAACACGATTTCGTTCGAGGTTAACGAAATTGGCCCCTTCAACGTCGTTGACGGGCAGCACCGGATAGCCGGACTGGTCCTGGCGGCTGACAAGAACCCCGAACTACTGCAGTTTGAGATTCCCGTCAACATTGCCGTGAGCCTCGATGACATCAGCCAAATGTGCCACTTCCTTATCGTCAACACGACGCAACGGTCGGTCGATAAGGCCATCGAACAACAAATCGTCGCGCGGTTAACAAAGATGGTGGGCCTTGAGAAAACGCCGACGATCCCGCGCTGGATTCGCCGCCAAGTGGAGCGAGGCGAGGACGCTCGTGCGTTGAATGTGGCCAATTTCTTGAACACGGACGCCCGCTCGCCGTGGCTCGGTAAGATCCGCATGGCGAACGACGAGGGTGATGGCGCCACGATCAACCAGAAGAGCTTCATCAACTCGATCAAGAAGTACATCTTTTCTGCTAATAATCCGCTCTCGAATCCCGTTTGGGACGGGAGTCGGCCCATGATCTTGTCGAACTACTGGACGGCAATCGTCGAGTTGCTCATTGATGAGCAGTCAAGTACGCCCTCTGTCCTTTACAAGACGACCGGTGTAGACCTATTCCATATCGTTTCAGCGACCGTGTTCACTCACCTTGCGACCAGGTCGGATTTCAAGAAGGAGACCATCAAGGCGCTCATGAAGCGCGGGCTTGAGAATCTCCCCGACGAGAACATTGCGATGTCGCATCCTGAGTGGTGGCATCGGGGTGGCGTTGCTTCCGGATTGAACTCCGCAGCCGTTCGGAAGCTGGGCAACGCTCTTAGCCACGCGATCAACGTCCAGGACAACACAAGCAACATTTCGCTTTGAACGGCCATGAAGGTCGAACAGCTAATCCCCGTTCCGGATCAACAAACGCGGTTCGCGTGGTCGCATCACGTTACTGTGCCAGAGCAGCCTGGCTGTTACGTTCTCGCGACGTTCAACGGTGACGTGCTCTATGTCGGGCAAGCGACCGGCAGCATCCGCAATCGTATGGGATCGCACTTGGATACGCCCGAAAAGCGAAAGGGTACGCAGCTCGGCGTTCCGTTCTGGTTCTACTACCTCGTGCTTCCTAAACTTCAAGTTGGCGCGGTCGAACGGGGATGGATGAACCAAGCGGTTCTTGAAGACGGAGAGATGCCCGCCTTGAACCGCGTTTATAGTCCGCTTTAGCCGCTGCTACAAAGCACTGGCCCCCCCTCACGCCTTCAACTGCTCGTCGTGGCGCATGCCGCTGGGGGGCTGGTCGGCTTGGTGGACGTAGCCCAGGGCGAGCTTGGCGCCGGCGTGCTGCTCCACGTCGTTGTCTTCCCACTCGATGGAGACGGCGCCGCTGAAGCCCGCGCGATTCAGCTCCACCATGATCTGCTCGGTCGAGGTGGCGTCGCGGGCACTGCCGGCGGTGACGAAGTTCCAGCCGTTGTGCTTGTCGCCCATCGGCTTGTGCCCTCCCAGCCGCCCGTTGCGGGTGTAGTGCCGGGCGACCTGCACGCCCTTGATGTGAGCACAGTGGATGCGATCGCCGTAGGCGCGGATGAAGTCGATGCCCGACACGCCCTGCCACTCCATGTGCGAGCAATCGAAGTTGAAGCCCGCGGCCTTCTGGAAACCGGCCTTATCGACCGCGGCCAGGTAGTCGCCCGCGCTGGCAATGTCGCCCATCGCCCGCTCGCTGGGATGGCACTCCAGGTCAAAGGTCGTCCCGTACTTCAGGCAGGCCTGGAACACCGGCGAGAACCGCTCGACGAGCAGTTCAAGGCTGACTTCGTAGACGTCCGGAATGGCGTGTCCGCCCAAAGACCGCGGCAGCGGCGGAAAGAGAAACCAATGGCTCCAGCAGTTGGCCGGCGAGCCGACGAAGCCGGAAACGGGGATCACGCGGTCCTCGGCCTTGCCGATGAAATGCGCCAGCCGCACCATGTTGACCAGCGCCGTGGCGGCCTGCTTGCGGGCGACGTCCGCCACGTCGGCCGGCACGAAGAACGGATCGGTCCGCGGCGGGTTGTTGCCGGCGGCCCGCCAGCGGGAATACGCCTCGACCGCTTCGCCCCCCAGGAATTGCAGCGTCTTGGCGGTCGGCTCATCCCCCAGGGCCTGTCCTTGCAAATGTCCGGCGATGGAGAAAATCTCCATGTCCAGCCGGCGGGCTTGGGCCACGCGCTCCTCGGCATAGGCCTTCGCGCCGGCGTCGTCGCCGCAGCGGGCAAGGTCCAGCTCCCAACTGGCCTCTTCCCAGCCGTCGAAGCCCGTGGCGGCGATCCACTCCAGCCACTTGCCTTCCGGCACGTTGCCGAACTGGCCGCGGACGAGGCCGATTTGATGGTGCGAATGCTTGCCCGGCCGATGCTGTTTGGTCTGCTGGTGTCCCACGCTTGTGTTCTCCGCCTGCGGATGGCCTGCCGTTGAAATGCGATTGGCTCGCATCTTAGGGGCTGGCGAAGCGAATGCAAGCGTTCGGTCCGGCGGAGCGGACGAAGCGCGGGCCGTTGCTATACGGGCCGAAAGATGGCGTCGATCAGCCGCATGGTGGCCAGGGCGTCGTCGAGCGTGGCGGCGCGATGGGATCGGCCTTGGGCGGCCGCGACGGCTTCCTCGGCCTGAAGGCGAAACCCGGGCTTGAAGCGCTCGTCCCAATCGTGCCGCGGGACCGGCGCAGGCCGCCGCTCGCCCGTCTGCTGAACGGCCGCTTGCTCCAGCGGCCGCAGCTCCCACCGCCGCGCGGGCGTGGAGACCGACACGGCCCAGGGGCCGGGGCCGTTCCAAATGCCTTCGTACAATCCCAGGTCGCCGCTGGCGAACTCGACCTTCGCCAGCACGATACCGGGCGACTCCGGCCGCCAAGGCTCGACGGTCCGCACGGCCGTCACCTCGCCCCGGCCGAAGCAGCGCAGATAATCGATGACGTGGATGGCGTTAGCGTGCCGCCAGGCCGCAAGCACGCGGGGATGAAAGCCGCCGGCGCGGGCGGCCGCCAGATCCTCCTGATCCTGCACCTTGACGTACCGCGGCGCGTCGAGGGCCGCCAGATCGTCCAGCACCGCCTGCGTACTGGATAAAAAGCGGCGGTTGAGCCCCACCAGCACGGTGCGGCCGGAAGCCGCCGCCGCAGCGCGGATTTGCTCGGCCTCGGCCACGTCCACGCCGGGCGGCTTTTCCAACAGCAGCGTCCAGGGGTGCCGGCAGCAAGCGAGGGCCGTCTCCAGCATCGCCTCGCCGGAAACCGCGACGACTACCAGCGCGGCGGCGGTCCGCGCGAAGAGTTCATCGACTCCGCCGGCCACGACGGGGATGTCGAACTCGGCGGCCAGCCGTTCGGCCTTGTCGCGGCTGCGGCCGGCGAGGCCGGCCAGCGCGACGCCCGGCACTTCTTGAAAGGCGCGCAGATGCTCGCGGGCCATGGCGCCGGCGCCGATGAAAGCCACGGGCAAAGACATAGGGAATCCGCGTGGAGGTTGGGGGCGGCATTCCGGAATGCGTGACAACGCCGCACAAGCTTTACTTGCTCGCGACGTCGGCCCCGCACGGCTGACACAGCCGTGGCACCCGAACTATGCCCGGGCGTCGTGCAGCGAACGTTCCAACTCCTCGATCCGGCGCTCGAGTTCTTCCACACGTTCTTCCAACGCCCGCACGCGCTCGTCCTCGTCGATGGCGTTGCCCGCGTCTGGCCGCTCGACGACTCGCGGCCGCGGCGCGGCGGGCGGTTCTTCGCCGGCCGGCGCTTCGTCCGCCGGAACCTCATCCGCAGCCACTTCGTCCGGGGCAGCTTCCTCCAGCGTCAGCGTCGCCTTATGCAGCGTGGGGCCGCGATAGTAGACGACTTCGAGTTCGTCCCCCGGCTCGACGAGCGTCAGCGCTTCGCCCAACTCGTTGGGATTGCGTACGACCAAACCGCCGATGGAAACAATCATGCTTTGCAACGGTATGCCCGCGCGATGGGCGGGCGAGCCGACGACGATTTCCGTCACCAGCGCGCCGCGGTTGTTGGGCAGGTCGAGCAGGCGGCGGGCCTCGGCGCTGACTGCCCGCGTGGTGATTCCCAATCGGGGAGGCTGAGGCGCGGCATCATCCGCTGCCGCGGCGTCGTCGGGCGGCACGGGACGCGGCGGAACGTCACGTCCGCCACCATCATCGGGCGGAACCACATCGCCCTCTTCTGGCACGCGGCCAAACTCATCGAACCGCCGTCCGGCCGGCGCAGGGCGACGTCCCAACGTGACGGCAATGTCTTGCGTGCCCCCTTCGCGAGCAACGCTGAGCGTCAGACGATCGCCGACGGCGGCGGTTTGGATGACCGCGGCCAGATCGGCCATTCGCCGCACCGGTTGGTTCTCGACTGCCACGATCAGGTCTCCGCCGGCCAATCCTGCCGCGGCCGCCGGGCCATCGGCGATGACCTCGACGATCCTCACGCCCCGCCCGCGATCCTGGCGGTCGTCGGTAATGGCGCCCAGGTAGCCTGGCTCGGCGTTGGCGTCGGCGTCGGGGCAGGGAGTTCCTCGA
>Ga0163153_10008191_pt1 | contig 10963 bp, 10 predicted proteins | sample OliLakLV19MP6IB1_FD_148629 | JGI IMG/M metagenome (GOLD analysis project Ga0163153, IMG submission 148629) | Freshwater microbial mat bacterial communities from Lake Vanda, McMurdo Dry Valleys, Antarctica - Oligotrophic Lake LV.19.MP6.IB-1 | ecosystem: Environmental > Aquatic > Freshwater >... | reverse complement strand
CCGCCAAGCTGTTTACACGGTTGGTGCAATTTCAGTACCGGCAGCGTCAGCAAGCGGTGCAATGTTTTCAACCGACCCTGTGCTATAATAGCAAGCACTGTTGTCAACGATAATCAACAACTATAGTTTCCCAGAAAAGTTTTGTACCACATCCGCACAAGCCGGATGGGACAAAACTTTTCTGGATATCTATACGATGGAGTCAATACGATGGACGAACTACGACAACGGAGCCAACGCGTCGTTGAGAGCCTTACCGAGAATGAAGCGTTGACCGCAAATCTGGATGATGAAGCTGCCCAGCTTTTACTGGATTGGGGCATTGCGTATGGGAAAGAAATCGTGCAGAGTACGGCCGGTTTGCCGGAAGCAGAGGCAGAGGAAGCGATGCAAGCCCGTTTACAAGCCACACGCCGCTTGCTGCGGGCCGTCAACCAGTACTTTAACCAGACAAACAGCGCTGAAAACGAAGCCAGGACACAGAGCAGCGATGCGACGCTTACCTTGCTGCAACAGGCCATTGAACAGGCGGCCATCATTTTTGGCCCCGCTTTTCGCAAACCGGACGCACAGCAACTTGCCGCCTTTATGACGCAGATGCAGCAAACGGATAGCGCGCCGCGTACACTCATTGTTACTTTAGGCAATTTTATTGACCAGCAGCGCCTGTCCCCTACAGCCGGCCAGCAACCCGACGCCACGGATGACAGCCAACCAGCGACCGCAAACGCGCGGAGTCTGCGTCCCTACTGGATGAGCCGCCTTCGCACACTACTTGAGCGCCTACCGCGAATCCGGTAGATTTCGTTTTGCCCAAAGATTATATTTTTCAAGCATTTATTCCTATCATCTACCGCAAGCTTCATACAAATTTAAGGGTATTCATGAGTAAAGCACGCAAACAGAAATCATTATCGCCTTTCGAGAAGCGGCTCCGCATGATCCTGGCTGTGATAGTCGGCCTATTCTTCGTCTACTTTCTGATAACAGGCTCAGATCCATTTGGGTTGTTTAACACCCCATCCCCTACCAATACTATGGAAGCTACGCCTGTAGCACAGCAAACACCATCGGCTGCGCCAAGCGCCGGCACTTGGTGGACTGTCTATTTCACCCAATCCGGTAGCACAGCCAATCCCGATGCTCTAACGGGAACAGTCGCCGAAAAGTTGATCGAATACATTCAACAAGCACAGAGCACGATTCATATTGCCGCCTTTGAATTTAATCTAACGCCAATCGCAGAGGCATTGGTGGCCGCCCAGGTGCGCGGGGTTGAAATACAATGGATGACCGATGATGAGCATGGCATCGAAGCGGATCAAGAGGAAGGGCATGGTCAATTTGCCCTGCTCACAGGCGCCAACATTGAGGTAAAAGATGACGCACGCTCGGCGCTGATGCACAATAAGTTCTGGATTTTTGATCAACAGACCGTCTGGACCGGCTCCACCAATGTGACCGTCAATGATGTCATGCGCAACAACAATAATGTGATCGTCATCCAAAATCCGGCGGTGGCGGCCATCTATGAACGCGAGTTTGCGGAGCTGTGGGCAGGTGAGTCTGGCCCTACGTCACCTTCGACGGTTGATCAGCAAGCCGTCATCATCGAAGGAACGCCGGTGCAGATCTACTTTGCGGCGGAAGATGAGGCGATCCAGCAGTTGATCCCGCTTATTGCCAATGCCCAACAGCGCATTCGGTTTATGGCGTTCTCGTTTACCCATGCCGATTTAGGCGCTGCCTTGGTAGCACGCGCCCAGGCGGGCGTCGATGTGCAAGGGATTTTTGAAACTCGTGGCAGCGAAACAGAATCAAGTCAACTTCCGCCGCTCTTTTGCGCCGGTGTGCCCACCCGCCAAGACGGCAATCCCGGTACATTTCATCATAAAGTGTTTGTGATTGACGATGCTATGGTCGTGACTGGTTCACTCAATTTTTCGAATAACGCAGACAATAGCAATGATGAGAATGTCATCATTGTGACTAACACGGACATTGCCGCGCTCTACTTGCAAGAGTTTGCCCTCCGTTGGGCGGAGGCGCATGAACCAGAGGCGGCAAAGATGAACTGTTCCTAACCTGAAAATAGACCGCTTTGTATCGAGCCTACCTTGCTTCCCTCTTCACTTGTAGTTACGCGACAGAACGGGTACTATATAGAAAACCATCAGCAAGTAACAGGAATTGGAAATAATAACAGTGCCTAACACACAAACAGCACCCTCGGTGCGCGATGATTTTATGCTTCGCCGTGACTGGCGGCTTCTCAACAATGGTTCCTTTGGCGCGTGTCCCCAGCCGGTCTTTGACGTGTATCAGCAGTGGCAGCGCGAGTTCGAGCATCATCCGGGCGGCTATATGGCGGTCTCGCGCGCCAATTTGACGGAGGCACGCACCAAGCTTGCCGCTTATCTTCATACCGATCAAAGTCGTCTAGCCTTTGTGACCAATGCCACAATGGGTGTGAATGTGGTCACTCATTCTCTGCGCAGCATCCTTCAACCGGGGGATGAAGTGTTGACGAGCAATCACGAGTATGGCGCGTGCAATCATGCCTGGCAGTTCAACTGTGGCAAAAGTGGCGCACACTATATTAATCATCCTATCAGCTTGCCCTTGCACTCGGAAACAGAATTTATCGAGCAGCTTTGGGCAGGTGTAACACCACATACGCGTGTGATCTATCTCAGCCACACTACGTCACCCACGGCGCTTACTTTTCCGCTGGAAGAAATCTGCCGCCGGGCGCGCACAGCCGGCATTTTGACGGTGATCGACGGTGCGCATGTTCCCGGCCAACGGGAACTTTATCTGGATGAGATCGGTGCTGATTTCTATACAGGGAATTGTCACAAATGGATGTGTGCACCAAAAGGGACAGCATTTCTCCATGTACGACCCGAAGTACAGCATCTGATCGAGCCGCTGATTGTTGGCCATGGCTGGCTACCGGAGCAGCGATCCGAGCAGCCCTTGATTGACTATGTGGAGCAATTTGGCACACGAGATCTGGCTGGTTTTCTGGCCATACCCGCCGCGATTGACTATATGGCTGCGCACGACTGGGCGCAAGTGCGAGAACGCTGCTATGCTATGGCGCTCGACACAAAGCATCTTATCGAGCGCACCTTTGGTACAGAGCCGATCTGTCCCGAAAGCTTTACTTGGTTTAGCCAGCTCTGTCCCATCCGCCTGCCTGACAAGACTGACATGGGGAAGCTGGGCGAAATTTTTCGTGAGCACTACCAGATTGAAATGCCGTTGATCAACTGGAACGGTGTCAAGATTGCCCGCCTCTCTGTGCAGGTCTACACCACCCAGGATGAGTTGGATGCCTTTGTCGAGGCAGCCACTACCCATATCGAAGCATGCCAGAGTGAGTAGAGATGCCGCCTTGAATGAAAGCCTAGAACTAAAGTTCAGGCTGAAAACTGAAGTCCACTGAAGTGGACTGTCCAGGCAGTCGTCTTGGACCCAAAGGGAACCCCGACTTGGGCTATCAGACTGAACTTCGGGAACTCCCTGGAGGCAAGGCTGAATCGTTACCGCCCTAATTGAATTGAACAAGGACTCTTTTATGACCCAATACCGTACTGCCATTATCGCTTGTGGCACCATTGCGCGTGTTCATGCCCGCGGCTGGCTTGGCGTTAATGGCCAGCCGACCGAGATTGGTGCGATTGCCGACACAAATCCAGATGCTCTACGCGAATTTGGTGATTTCTTCAACGTCGGCACAGAGCACCGTTATACAGACTACCGCGCGATGCTTGACCAAGAACGACCGGATTTTGTCGATGTCTGTTCCTGGCACCAGCAACACGCGGAGATGGTCATCGCCGCCGCGGCGCGACGACCCAAGGCGATCCTCTGTCAGAAGCCGATGGCGGTCGATCTGGGCGAGGCTGACGCCATGTTGACCGCCTGTGAACGCAACGGCGTCAAGCTGATGATCGCCTTTCAACGTCCACACCATGCCACCTGGCTCAAGGCGCGCGATCTAATTCGGGAAGGCGCGATTGGCAAGGTCACACAGATCCAACTGGACGATGGCGGGAATATTCTGAACACAAACTCCCACAATATTCGTCTCGCGCTCTTTCTGATGGACGAACCCCAGGTCGAGTGGGTGGTGGGCGCGGTCGAACGCACCACCGACCAGGTCGAACGTGGATTGCCGGCCGAGGATGCTTGTTTGGGGTTGGTTGGGTGCGCTAACGGCGCGACGATCCTGATTCAGGGCAACCTCGTGCGCGGGCTGGGACAGGGTTGCCGAGTGATTGGCTCCGATGGCATCATGGAACTGGATACGACGCGCCACCCCGATAGCGCTATCCCCTCCGACCTACCGATGTATATGCCCGAAGGCCCCTCGGCCCGCTACAACTATGAGATCGGCACAGTGAAATACCTCAACGCGTCTTCAAACGGGTGGCAAGCGGTCGAGGCCCTGTGGCACGACTGCTGGAGTCACCAATGCCAGGAGGCCATCGACTGGGTCGAAGGCCGCGTCGAGCAGCCGATCAGTGGCGCCGACCGGGCGCGCGTAGTCCAGGAAGTGATGATGGCCTTGTTTGAATCCGCGCGCAAACGCCAGCGGATCTACCTGCCGCTCAAGACACGGGTGAACCCGCTCACACTAATGGTCGAGAGTGGCGATCTGCCGGTCGAGTGGCCCGGCCGCTACGAACGTCGTGCCCGGCTTGTGCGGGGTGAGGCCATGTCCTGGCATCAGGCGCCGAGGTAACAAAAGAGATTGAGAGATTACGAAAGTAACATTCCTTACTCTCGTAATCTCTCAATCTCCCATCTTAGTTTAGTGACGCTGGCTGGGTACCCAAGGTAGACTATTGTTGTCGGGAGAATCGGTTGACTCAAGAAACGCAAGAGCTATCCAGTAGCCGCCTGTTGCGGGATGATCTGCGCATCCCGGTGGAGCAACGCGTCTCCGCCTATCTCGGACGAGCGTGGCAGGTGAAGAAACTAGAGGACAAGCGCGCAGAAGCTTCGCACCCCGCCGCCATCCTATCAGATGAAAGCTATGCCGTCTTTGTGAAACTCGGTGAAGGTGACTTGGCCGCCGATCAGTTCACCCAGGAACTGGCTGGGTTGCGTCTGCTAACGGAGCGTGCCGGGGTGCTCACCCCGGCTGCTATCGGCATTGTCCAAGTTGAAGGGAATGCGCTCGTCATGATGGAGGCGGTCCAGGTCGTCAGACGGGCTCTGACACATTGGCGTCAAATAGGACGAGCGTTGGCGCAACTCCATCAGACCAAGGGGGAGCGTTTTGGACTTACGACCCACTGTTATTGGGGTAGTCTCTACCAGGATAATAGCCCTCTCGCCGATTGGCCCGACTTCTTCTGGCAGCGCCGCATTGAACCGCGCTTGCGGGCGGCCGTCGATTCCGGACACTTGCCTTTGGCGTTTGTGACACAGGTTGAGCAGTTGGGCCACCGGCTTTCCTCGCTCTGCGGGCCGCAAGTCCAGCCGGCCCTGCTCCACGGAGATGCACACCAAAACAATTTTCTCAGTACCGACAAAGGAGCTGTGTTGATTGATCCCTCCGTCTACTACGGGCACCCTGAGATCGACCTGGCCCATGTCGACTTCTTTGCACCAGTGCCTGCTGCGCTATGGGAAGGATACCAGGAGCTTGCACCCTTGGCTCCTGACTTTGTCGACCGGCGCGACTTATGGCGCATTCCGGCCTGGCTTGCGATGGTCGAGGTAGACGGCCCCCAGCACTTGGATAAACTAAACGCTGCCTTGCGCAGCTATAAATAACAATGGGTTGAACATAAATTAACCTTTGATGAGATGCCTAACAAAGACAAATCGACTTTTGGGCTTCCCTGGGATCATATTTTACAAGAACGCCACGAAGAGAATTATTCATTTGAGGGTTATCGGACATTGGATTTCAATATACCGGTTGATAGCTTTAGAAGCTTTTATACCGGTATAGTTCAATATCTCAAAAATACTGCTAATACACTCTATGATCTAGATAGCTACCCCGTACTTCTTGCTTTTTCATCACAATATCGTATCTTCTCAATAAGTCGGGGTAAAGACCTGACAGGTTTTCGGAAACCTGTCAGGTCTAGCGTGTCCGCCACCTTTTATTGAGAAGATACACAATATCGACTATATAAAAAACTGAACATTCCTAAGCTGCCAATAGAGCAGGAAAAATTTCTGTATATGATAGAAACTTATTTACCTGACTCAAAGGCAAAAGATAATTTGTCTGAATTATGTAGAGAAGGCTTTCCCACAGAAGATTTATGTTCATCAGAGCGAATTTGATAGCTTCCCTTGCTTGCCATTCACGTTACAACTTGACCGCCGCCGGGTCGAAGCGGTTGGCTTGGTAGACAGCAGCGCGGAAAAGAGAGCAGGAGGCATGAAAGATGACACAGGAATTTAGCGTGATTATCGAGAAAGATGAAGATGGTTACTTTGTGGCGTCGGTGCCGGCACTACGTGGTTGCCACACCCAAGCTAGATCCTTGGATGTACTCATAAAGCGGATCAGGGAAGCGATTGCGCTTTACCTGGAAGTCGAAGAACCGGTGACGAGTGAGTTCATCGGCGTACAACGTGTGGCGGTTACGGCGCAAGCACCTCGTCGTCATTGCGGTGGTCGCAACGAACGGCGATACCTGTACCGCCCAGTGCTTCCACTTCTTGGGCAGTATGGTGAATCGTACCGGGCAGGTTGACGGCGGCCTGGCCCTCCTCCACCGTGCGCCCGGTGATGTAAACGGTTGCGCCGGCTTCACCCAAGCCGAGCGCGATCCCTTTGCCGACGCCACGGCTCGCACCAGTGACTAATGCAACTTTACCTTGCAATGATTTGGTCATAATTTTATTTCCCCAAGTTATCCGCGCTATCTGAATCCGCGCCTGTATAGACTATACCCCAAGTATTGAACGCAACCACGTCACCGTCTTCTCAATCGCCTCTCGTTCCCAAACGTAGCGCATAAAAGCATGGTCAGCGCCTTCGATCCAGACCAGATCATGGGGAATATCAGCGGCAGCCAGCATTTGTGCGATGTGTTGCGCGGTCTGTAGCGGCTCATAGATCGCTTCGTCGACGGTCGATTGGACAATCAAGACCGGGCCGCGTGTGTTAGGCAAGTTAGCCGGCACATCGACAAGCACAATGCCCTCGTAAAATTGTTTGCCAACCAAAGTACCCCAGAGTTCAAGCACAAGGCGCCCCTCGATCTCTACAAACTCCTTCGGTTGCCAGGTATGAGCGCCGGTGCCGGTATTCCAGAGTACCGTAAAGGCAATGCGTGGATCTTGACCGGCAATCACGGCGGCCAATGTACCACCCCAACTGAGACCAAGCACACCGATCTTGGCCGGATCGACATCGGGTTGGGTCGCCAGAAAATCGAGCGCCGTGCGCACGTCCAGCAAATCGCCGGCGGGCGTCACATCAACCGCCATGTCACCTTCACTGTCACCGCGGCCACGCAGATCGATGCGCAGGGCAATCAGGCCGGCACGGGCAACCGCTTCGGCCAGTTTGACAAAGAGTTGGTGGGGCTGGTCTTTGGAACCGGTAAAGCCGTGCAGGATCAAAAGGGCCGGCAGCTTTGGTCCGGTCGGTTGGGTAGGCCGGTGGATCATACCAAAGACTTTTTGCTCATTTACAAGCAGCATCACCGCGTTGCGCTTTGTTTGGTGCATCGGTAATTCCCTTTCTTTCGTCTATTCCTAAGCAATCAATAGACGACCCAGGTGACAGTCACTGTCCAGCAATAGGTTGGGTAGACAGATTATTTGTGGACAGTGACTGTCACCTTATGCCACAGCCACCATCGACGCGCCAATAGCCGGATGAAAACAGTGGACGGTGGCTGGAATCTGCCACCGTTCTTGCTCAGTGCAGCGCTTACGTAAGTCAGTGCTATCTGGATTGAGTGAGAGGACGACCATTTGGTCTAAAATTTTCTCATCTTCAGGATGCCCTTCGCGTAAACCTTCCCAACCATCCCAGCAGAGAAGTTCGATTTTGTTGAGCGCTGCGATGTCCAATTGCAGCCGCTCGCGCATGAACCACCACCCGCGCACTTCCAGTTCGTTTGGCCCCAGACCAAAGTGATCGGGATCAGCCCCTTCGCTGCGACCCATCTGCCAGGCGCGACCGCCGGTGACAAAAGGCGCGTCCACCATGTCGAGCATATCATAGCCCCAATCGCGTCGCCCGGCGATTTGAGGGTCAAAGCGTTGCCAGCGATCACCCGTCCAGCTTTCGACGACCACGTGATCGCCCCAGTAGCCAGGGATAAAGTAACCGGCAAAGCCATAACGCAGGCGCGCCGCTTTGCCCTGGTGGCGTAGAATGGCGCAGGCCAACAACGAGAAATCACGGCAGCAACCGATTAGGCGGTTTTCATAAGTCCGCGCCGCGGTGAGTGGCCGATCATCTTTCTCTAACAAACAGGGTAGGATGTGTGACATGGTGCGCGTGTTGATCTCCGGCAGGCGTTCCTTTGGTGGCGCCCAACCATAGGTGTGCTGGTCGGCCATATAGTGATAGACCAACCCTTGCGTTACCTGGGCAATCCCGGCCAGGTCGGTGGGGAGATTGTCCAAGAGATAGGCGTAGTCACCCGGAGCGGTGGTCGGGCTGTGGGTAGCATAGAATTGGGACATGGTATGCTTCTCCTGTTGATTGGAAACGGGACGCGGAGCGTCCAGGGAGTCATTCCACGCGGAGCGTGGAACGAGCATTTTGTCATTTTGTCATTTTGTCATCTTGTCTTCCTGTCAAAGTGCCTACGGCGCTGCCATCATAATAATAGGCCGCTTCATCCACCGTGATCTGGCTTTTGACGGTAAGACGGACAGGCGACGGCACTTTCTGAATCACTCCTTTGTCGGCCAGCCATTCATAGATGTTGCTGAGCGGTTGATCCTGTACCTGTTTGCGGAAATATTCCTCGATCTCACTGGTGGTGCGGATGCCTTGGGCTTCCTGGAGGTAGTCAAGCACTGGGCTAAAGAGTAGCAACAGATTTTGATCGAGGTAACAGTTGATCAGGTCAAGCGCCTGTTGGATGGTAGCTTCGTCCTTCTTGCCATGAATCAGGTCGTGATAGACTTGGTTGAAGAAGGTCGGGTTGATCTTGGCTGCTTGGAGAATCACCTCGCGGCTGGTGATCTCGCCTTTGAGCAGCACTTCGATCTCAGCCAGATATTTGATGGTGTACATGATCCACAGGAAACTATACGAAACATCCTTGCGTGTAATTAGCCATTTCTCAGCCTTGGCCAAGGTATAAAGGACGCCAGCACCAGAGATCATCAAGCGCAGTTGACGGTCGCGCGTCCCAATGCTTTGGGCATTGTGATAGAGTTCGCGGATCGAATCGTCGGTGGTGTAGATCAGGGTGCTCAGGGCAAAGGCTGAGTGCAAAAAGGTGCCTTGCAATGAGCCTTCGATCACCGCCTTGAACTTGCTACGCGGCACCAAGTCGGCATGAATGTTGACGCCATTTTCTACCAACGAAAAGTGACGGAGCGGCTTCTCATCGCGCCCGATCAACATGATGTCAATATCGCTTTTACGCCACACCGTGTCGTGGGAAAGGCTACCATAGAGAATGGCAGCGAGGATGTAGCGATCTTGTTTCACCTTGGCAATAAAGGCATCAAGCGCTTGATTGAAAAGCGCCACGGTCTCAGCAAATTGCTCATTGCGCGAAGGGCGCTTTTCCTGTAAGGTGTCGCGTACCATATCTTCCATTCCTTCTCGTAACTTCTTACGGGCGTCGAAAAGCCGTTTTTTGATCGTCGTCACCGGCACTTCTAAAAACTCGGCGATCTCATTTTGTGAATAGTCGCTAATATAGAAGAGCGCGGTCGCCATGCGCTCATGTTCGGGCAGCGCCCGGATCGCCGCATAGACTCGGATCTGCCGCTCGACCTGTTCATAGGCGCGAAAGGGATCGCCGTCGGTTGCCGGCGCCTCCAGAATGGCATCAAGCGAAACCAGGTCAAGCCGCTTGCCACGTGTCATGCGGTTGCATTGGGTGAGCACGATGCGCTTGAACCAGCCAGGAAAGGCTTCCGGTTGGCGCAACTGGTCAAGATTCCGCCAAGCACTGAGAAACGCTTCCTGCGCGGCATCTTCGGCCAGGTGAAAATCCCCTAGCACAGCATAGGCGCAGCCAAAAGCAAGATCCTGGAAACGTTGGACAATCTCAGCAAACGCGCTCTGCTTTTCGGTACGGGCTGCCCGCTCGGCGGCCGCCCTGGCGATCAGTTGAGTAATGTCTTGCAAAGCATTGTCCCTTTCTCTGAAACGATAGCATGATCGACTTTGCTATAGATCAGAGCCAACTTAGCACAAAAAGGATACCGTGCAATCACATCTGTGCGCAAATCACCGTCTTTTTTTTTATGTTATTTACCTTGCTTTTTATTAAAAAACAACAAGCCACAAATGGAAATATTGATTACTTTCCTTGTAAAGCGTGGTGGGTTTAGCGCATCAAATTGACAGCTTTGACCAGACGATTTCTATTGCAAGAGCCTGTATGCCATGCTATACTGGACAGGCAAACAATGTTTACCTACGATTGCATGGGCAAACGAACGGTTCCTGGAGAGAATTTAGTCTAACAAATTTTAACATCCACTGAAGTCAGAAAAACGTAGGGTCAGCCGCCGAATTTCGCGTATCTGACCGCACGATTTGAGCGCTGTTTTACTGCCTGCACTAGCAATGTCCGACAGAAAACAGAGGGTTACAAACCCATTGTCATCCTAGACAACGGCTGTTTTCGCTTACCCATTTTTCATATGTGCTCTTTTCCTACGAGGTGAAGCAACGATGAGTATCCTATTATATCAACGCGAATGGAACACACATAACCAGGGTGATGACCAACCCAGATCCTCACGCATCAGTGAAGAAGATCTGTGCAAA
>Ga0163153_10008188_pt1 | contig 10969 bp, 6 predicted proteins | sample OliLakLV19MP6IB1_FD_148629 | JGI IMG/M metagenome (GOLD analysis project Ga0163153, IMG submission 148629) | Freshwater microbial mat bacterial communities from Lake Vanda, McMurdo Dry Valleys, Antarctica - Oligotrophic Lake LV.19.MP6.IB-1 | ecosystem: Environmental > Aquatic > Freshwater > Lake... | reverse complement strand
TCTGGGTGGTCGAGCGCAATCCGTACCTGCAGGATGACCTGCTCGACAACCCGAAGCGGCAGGCGCTGCTGGTCGAGGCCTTGCGCCACCGGCTGCGCGAGATCGAGATACGGCGGCAGGCGGGTGTGGGTGCGGATGCATCGCGCGATGGCAAGGTTGCGCAACTCGTGGCGGCCGCCCACGCCGCTGTGGACCGTTTCGCCGCGTCGTTTCCGGCCACCGCCGAATTGCGCAAGCGCACGCGGCGCGTACTTGGCCGGCACACGCACAAGGACAATATCGCGTTCGACGGGTTGGCGCGGGTGTCGCACGTCACCGATGCCACCGACTGGCGCGTCGAGTATCCGTTCGTCGTGCTGCATCCCGACACGGAGGAGGAGGTGCGCGGCCTGGTCGAGGGTTGCAGCGAACTCGGGCTGACCATCATCCCCCGTGGCGGCGGCACCGGCTACACGGGCGGGGCCATTCCGCTCGATGCGCGTTCGGCAGTGATCAACACCGAAAAGCTCGAACGGCTGTCGATTGTGGAGCGCATCGTGCTGCCGGGTCACGCGCAAGCCACCGCGACGATCGATGCTGGCGCGGGCGTGGTGACGCGCCGCGTGATGGATGCGGCGGAGCGCGACGGTCTCGTCTTTGCGGTGGATCCGACATCGGCCGACGCGTCGTGCATCGGCGGCAACGTCGCGATGAACGCCGGCGGCAAGAAAGCCGTGCTGTGGGGCACTGCGCTCGACAATCTCGCATCGTGGCGGATGGTGACGCCGCAGGCGCGATGGCTCGAGGTAGTGCGCACCGACCACAACCTCGGCAAGATCCACGACGCCGCGGTGGCCACGTTCCAGTGCACGTGGTTCGCCGCCGATGGCAAGACGGTGGAGCGCACGCAAACGCTGACGATCCCCGGCGGGGTGTTCCGCAAGACGGGCCTCGGCAAGGACGTCACCGACAAGTTCCTGGCCGGCCTTCCCGGCATCCAGAAGGAAGGCTGCGACGGGCTCATCACCAGCGCGCGGTTCATCCTGCACAAGATGCCGCCGGCCATCCGCACCGTGTGCCTCGAATTCTTCGGGCAGGTGCGCGATTCCACGCCGGCCATCGTCGAGATCAAGGATTACCTCGATGCGCTGCCCAAGGCGGGCGGCATGCGCGTGATGCTGGCGGGTCTCGAGCATCTCGACGAGCGCTATGTGAAGGCGGTGGGCTACGCCACCAAGGCCAAACGCCACGGCCGGCCCAAGATGGTATTGCTGGGCGACATTGTCGGCGACGATGACAATGCCGTGGCCCGCGCGGCATCCGAAGTGGTGCGCATAGCCAACGCGCGCGGCGCCGAGGGCTTCGTCGCGGTGTCCGCCGACTCGCGCAAGAAATTCTGGCTGGACCGCGCGCGCACGGCGGCGATCGCCAAGCACACCAACGCATTCAAGATCAACGAAGACGTCGTGATTCCGCTGCCGCGTCTCGGCGACTACACCGATGGCATCGAGCGCATCAACATCGAGCTCTCCATCCGCAACAAGCTGGCGCTGGCCGATGCGCTGCAGGGCTTCTTCGACAGTCCGCTGTTCGCGCAGGCGTGGGGACCGGACAGCGAGGCGCGGCCGGCGCAGGAAATCATTGATGCCAAGCTGGACGAAGTGCGCTCGCTGGTGGGCGCCGTGCGTAGCCGCTGGCAGCAGTTGCTGCAGGACTTGGACACCACGTTCCCGGCGCTGCAGGATCATTCCACCATCGTGTCGTGGAAGCTTGAGTTGAAGGCCCCGCTGGACGAGATCTTTGCCGGATTGGCGTTTGCGCCGGTCGCCGCGCGGATCAAGGACGTGCATGCGCGCGTGCTGCGCAGCCGCGTGTTCGTCGCGCTGCATATGCACGCCGGCGACGGCAACGTGCACACCAACCTGCCCGTCAACTCCGACGACTACGGCATGCTGCAGGAAGCCAATGCCGCCGTCGCGCGGATCATGGCGCTGGCGCGAAGCCTGGGCGGAGTGATCTCCGGCGAACACGGCATCGGCATCACCAAACTCGAGTACCTGACCGATGCCGAACTGGCGCCGTTCGCGCGGTACAAGCGCGACGTTGATCCGGAAGGCCGCTTCAATCGCGGCAAGCTGCTGCGTGACCCGGCATTCCCGGCGGACCTGTCGGGCGCCTACACACCGAGCTTTTCGCTGATCGGCCACGAGAGCCTGATCCTCGAGCAAAGCGATATCGGCAGCGTGGCCGACTCGATCAAGGACTGCCTACGCTGCGGCAAGTGCAAGCCGGTGTGCGCCACGCATGTGCCGCGCGCCAACCTGCTGTATAGCCCGCGCAACAAGATCCTCGCCACGTCGCTGCTGATCGAGGCGTTCCTCTACGAGGAGCAGACGCGGCGCGGGGTGAGCCTGCGCCACTTCGACGAATTTTCGGATGTGGCCGACCACTGCACGGTGTGCCACAAGTGCGCGAATCCGTGCCCGGTGGACATCGACTTCGGCGACGTGTCGATTGCGATGCGCAACCTGCTGCGCAAGGGCGGGCACAAGAAATTCAATCCGGGCACCGCGGCGTCGATGTTCTTCCTCAACGCCACCGATCCCACGACGATCAAGCTCACCAAGAAGGTGATGATCGACTGGGGTTACAAGGTGCAGCGGCTGGCGTATCGTCTCGGCCGCGCCACCGGCGTGGTGCGCGCGCAGACGCAGCGCCCGCCGCCTACCGTGGGCAAGGCATCGCTCAAGGTGCAGGTGATCCACTTCATCAACAAGCCGATGCCGGGCGGATTGCCCAAGCGCACGTCGCGCGCGCTGCTCGACATCGAGGACGACACCGTCGTCCCGATCATCCGCAATCCGCAATTGGCGGCCGACGATGCCGAGGCCGTGTTCTATTTCCCTGGCTGCGGCTCGGAGCGCCTGTTCTCGCAGGTGGGGCTGGCCACGCAGGCAATGCTCTATCACGTCGGCGCGCAGACCGTGCTGCCGCCCGGCTACCTGTGCTGCGGCTATCCGCAGACGTCCGCCGGCAATCACGACGAGGGCCAGAGGATCACCACGTCGAACCGCGTGCTGTTCCACCGGATGGCCAACACGCTCAACTACCTCGACATCAAGACCGTGATCGTGTCGTGCGGCACGTGCATGGACCAGCTGCAGAAGTACGAGTTCGACCAGATATTTCCCGGCTGCCGGTTGCTCGACATCCATGAGTACCTGATGGAGAAGGGCGTGAAGCTCGAAGGCATCAACGGCACGCGCTACATGTATCACGACCCGTGCCACACGCCGATGAAGACCTATGCGCCGATGGCTGTGGTCAAGGGGCTGATGGGCACCGACGTGGCGCTCAATGATCGCTGTTGCGGCGAATCGGGCACGCTGGCCGTGACGCGACCGGACATTTCCACGCAGGTGCGACACCGCAAGGAAGAGGAAATGACGCGTGGTGCGGACAAGTTGCGCGCGGATGGATTCGCCGGCGAGGTCAAGGTGCTGACGTCGTGCCCGTCGTGCCTGCAGGGGCTGTCCCGCTTCAACGATGACGCGGGCACGCAGGCCGACTACATCGTGGTCGAGATTGCGCGCAACCTGCTGGGCGCCAACTGGATGGCCGACTATGTGGCGCGCGTCAACGCGGGCGGCATCGAGCGCGTCCTGGTCTGAAGGCCGGCTACGCGGCGCCTGCAGGACGCTGCGGACCGGTCTCCGGCAGCCACGCGCCGCACGGCATGCCGAACTCGAGCGCCGCAGCGCACCGGACTACTGGCGGGCGTTCCGCCAGGGATTCGACGACGCTTGAGTCGGTGCCGGGCGCGTACCGAACGATCCATGGGGCGCACAACACCGACATCACGTAAAGCCCGGCCACCATGGCCACCGTGTGGTAGTTGCGGGGAAGGGGGCGCGGCGCACAGGGAAGGCGCAAGTTCGCTGTGGAGGTTGGCATCGTGTCCATCGTCATGCTCCTTGTGCCGGCCCGACACCAGCAACGTTCGCGATCCAAAAATGCCCGCAGGGGCGGCCGGGAGCGTTCCTGATCGGGGGACTCGTGTCGGCTTCGGCACGTCCCTGCGGGTGGAGGGAACCATTGGTCGGCTTCGCGCGGTTCAGGCCTTCTGCATTTGCCCATCAACGCTTGCCGACCTCAAGGCCCAAGGCTAGGCGCGCTCGCGGACGCCGGCAGCGGAGGAATCGACCCCCGGGAACGCGAATATTCCCGTGCCGGGGCCAGCAGTCGGGCCGCAAGGTCGGCCCCCGCGTGCTTTGTGCTATAACTTGGTGCGGCAACTTGCGGTCAACACCATGAAATTCGCGACCATCGGCAACGTGATGTCCGGCCAGGTTCAACGCACCGCGATGCACGCCTACCCCGGCAGGAGCTCCTGATGCAGGACACCGCCTCCCCCGTAGTGGCCTCACCAGCCGCGGACCCGTATCCGTCGCTGGCCTTTGCCGATGCCGAGGGCGCCAAGCGCTGGGCCAAGTCGCTGCTGGTCACCGGCGTCACGCCGCTCCGCGAAGCCATCCACGGGCAGCTGCGCGCATTGTCCGGCGCCGATTTCACGCCGCGCGAACGTGCGACCATCGCCGAAGTGATGCGCGACCAGGTCGCGCATCTGCATACCGAACTTGCGCGCCGCTATGCCGGCAAGCCGCAACCCGCGTCCGACCGCGAGAACGAAGCCGCGGAACAGGCGCTGGCGCTGTGGCAATTGCTGTGGGAGCAATACTCCGCGTGTCTCAAGCCGCTGCTGGAAGGCGACGTCGAACTGCAGGGCGTCAAGGCCAAGCTGCTGCAGCGCGGGCTCTATGTCGGCAAACAGCTCGTGATCGTCTACGGTCTTGCGCGGCGCGTGCCGCCGGACTCGTTGTGGCAGGAACTGCATGCGTATTACCGGCTGGCGGAATTGCTCGACTGCGCGGTCACCGCCGTCTCGGACGACCTGCAGCCGCACGCGGTGGGCATCTCCTGCTATTCGACGTACTGCCATGCGCTGCTGCTGGGCATGGCCGATCCGTGCGCGCTGTCGGTGCGCCAGATCGAGTTGACGGATCGGTGGCTCGGCCAGTGGGCGCGCAAGGTGTTTCCGTATCCGCAGCAGCGCGAGACCGAAGGCCCGGTGATGCTGATGGACCTCGATTCGTCGGTCGGCGCGTGGCTTGCCACCACCGCGCCGTCGGATGCCGTGCCATCGCTGCGCTTCGGGTACCCGGGCAAGCTCGCCACCAGCGTGCGCGGGCGGCTGAAGCGCCTCGCGACCGGCGCCAGCCCCGCCGAATTGCAGCTCGGCCATGACACCTCGGCCGAAGGCAGCGCCGCGTTGCTCACGCACCTCGATGCACGCTGGTATACGTTGCCGCGGCCCGACGACGACATGGTGCCGGCGGAGATCGAGATCACCGCAGGTGGCGTCCCGGCGGCGTACTTCCGCATCGGCGGGCGTACTTTCGATCGTCAGGATCCGCTGGGGCGCCTCACGTTCCAGGGCGCGCAGCACCTGCAGACGCTGGGCGCGCTCACCGACTACGATCGCTATAAGGACGAGGCCGAGCGCAACTGGCCATGGGAGCGCTGGCGCGGCGACTACGCGTTTCGTGACGCATCGCTCCGCCGTCGCGAGCCAACACGCTATCGCTGGTTCCTCGACCAGCTGGTCGTCGTCCGTGACGACGAACGCACGCGGCTCGGCTATGTCACGCGGGTGGCGTTCGCCAAGCCCGACGAACTCGCAATCTCGATCGCGCTCTGGCCCGGCGTGCCGCGCACGGTGGCGGCGCGGCCGATCTCGATCGCGTTCGCGGAAGAGTTGCCGTTGCCGATCCTGATGCTGGGGTCCTCCGACATCGAGCCCGCGTCCCTGATCGTGCCGCCGCGCACCTTCAATCCCGGGCGCCTGTTGCGGTCGATGGATACCGGCCCCGAGCGCAAGTACCGGCTGACCAAGCTGCTGCAGCGCGGCGGCGATTTCGAGCGCGTGGCATTCGAGGAATAGGCGGCGCAGGGGCGCGCCTACAATGGCGCCATGCCCAATCGACTTGCCGGCGCCACCAGTCCGTACCTGCAGCAGCATGCGGACAATCCCGTCGACTGGTATCCGTGGGGCCCCGAGGCACTGACGCGCGCGCGCGTTGAAAACAAGCCGATCCTGCTGTCGATCGGCTATTCGGCGTGCCATTGGTGCCATGTGATGGCGCACGAATCATTCGAGGACGAAAGCGTGGCGACCGTGATGAACGACGCGTTCGTGAACATCAAGGTCGATCGCGAGGAACGCCCCGACCTCGACCAGATCTACCAGTCGGCGCATGGGCTGCTGACGCGACGTTCCGGCGGGTGGCCGTTGACGATGTTCCTCGCGCCTGACGGCACGCCGTACTTTGCAGGCACGTACTTTCCGAAGACCGGGCGGCATGGCCTGCCCGGTTTCCTCGACCTGCTGCCGCGCGTGGCCGCAGCGTATCGCGAGCAGGGCGATCGCCTCGCCGAGCAGAACGATCGCCTGTCCCGCGCGCTGGCCAGCCTCGAGCCGAGCGCGGACGGCGCGGTGCTTGCGCCCGCCGCGGCCGCCGCCGCGCTGGCGGGTCTGAAGCACAGCTTCGATGCGGAGAACGGCGGCTTCGGGACCGCGCCCAAGTTTCCGCACCCGGCGGAACTCTCGTTCTGCCTGCAGGCCCATGCGCGCCATGCCGACGACGAAGCGCTGCACATCGTGCGCACCACGCTGCAGCACATGGCTGACGGCGGCATTCACGATCAACTGGGCGGCGGCTTCTGCCGCTACTCGGTCGACGCGCAATGGACCATTCCGCACTTCGAGAAGATGCTCTACGACAACGGCCCGCTGCTCGCGCTGTACGCCGATCTGGCGCGCGTCACCGGCGAGGCGCGGTTGGCGGACGTAACCCGCGATATCGTCGGCTGGCTGGTGCGCGAGATGCGCGCGCCCGATGGCGCATTTTATTCGAGCCTCGACGCCGACAGCGAAGGCGAGGAGGGCCGGTTCTACGTGTGGACGCGCGACGAGGTGCGCGCGGCGATCAGCGCCGAGGAATGGGCGGTGGCCGCGCCGTACTGGGGCCTCGACGAGCCGCCCAACTTCGAGGGCCGCGCATGGAACCTGCGCGTGACGCAGCCGTTGTCGGCGGTGGCCGCGGAGCTTGGCATCGAAGGCCCCGATGCGGCCACGCGCCTGGCCGGCGCGCGCGCCGCGCTGTTTGCCCGGCGCTCGACGCGGATCCGGCCGGCCCGCGACGACAAGATCCTGACGGCGTGGAATGCATTGACGATTGCCGGCCTCGCCCGCGCGGCGCGCGCCCGGGACGAGCCGCGGTGGGCCGATCTCGCCCAGGTCGCGCTCGACACGCTGCGCGCCACGGCCTGGCGCGAAGGCCGCCTGCTGGCCACGCGGCGCGATGCGCACGCCGATCTCGATGCCTACCTCGACGACCATGCGTTCGTGCTGGCAGCGCTGCTGGAGTCGATGCAGACGCGCTTTCGCGTCGCGGACTTCCGGTGGGCCTGCGATATTGCGGATGCGCTGCTCGCGCGCTTCGAGGACACGCGGGACGGCGGGTTCTACTTCACCAGCCATGATCACGAAAAGCTCTTCCACCGGATGAAACCCGGGCACGACAGCGCCACGCCGTCCGGCAACGGCGTGGCCGCGCAGGCGCTGGCCGTCTTCGGCCATCTGACCGGCGACCTGCGCTATGTCGAGGCGGCGAGGCGTACGGTTGGCGTCTTTGCCGGCGCGATCCGTGAATCGCCGGGCGGCTACTCGTCATTGCTCGAAGCGGGGGCGTTGCTGGAGTCGCCGCCGGCGCTGGTGCTGCTGGCGGGCGATCCGGCCGCGGCAGGCGCGTGGCAACAGGCGCTCGAATCACGCCTCCGGGCCGATACGCTGGTGTTCAACGTGGCGGGCGTGGCCGACCTGCCGCCGGCACTGGCCAAGGGTCCGCCACCGCGCGACGGGGTGGTGGCGCACGTCTGCCGCGCAATGACCTGCCTCCCGCCGATCAGCACGCTCGACGCGTTGACCTCGGTGCTGGCGTCAACGGGCGGGGCGCCGGCGCGTTGATGGAGTGTCGTTGTTAGTTCGCCGGTCGCAGTGGCTTCCGGTAAAATCGGCGGCGCTGAGAGGCATGGGCTGGCGCGCTTCGCGCGTTTCCGGTGGCATGCCGCCCGTTTTGCGTTGCCACCTGGAGTCACGATGAAACGCGTTCCCGCTGCAGCAACTTCCACCGCATGGGCCTTGGCCTATGCCATGACCGCAGGCGTTGCCCTGCTGGGTTCCGGCGCTGCCCATGCCGTACTCGACAAGGCTAAGGCCGAAGCGATGATGGGCAAGTACGCGTGCTCGGCGTGCCATTCGATCGACAAGAAGGTCGTCGGTCCCGCCTATGTCGACGTCGCAGCCAAATACAAGAGCGACAAGAACGCGGTCGACATGTTGTCCAAGAAGGTCAAGGAAGGCAGCACCGGTGTCTGGGGCCAGATCCCGATGCCGCCGAATGCCGCGGTGCCGCCCGCTGATATCAAGGAACTGGTCACCTGGATCATGACGCTCAAGAAGTAAACAGCGTCACGCCCCGGACGAGGCCGGCCGGTCCGTACCGCGCCGGCCTTCGCTTTTTGGGGTGCCAAGTGCGCAGCGGATTTTGACCCGCGGCCCGCCGCACCCGTACAATGATGGTGTTCGTGCAGGAGAGTGCAGCACCACGGCGTCAACCGTGGAGTCGCTGCCGCCGAAGGCGTAATCCCGAAACCGCTCAGGCATCAAGGACCGCACGAGAGGCAACCGCAATCTGGAGAGCGGTCGCGCAAGTCCCGGCCCATGGCCGGTCATGCAGCGATCCACCGAAGGGGCACCGGTCGGCGAAGGCAGTGTCGCCGTCCTAATCTCTCAGGTAAAAGGACAGACGGGGCGAAGCAACGGAAGTGCTTCGCCAAACGTTTTCTCCGGAGCCTGACTTGCCGAGACATACGCCGCTCTACGCCACCCACCGCGCTGCCGGTGCCCGCATGGTCGACTTCGGCGGCTGGGACATGCCGGTCAACTACGGGTCGCAGATCGACGAACATCACGCCGTGCGCAATCGGGCGGGCATGTTCGACGTGTCGCACATGCGCGCCGTGGACCTCGAGGGGCAAGGGGCCCGCGATTTCCTGCGTCATGCGCTGGCCAACAACGTCGACAAGCTCACGGTGTCCGGCAAGGCGCTGTACTCGTGCCTGTTGCGCCCGGACGGTGGCGTGCTGGACGACCTGATCGTCTACTTCCTGCGCGAAGACTTCTTCAGGCTCGTGGTCAACGCCAGCACGGCCGACAAGGACATCGCGTGGTTGCGCGCGTTGATGGCGACGCACGCGCCGCAGTTGCGGCTGACCCCGCGCGAGGATCTTGCAATGATTGCCGTGCAGGGTCCGCAGGCGCGCGAAAAGCTTTGGCAGGCGGTGCCCGGCAGCGAAGCGCCCACGCGCGACCTGAAGCCCTTCTTCGGCGCGGAGGTCGCGCTGGCAGACAGCGCCTATTTCATCGCGCGCACCGGCTACACCGGCGAGGACGGCTTCGAGGTGACGGTGCCGGCGACGCAGGCCGAGGCACTGTGGCATGCGCTGGTCGCCGCCGGCGTCGCGCCCTGCGGCCTCGGTGCGCGCGACACGTTGCGCCTCGAGGCCGGCATGAATCTGTATGGCCAGGACATGGACGAGACGGTGTCGCCGCTGGTGTCGGGCCTGGGCTGGACCGTCGACCTTGCCAGCGCGCGCGATTTCGTCGGCAAGGCCGCGCTGGCCGCGGCCTCCCCGGCGCAGCGCCTGACCGGCCTGCTGCTGCTCGATGCGGGCGGCGTGCTGCGCGCGCACCAGGTCGTGCACACCGCGCACGGCGACGGCGAGATCACCAGCGGCACGTTCAGTCCCACGCTCGGCAAGTCGATCGCGTTGGCGCGGTTGCCCGTTGCCGTAGCCGAAGGCGACGTCGTGCAGGTGGCCGTGCGCGACCGCAAGCTTTCCGCCCGTGTCGTGAAGCCGCCGTTTGCGCGGAATGGCCGCGCGCTGGCGCAATGAAATCCCTCCCTTTGTCCCGATTCGACGTTGCCCACCCGGAGCCGATGCCATGAATCTTCCCGCCGAACTGAAATACGCCGAATCGCACGAATGGATGCGCGCCGAAGCCGATGGCAGCGTGACGGTCGGCATCACCGACCACGCGCAGGCTGCGCTGGGTGACCTCGTGTTCATCGAGTTGCCCAAGGTCGGCCGCGTGCTGAAGGCCGACGAAGCCTGCGCCGTGGTGGAGTCGGTGAAGGCGGCCAGCGATGTCTATGCGCCGATCGCTGGCGAAGTGGTGGCGGTCAACGACGCGGTGACCGCCTCGCCCGAAACACTGAACGAGGATGCGTACGGCGCGTGGCTCTTCCGGCTCAAACCGGCGCAACCGGATGCACTGGCCGGCATGCTCGACGCGGCGGCTTACGCCAAGATCATCGGATAGCCACCCAATGACGAAGCACGACACCGGACCGCTTGGCCTGACGGCACTGGAAGATCGCGGCGAATTCATCGCCCGCCACATCGGCACCACGCCGGCCGCGCAGGCGTTGATGCTCGCCACGCTCGGATATCCGTCGCGCGCGGCGCTGATGGATGCCATCGTCCCCCCCGCGATCCGCGAAAGCGCGCCGTTGGCACTGCCCGGGCCCGTGCCCGAGGCGCAGGCGCTGGCGCAACTGAAGGCACGGGCGGCGCAGAACCGCGTGCTGCGCTCGTTCATCGGCCAGGGCTACTACGGCACGTTCACGCCGGGTGTCATCCTGCGCAACATTCTCGAGAATCCGGCGTGGTACACGGCCTACACGCCGTACCAGCCGGAGATCGCACAGGGCCGGCTCGAGGCGCTGGTCAACTTCCAGACGATGGTGTGCGATCTCACCGGCATGGCGATCACCAACGCGTCGATGCTGGACGAGGCCACAGCGGC
>Ga0163153_10008185_pt1 | contig 10974 bp, 6 predicted proteins | sample OliLakLV19MP6IB1_FD_148629 | JGI IMG/M metagenome (GOLD analysis project Ga0163153, IMG submission 148629) | Freshwater microbial mat bacterial communities from Lake Vanda, McMurdo Dry Valleys, Antarctica - Oligotrophic Lake LV.19.MP6.IB-1 | ecosystem: Environmental > Aquatic > Freshwater > Lake... | reverse complement strand
ACGCCACTGCTTCGGCCTTGAACTCGTCCGTGAACGCTCTGCGTGCTCTTCTCGATTGTCTGGACATCCACCTCTCCTCCAGCGAGTATCGCTGTGTTGGGGTGTCCACGGAACCGGGGCAGGTTCAGCCTGCAGTGTGAAGCCGAGTGGCCGTTCCTGTTCGAGTGAGTCTCGAGGTAGGTCCCGAGTGCATCGACGAATTCGTACGGACGGGCAAGACACCTCACTGCTGATCGTGCGAACTTGGAGCCTCCTTTGCGCAACGTCCTCGGTGATCGCGTCTCGAGCGACATGTTGAAGTCGCGCAGCTCGCGTGACCGGGCCGATGCCGAGGCCCAGATTTCCCCGATGCAGTGACGCCGGCGAACGGCCTAGTCGATCAGCGCCTTGAAGACCCCGTCCGCAGGGTCGCTGTAGAACTCGATATTGATCTTCGTCCAGATGTCGTCAGGGAGATCGTTCAGCGCCCGTCGCGCTGCGACCGGCATCAGCACGGTCGAGGCCTGCTTGTCGACCGCGAGCTCTGCGATCGCCACGGGGTTTTGGAGCATCTCGAGCGATCCCCCGAGATTCAGGGGCCCAACGATGATCGTCCCGCCACGGGTGCTCCGCTCCAGCAGCCCGCCGACGAGCGCTATAAGAGCTGGCAGGCCCAGGCCAGCTCCCGACTTGTCGGCGTCGAAGGGGCGCAGCTGGATCGAGTACTCGTGGCTGCGGGGATCCCTGCTACCCACGAGTTCCTTGGCGCGTGCGTAGAGGTTTTGCTCGCCGACTCGGACGCTCTCGCGAAAGGCTGGAGGCTGCGGCTGGTTCAGGATCTTCACTCCGTTGCCCGGTCCGACAGAGACTTCGATCCGGTAGAGGCCGGGACCAGCGTCGCCCGCACCGGGGCCGATCGCCCAGACCTGGCCCGGCGGCAGGGGATCACTGTCGATCGCCTCGTCGCTGTGCAACTCGGGGGTGGCCACGAACTGCTCGACGCCGTCCACGCCGAGCGTGTAGCTGAAGTGCGTGTTGCGGAACTCGGACTTCAGGCAGCGCTTCTGCTGCTCCTTGACGCGCCGACGGGACTCCAAGGCTAGACGAACAATCCACTCCAGGTCGTCGTCCGCGATCGGCATGTCGGGCGCCGGAAACAGCAGCTTGAGTAGGCCCGAAACCGTCTTCTGCACGCCGTTGATGTCCCGTCCGCTGAGGGCGCCACCCCAGAAGACGCGCCCCTGAAGCGTGGACATACGGCTCTCTTGCCGGAGTCGACTCCAGCACTCGCTCAGGAAGTCGCTGACCAGGCCGAAGTGGTCCGTCAGATGATCGTTGGGGTTCAACTTCGGGAAGTCCCAGCCAGGCGCAAAGGCATGGATGCGATCCTGGAAGGCGGTGTCGTCGCGCATTTCGGGAGGGAGCGGGCTCAGCAGGTGACCGATGCGCTGCTGCTGCTCGACGTCAACGTCGAAGTTGCCCACCATGACCAAGCTGCCCTCCGCGCGGATGCTCTCCTTCCCCCGGCTGAACTCACCGGATTCCATGTAGCCCTTCATGATGTTCACGCCGTCCTTCGAATCGAAGGAGATCCCGGTCACCTCATCGAAGCACACGACATCGTATTGACAGACAAGACCGCGTTGGCCCGTCGCGTTGTTGACGAACATCTTCGCGACCGTGGCCTTGCCGCCAGAGATCAGGTGCGAGTAGGGAGAGATCTGTTGGTAAATGTGGCTCTTGCCCGTGCCTCGTGGGCCCAGCTCGACCAGGTTGAAGTTCCGCTCGACAAACGGGACCATCCGCAAGAGCACGACGCGCTGCGCGCGTTCGTCCAGGGCCCGTGGTTCCAGCCCCACGGAGCGGATCAGTAGCTGTCGCCACTCCGCGGTTGTGAAGCCCTGACGCCCCTTCGCGAGGACCGAGAGCACGTCCGGTTTCGACATCTGAATGGGGCGTAGCGCAGCGATCCGGAAGGGCCGGCCGTGCTTTTCTTGCGCTACCAGCGCGTCGTACTCGAGCGCGACCTCGGCGTAGAAGCCGTCGGTCAGCATGCGCTCGTTGTCCTTCACCAGGCCATCAGAAATCTGCACGCCCGTCAGCGCGAGGCTTGGCAGCTCAGCGACATAGCAGTCGTTCTTCGCATCGAGCTTTGCGCGGACGATGTCGATCAGCTTGACCGCGCCATCCTCGCGTGCCTTGGCCTTGAAGAGCTCCTCGTCACCCGTGCGGACGGTCCGCCCCTGGAGCTGCTTCTCGACGATGCTCAAGCCCTCTTCGATCTCGCGCGGATCGGTGCTGGCGCAGTAGCGCCCGAGCAAGAACTCGACCACGTAGGTCGGCACCGGGTACTGGCGCGCGTAGCGCCGGACCAGATCCTTGCGTACGAGGTAGCCCTCGAAAGCAGCGGCAGAAATCCGGTCCAGGTGGTCCATCTCGAAAGTCGTCATACTCATGAGTTCGCTCCCACTCGGGTCGGTTTCTGGGCCAGGATCTGGCCGCTGTCATCCAGCAAGACGAGGACGAGTGCGGCTTCTTCGTGCTCGTCATCGGCGAGCACGAGGCTCACCGAGCCATCCGGTTCGACAGGCTTCGTTGCCGCTGCGACGGAAGATCCGGCGGGGCTCTTGAGGCGGAGGTCCGCGAGGACGCGCCCGCTCGTGGGGTTGACCTCGACGAAACAACGCATGCCGCGCCACGTCACCGAGGTGATCGTCGCGCGGATAGCCTGACTCCCCGCGCGTTCAACCAGGAGGGTCGGGGTCAGGCACTCCTGGATGCTCAGACCCCCGTGTGCGTACTCCTCGGTCTTGTTGAAGCACGCCACGCCGGGCGCGTAGGCAAAGGAATGCACCGGATTCCAAGTCCAAGGATGCAGCGGCACATTCGGTTGCGAGTTGCCCGAGATCACCGCGCAGCGCGCCCAGCGGCTGGCCGTGAGGTGCTTGGGCAGGTCGACTTTCGGCAGTCCGCCCGGGAGCAAGAGCCATCCATGGTCCGTCACGACCTGCACCGTCTTCCAACCGCAGTCCAGGAGGCCGACGATCCGGTCGCAGAGGCGCTCCAGCTCCTCGTTGAGCTGCCTCGCGAGCCGCCCACCGACCTTGTGCCCGAGGGTGTCGATGTCGCCCGCCTCCACCCATCCTCGCGCTGGTGACGCCTGGGGCGCGTCGAAACTGTCGGTGCCCAGGATCTGGTAGTTCCGCTGCTGCAGCGCGGCGCGCAGGTTGCGTGCGTCGGCAGGGAGCCCGTTCGGCGCGAGCTCGGCTCCGAAGTCGTCGCCCAAGATCTTGCCGCGGATCAGATCCGCGACAGGTGTTACGGCGGGCTTGGCTGTCGCGGTGACCGTCGGCGCCGCGGCCCAACGAGATCGGATGGTGACCCGCATGCCGCGTCCCTCGAGCCGTTCGGCGAGCCGTTGTCCCAGGTCGTAGCGCAGGCCATCCGCGAACAGAACACAGCCATCTTCACCAGCCTGCACGAGGCCCTGCTCGCCGGGCGTGGGGAGCGCAGATTTGGCGAGGACCGACTGGAAGGCGCGGGCGGATTCGTCGAGCCATTGCAAGAGGAGGTGGCGCACTGCGGACCCAACCACTTTCTCGTCCGCGGTCGAGGCGATAGCCACGGCCTCCCAGGCCGCGGCATCTGCCTGCCACCCACGATCCACGTACACCGAAGCGAACTCCTCGATCGACGATCCCGCGATCGGCTGAAGCACTGCTTCTGCAAGCCGCCGAAGAGGGTCCAGGACCGTAGACATGGACGAGCGCCCCATACGTGCCCAAACCCAACCGCGACGCACGCCATGGCTCGAGTCCAGTTCGACGACCGTTTTGCAAGCGCGCTCGTGCGCGAGTCCTGGCAGCCCCGCCAGCGCCTTACGAACGGTGGCCTCGTCCTCGTCGTTGAGGTCAGGCCACGGCTCGCGGTGGAAGGGCAAGCTCCCGGCCGGGCGGCTGCGTCGCAACAGGGGCTCGACCCCGGGGAAGTTGGTCGGTGATTCGGCGAAGCGTTCCCAGACCTCCCCCCAGGCGCCTTCGCCGCACCCGACGAGCTCTCCCGCCGTCACATCGGCCTGGCTCTCGGGGTCGAATTCGAGCCTCTCGCGGCAGAGGCTGCCGAAGGCTCCCCATCCGTTGTCCCCGAGTCGCTCTCGTGTCCCGTCTGGATCGCTCATCCAGCGTAGGACGTCGCGGATCACGTCGCTGGAGAGCAGCCGGTCAAAGTCCTCGGCTTCCAGCCGCTGACCCTGGAACTGCGCGATCGGCGTCATGGCAAACTCCGGGAGAGCCCGCAACAATGCGTCGCGCGTCGCGTCGTCCTTGGCGAGGTCCAGCCCCAGCCCTTGGCTCGAGGTGAGGAAGGCCGACACGGTCCAGTCGTGACCGCCCCGTTGCAGCCAGAGGGTCCCGCGGTACATCAACTCGACCAGAGGCTGCAGGTCGACGGGACAGCTCTCACCGGCCCGCAACTGTTGGCGACCTATGCCGGGCAGCAACAGGATCGGAGGATGGTCCGCCGGCAAGGTCGGCTCCGCGAGCGCGCCGTCGATGACGCACCGCAGCCAAATCGCCGGCCCGGTGTGCTTGGACGCGTCGTAGTCCCCCAGGACGAGCAGCTCGGGCAGCTCAACCATGAGCAGCGGCAGCAACGGCGACCACTGGCGGGCAGGGTCGGTCCAGAGGATCGCGGCCGGCCTCACCGCATCGCCGGAGGAGGCGCCGCTCGCCCGCAGAGCAGCCGCGAGGGCCTCGAGGGCGGTCTTCGAGGAAGCCACGCTCACAACCCTTCCTTCCGGCGAGCTTCACGCCCACCGAAACCTGGGTGGTTCTCGATCCAGAGCGTCGCGTTGCATCCGCACGCGCTCGCCACCGGAATGTGCGAGCGCTGCACCACTGCTGCGCACATTTCCTCGTGAACTGCGAGAAAACGCTGTTTGCTGGGCCGATACGCGGGGATCCGGTCTTCGCACATTCTTGCCTCCAAAGCGCTCATTTCTCGTTCCCACTGAGCGGCGGAAGGGGTCTGTAGCCCGCCCCTCGCCCCTCGCCCTCAAGAAGCAGGAAGCCGCGCGCGACCAGCTGCTTCAGCTCGCGAGCGCCGGTATAGCGGGTCACCCCGAACAACGCGCGATAGTCCGCGTTGGTCAACCGCGGATGGCCCGCGAAGAAGGACCGCAGCACCGGCAGCCGCTGCCGAAGAAACTCCAAGCCTTGAAGCAGACTCTCCGCGATGTGGTAGGAGTCAGCGCCACCGGGCGGCTTCCCGGGACACACGAAGCCCCGCTGGACGATTGCCTGGATCTGTCGCCGCGCCTCGTCGTGTTCCACGTGATTCAGGGTCCGGTAGTCCTCCTCCGTGAAGCCCTCTGGATAGGCGAGCAAGACCCGCTTCTGCGGCAAGTCGAGCGGGAGCTCGTCGACGAGCGCCCGCCACTCGGGGCTGAAGCTCGGCTCGTTGTACAGGGTCAACGAAAAGACGCCGTGGGCGGCGGTGAGCTCGGGAGGGTGCAGGTGGCCCTCTTTCATCTCGGCGAAGATGCGTGACACACCCTCGCCCTCGTCGCGCATCAGGCCAGCCTCCGCGAGCACCCGGACGATCACCGGATTTCGGCTGGCGTGTACTGGACTCTCGGAGCGGAGGTCGTCCAACGTCACCGACGGGACGAGCTCACCGGGGCTCCGGACTTCCATCCGGTCACTGTAGAACCAGACTTCGATCTCCAGGCCTTGGATCTCGTAGTCGCGGTGCGCGAAGGCGTTGACGATCGCCTCCTGCCACGCAAAGCGCGGGTATTCAGGGACGTCCCGGAAGAACAGACCCTGAAGCTTCTCGGAGCGCCCGATCTGCTGTTCGGTCAGTCGATGCGCCTCGGCGATCGCCTCGGCCAGGGGCCGTTTCTCGACGCGCGGTCCCTGCGTGACGTTGCGGTGGGAACCGTGTTGGCGTTCGGTGCCCTGGACGCGAAAGAAGCGCAGGCCGCTGCGGGGGTGCCAACGTGTGAGGGGGTGCCGCGCGAAGAGCAGCAGCGCCGCGTTTGTGAGTCCGAAGCCACCAGCGCGCGGCTGGATCAGGTCGAAGTGCACCAGGATCTCTTCTGGGCTACGGCGGCCGAAGGGCGAGCCTTTGAAGAAGCGCGCCACCAGCTCGAGGTCGAGGTCCGCGAGCGCCGCGTCATGACGGAAGCGCGCCTCGTAACCGACCGTGCGATACGCGTTCTTGCGCGCGTTGATGACTTCCTGGGGCTCTTGTCGGACCTGGTCGCCGACCCGGTAGGGGAAGCCGTCGCCCTCGACCATCACGGCCTCTTGGGACATCGGCACCTCGAACACGAGCAGCTCGTGCCCGTCGAGCGTCATGGGCCCCACGCGACAGGCCACTCTGGGCCGCAGCCGCTTCTCTGGTACCGCGAGGAACTCGTCGAGCGCTTCGACCGGATAGCCGTGCCCCGTGGGCGTGCCGTCGTCGTCGACACCCAGAACGAGCGTGCCGCCGTCGGCGTTCGCGAACGCGGCGACGCATTCGGCGACGAGGTCGCGGACCTTACGCCGATGAATCGTTTTGCGCGGCTCGACGTCACGCTGCCAAAGCGACTTGAACTCGAGGAACTGCCCTTCCTCGCGCTGCAGGAGCGCGCGCAGCTCTTCCGGAGAGATGGACGGAGCGGCGCGGTTCATCGCTCTTGGCTCCTCCAGCGCCGGACGATTTCGTCCACGTCCACCTCGGTCTGCTTCTTGCTCCACTTGGCGTGGAAGTCCACGTCGTCGCTGTTCGGGGCAGGGTTCGGCGGGTCGATCTGGACCCGCGTGGGCAAGGGAACCGCTTCACCCAGGGCCAGCGCTTCGCCTCTGCCTAGGCCGGCCAGAATGCTGACGAGGTCGCCTTCGCTCTCCGGCACGAGCTTGCGCAAATAGGCCTGGTCGTCGGGGTTAGTGATCCGCAGGCACAGAAAAGTGCCGCACTGAGCGAGCACGGTCTCGGAGACCTCGTGTGGACGTTGACTGACGACGCCGAGCCCGACGCCGTACTTGCGACCCTCTTTCGCGATGCGCTCCATCGACTTGCGGGCGCCGGCGAACGCGCTCGTCGTGTCGCGGGGGATGTAAGCGTGGGCTTCCTCGCAGATCAGCAGCAGCGGGAAGTCGCGGTGGGCTGGGTTCCAGTAGTTGAACTCGAAGGCCAGGCGCCCGATCTGCGCCGCGACCGTCGGGCGAACGTCGAAGGGAACCGACGAGAGATCGATCACCGTCACGGCCTTGGGCTCGGGGCCGAGTCCGACGAAGTCTCGCAGCAATGGCGCAAGTGACTCCGAATTCGTGCGCTTGCGGGGTTTGAGGAGGAAGTCGTAGCGGATGTCGTTGAGCTTGCTCTCGATCCGGATGAGAAACCGATCGAAGTCTCCGAAGAGCGGTCCACCCCTGTCGGCACGGGAGCCAGGAACCCGTTCCTCGTTCTTGGCCTTCACTTCGCGCAGCACCTCGTCCAGCGAGAAGTAGACCGGGGTATCCACACTCACACGATCGAGGTCACCCTTGTTCTTCTCGCGTGCCGCGAGCACTCTCTCACGGAAGTACGCGGTCTGGTTGGCGGCCTCACGTTCCGAATGCTCGATCACCAGATCGCACAGCTCGGCAAACGTCATCAGCCAGTACGGGATCTCGAGCTCACGAGCGTCGAGGTGGCGAACGACGGCCTCGTCGAAGGCGAAGTGGCGCTTGTCGTCGTCGAGTTTCCAACAGTACTCGCCGTGCAGATCCAGCAGGATGATGTGCGCGTGCGGCATCACCTTCACCGCGCTTTGCACGAGCGAAGCGACCGTCCACGACTTCCCCGAACCCGTCTGGCCGAGGATGGCGAAGTGACGCCCGAAGAGGCTGGTCGGGTCCAGATGGACACGCTGGTCCGGGTTTGTCGTGAGCGCCCCGACGTCGTATCTCTTGGACTCGAAGCGCTTGAAGAGACTCGCGAGCTGCTTGCCGGCGATCGCGTGGACCTCGGCCCCCGTAGTCGGGTAGAGGGTGACTCCCCGCTCAAATCCGCCGTCTTCGCGGATCGAACCAATCGGCACGATCCGCGCCGTTCGCTTGGCGAAGGCCGGGCGGGCGGCGAGCTCTCCAGGCGGGGATAGCACTGGGAGGGCCAGCGCCTCTTGTTCCGTCATCCTGGTGACGACAACGAGGATATGGAGGCCAGCCTGCCTGACTGCCAGGTAGGAGCCGATTCTCCCAACCGGAACATCCTCGTGACCGATCGTGACCACGGGCGGTTGTCCCTGCTTATCGTCGACGAGGCTCGCGAGCATCTCGCCACCCTGCACGTCGACGATGTGACCGACAAGGGTCTTCGAGTTGTACGTCACGCTCAGACCTCTCCCGCCAATTGCTCGAAGTCCCACAGGCGTGCGTGTCCGTCCCCTGTTTTCCCAAAGTGGGAGCAGCGGTCTTTGGTGACGATGATCGCCGCGCTCTTCTGGCTCCACCGATCCCAGACGTGGTCTGCAAGCTCCCTCGCGAAGATGAGGAGTGTGAAGTCGTCGCGCGAGAGCGCCGGCTCGATGATCTCGTTCACGTGGTGATCCCCGAATCCATAGCCGATGCACACCAGTCGATGGAGCGGCAGCTCGTCGTGGGCCAGGCTGCCGCGGAAACGAGACCACAATGCGGAGTAGGGCGGATGCGTCGTCTCAGCTGCCTTGCGTCGCTGTGGCGGGACCATGAGCAGACGTGACCCCGTTGGGGGCGAAAGCGAGTGGCCGCATCGTCGCGCGGTTTTGTCCGCTTCCTCGTACCAGCCGAGGGAGCCGTGCAGCTTCAGGACTTGGATCGGGCGTGGGGCGGCACCGAATTGCCTTCCCTTGTGCGTGCCGTGCGTGAGGTAGGGCGCTTCGCGAAACAACCCGCCATCGAAGTAAGCATGCTCGATGCCTTGGAAACCGTCCGTGAGGCGCACTCGAGCACGATCGGCGGCGCGCTCGACGAGAGGGTCGTAGTTCAGACAGTAGACCGGTACGTGCTGGTCCGCACGACCCGCGAGCCGTCGAACGAAAGCGATATGCGAAACCAACGGAGGCTCCAGCGACCGAAAGTGCGCTGCAATCGCTTTTGTGACCTCGTGGCGGTGAGCAGTCTCGGTCCCACCGCCGTCGTCGAGTGCATCGAGGGCCTCTTCGATACCACGGGCGCCCGAACTCAGCTTGTCCTCGATCTGTGCTCGCTCCTCAGCGCGAATGTCCTTTGCTATGCAATCCCAGAGGGTCGCCGCGAGGGGATACCCCTTGCCACCGAGGTAGGATGCGCCTGCGCCGAGTAGGTAACCGACGCGCTGCCAGCCGAGCTGCCGCTTGATCTCGCGCTCGAGGTCTTTCAAGAAGTCTGAGGTGCCGGTCACGACTCGCGCTCCTTGCGCGCGGCTTCCTTGGCTGCGCGGGTGTAGTGGAGGTTGTTCCAGCGCTCGCCGGTGAAGCTCTTGCCTGCGAGGGCGGAGCCTCCCGTGCCGGCGCCGAAGTCGACACGATGCTCGCGGTGCTGCTCGGGGTCGCAGGACCAGAACCAAGGGAAGAGGTGGCGGGGGCGCAGCGACTCGGGCTCCTTGCCGCGGTCCTTGCGGCCGAGCTTCTTCTTGTCGCTCCAGGTGTTGTCGGGCTTTGCGCGCAGGATGCCGGTGTCCTTCTTGCCGACGTCCTTCGCCATGAGGAAGGGCCGGATGTTCAGACGCACGCCGTCGTTGATGTCGGGGTCCCAGCCGAGGGTCTGTTCGTGAAGCGGCTTCCAGCGCACAAAGATGTCGTAGGGTGGCTCGCCCTCGAGAATTTTGCGCAGCTCTCCTTGCAGGTCGAGGGCGGCGGCCAAGCGGCCGTCGGCGCCCTCTTCGCCTGAGGCGGCGAGCTGACGCTGGCGGTCGATCCACTCGCCGAGGTAGGTGGAAGCGAGCTTCTCGAGCGTGCGACGGCCTTCGCCTTCGGGGCCGGCGAGGCGGTGGTAGTTCACGAGCGCGTGGAAGCCGCCGGGCAGTCCGTCCCAGACGTGCCAGACGAATGGCCTCGCGTGGAAGAGGATGCAGTGCTCCTCGAAGAATGGCCCTTGCAGCCAATCCTCGATGCTGCGCTGGACCTTGCCCTTCGCGAAGCGCTCACCAGCGGCTCGAAGGAGGTCCTGCTCCTTTGCAGCCGACCACTCCGATCCGAAGGCCGATGCGAGCAACGAGCGCACACGGTCGGCAGCGGAGCCTTCGCCCTGGACCGAGGAAAGGCAAACGATACCGTCGTCGTCGGCGTGTGCCGCGAGCTCGGCGCAGCGCCCGACCAGCGCGCGGGCCTCGGGGGCGAGGCGCATCTCCTCGTCGAGTTCCGCGGGCCAGCGGTAGCCGAGGAGGCGGGCGACTGCCACCTGTAAGGCGGCGTCCGACTCGGCGTGGGCGGGGTGACCGTGGTAGATCCATTGAGTTGGATCGCTAGATTGAGGCTCGGGGAGGCCGTCGGGGTATTTTTCAGCGGCGATGTTCTGCCAGTGGGCGAGATCGAAGGGGATCTTGGCGAATGACGCATTCGGGACTTTGAGCGACTGATCGAACGATCGCACCAGACCTGTGAAGCCCTCTGAAGAGGCCAGTGCCCAGATCGCAGGCACTTGCGCCGCGGATGACGGCACAAGCGGTGTCATGTTGCTGTCAAATACTGCGCCAAGGTAGAGCGCTACCGGGAGATCGCTCATCTGGCTGACCGCAACCCCTGCTCTGCCCCATGCACCCATTCCTTGAGGACGCGCCCAAGCACCGACGCCGTTGCGTCGATCGACTCGGTAGAGCAGGCCGCCCCAGAGTTGAGTGGACTCCACAGTCGACTGGCAGAACGGCCACCCCTCTCCATCGACCTCCCAATTGTGACGGCGGAATCGCTCGTCATCCCCCGTCTTTACGCCCTGAAGTGCAGACGCGTACTCCCCGAGTAGTGTCGAGTGTCCAGGCCTTGCGAACGCAACACGCGTGTCCGGGTTCTTC
>Ga0163153_10008183_pt1 | contig 10975 bp, 8 predicted proteins | sample OliLakLV19MP6IB1_FD_148629 | JGI IMG/M metagenome (GOLD analysis project Ga0163153, IMG submission 148629) | Freshwater microbial mat bacterial communities from Lake Vanda, McMurdo Dry Valleys, Antarctica - Oligotrophic Lake LV.19.MP6.IB-1 | ecosystem: Environmental > Aquatic > Freshwater > Lake... | reverse complement strand
TCGAGAACGATGAGCGGGAAGCCCTTGGCGTCGAGCAGGAGAAAGTCGACGAAGCCCTTGCTGGCCTTCTCGAAGTTATCGCCGAGCGCGTCGAGGTCGGCGGACTTGATCGTGACGCTGGGCTCGAGGCGGATGTTGGCGGGACTGTCGCCTTGGGGAAAGAAGCGCCAGCCGGCTGCTTCGAGCAGCTTGTTGATCTTGATCCGGGCTGTGGCTTCCTTCTCGGACACTCAGGCTCCTCGTTCAGCGGTGATGGTGGTCAAGCGGCATAACGCTCAGCATCAGCTGCGGAGCGAAGCGCCGTCAGCTGCATGCTGTTGTTATGCGGCTGCACACCGCAGGTGGCACGACGAATAGTGCTCGTGGTCGGCTTCATCTCGGCTAGGCCAGTAGTGCATTGAAGGTCTTGAACACCGTCTCGAATCGGTCAAGCGTCGCGTTGACCGCAGGCACATCCGCATCGAGCACGGATGGGTTCTCCAAGAGCCAGCGAGCCGCGCCAAAGTGATCGAACTCCGCCACCGTGACGGGCATGAGGTTGAATACAGCCTCGGCCTTCTTGACGATACGGGGAGTCGGACTGGCAGCCGTCAAAGATGCGATGGTCACAAGACTGGCGGCGGGCGGCTCGTAGGCCCGGTTGAGCATCTGGACGAACAACTCCACCTCGAACAGGTCCTCCACATCGGCTTCCGATTGGACGGTGAAGTCCGCACAGGTGTAGAAGTGTCCGGCCTTAAGAATGTTGGCCTTCTTCAAGTTCTCGATTTTGGTCTTGTCGCCGTTGGCGATGTCGGAAAGCACCGCCATGTTGATGCGATTTCCACCGAAGAGCCTCACGAAAGGCGCGATCTTGTCGATGCCGCCCGATGGGCACAGCGTCCACTTAGGGTCGAGTCCCTCGCGGCTGCGCTTGGTCAACGCCTGCGATAGCACTGTCAGGTAGAGAATGTCGGACGGGCCTTCGACGAGCCATGTGTTTGCGCCGATGAAGAGCGACTGGGTCACCTCGTAGCCTAAAGCTCCTTGCAGAGGGAAGAGCGTGTCGTCACTGACTTCGAGCACGTCCGATCGAACCTTTGTCCCTTTGACCTCTAGGCGCTTGCCCGGCTTCTCGATGATCACGTCCTCTACGATGCGAACATCCGCGAGGCGATTCATTGGAACCATGAAGGGCGAATGCGTGGTGAAGACAACCTGGTGGTCGGGAAGCAGCCGCTCAACGATGTAGCGCAGTAAGTCGCCTTGTGCCTTTCCGTGCAATGTCAAGCCTGGCTCATCCAACAGTACGATGGCGTTGTCATTACCTGGTGTCTTCTTGAGCTGCTTGAACTGCGCCAAAAACGAGAAGAACCACACGAAGCCCGCGCTGCGCTCTGACAGCGGCAGTGTGGCCTTGTGGTTGGTGTTCTTGATACGAATATCCGCCACCATGCCGGTGTTAAATGGGTCCGGGTCCTTGGGCTTTGCACTGTCAATCTCTATTACGACTTCCAATGCGTTATTTTGGCTCCAAAACTGGAAAATTTCCTCAGTGATCTCGTTGCTGGCCGCTTCGCAGGTAGCCTTTAGGGCTTCGCGGCGATCTGCGTTGAGCAGCTCTTCCACCGTTGTACCCGCGTACTCCAGGAAGGCTAGGAATATTTTGTCGCCGACTGAGACTACGTTGTTCTGCTTGTCCTGCTGCAGCTTTTGAATCGAGACCATGCCCGACATGCGCTCGAAGTGCGAGGTGAAGAAGAAGTTTGGCTGGCGCGCCGATAGAACATCGATCACGCCGTTGGTGAAGTTCGACTCCCTGCACTGTTTGATGTCCTGCAAGAGGGCCTCTTGCTTGGGCGTTCGCTCGGCCAAACTCGACAGAGCCTTGTCTGCGGCAGGACCGTTGCTAACGCCATGCAAGACGTTGCGCTCCGTCGCGTCGAGAGCGTGCTTGCTGAGCATGTTCTCCAAGACCTTGGCGCCATCGATCTCAATTTCCCAGACGCGGCGACCACCGTCATACCGGAAGCCGAAGTGGGATTGGAATGTGTCGCCCTTCAAGACCCCAGCGCCGAAGCGCTTCTCAACTGCCTCCTTGTCCGCGCCTTCGAGGCGCCACCACGCTCGAATCACCTCGGCGGTTCCATCGGGGTGCCGAACGTCAAAGCGCGTCGAGAAGCGTCGCGGGTAGTCGATGGTCTCGTCGAACTCGAACGACTGCGAGGGTTTGAGGCCGCGCATCGCGCTGAGCAGCGCCGTCTTTCCCGCCTCGTTCTTACCCACAAGGCAGGTGAGGTCGCCGATCTCGAATTCTTCGCTGTCCTCCACGGACCGATAGTTTTGGACATGGACCTTTGTGAGCTTCATTGTCTTTCCATTCCGAGGTAGATGCTTGCGATTGAGGGTGTCGCCCAATGCGTCAGGAAGGGACGCCTAGACATGTTCTGCGGGCAGCAATCTCTTGGCCATCGCACCATTGCCGCATAACGCCCAGCATCAGCGGCGGCGCGCAGCGCCGTCCGCTGCATGCTGTTGTTAGACGCCCACTTCACTCCAACGCCCACCCTCTAGTCCCACGCATCGAGAGGTCTCTGGCCTGTATGGTTGCAAGCTTTCCAATTGTGAGTGACCAGGATCGCGCATTGATCATTGCACTAGATCTCCAGGCCACTGAAGAACTGTCTGCGTATCGAGCGATGCGAATCACCAAAGTACTCCCGCCACCAAGAATCCTCTCTCAGCCATCGTTCGGGCTGCTGCCAGTTCAGAGATTCGCGAAAGGCATGGTGGCTGTAGAGACGCATGAACTCGCCAAAATAGATGTCGGCGACCCGCGTGTCCCCGCGAATGACGAGCATGTTTTCGTCGTTGCTGATGGTGGACGCCCTGCTGAAGTTGGCCGACCCCGTCGCGACGATCGGATCGCGGGTCAGAGGATTTAGCAGCATGAACTTATTGTGGACGTACCTTACGTGGCTGTTGAGCCCCGACAGCCGCTCCTGGACCCACCCGTCGAGCTGGTTCGGCCGCACCATGTTTCCGATCGCGAACAGGTTCGCTTTCAGGTTCCGCAGGTCCTGGATCCGCTCCCGCTCGGCATCCCGCTCAGGCCCATCCTTCATGGGCCGCGTAGCGGCCTCCAAGAGAGCCGACCGGAACGGTGAGGCGTTGTTCCGGTAGACTTCCTTGAACAGGTCGTGCATCCCGAAGGCGAAGGTCATGAACACGCCGTGCTCTGCCCGCATGGCGAGGTCGGCGTACCAGCGTAGCGCGGCGTCGTCCCGGCGCGGGCTGAAAACGACAGTCGTGCCCGGCGGTAAGTCCCCAGCTGGGAGCGGCGTGAGTGTTTCGACGAGGTCCTTGAGGCTATTCGAGTCGGGGTCTTGGCTGAGCGCTGTCCAATAGTCGAGGAAGGCCCGCGCCACCGTCTCATCCTCGGCCACGTGCGCCACGTTCGAGTGGCCGAAGATCCCGCCTTCCGAAAAATTGGTCCCTCCGGTCCAAACCGCCACCGGCACGTCCTTGTCCAGTTTGACGATGAACTTGTTGTGGGCGATGTAGGACTTGGGCCGCGTGCGCCGGACGGCAATCTCCGCCAAGCCGGCCTCATCTACGGCGGTGTCATTGGCCAGCGCCATGTCGTCGTCGCGGGCGTCGTACACCACGCGTACGTCGACGCCGCGGTCGACAGCGGCGCGGATCAGTTGCAGGAAGCGAGGATAGCGGAACTCGTAGGCTGCGATCCGCAGGTGGTGCCGTCCAGGGACACAGTTGCTGACGAAGGCCTCCAGCGCCTCGTACAGGCCCCGCGACAGCCAGGTGAAGGCCTCGCCGTTCTCTACCTCGTTGGGGCGCCGGTCGCCGAATTGCCTCGCGTACGCTTGGGAGCCCGCCACACCCCGGTTGAAGTACACGTCGTGACGCCCATCCTCCGGGGCCTCGGCCTGGACCGTGACGACCACTTCCCCCGCATCGCTTAGAGCGCCAGGCGCTCCCTTCCGGGCAATGACACGGTACGTGTAACCCCTGCCCGGCTCTGCCGTGTAGTCAGCCCACCAGAAACTCTGGAGCGGTTGATGCTCCGTGGAGTACCGGCCATCGGCGCGCAAGCCGTCGGTGGAACTCGCGAACCGCTTCATTCCCGGCATGAAGCCGCTTGTTCCCGCCTGCGTGTCGGTCCGGTGAATGGCAAACCCCATCAGACCCTCACTGTTCTCGAAAGCCATGTCAATGCCAAGAAACACCACGTAGGTCCCGGCGATGGCGCTCACCGAGATCCCGGCCTTGTCTTGTTTAGTTCTCATGGCTTGAAAAACTCCAGATGTCGTGAGAAGCGAAATGAAAAGGCGGCTGCCCCCGTAATCGTGACGCCGGGGTCGCCGTCACCAACCACATAGGGCGTCTGGCATTGCAGGTCTCGAATCACGGCGACCCCGGCGGGAACGATGCCGAGCGCAGCGAGCGTCTCCTCGTGGAGGCTCGGTGCGTGCAGCCACAGCGCGGTGAACGACGGCGCGGTGAGGCCCACGACCTGATCGAATCCGCGGTCCGCCAGTACCTGCCGAGCGCTCCCCATCATGGCGAGGGCGGCAGCGTGCATGTCTGTACCATCACCGTCACGCCCGATCAGGACGAACCGGGTGTGGCCGTCTTGCCAGTCGACAGAGGCATCGAACAAGTACCACGCGAAGGGTTGGCCAGCGGGGTTCACGGGCAGCGGTGTCATCAGCGATTGGGGAAACGCGGCATGTGAACGCTGCATATCGAACACTGCGACATGGGAATGGGTATACATCCGTCGCGACAGTGACGTCTCTCGTTTCGCCTGGTAGACCGCTTGCGAGGCGTAAACAATCAGCGCCACCTCGTCCGGCACGTCGAAGTTGGTCTCGTCGTCGATAACGGCTGGGAGGTAGGCCGCCAGACCCAATGGTGCCTGCATCAGTGGGGTACCGGGCATAAACGTCCTGCCAAGCTCGCGCAGAAAATCCTCACGGGCCATGCCGGTACGTCGGTAGCCGCAGAACACGCGTGCGGCATCAGCTGGAACGGGAAGGGCAAGCGGATTCATCATTAGGAGTAGCTCCGTTCGGTTGGGGAGACGACCTAGCGCAGCTCCGCGGCGAGCTGTCGGGCCTTCCGACGCGCGACCGCGATCAGCGTCAGGTGCGGATTCGTCGCGCCAATACGAGGAAACGATGCGGCATCCATGTTGACCAAGGTACGGAGTTGGTGAAAGCTGCCGGACGGGTCGGTCACCGACGTCGCGGAATCGATCCCCATGTCCAGCCCTCCGGCCTCGTGATAACTGCTCCCCGCCACACGGAACCGCCGAACGTCGTCCACAGGTAGGTCGCCCACTGGGCGCCCCGCGACCGCGCCGGCCATCCGCGCCGCCCGCGCGAGCGTGGCGGCACGTCGTTCAGTATCGGCCGTCGTGTACGGGAATTCGATAACCGCGGCGCCCGGTGGACCCGTCCTCGGCACCACACGGCCACCGGCAGCCTTGTCGGTGGCGCTGAACGACCTGACCATGATGCGGTAGCGATCGGTGGCGGCGGGCGCCCACGGCGCGCCGTCGTCGAGCTGGAACAGCGTCCGTCCCGGCGCGTGCAGCTCCCATTGCTCCGAGTCCTGGCTGCTTGAGGGTACGTATACAACGGCCACGTCCGGACGCACCGGGTCGAATTGCTCGGGCGCATCGAACCAACAATCGTAGAAGTGATGCTCTTGCAGGCCAAATCCCAGCTTCCCACTCGGGTCTGGCACACCGGAGAGCATGGCGATGCGCACCGATTCGATGCCTCCAGCGGCCAGCACTACGCTGCGCGCCCTGATGAGGCTCGGCGTCGAATCCCCTGTCCGGGCGAAGACTCCACGCACGGCCCCATGGTTGTGATCGATGCGCTCGGCATAGGTCCGGGTGGCGATGCGAATGCTCCCTCCCGACACCGCGTCGCCGGCACAGCGGAAAAACACCCCGAGCCCGGACGCGACACCCGCGGCCAGCGCGCCCACGCCGTCGGTGCCGACGTCGACCGCAAACGGCCCGGGCTCGGCAGCGAACCCGGCCCGCTGCAGCGCCGCAATGAGTCGTGCGGACAGCGCCGTCTCGCCGAGCCGCGTCGTCACCCGGAACTCTGCCTCAGCCCAGACGTAGTCATCGGCCAGATCGGCGGCGCTGAACGGCCAGCCCTCGAAGTCGTGGGGCCGGAACCGCGGGGCGGCCCCGTTCCAGAACAGTCCGCGGCCGCCGAGGCATCCGTAGTTCGGGCCAAACGGCGTACCATCAGGAAGCGTCGGCGCGTACCGCACCTGATCCCGAACTGACTGGAGAAGCGTTCGCGAGTACCGTAGCTCGGTGTTGCTCGCGTGTGTCAGAAACGGCGCAGGGCCAGCCTCGAGAATCGCCAAGCGGAGGGATGGATTGGTCTGCGAGAGCGTCAGAGCCGCCACCAGACCGGACGAGCCGGCCCCGACTATCACGCAATCGAATGGTCGCTCCGCAGCCAGTTCTGTTAGCTCCGTGGCCGTGTGGGTCAGTAGCGAGTCAGGCATGCTCGGAAGACTCCCAGAATTGTCGCCATCCGGTGACCATCGCATTGTCGAGCGCCGCCAGCGACGGCCCGAATACAGCGGTCTTGTGCACGTCCGTGGCGATGAGCGTCCGCGCGTCGGACGCGATCTGGTTAGCGAGCGCTGGATCCTGCTCGCGCAGCCGTGCGTTAAGGAAACCAGCCTGCAGCAGGGCGTGAACCCGCCGAACGCCTTCGAAGGTCGGCTCCTGTTCGGCGGCCAGCTGCCAATCGCTGGACAGAACATCACCTACCCGGATCGGCCTGGCGGTGCTGCTTGTGGCGAAGATTCCGAAGACGCCTAGTTGCCCTAGCTCGTATGCCGTTCCCGCTCGGATGCCGCCGGACCAGAGGATACGAACACCGCACTCCCGGGCATGCGCAACGGCGCGGGCAATGGCCTCCAAGGTGTAAACACCGTTCTCTCCCCCGGGACCGTCAAACGCCACCAATCGGCGCGGCGCCTCCTGACCTGGAACGTCAATTCGGGGCGTGATCCGGTCCGGGCAGTCCACTAGCGCAACGCCGACGCCGGCTTCGGAGGCCATCGAGATCCAGAGATGCAGCGCTTGAGTCGCGCGATCGGAGAGGAACACCTCGGTGCCGGTCACCAGCGGCGTATCTGCATAGAACGCCGGAATGGGGGTTATCTCCCTGATCCACGACTGCACCACAGGAACAACCCGCTTCTGCTCCTCCATGGTGAGCGGGACTAACCCATACTTGGCGCCGCTCAGGCCGTACGCCTGCGCGGTGTACAGGCCGGTCCAGATCGTCCGTGCCGCCGACTCGGCGTCAAAGTGGTAGCGATAGACGAGTGCGACGCCTTTGCCTTTCGCGTAGCCGAGCAGCTCGTGCGCGTCACCGGGCTGGAGCACGTTGAGGACCCCCTGGACGCCCAGCCGCAGCCGCGCGGCGGTCACCAAGTCAGCATCCAGGGCCACCTCCGGGATCCCAAGCCGCGCAGCCTCATCTATCAGCCCACGAATCCGGGCAAGCTGCGCCTCGCCGACAATGTGGCCCTCGAACGTCAGCAGAAGCGTCAGCCGGTGCACCGTAGCTGCGGCCATCTGGCCGGCTTCGCGGCCAGCCTCGAGGCGCTCGATCAGGGGACCAATTTCAGGGGCGGGTATCTCGTATGGCAGTCGCAAGCGCACGGTTAACGGGCGGGCCAAGTCATCCGGCGTCTTGAGGAATCCCCTGAACGCAGCGAATACGGCCGCGCACCATGCCTCCGGGTCGGCCCCTGCTGGGTGGCAATCGAACTCCGGCAGCGGCTGGTAGTGGCGGGCGTTTAGTCGCACACCGACGTTGGTTGATGACAAAATGCGGCCACACGATTGCTGAAGAATCGCGTCGTACTCGAGTGGGCCGATGGGCACCTCACCGGCGCTCGTCATGCGCTCGCCGTCGATGATCAGACCCACAATACCCGGCGTCGCCCTGCCGGCGGCCCGAGCCTTCGCGCACGCCTGCGCTGCCTGGACGATGACCCCTGCCGCACTGCCCTCGTCGCTGACTCCCAGGAGCGGGCCGTTGCGTTGCTCGTCGTAGTCCGCAAGCAACATCCGTTGCGTTCCCGTCGTCATGGCCGCGCCTCCTCGTCGACGAAGATCAGCCACTCCGGGTTCTCGACGTAGTCGCCGATCGCCTGATCGAACCGTTTGGGGATCTCGCGATTGAGCCGCTCGAGGTAGGGCAGCAGTGGACGGACGGGGGGATGGTCCTTCTCCCGCTGGTCGAGCGGAGCGTAGGCTTCCCATTCGAACTCGTTTGCGTACTGTGCGAACCCAAACCCGTCGAAGAAGTAGTCCTCGTGGTCGAGCATCGCCATGTACCACAGGCTCGGAATTCCCTTCGGGTTCGCTCGCAGGGCGAACTCACGCGTCAGCTCGTCAAAAAGCACCCTGGTCTGCTCCCCGTTCTCAAGCTTGGCCAGATGTTCCTTGAACCGGGTCAGCGCCGGAGCGTGTAGCTGGGGGGTCACCAGCAGCACGGGCTTGTGCTGCTGGCGCGCGACGGCGATTTCGTGAACCGTGCCCACGCTGTAAATGTTGGTGGGGCAGTAAGCGATGACGAAGTCTGAAAGGTCCGTCATCCTCAAGTCGATGTGGAGCGTTGGCCAGAACTCAGTGCTCAGCTCCTCGCGTGCCGCTGAACCACCGGGAGATTGATCGTAGGTCCAGTCGTCGCGCCGATTGACGGTGAACTCGTCTTCCTTGCCGAAGTGCGGCATTCCGGAGACCTCCGGCTTGGTCCAGGGGTCGTAGACCGTCGTCCCATATTTCCGGAGGAACTGCGAGATCCGAGTGCGCCAACCCCTAGCTTTCTCCTCCTCACGTGAGGCCACGAAGTCCATCGGACCCGACAGGTACACTGTGGCGCTGTCGAGGATGTGTCCGCGCTTCTTTAGCGCGTTAGCACGACTGATTAAGAATGATCGATTTTTCCCCATGTCATTGATCCTCATCGTGAAGTCGATGGTAATGGTCGTTGCGCGCTTTGTGGGCGTCTAACGCCAGCGCTCAGCCGCGGCGCGAAGCGCCGTCGGCTGCAGCGCTATGTTAGACGCCTCATGGGTGCTTGCAGGTACTCCAGGATTTCCCCCGGCTTCCTGAGAATCGCCTGGTTTTCTTCAAGCATCTTCAGTTCATCAGTGGTTAGCGTTCTGGCCACGAGCGCAGATCGACCGTCCGTGTCCGTCGCCTTTACGAGTAGGAGTGTTCCAACTTGGATGCATGCGTTCGGAGTCGAGTTGAGGGCGCCGATCAACGCTGCAGCGGCCTGTGCCTGCAGGTTGTTTGCTTCGGCTTGCGGCTTGTCCAGATAGGTGACTTCCAGAGCGTGCTCCGCTGTTTTCAGACGACTCCGAACCTCTTCCTGTGTAAAGAAGCCCTTGGTCCGCAACACGAACCGCTTCCACCAAGACCCCGACTCTTCCGGAAGCTCATACGAACGTTCAAAGCCCGCTGGATCAACGAGGTCTACGATCGCAGAAATGATCGTTTCGCGCGTGCTCTCGTCTGGCAGGGGATCGCTAAAATACAGCCGCACCGGAACATACCGGGTCACTCGAGCTTTCGTAATGTCCGCCCCAGACGAGAGAAGCCAAAGGAAACTGTGAAGGGTGTCCTTCGTCGTCTGCTGATCCCCTTCCACTTTGGCTGTTGTGGTTGCCATTTCCGTCTGGGATTTCACCAAGTCGTCAACTTTTGACGAGAGTTCACCGAGCCGCTGTTCGACCCCTTCCTGGAAGCTGCTGCGAAAGCCGTCCAGCGTTGCATTCGCGATCTGACGCATCTCCTCAAGCCGGCGCGGACGTCGGGGAGAGCGCAGCGCTCTTTCGAGCAGGTGGTCGAGTTCCGGATCTAATGACTCCTGAAGCCGCCCCTGACGACGAAGCGCGCGGTAGACCATTTCGCCGACGAACGGATCCTCGTCTCCGCCGTCGCGGAGAAGTGCAGCCACAAGCACGATCAGCAGCAGGTCGTCGTCTCTTCGCTCTACCATTCGTCTCTTCCTCGCTCGCCAGTGCGTCTAACGTGTGAATTCAGTGGGCGGCGAAGCCGATCCACTGCAATGCCGGGTTAGGCCACAACATGCTCACTTGAACTCGCGGATTTGGTCTAAGGATAATGGTCCGGCACTGATTTCCTTGCGCTCGATTTCTGCGCTCAGGCGATCAAACGCTTCGCGCGTAAGGGTCTGGGGTGCAGGAGGCACGTCAATGCGAATGACGGCTTCTATAGGCTGCGACGTGGCTGGAACCGTGATGCACATGGGCGGCCCAATGCCAATGTTGATGCAGCTGCGCTGTTCAGTTGTTTGTGTAGTCACTTGCCGAATGACCTGCTGCACTGGCCACCGAGGACCAAAGTGATACACGGCTGCGTACATAACCTTTGCCTTGACGGTAGACACGCCCGAAGCCAGCATTCCTGTGTAGAAGGTTTGATGGACAAGTTCCCAGGGCCTCTTCTTTTCTACGCATGCGACGTCATGAATGACTGAAGATTTCCTGTAGTTACCCTCAAACGGGCCACCGATGATCGACCATGCGAACTGAGGAATAGACGCGCCATCTACAGTGGTGCCCTTAGGCGCTTCCCAACGCGAGCCGGTAGGGTCCAGATAGGCAAACGGCTCAGTGAGGGTCATGGTTCTTCCATCGTCGTTCCATTTGGCAACTACGTCGCCAATGAATGTTCCGAAGGTTTGCGCCCAAGCTGATTGGAGAAGCATGGATAGCAGCAACAAAGCGGCGAACTTCATGGGATGTTTCCTTTAGGGCCTAACTTGAATTGGACTGGTCGGTCGTATCACCCTGGTCCCAGTGACCCGACCGGCCTAATTCGTCGACTTCTGTGTTCGCGAGAGCTGGAAGGCCTGACCATGGCAGAGCCTGCGCCCGAACAGCG
>Ga0163153_10008182_pt1 | contig 10976 bp, 8 predicted proteins | sample OliLakLV19MP6IB1_FD_148629 | JGI IMG/M metagenome (GOLD analysis project Ga0163153, IMG submission 148629) | Freshwater microbial mat bacterial communities from Lake Vanda, McMurdo Dry Valleys, Antarctica - Oligotrophic Lake LV.19.MP6.IB-1 | ecosystem: Environmental > Aquatic > Freshwater > Lake... | reverse complement strand
GCCTTAAAGTCCACGTCGGTGTTATCAGTTGACGCCTGGGGAAACATCGAGGAGCAAACCGCCAACGGTGTTACGCAAGCGCCGTGGCAGTTGCCTGCCTACAACCCCGATGAAACCGGGCAAGCTGCGTTGCTGAGCAACGATGGACAATCGATTGGCTTTACCGGCTACCGCAAAGATGAAGACACGGGCCTCTACTACGCGCAAGCGCGTTGGTACGACCCGCTGGTCGGCAACTTCAATGCGATGGATCCCGCATTCGGCAACGTGCAATCGCCGATCTCGCTCAACAAATATTTGTATGCCAATGCCAACCCAACAAGATTCGTAGACCCGAACGGCCGCGCTGCCATCGAAATCACGGCGCACTGTTGGCCAGGTGATCCGTGTCAGGCGATGTCCTCACAGGCGTTGCCGTACATCAACGCGCGAGAAATCGCTTACGCGAATGTGAGGCAGCGCGACGCGGTAATCGAAGCGCAGGCGCGAACACAGTTGTTCGATGCTGACGAGATGATGACTGCGGCACCGCTGTTGACCAGCGGCGCGGGACGCGTGGCAGATTCTTACATTCAGCACGGCCAATTGCCGGCATTGAACCGCTTGCAGAGCAGTGCTGATCTGGATCGCGCCCTCGGCTCGGTTGAACCCAATTACTTCCCGTATGGCCGCGCAACCAAAGCCGCTGGCAGCGCCGCGATCAGCTCGACGCCGATTGCGATCATCAACGGCGCCAATGGGCTTGTGAATGGGCAGAGCACTGGAGAGCGGGCGCTGGGCGCAGTGGAGATGGTTCTTGGCGCGCTTCCGCTGGCGATATGGGCGCGTGAAGAACTTGCGGTGGTGCGCAGTGAGCTTGCGGCGGCTCGTTCTGAGGCAAGAGTCGTAGTCGAGAGCGAGTCAGCCATTGCATCGAAAACTGCGACTGCAACCACGGTACAGGAGAGAGTTGCAGAATTGCGATCCGCGATTCCTGAGAACAGCCAAGGAAGAATCACGATGGCTGTTGGTGTTGTCGAGGATTCGGCAGGTCAGCAGTCTGTGCTTATTGGGACAAGTGAGCCTCGCGGATACTTACGACCTGGTGTTCAGTTGGCGCCAGGCGAAAGTGTTGTTGCTGGTACTGGTCATGCAGAGGCGGACATCGTCGCTCACGCAACAGCAAACAATCTGAAAGTCGTATCCATCGGTGCTACGCGACCTGTGTGCCAAGGTTGCCAGCAGGCCATCGCACCGACTGCCGCTGAAATTGTAACGCCCTTGAAGAAGCCTAAGAATTAGTGGCTAAGTCCCAGGAGTGCTGCCTTGAATAGATTGGAATCGCTATCCCCTTCATTTGCCGAGAAGCTGGCGCTTGCCTCCACTACGCAACGTAAAGCGGTCGTGTTGGCAGCTTGTGAGCTTGCAGTAAAGGAGGCGAGACTTGACAGCGCAGAAGTGAACGCCGCACTTGCAGTTATGCGGCAGGGGCGTGTGACGACAGCGGCGCAAGTGGTAACGATCTCAGCGCTTGCCGAGCATTTGGACGAGCAATACTTTGCCTTGCAGGATGCTGCTGACGATGGGCGTGCATCGCCGAACGATTACCTCGGGCCGTTCTCACAGGCAAGAGCTGCCTCGGCAATCGTTTATGCGCTCAAGGATAGTTCGCTTGATGCTGACATGGAGGCGATCTACGAAGCCACTGCGGCAACGGACATGCCGAAAGAGACTGCTCGGATGCTGGAGTCGTTGCTTATGTGATGAGCGTTTTTAGCCGCAACGCTGCGCACGTCTATTGGCACGAGAGCAAGTTCCCGCCACTATCGCCACCGAAAGAAGACGCATCAACTCCATCAACTGCTGATGTGAACTAGCCCAAAGCAATGCGATGCGCGATTCGCACGGGAGAACACAATGAAGTCAATTGAATTGTTTGCTGGTGCGGGTGGCCTAGCAATGGGTGCTGGCCTCGCTGGCTTCGAGCCGCTCGCGGTCATCGAATGGGATAAGTGGGCATGCGACACATTGCGCGAGAACAATCTGCGCGGCTATCCGCTTGTGTCGGGTTGGCCGGTGCACGAAGGCGATGTTCGCACGTTCGACTACTCTAAGATTCCCGAAGGTCTTGACCTTATTGCAGGCGGTCCGCCGTGCCAGCCCTTCTCAATGGGCGGCAAGCACAAGGCGTTTGATGATAGTCGCGATATGTTCCCTGCCACAGTGGATATCGTGCGGCGGTTACAGCCGCGGGCGTTTATCGTTGAGAACGTGAAAGGCTTGACCCGCGCGGCCTTCGCCAACTACTACCAGTACATCCTGCTGCAACTGGAATTTCCCGAAGTCGCTCGCAAGAAAAAAGACGATTGGTTCGACCATCTTCTTCGGCTTCAGAAAGAGCGTTCGTCTGGACGCTTGCACGGCAAGGGATTGACCTACAACGTCGTTCCAACACTGGTAAACGCCGCCGACTATGGCATTCCCCAGAAGCGCGAGCGCGTGTTTATTGTGGGCATGCGTTCTGATCTGGGAATCCGGTGGTCGTTCCCCCAAAAGACGCACGGGCTTGATTCCCTGCTTGTCCAGCAGTGGGTCACGGGCGATTACTGGAAGCAGCACGATATCTCAGTCAAGAAGCGCCCGACCATGCCAGCGAAACTAGAGGCCAGAGTCCGACGCTTGAGAGACAGCCCGCTGGAACTTCTTCCGTGGCGCACAACAAGAGACGCACTTGTCGGGTTGCCCGATCCGCAATCACGCACGGCCAAAGGCTTTGCCGATCACCGCTATCAAGCGGGCGCACGCGCTTATCCAGGTCACACGGGGAGCTTGCTGGACCTTCCGGCTAAGACACTGAAAGCGGGCGACCACGGTGTGCCTGGCGGCGAGAACATGATGGTGAAGGATAACGGTGAAGTTCGTTACTTCACTGTTCGCGAAGCGGCGCGTTTGCAGACCTTCCCTGATGGCTTTCGTATGCATGGCTCTTGGACCGAGACAATGCGACAACTCGGCAATGCCGTGCCCGTCATGCTGGCGCGAACCGTCGCAGCAAGTGTTGCAGAAAAGCTGCTAATCGCCGACCTTCAAGCCGCAATGCGCACCGTAGAGCGGAAACAGAGCGTGGCGTGATGGCTGACATTCTTCCGTTCAATCCGCTACACAAGAAAAATCTCGGCGCCAGCGTCGCCGAAGCATTGCTTGCCGGCCGTGTTTATCCTTTGGGTGCCTTGCCCGAGTTTGCCGGCGCGGGAATCTACGTGATCTACTACAGCGGCCAACACCCCGCTTATTCTGAGCTGGCGAAGCGCAACAACTGCGGTAAGGCGACGGCGCCTATCTACATCGGTAAGGCAGTTCCCCCTGGTGCGCGCAAAGGCGGTGGCGTTGGCGGCCAAACAGGCAAGCCCCTCTTTAAGCGCTTGATCGAGCATGCCGAAAGTATTCGGCTTGTCAGTAGCCTCGCCATCGATGACTTCGCGTGTCGTTTTTTGGTGGTTGATGACATCTGGATTCCGTTGGGGGAATCTTTGCTCATCGCACGCTATTCCCCGGTCTGGAACGCGGTCTTGGACGGCTTCGGTAACCATGATCCCGGGGACGGCCGCTATAAAGGCATGTGCCCTCGCTGGGATGTTCTGCATCCCGGTAGAGCATGGGCGATCAAGTGCCGGCAGCGGCCTGAGCGAGCAATGGATATTGCGCGGGATGTCGCAACGTATTTGCGTAGCGCAACGTTCCCCACTTCGGATCGCTTCATAGAACCCAATGACGTCTAGCCGCTTGGGAAGAGATCAGATACGTATGGAATCAACTAAAGCCCCGCACTGTGCGGGGCTTTTTTACGCGTGCTGGTGTCGAAGTGCTATCGAGCACCAGCGCCGCTGCGACGTGGCCCGCGTGCCTTGGGTACTGCGATGTTTGCACGCGCCATCTTGCTGATTTGCGTGCGCTTCACCAGCCCATCCATGACCGCAATCAAAGCGCGCTGATCATCATCACTCAAGCGATCGACTTGGCGCACGAGCTGGTGCAAGTCGTGGTTGTGTATTTGCTCACCTTCTTTCATTGGCTCGCGGCCGGTGAGTTCGTCAAGGCTGACGTTGAGCACATCGGCCAAGCGCAATAGCGCATCGAAATGAGGTGTCGAGCCGCCGTTCTCCCAGCGGTGATAAACACGAATACCGACACCGACTAGCTCAGCGATGCGTATCTGCGTGAGTTGTCTTTGTTGGCGTAGTTCACGAAGACGATCGGGGAGTGCGGCCATGTCAAGTGCGGGCAAGTTGGTGGGGCGTTGCGACATGGTAGGCGTCCTCTTCTGGCGGCCGGTTTGATATGCCATTATAGGTTAAGTACACTATGCCATCAAAGACGCTTGACGACTTTTCCCAGGAGAGCCCCATGGCCCGCATCCCCGAATCCGAAATCGAACGCCTCAAGCTCCAGGTATCGGTGGTGCGGCTCGTTGAGGCGGCGGGGATTGCGCTCAAGCCGCATGGCAAAGATCGGGTAGGGCGCTGCCCGTTCCATCAGGACCGCACGCCCTCTTTGATCGTGAGTCCGAAGACCAACCTTTGGCACTGCATGGGTGCGTGCCAGATGGGCGGGTCGTCGATTGATTGGGTGATGAAGTTCGAGGGTGTGTCGTTCCGGCACGCCGTTGAATTGCTGAAGCGCCAGCTTGGCGATGCGCCAGCGTTGGAAATCGTCAAGCCAGCAACAGAGCAGGGGGAAGCAGAGCCGCGTGCAGTGTTCGGACCACTGCACGCGGCCGAGCTTTTGGCAGCAGCCGATGACGATGCGGCGTTGCTGCGTTGGGTGATCGATTTTTATTACGCGACGTTGAAGCAAAGCCCCGAAGCGAAGCGCTATCTCGATGCACGCGGCATCTACTCGGTGGAGGCGATCGATACGTTCAAGCTCGGGTTTGCCAATCGCACGCTGGGCTATTTGCTGCCGGAGGGTCAGGTCAAGGCGGGGGCGAAGTTGCGGGCGGCGTTGCAGCGTGTGGGGTTGTATCGGGCTTCGGGGCATGAGCATCTGAGTGGTTCGTTGATTGTGCCGATTGCTGACGTCGATGGCGGCGTGACGGAAGTGTACGGCCGCAAGATCAGTGGTGATGCGAAATTGCGGGCGGGGACATCGCTGCACTTGTATCTGCCGGGGCCGCATCGTGGCGTGTTCAATGAGGCGGGACTCGTTGGGCAGGAAGAGGTGATCTTGTGCGAGGCGTTGATCGATGCGCTGACGTTCTGGGTTGCGGGGTATCGCAATGTGACGGCGAGTTATGGCATCGAAGGGTTTACCGATGATGTGCTTGCGGCGTTCAAGCGGCATGCGATCAAGCGCGTTCTGATTGCCTATGACGCGGACGATGCCGGCAACAGCGCAGCGGAAAAGCTGGCCATTAAACTGCTTGCGGAAGGGTTCGAGTGTTATCGCTGCCGGTTCCCCAAAGGCATGGATGCGAACGAATATGCGCTGGCGGTCAAACCCGCTATCAAGTCGCTGGGTGTGGTCATTCGGCAAGCGGAGTGGTTGGGTAAAGCGGCCGAGCTGTCGGCTCGTCCCACATCGCAATCACGACTGGAAATCTTCCCCCACGACAGTGCCGAAGTGCAATGCCATGCGGATGCTGTCGTCGCTCCCGGCATCCTGCCTCCCGCAACACTTGCACATCCATGTGCATCGTTTGCTGATCGAAGCGAAGCATTAAAAGCCGCTGCGCTTCAAATCTCCGCGAGTGCGAGCGCGGGTGTTCCTTCTTTAGTTGCTGCTTTTGCTGTTGAAGCATTGGAAGAAGAAATCCACAGCAGCGGGGCGAGCCCCGCGTATGACCGAAGGGAATCCAGAGGACAACGGCAACCGCACGCGCCTGATGCGGCGGAGTTGGATTTTGTGCCTGCGCACCGCGTGCCACCGACCGCTGCGCCGTTGCCGGTCGAGATCGACGCGAAGGAGCTGAGGCTCACGCTGGCGGATCGCGTGTACAGCGTGCGTGGGATCGAGAAGAATCTTTCTTACGATCAGATCAAGGTGTGGCTGCGTGCAAGCCGAGGCGACTTTATGCACATCGACACGATCGAGCTGTATCAGGCGAAGCAGCGTGCGGCGTGGTTGAAGGCGTGCAGTGTGGAGCTGGGGTTGTCGGAAGAGGTGTTGCGCGGTGATTATGGGAAGTTGCTGCGGGTGGTTGAAGCGCGCCAGGATGAAATTATCCGCCGTCGGCTCAAGCCGACGGATGAGGAGCGTGCGGCGCCAGCGTTGAGTCCACAGCAGCATGAGGCGGCGATGGCGCTGCTGCGCGATCCGCGCTTGGTGGATCGGATCGTTGCGGATGTGGAGGCTACCGGTGTGGTGGGCGAAGCCTCGAACGCACTCGTGGCGTATCTCGCGTGCGTGAGCCGCAAGCTGGATAAGCCTTTGGCCATCTTGATCCAATCGACGACGGCAGCAGGTAAATCGACATTGATGGATGCGCTGTTGGCGTTGATGCCGGAATCGGAGCGGGTGCAGTTCTCGGCGATGACGGGGCAGTCGTTGTTCTATCTGGGCGAGACCAGCATGAAGCATAAAATCCTGGCCATCGCTGAAGAAGAAGGCGTGCGCCAGGCGGCGTATTCGTTGAAGGTGTTGCAGTCGCAAGGTGAGCTGACGATTGCTTCAACCGGTAAAGACCCGGCCACCGGGGATTTGCAGACGAAGACGTATCGGGTGGAAGGGCCGGTGATGTTGTTCTTGACGACCACCGCCATCGACATTGACGAAGAGCTGCTCAATCGCTGCTTCGTGTTGACGATCAACGAGAGCCGCGAGCAGACGGCGGCGATCCATGCGAAGCAGCGTTCGGCGCGGACGTTGGCGGGGTTACATGCGAAGGCGCACAGCGAGACGGTGCTGGCGACGCATCGCGCTGCGCAGCAACTGTTGTTGCCCTTGGCGGTGGTCAATCCGTTTGCGGAGCAATTGACCTTTGCGAGTGATCGGGTGCGGCTGCGGCGCGACCATCAAAAATATCTGGCGTTGATCGACTCGATTGCGTTGCTGCATCAGCATCAACGTTTGATTAGAACGGCAACTCATGCGGGCAAGGAAATCGCCTACATCGAGGTCACACTCGAAGATATTGCGCTGGCCAATCGGCTGGCGCATGAGGTGTTGGGGCGGTCACTGGATGAGCTGCCACCGCAGACGCGGCGATTGCTGGGTCAGGTGCAAACGTTCGTTGCGCAGCGTGCAGCGGTGCAGGTCATCGAGCAGAGCCTGGTGCGGTTTACACGGCGCGAGTTGCGTGTGTTTACGGGCATGAGCGAGAAGCAATTGCGGGTGCATCTGGATCGGTTGGTGGAACTGGACTATGTGCTCACGCATGGCGGTCGTCATGGCCAGCGCTTCACCTACGAGCTGTTGTTCGATGGCGACATGAGCAGCGCAACGTCTCAGGCGATGGGCTTGATCGGTGTAGATCACCTGGAGTCTACGGTTACGACGGGGCGCTTCGTGGGGGTAAGCGCTGACTTCGTGGGGCAAAAGCCAGACCTCGTGGCCTGTTCGTGGCCTGATAGTGGGTCGGTAGTGGGTACTTCGTGCAGTACCGAAAACCCCGCTTCCACGCGCATCGACGCGGTTGTCCTTCCTTTAGTCGCTGCTGTTGAAGAAACCGCACTTCTAGAAGAACAAAAAAAGCCGCGCCGTCGTACGAGGGCAAGGATGCCCGAGGTAGGGCAACGCAGGGAGCAGTTGCCGAGCAATGGCGCATTGTACGAACCGCAGCCGCGTAGCGCTGAGCGCGTCGGGCCATGACGCGTGGTCAACGGCCCAAGGGCGCGAAGGCGCAGGCGCTGGAGCGGCCTCGGCATGGCGACAGTGTGGCGGCGTGGATCGTTCGGTATCTGGAACATGTGCGCGTGCTGGGTTTGTCGGAGTATTCGTGGCGGCGCGTGCACGATGATCTGGTGCGCTTCAATGCGTGGTGCGAGGAGCGGGCGATAGAGCGTCCGAGCGAGATCAGCAAGCCGGTGCTGGAGCGTTATCAGCGGTATTTGTTTTACTACCGCAAGGCCGATGGCGGGCCGTTGGCGCTGCAAAGTCAGGTGCGCGAGTTGATGCGGATCAAGCACTGGTTCCGGTGGTTGGTGCGCCACAATTATTTGCCGAGCAATCCGGCCTCGGACCTGGAAATGCCGCACGCGCCCAAGCGCTATCTGCCGCATGTGTTGAGTCATGAAGAGGTTGAGCGCATTTTGGCGATGCCGGATGTGGCGACGCCGCTGGGGTTGCGAGATCGGGCGATGATGGAAGTGCTGTACTCGACGGGACTGCGGCGCATGGAGGTATTGAACCTGACGATATGGGATGTGCACTTTGGTCGTGGCAGCGTCTTCGTGCGGCAAGGCAAGGGCCGCAAGGATCGGATGGTGCCGATTGGCGAGCGGGCGTTGGCATGGCTGAGCCGCTATGTGGATGAGGTGCGCGGTGGTTGGCTGATGGATCCGAAGGAGACGGCGCTGTTCTTGACGCATGAAGGAAAGCAGCCGGTACTGGAGCATCTGACGGGTTTGGTGCGGCGCTACATCCAGCGTGCCGGGATCGACAAGCCGGGGTCGTGCCACTTGTTCCGGCATGCAGCGGCGACGGCGATGTTGGAGCGGGGCGCGGACATCCGCTTCATCCAGGCGATGCTGGGGCATGCGAATCTGGAGACGACGCAGGGGTATACGCATGTGTCGATTGAGGCGTTGAAGGCGGTGCATGCGGCGACGCATCCGGGGGCGCGGTTGGCGCGCAAGCCCAAGCCTGGCGCAGACGCAGATGCCGACCCGAACGGCGAGGCGCCAGCGGCTTAGCGGCTCGGCAACTGCTCCTGCGTTGCTCTACCTCCTGCATCCATGCAGTCGTGCGCCGCTCAAGCCGACTGGCGCGGATACGGTTCGGCGTGTTTGAAATCTCCCCGACCTGGCCGCGAAGACCGGGCACGATCGCAGGCCACACATCAGAGCAGAGCCAGAGCAGAGCGCGACCGATACCGTTCCCCCGCCGCTGTCACGCGCTTGCAGTGCGCTGCATTCCTCGGTCGCTAGCTCCCTCGTCATTGCGCGCAGGCAAGCCCGCGCCAGCTGCATCGCGCGTCCTTGCGCGTCTTCGTTTAGCCGCTCGCTCTGAATCAACACGCTCGGCGTCGTGCCTCGCGAAGGTGCGCATCCGCTGCGCGCATGCGCCTATGTTCTCAAGCAAGTGCGCATCAGCTCCGGCACACAACGCCTACGCTCATGCGCACTTGCCGCTTCGCTCAAGAAATACGCCCCCATCCCCGTTCGCGCAGAACGTGCGCGCTTCGTATCACCACTCTCGCATGCGCTCACGGGGCTATGGGCCGTCAAGTGACATAACGCCGGATTACGCGCAATGCCGGCGTTGGCCGCGAACGAGTGGTGCGTGCTGCATCGGCACTGTGCGCGGTCCATCGCCGTCACTGTTCGCGCTGCGCGCCGCGTAATCAGCGTTATATCAAATGACGGCCGCACGTCCGTGTGCTGCGAAGGTGCGCCGCTCCCGGCGGCGCATTGTTCAAGCTCCTGCACGCTTCGCGTCTGCGCGGCGTCCTGCCTTGCATGAAGGTGCCGCTGCGCGGCGATTACTTCAGCTTCCTTGCACGCGCTATGCGCGTCTGCGCGGCATCCCTGCCTTGCGCGCAACACACAGTGCGGCACGCGTTGAGTGCGCGTCTGTCTGCGCGCGGCTGCGCCCGCTTCGCGTGCTCCGCTTCGTGCTCGCCAGCCACGCTTCGGCGTCTGCGCTTCGATCGGTTCCGTTGCAGTGTGCGAAGTTCCGCGCGGGGTTGGCGCTGCGTCTTCGGTTGCACCACGGCCGCGCGATGCACATGGATGTGCGAGTGCCGCGAGCGCAGGATGCGCAAGAGCGGCCGGGCAAAAGCAAAAGCGTCTCCAGGTGCAAAAGCACCAGCGTAAGCCTGTGCTTGATGTTGAGGAAGGGTTCGCTGTGGTCGTTTGAGGTTAGCGCCGTGCTCGCCGCGTCAAGGCCGAGCCCGCTTTGCGGGTGCGCTGTACTCGCCCTGCTCGCTACGCGCCGCCTTGACCCGACTGCGCTCGGCGCTGGTGGGTTCTACGCCAACAGCGATCCGCTCCGGGTCGCGGGCGCCGCACAAGGACGTGCCAGTGTCGCGGGAGGCAGGAAGCCGATAGCGACCCGATGAGGATCACACCATGAAATCCGATGACATCCGTTATGCGCTGGCCAAGATGGTGCCTGATATCGCACGCCGTGCCGAGTTCCATACGAATTACGGGCCACTGTGGTTGTTCGATCAGGATGCGCAGCGTGTTGCAGTTCTCGTTGAAAAAATTCTGCTCGCAATGCTCAAGCGGGAAGAGAAGCATGCAGCACAACGCGCCGCACACAGAGCCAGGCAGCCCAAGCGGTGAAGCGTCTCAGGCAAGCAGCAACACGCACAAGCCATCGGGCGCGGTGCTGCTTGCCGATGACCGGCTTCGTTGCGTGCGCGGCCTTACGCGCGGACACACGTCACGTCTCCGATTGGTCCGCGTGCCGCGCGTCCACCAGAGCAGCCGCTAAAAGGGAAACGGCCGCTTGCACGGCACAGCAGCGGTGGGCGACACTGTGGGCCATGCTGCTTCGCCGTCTTTACCTTTTAGCCGCTGCTCTGGTGCTTGTGCTTGCAAGCGCAGATGCACGCGCTTACGCGCGAGTGCTGCTTCCAGAAAATGCACATCGCGCGTGCGCGAGCCTGGCTGCGGCCGTGCCTGGAGAAAATGCTGCGCTAACTTCAAGCCGTATCAAGGAAAAATGCGTTGCGGCCTTAAAGTCCACGTCGGTGTTATCAGTTAACGCATGGGGAAACATCGAGGAGCAAACCGCCAACGGTGTTACGCAAGCGCCGTGGCAGTTGCCTGCCTACAACCCCGATGAAACCGGGCAAGCTGCGTTGCTGAGCAACGATGGACAATCGATTGGCT
>Ga0163153_10008181_pt1 | contig 10977 bp, 9 predicted proteins | sample OliLakLV19MP6IB1_FD_148629 | JGI IMG/M metagenome (GOLD analysis project Ga0163153, IMG submission 148629) | Freshwater microbial mat bacterial communities from Lake Vanda, McMurdo Dry Valleys, Antarctica - Oligotrophic Lake LV.19.MP6.IB-1 | ecosystem: Environmental > Aquatic > Freshwater > Lake... | reverse complement strand
GTACAACGAGTGGCTGCCAGGCACGCGCTTCAATATCTGGCATCGAGGTGTACGAGATAATGATTACCTCGTCTCCGATCTGACCCTTGCGCGCAGCGGCCCCATTCAAACAGATGTCTTTACTGCCGCGTGTGCCGGGTATGACGTATGTCTCGAACCGCTCGCCGTTGTTGATGTTCACAACGGCCACCTTCTCGTAGGCGAGAAGATTGGCGGCTTCCATCAGGTTCGCGTCTATCGTAAGGCTGCCTTCGTAATAAAGGTCTGCCTGCGTTATGCGAGCGCGGTGGATTTTTGATTTAAACATGACGCGATTCATACATTACCTCTAACGGAATACAGACTCAAAATTACCGAATCATGGGATTTAGACGATGCGGTGGCGGCAACAGACGATGCAATGGTCGTGTTCGTATGTTTGCGGGCATGAATATCCCTCTTTCTAGACTGGCACACGCCCGTAGCGGCGACAAGGGCGACGCGGCCAATTGTGGCGTAATTGCTTATCGCAAGGAATGGTATCCAATGCTTAGCGAGTTGCTTACAACAGAGCGTGTAAGCCAACACTTTAAGGGAATCTGCCTCGGCAAGGTCGAGCGGTTCGAGTTGCCAAATCTCTGGGCTCTGAACTTTATCCTACACGACACACTTGGTGGGGGAGGTACGGTCTCGTTAAAACTTGATGCCCAAGGCAAGACTATTGCTTCGGCGATGCTGCTCATGGAAGTCGAAGTGCCCGATACGTTCTTCGATTTAACGTCTGGGGGCGAGTGGATTGCCTAGCCCACAAGCCGCTTCGAGCGACACCATGATCGGACGCATCCACTCTTTAACGTCCTCGCCTGAGTAGCGTTTATCCCAGGTCTGCTTCACATCGCTGCCATCCTCGCGGTAAGAAACCGACCACACGTAAATTACTACCGAGTCCCCAGCATGTTTTATGTCCCACGTGCGCGTGAGACCAGTGAAACGATACGCCACATTCTCAACCTTGTCTACAGCCGTTACCGTTCCAGAGTCCTTGCTCGAGTTAACAATGGTATAACCATTGCGATTAAAAATCTCGACGAGCTGACCAATGTAGGCCTGCTTTTCGGTGGTACATCGCATAATAATCGGCCGAGGTTTGTCCAGATAGTTGCACGCGGACAACAGGAACGTCATTGGGAGAAGTCCTAGAAAGATCCGCATGAATAACCTCTGCATCCAATTCTCCTTAAGTAAGCGATCTTGCAAGTTATGAAACGACGAACTACAGCGAGAATAACAGCAAAGTAGCGATGACGTTACATCAAGGAATAAACGCCCTATGAATCTCGACTTCGAAGCAATGGACAGGAGCGACGAGCTTTCAAGTTTCCGCTCTCGGTTCCACATCCCGTTAGGTGGTGACAAAAAGCCAGTTCACTACTTCTGCGGCAATAGTCTAGGACTACAACCAATTGAGGCGCACGATGCCATCCTTCAGGAAATGAATGATTGGAAACGCTTGGGGGTAGAAGGACATTTTCATGCCAAACGCCCATGGTTCTCGTATCACACCTTCTTTCCAGAATTGTTGGCACCCTTAGTCGGCGCACTTCCCATAGAAATTGTTGCCATGAATTCGTTGACGGTGAACCTGCATCTCATGCTCACCTCGTTCTATCGTCCGACCGAACTACGACACAAAATCATTTTGGCGGGCAAAGACTTCCCAAGTGACAGGTACGCCATCGAAAGTCAGATTAGACTTCACGGCTACGATCCTGAACAGGCAATGGTAGAAATACAGCCTGTTCCTGGTGCCCATGTTCTCACTACAGAGCAGATCGAAAAAGCGATTACCGAACACGCAGACTCAGTAGCTCTTGTCATGTTTAGTGGTGTACATTTCCTCACGGGACAATTTTTCGACCTTGCCCGTATTGCGAAGGCGGCGCATGATGTAGGAGCACACGTCGGCTTCGACTTAGCACATGCCATTGGCAACGTGGAAATGCGATTGCATGACTGGAATGCCGACTTTGCCGTTTGGTGTTCGTACAAGTATCTGAATTCTGGTCCCGGAGGAGTTGGTGGCGTATTTGTACACGAGCGTCACGCCGAACGTAATGACCTTCCAAGATTGGCAGGTTGGTGGGGTAACAACGAGGCCACTCGTTTTGAAATCGAGCGTGGTTTTCAATCGATGCGTGGTGCAAGTGGCTGGCAACTTTCAAATGCACAGATTCTTCCCATGGCAGTGCATAAAACGGCGTTAGATGTTTTTGCTGACGCTACGATGAAGCGCATAAGTGCAAAGCGAGATACACTAACGGCAATGGCAGAACACTTGATTGACGACGCACTTAAAAACACAGATGAAGTACGCATTGTAACACCGCGTGACCCGCGTCAGCGAGGTGCACAGCTATCGATAGGTTTTGATAAAAAAGGACGTGAAGTGTTCGATGGCCTCATCGCAGACGGCATGATTGTAGACTGGAGAAGCTCTAATGTCATTCGAGTAGCACCGGCACCGTTGTACACGTCCTACGCAGATGTTGCGGCATTCGGTGATTCATTCAGTAAACAAATCAAGAAACATCTATGACATCAGCAGACCATGCAGACATCGATCCGATGCGATATGTCGTAGGAAGACGCGCTGTGATGGAGTCGTTGCAAGCGGGTAATGAACTCGAAAAAATATTTGTCTCGTATGGTGCAGATGACGGACCGCTTGCAACCATTCGAACGCAAGCGAAACGTGCTGGTGTGCAATGCTCAATTATGGACAGAAGAAAATTTCAAGTGCTTGAACGTGCTCTGAACGTTGGGCCAAATGATGCACAAGGCATCATTGCGCTACGACCAGTACGCGCTAGTACAACACTTGCTTCTCTACTCGAATTCGTACTAGGAGAATCTCCACTATTGGTAGCTCTAGATGGAATTATGGATCCGCACAATCTCGGTGCTATTGCTAGGTCTGCTGAAGGGGCTGGAGCCAAGGGGCTGATTTTACCTGAGAAATTTGGCTCGCCAGTTACACCTACAGCCGTAAAAGCGTCTGCAGGCGCACTCGAGCATCTACCTGCAGCAAAGGTCCTGCGAATGTCAGAGGCGTTGGAGACAGCAAAGAAGCTTGGCTTTAAGATTATCGGTACTGCATCCCCGGGCACCATTCATTATCGGAAGGCCGACTACACCGGACCCTGCATCATTGTTCTGGGAAACGAGGGCGAAGGCTTGCATCCACGCGTGCAGCAGATTTGCAGTCAGCTCGTTGAAATTCCAATGTCAGGTCAGATCGCGTCGCTAAATGCGTCCGTTGCCGCCGGTATCATTCTCTTCGAAGCCCAGGCTCAGCGGGCTTAAAGTAGAGTTGAGACAAAAAAAGAGCCTCTCGCTTGGTGTGGGGCGAGAGGCATATGAGGGGGTTATGTCGGATGGTCTTCAGCAGTGTTGTGCATTCTGCTGGAGGTCCGATGTCACGTTATTTAGCTGACGAATAGCCAAATACATTAGTTCCAAAAACGGACTATCAAATTTTATTTGGGTCTCACGCCCCTTAAAAGCACATCAACAACCGTTTCTGGCAAAGGCGCCATTAGTTTTAACGCTTGCCGGGATTCTGGATGCAAAAGGCAGTCCAGTGCCATTAATGTTACCACGACGGTAGCATCCATATTCATAGATTTTCGAATAGCCCCGTGCTGAAGCCCCTTGTCAAGAATCATTCGTAAACGCTTCGAGAGAAAGTTTGTGCGTGCTTTTAGAAGGCGGGCACCCAAGCGGGGGTCGGCTGTTGTGAGGTCGAACACCAGCGGCGCCGAAAACCGTCCAGAACCATTTGCAACAGCTACAAGAAACGAACGCAGGCACCGCTCAAATTGGGCAGGGTCGTCTAGGTGCATAGCAGCAATGGAGGCATTAATCTCGCGACCTGCTGAAACAAACGAGCGTATGACAATCGACATTTTCGATGGAAAAAAAGCGTAGATGGTGCGCTTCGAAACGCCTGCCTCATTCGCTATTTGCTCTGTGGTAACACGCTGAAAGCCGAAGCGGAAAAACAGTCCTTCGGACGCTCTTAATATTCGTGCTTCCTGAGCAGAGACATCCTTCATACTGTGTGGCGCTGTTTGGAGGCCCCTGAATAGCCTTGTTCAAGGATTCCGTTGAGGAACACATCGGAGAAGGCGACATACACATCCTTTGCAGGTACGCCCTGGTCTTCAGCTATCGAATAGTCCATGCACGCATTGTGTAGCGCTCCATAAATCTCGATCATTTCATTCAAGTCGAAGACAGTGGAAATCTCGCCACGATCTCGCGCCCGTGTTACCATCCCCACTAAAACAGCACACCGAATCCGCCTCCAGACTTCAAATTCCTCGTATGTATTCGGCGAGACGTCACGCATTTCCTTCATCGAAGACAACGAACGGAGGTTTGCAAACTGGGGCGAGATTTGAACAACAAGGCGCTCGAATCGGACGGCAAAAGGCTCGGTGTCGTTCGTGAATAGAGGGGTCGTAATGTCTTCAATCTCGTTCATTATTGAGTGTATTACTGCACGTAAAACAGCTTCCTTGTTGCGAAAAAGGCGGTACAGCGTTTTTTTTGACACTCTCGCTTTCTTCGCGACCTGGTCCATGGTACTGCTGTTATACCCCTGTTTCAGAAAGAAGTCTTTCGAGAGGCCTGTTAGCCGATCACGAAGCTCGATGTCGGTCGCGCTAAGGGCAAGGGTCTGTTCTATGTGGTGCATGAGCAAACTTACACGTACCAAGGCCTTCGTGCGAACACCTATCTTTGCCGTCTATGATAGATCTATCCGAACGCAATGAACAGGAACGACGCAGATTCGAGGAACTCGAATTACTGAGGCAGATGGGTGTAGACGCCTATCCGGTTTCCTTCGACAAAACGCATGACGCCGAACAGATACTGAACGATTTTACAGACGACGCACCTGCTGCCGAGCCAGGCGACCGGAGCATCGTGGCAGTAGCTGGACGCATTATGACGATGCGTCGGATGGGCAAGGCGTCATTTGCCCACCTGCAAGATCAAACGGGCCGCATTCAGATGTACTTCAAAAAAGATGATCTGGGTGTCGCTTACGACATGTTAAAGTTATTTGATATCGGCGATCTTGTTGGTGTGAATGGGTATGTGTTCCGTACACGAATGGGAGAAATAAGTGTGCACGCAACGAGGTTGGTACTTCTTGCAAAGTGCGTCACACCCATTCCTGTTGCCAAGGAAGAAACAGACGATGCGGGCAACGTCACTAGATACGATGCTTTCGCCGACAAGGAGCAACGATATCGTAAGCGTTATCTCGATCTCATTGCCAACCCCGAAATCAAAGCAACGTTTCGAGTGCGAGCACGCATCATAACGGCCATGCGGCGCTTCTTTGATGAACGTGGGTGGCTAGAGGTCGAGACACCTATTCTGCAGCCCATTTACGGCGGCGCAACGGCACGTCCGTTCATGACGCATCACAACGCCCTCGACATCGACCTCTACTTGCGCATCGCCGACGAGCTATATCTGAAACGTCTCATTGTAGGGGGCTTCGAAGGAGTCTACGAGATTTCTAAGAATTTTCGAAACGAGGGCATGGACCGCACACATAATCCCGAATACACTGCCATGGAGATTTACGTGGCGTATAAAGACTATCTGTGGATGATGGACATGACCGAAGAGCTAGTTCATAACATTGTAGTAGATGTTCATGCAACGACAACAGTGCGCTACGCCGATACTGATGTTTCCTATGCGCGTCCTTTTCGTCGAGCCCGCATGTATGATTTTTTGCTCGAACACACGGGAGTTGACCTAAGAGGGATGGATCGGACCCAACTCTTGGCAGCGGCTCGCGCAGCGAACGTGCCGGTTGAGAGTTCTGCAAGTGCGATGAAAATTCTGGATGAGATATTCTCGGAAAAAGTACAGCCTCACCTTATACAGCCTACGTTCATCATGGACTATCCAGTTGAAATGTCACCGCTTGCTAAGGCGCATCGCACTGAAGTAGGTTTAGTTGAACGATTCGAGTTATTCGTGATGGGGAAGGAAATTGCAAACGCATTCAGTGAGTTGAACGATCCGATCGAGCAGCGTATGCGTCTCGAAGAGCAGTCGCGAATTCGTGCTGAGGGTGATGACGAAGCAATGGTAGTTGACGAAGAATTTCTGCACGCACTTGAAGTAGGTATGCCTCCAACTGCGGGCCTTGGGATTGGCATCGATAGGCTAGTAATGCTTCTTACGAATACCGACTCGATACGCGATGTGCTTTTCTTCCCGCAGATGCGTCCGATCGAGGTACAGTAGATGGGTTACGCACCGGCCCCTGACGACGATAAAGTCCCTAAGCGTCGCATGCCCATCTGGGTGAACGCTGGGCTATTCCTTCTAACGTTGCTGAGTACCACAATTGCGGGTGCTGCCTGGGTGGGCGTAAATCCGTATGAGATTACGAACTGGGGACATGGCATTACATATGCTGTTCTCCTTATGACATTTCTCAGTGCACATGAATTTGGACACTACATTGCCGCGCGTCGGCACGGTGTGGACGCATCCCTTCCGTTCTTCATTCCAGTGCCTCCAATGCTGTTGCCATTCGGTACGATGGGAGCACTCATTCGATTGCGAAGTCGTATTCCGACCCGTGCCGCATTGTTTGACATTGGCGTTTCGGGGCCACTTGCCGGTTTTGTAGTCTGCCTCTTCATTCTCGTCATCGGTTTTCAAACACTTCCGCCAATCGACTATTTAAATGCGATCCATCCCGAAGGGCTTAGTTCGGGTGGAATGTACTTTGGCGACACCGTGTTGTTTTCTTTCATGCGCAATGTATTCACAAGCAATTCCGGCACTGGCTTTATGCCACCGATGAATGAAATCTATCATTACCCATTTCTATGTGTAGGGTGGTTTGGGCTTTTTGTAACAGCATTAAATATGCTCCCGTTTGGCCAACTAGATGGTGGACACGTTTTGTATGCGTTGACAGGCCGAGTACAACACGTTGTTGGTCGCGTAGGTTGGTGGCTACTCTTCACCATGGGATTCTTATCATTACTTGGCGAGTTCGGTTTGTTTCTCGCCCAGCCTTCACCATCGGGCTTTGTGAATGCTTTGCAAAACAGTATTGGTGGTCCATTGCTGTCAGCCATACACATGGCTCCCTGGTTGTTTGAGTTTGGTACCAACTGGCTTCTTTGGGCGGTTTTAGTTCGATTTCTTATCGGAGTTTACCATCCACCCATCGAAGACGAAACGCCGTTATCAGCTGGACGACAGATTGTGGGTTGGCTTTCAATCATCATCCTTGTGCTGAGTTTTTCACCGAACTCGGTTTATTTCGTCCAATGACCGCACGCCAGCATACGGTAATCGCCGTCATTCTGGTTCTCACTGGTCTGTACCTAATGCGCTTGTCTGGAGCTGAGATCCAGCCTTGGGACGAAGGCCTCTATGCCGTGCGCGCGCAGAGTATCCTCGAGTTTGATGCCTGGTGGGATCAGTCCGATCATGCACTTGGAGGTTTGTATTCGGCAACTGCGCCACCGTTTGTGGTATGGTTGGTAGCGCTCTCTATGTCAATACTTGGTCCTACGGCAATAGCAGTGCGTCTGCCAATCGTACTTTGTTCAGCCATAGCCTTGTGGATGTTGTACCTCGTCGCTCGGCGCATGGTCACCTATGAACATTCCATACTTGCTGTGTGTGTAATGGCTGGTACAATGCATTGGGCGTTATACGCGAGGCAGTCTATGACAGAGGTGCCTCTGATGATGTGGTGCCTCGTAGCGCTATGGTCGACGCTTGTGTGGCGCGAACGCGAAGATGCATGGTGGCCACCAATTGTATTCGGTGTAGCGCTTGGAATGGCACTGCTAACAAAAATGCTCGTCTCGTTTGTGCCCCTTATCTTCCTAGTGCCCCTTCTCATTGCACAGCGAAACAGATTTGCTCCTTTCATTCGTGCTGCTGGTGCACTAGCCATAGCATTTGCAGTGGCCATACCATGGTATGCCATGATGGCGAGTAAACACAGTACATCGTTTTTATCTGGTGTGCCCCTCTCTCACATTCTTACAACCGTTGAAGGCAATGCGTCTTCGCTTGGACCACTTTTCTACGTCAATCAGTTGGCTGTAGGGAATGCGGTTATCGTGCTGGCATTCATTTTTCTTGCAGTAGCAATTGTTAAGCGTGTACTATTACCAAAATTTTCTCAGCAAGCCCAGACATCTGTATTGATGTGGTTTGTTGTGGTGCTGCTCATATTTAGTTTCGGTGCGACGAAGAATATTCATTATGCTGTTATGCTTGTACCTGCTGGTGTATTGCTGGCAATATATGCTGCTGAGCGAATGTTGTTATTGGCTTCAAGTAGGACTGTCGTAGCCTCGTATGGCATCGTTTCAGCGATAGCGATTTGGGCGTTGCTGCCTGCCGCACATAGACAGAGTTTTCGTACTTCGCCATTCGATACGCTTGTACTAGTTGAAGGTATACTTATTGTTCTCATTGCAGGCAGTGGGTTTCTTTTACCCAAGAAGTCAACTCAAAAGCTTGCCTTACAGATGTTCAAACCCGTGCTGTACGGAGTTGCAGGGTTGTTCCTGGTTCGCACAGCATCGATAATCATTCCTGGAAGTGAGAACGAAGTGCGCGGAGCTCGCGCTGTTGCTACCGAACTGCTCGATACAACTACGAGGTCGTTCACATACCTGTATCATAAACGTAGCGACGGCGACTCTCTCAATCCTCAACTCGCATGGTATTTAAACGGTTGGATGGCTGGATGGACGCGCGGCCGAACGTACAAGCCTGTCGCAATGCCAGAAGATGCCGTTACCAATGTAGTCAGTGCATTGGGACTGCAGGGATTATCGGTGTACATCGTGTACCTTCATGCCGCACAACCAAACACCGTACGATTGCTAGACAAGGTGCGCATAGCACTAGCTCCGGGGTATGATTCGAAAGAATACGACGACTATACGTTGTTCAAACGTCGCAAATAGAGGGCGTCGATAACTTAATTATTTCTAGTATCAGGACTATTTCTAGTATCAGGACTATTTCTAGTATCAGGACTATTTCTAGTATCAGGACTATTTCTAGTATCAGGATGATTTTTAGTATCAGGCATACTGCAGATCGTACAAAGCGCGGTAGACACCATTTTGTCCGAGCAAAAACTGATGCGTACCTTCCTCAACAATACGACCGTGCTCGAAAACAAGTATGCGATCGGCGTGGACAATAGTCGACAAACGATGTGCGACAAGTACAGCGGTACGGTCACGCAGAACATCGTTGATTGCATCCTGAACGATGCGTTCAGATTCAGAATCGAGTGCTGATGTTGCTTCATCGAACAGCAGTATTTGGGGCTTGCGATAGAGTGCGCGTGCAATGGCAACGCGCTGACGTTGTCCCCCCGAAAGCTTCATTCCTCGATCTGCGATATTCGTATCGTATCCTTCGGGCATTGCGCTTATGAACGTATCAGCATGAGCAATGCGCGCAGCTTCTCTCACGCCGTTTCTGTCTGCACCCGGTTCGCCTAGCGAAATGTTATGTGCCACTGTATCGTTAAACAGTATCGTTTCTTGTGCTACGGTTCCGTACATCTTACGATACGAGTCTATGTCGAGCGATCTAATGTCTGTGCCGTCCAACAGAATTTGTCCGTTTTGAACATCGTAAAACCGCAGCAACAGATCGAGCATCGTAGACTTCCCGCTGCCACTCGAGCCAACAAAGGCAACGGTCTCACCCCGTTTAACACTAAACGAAACGTTACGCAACACCGGCTCTTTACCGTAGCCGAAGGTTATGTTTCGCACTTCAATAGCGGAAGAGATTGATGGAGAAGGTGTACTGCCCGATATAATAGATGGCTCTTCTTCTAAAGTTGCAACGACGTTCGATCCTGCTACAATGCCACGCTGCATTCCAGCAATGTTGCCCGAAATAGCGGCGATGGGTTGGCTCAGTCCGAAGAGAAAAAAGAGAAACGTTAACAAGTCGGTGGCAGAAAGTACACCGTTGGAAAATTCCATGCCGCCCATGTAGAATACCGTAACTAACGCAAGTATTCCAAATGTGTCGTTAAAGACAGGGATGAGAGCTGTAACGCGTGTATTTTTCAGCGCCGAACGGACGTATTGTCCGGTCTGGCTCGTGAACATCCTTGTTGCGTAGGCTTCGAGACCCATAGCTTTGACGACCCTTATTCCAAGAACCGTTTCCTGTAACGTGGACGTGTAGTCCGCCTGTGACGATTGCATACGACGGCCATACTTCCGCAAATACGTTGTTGTGAGCCTAATCATCGCTAGCCCGCCAAGACTCACAACTAGGGCAATGGCAGTTAGTTTCGGAGAAATAAGTAATAGCACCGAGAGTTTTATAATAACCTCGGCCAACTCTCGCCAAATGGTGGTAACCGCGCTGATTGTAGCACTGTTTAAAACACCAACATCGTTTGTTAGTAGTGAGATAATGTCGCCGCTTCTACGACCACCAAAGAAATCCATAGACAACACTGTAACCTTGCGGAATAGAGCATCGCGTATAGACTTCATTACGCCTTCTTCGAATCGCGTAGACACCACACTGCTTAAATACTTGGTTATGCCTCGTCCCAGAAACACCAGAAATAGTGTAATGCTCAAGTTTCTAATCGAGGTAAACATGTCATCGGCAACAATGAATGCAGCAACCGACCGCATGCCTTCTTTGAAGAAATCCGATAGGTTGTTTGCAGCAGCACCCGCACCTGGCGGAACTACTGTGGCGGTCTGATCGCCAAACAGCGTTGCTAGTACTGGGGCAATAATCCCAAGAATCAACGAGTTGAATACAGAGAACAGAAGGTTCAACACGAGCGAGATAATGACAAGACTCCGATACGGACGCACGAACTTGAGTACGCGCCTGATGACGGTCATTGCATTAATGGGGGAG
>Ga0163153_10008179_pt1 | contig 10978 bp, 2 predicted proteins | sample OliLakLV19MP6IB1_FD_148629 | JGI IMG/M metagenome (GOLD analysis project Ga0163153, IMG submission 148629) | Freshwater microbial mat bacterial communities from Lake Vanda, McMurdo Dry Valleys, Antarctica - Oligotrophic Lake LV.19.MP6.IB-1 | ecosystem: Environmental > Aquatic > Freshwater > Lake... | reverse complement strand
ACAGGGCATCGTGCAAGCGGTCGTCGAGGCATCGTCGCGGATGCAAGCGGATTGCAAGTTTGGCTTTCATCTCGCGGAGGAAAAAACAGTCGGCGAAAACAGTCGGTTGCGATTGGCCGATAACACGATCTACTGGGTCGGCCCTCGCGACGATGCCGTGGGGCCCACGGGACCTTTCGATCCGCAATTGCCTGTGCTGGCATTCCGTGGGCCGGATGATCGATTGTTGGGCGTGATCTACAATCACTCGACGCACACGATCGGCAGCCTGAAGCCGCAAGTGCGTTCTCCATCGTTTTATGGCCTCGCCGCGCAGCAGCTGGAAGTCGAGTTAGGGGCCACGGTTTGTTTTTTGGAAGGCGCATCCGGTTCGACGCATAATCTCGGGGCCGTGACCACCGCTGAGGCGGTGGAACGCATGCAGGGGACGATTCGCGATGCGCTCCAAAAGCTGGAAACGCGGCCGGTGGATCGGATCGTGTCGCTCAAGCGTCCGTTCACGTTCCGAGTTCGGACCTTCGACGAAGCGGTCGAGGACGAGAAGGTAGTTTCCTATTGCCGCAAGCGCATGCCGGCGTACGCCGACACCACAATCGACATCTTCCGCCAGATGCGCAAGGAACTGAAGCCCTTCCAAGGAGAAGATCGTCAGACCTGGATACAAGTGTTAGTCGTCGGCGACGTGGCGCTTTGCGGCGTGCCCGCCGAGTTTTTCACGCAGCTCGGCATGGACATCAAATCGCGTTCGCCATTCGCGCACACCTACGTGGCGGAACTCGCGAACGATTGGATCGGCTATCTGCCCGACGAGGAAGCCCACCGCTTGGGCGGCTATCAAACCTGGACGGGCCATCACAGTTACGCGGAACCGGGGACGGGCGAACGCGTCGTTGACGCCATCGTCGAGCTGCTTCGTGAGGCCTCGAACGAAACGGGGAATCCCTAATGCCTTATCTCTCCCCGATTGCGAGCTTGCTTTGCGCGGCCAGTTGTCTCGTTCAATCGCCATTGTGTGCGCAAGAACCGGCATCTGGCCCGCGATCGCCAGCCGCTGAAGCGGCGACGTTTCAGTTGGCGGATCCAGCCCTGGTGATTGAGTTGGTCGCGAGCGAGCCGGATGTGACGAGTCCGGTGGCCTTGGCGTGGGACGCCGATGGACGCCTGTATGTCGCGGAGATGAACGATTATCCCGTCGGGCCCGAAGCGGGGCGCATCCGAAGGCTGGAAGATCGCGATGGCGACGGACGTTATGAAACGGCAGTGGTGTTCGCCGACAAGCTGCGGTTTCCCAATAGCGTGTTGCCATTGCGCGACGGGGTATTGGTCACCGCGGCGCCCGAGTTGTTGTGGTTGCGCGATCGCGACGGAGACGGACGTGCCGAGACGCGGGAAGTGATCTACACGGGATTCGGCGAGGGCAACCAGCAGTTGCGAGCGAATGGATTGACGTGGGGGCTCGACAATTGGATTTACGGCGCGAACGGACGCAATGACGGCGACGTGCGGCGCGTCGGCAAGGAAAGCGATGAGGCCGTCTCCCTCCGAGCCAGCGATTTCCGTTTCCGACCAGATTTCAGCGAGTTTCAGGCCTTGCCAGGACAGAGCCAGTTTGGCCTGGCCAAGGATGACTGGGGCGGGCGATTTTTGTCCTGGACCACGATTCCGATTCGCCACGCGCTGTTGGATGAGGCCGCGGTGAGGAAAAGCTTGCGACTGAGCGCTCACGCGATTCGCGACATTGCCGATCCCGCTGACACCGGCGAGGTGTTTCCCATTGCGCCGCGTCCACAGACGTTCAATGCCGAACGCACCGATTACTACAACGCGCTCTGCGGACTAACGATTCTGCGCGGCGGCGCATTGGGCGAGGAATATCGCGGCAACGCGTTTGTCGGCGAATCACTGACGAGCCTGGTACATCGCCGGATACTTGTGCCGGAGGGCCCAACCTTTGTATCCAAGCGCAGTGAGGAACGAAAAGAGTTCCTCGCAGCGGCAGATCCCTGGTTTCATCCGGTGTTTTGCACGACTGGCCCAGACGGCGCGCTCTATGTTGCCGACTTCTATCGCCGCTGGGTCGAACATCCTCAGTTTGTGGCGAACGAAACGCAGCGAGAGCAAGTTGATTGGCGCGAGGGGGCGGAACATGGTCGGATTTGGCGCATTCGACAGCGCGACAGTGCAGCGCGAGCCGGCGTCGGCCCGCGACTAAGCAGCGCCGCAACGGAGGAGTTGATCCGCACGCTGGAACACGAAAACGGCTGGTTTCGCGACACCGCACAGCGTCTACTGGTCGAACGGCAAGACCGCACTTCGATCCCTCTATTGCGCGCCATGTGTGCACATGGGCGAGTGCCGCTAGCGCGATTGCACGCCATGTACACGTTGGAAGGCATGACTGCCTTGACGAACGCCGATGTGGCGGCCAGAGTTGTCGATCGCCATCCCAGTGTGCGCCGCCATGCCTGGCGTTTACTATCTCGATTGGAAAACGCCGATGCATTCTGGAAGCGATTGAGCACCGCGATACCGCTGGAACACGATCCAATCGTGCAGTTCGAGCAGGCGCTGTTGCTGAGAATGACGAAAGGCGCGGATAGGGCGCCGCTACTCGCCGCGATGAGTAGGAAATCCGGGACTAGTCGTTGGGTGTGTCTCGCGATCTCCGCTGGCATCGTGGACTGTGCGCCTGAGTTCCTTAGTGAGTTTGCCAGGGCAACGGACGATCAACAGACCGCGCTAAAAGACGAACAACTGGAGTTATTTGAACAGGCGGCCATGATCGCGACGGAGCGCGAGAAAGTGTTGGAGCGAAACGTCCCCATGGAGCTACTGACAGCACCAGCGACGTCACTCGCGCCGGATGCTGAACGAGCTATCTTCGTTGGGCTGGCGCGCGGTCTGAGCAGTCGCCAAGAATCGCTGCGGCGGTACATCCAGTTGCCGTTGGCGGGGCAAGAAGCTCAAGCCACGCGACTGGCGTCGTTGGTGAAGGCAGCACTTAAGAAAGCGCTAGCTGGCGATACGTCGGCCAATGACCGAATCCTGGCAATGCAGGCTGTCACACTGGGCGGTGCGCCCGCCGAGGTTCGCGCGTTATTGCCGTTGCTGAGTCCGGCCCAGCCGCAATCCATCCAGTCCGCGTCGGCGGTAGCACTCAGCGAAGCGGCTGACCCGGCGCTGGCAGCGGAGCTATTTGCTTCCTGGAGTGAGTACTCCACGTCGACGCGTCAAACACTCGCGGTCGCGGCGCTCCGATCTCCCGTCGCCGCGACCGGACTTCTCGCCGCCATGACGGAAGGGACGATTTCCGCCGTCGAGATCGATCCGACCACCCGCGAAGCGCTGCTCCACCATCCACAGGTAGCGATCCGCGCCGCCGCGGAGCAAGCGTTGACCTCGGCCTGGCCAGAGCCGCGCCAGCAGGTGCTTGCGGACTATCAAGTAGCGGTCACGCTCACAGGCGTCGCGCGTCACGGCGAACAACTTTTTCGAGAACATTGCGCCAGTTGTCACGTCCTGCGCGGCGTCGGACGGCGCGTCGGCCCCGACCTGTCTGGCGTCAATTCGCGGTCGAAGGAGAACTTGCTGAAAGACATCCTCGACCCAAGCCAGCAAGCCACGCCAAACTACTTGAGCTACTCCGCCATCGGCACGGATGGTCGCGTGTTTACAGGTCTTGTGTCCGCCGAGACGCCGGAATCGGTCACGCTGCGCCAGGCAGAGGGAATTGAAGTCACGCTGAAACGCGAGCAGCTTGAATCGCTCAACGCCTTTGGAGCATCGCTGATGCCAACAGGATTTGAGCAACGGCTTTCAGTACAGGATGTCGCCGATCTCCTGACATTTCTGGACACGCCTTAAGTACGAGGTTGGGCAGTTGAGAGCCCGGTCCGTTCAGCGACATTGACAAGCTAGGACTGCAAACGGCGCTGTCAGCGAATTGAACAGGAAAGCGACGATTTCTGTTGCATAGCATATGGCAAAAGCCCCTTGGCGACGGTGAGTGAGTCGAAAACTTGCAATGCTGCAATTCGCGTTATTGACCGGCGAGCGGACTATGGATCTTGCCGATGGGCTTCGCTGGACGCCGCAGAGCGAACATGGCCGAGGCAATGCGCCCCGAATCGTTCCGCGCTGCCATGGTGGTTGTCAATCTGCTGCAGGTTCGTGACTGGCAGTGGAATAGCCTTGCCTCAATTCAACACTAACCACAGTCAGTCGTCGCGTTAAACATGAGCGTCACGGGAATCTCATAGGACTCCCGGGGTTTGCGCCTGGATTGACCGAAAACAACGCGCCTGGTACAGGCGTTGCAAATAAGCGTATAGTCTCTACCGCTGGCGGAGAGCGGCTTTTTTGCAAACGGGAACTTGAACGATAGGCCGGTCGGTTGCTGTACGGCAACATGGAGCGTTAGCGTTCCGCAACGCATGCACGGATAGACGACTGGCAGAATGTGGGGCATTACGGTGGCAGGAAAGCCGACATCGTACTTAATGTCGCCACGCAATAATCCGTGCTCATTTCGATGCAGCTTCATTTCCCTTGTCTCAACACGCCCAGATCATTCATCAATGCTGTGGAATATGCGCATGCAGCAACAGGATGGAACCAGGCATTGCGGCCCCGATGGCACGGCGGCACGCATTTGCCGCCGTTCCGAATGCTCGATGGGTAGATTTCGCTCTGACCTTTGCGTCGCTACCGACGCACCCTCGCCCGTCGCTGCGACGGGAAAGCAATCCGCTCCAAACCAGCGTCCATCCAGTCGGCTTGTATCACGTCCGTCGCCATACGGGCAAAAACCACGTCGGTCGCGTCACGCTGAACCTGAACAGTTTTGGCGTCAACCGCGCTCACTCTTGGCGGCCCCGCGACGCTAAACCCGGTCGGGGGAGACGGGAAGCTCGTCCCGAAGTTATTCCGCACCGCGTTCAGGTCATTCAAATCGACGATGTAGTCCCCGTTCGAGTCTCCTGGAATCGGGCGAAGAATGTCGACGGTGAAGTCGTCGATGGTGGCCGTAAAGGGATGCGGGTTGCGAGCGTTGGCGACGAGCACGCCGGCGTAAAGCTGCGTCAAGTCATTCAACCAGGGAAGCTCTTGACCGGGTAGGGCTCCATTCTCCACCGGATCACTCAAATTGTTCCACGACAGCGTCCAGACTCCGTTCGTCCGCGCCAGCTTCAACTCCAGGTCGTCGCCATTGTCGAATGCGCCAGGCGCCGAAAACACATTCACATCGCCGGCGCCCACATTCGTCGTGAAAACGAAGCTGTTGGAATTGACGATGCCGGCCCGCAGGGTCGTGCCGGCGTCCGGGGCGATATAAATCGTGATCTGATCCGATGCGTTCGGCAATTGCACGTTGCGCAGGACCACCGACACTTGAACGTCGATGCCGCGAATATCGTCGAGCACGACGCCGAGCGCTTCGAGCTGCGGCAAGTTCAACGCCCCGTTGATGTCCGCCTGGGTCGAGCGAATCCGTAGCCTGCCGCCCGCCCCGGGCTCCAAGTCCAGGTTCGGGTCGTTCGCCGGCAGCGCGCCGCCCGTGCCGGGCAAACGGTGCGTGAATCCGGTTCCGACGCCGTCCTTTTCGGCGATCGTGCCAGCGACGGGCGCATTGAACGAGAGATCCACCGCGCCCAGACCTGTTTCGCCGAAGTTATTGCGGACGTTGTTCAGGTCCACGACATTCACGGCACAATCGTCGTTCGTATCGCCAGGCAGGTCGCAGGCGGCGACCTCGAGGGCGATCTGCGCCATGCCCGCGCCGCCATCGTCGTCCGTGCCCGTGAGCGTGAACAGGTGAATGCCTTGTTGCAGCGGCGTGAACGTAAATTCCTCGCCCGCGCCGGCACCCACGGTCTCCCCGTTGCGCGTCACGAGCCAGGCGAGCTCATGCGTATCGAGCACGCCGACATCGCTCACCAGCGCCTGGAGCGTGAACGGTTGGCCCAGCGTGACCACGATCGGTATCGCCGTGATGGCCACCGACGGCGCGACATTGTTCACGGTCACCGCGGCGTCCGCTTGCCCGACACCGTCATCGTCGTCGGTCACGGTGACGGAAATCGGAAACACATCAGAGGGCGTGCCGGAGGGATCGTCGTCAAGGTATTGGTGCGCGGCGGTGAAAGTGTGCGGTGTGGTCAACACGAAGTTGTCGAAACTGTGGCCTGGATTGTATGCGTCAACAAGAGCGACTCGCCCTGACTGGAAGGCGTCAGTCACAAGCGTAGACTGCAACACTCCATCGATGAAAGCTCGGTACGTGTCACCAGCAACTTCCACCTTAACTCTCGCGTTGGATTCGTGTGGAATAAAAAGATTCGATACACGGTTCAGATACCCTGGTGGCGTAGGCACGCCATCGACGAAGACGTGCCAATAGAGATCGCGGCCAGCCTGCGGATTTGGTGAACCATCCCAGCAACCATCACCGCCGATCACCAATACGACGCCGTTCGTTGAACTCGTGCTCCGCAAGAATACGCCCCCATCGCAAATGTCATTTACATCGAACTCGACAACGAAGTCGGCGAATTCAAAAGGAAGGCTTGTGTATGGAAGAGGTTGATTTCCGCGTGGAACACCAGCATTGTACACACTAGCATCGACGAACCAGTCGCCCGATTCGTTCTGCCAAAGGGGCGATGGCCCGCTCTCAAAGTTGTCTTCAAACTGAATTCCGGTTCCCTCAACTTCGGTGCTCGTGCCATCACCCCAGTCGACCGTGATCATGTGCGAATCGAGCCTCCCCAAGTCGGAAATGACCCCGGTCAACGTCACCATGCCGCCTTCAGCGACCGTGCCGGGCGTCACTTGCAGGTCGACGATCTCCGGCGGCGCGTTGCTGATTTGAATCTCGCGTTGAGCCGTTACGCTGCCCTCATCGTCATCACTGATCGTCACCGCGGCCAGGTAAGGTTCACCGTGGTTGTCGTCCAAATACATGTGCTGCGCCGCGAACGACCGATCGCCGATTGGCAATTCGAGCACTGCGGATTTTCCATCCCCCCAATCAATCGTCACCGTATGACTGTCCAACGCCCCGGGGTCGTCGAAGCGGCCGGTCAGCGTGACCTCGCTTCCTTCCAGATACGCCTCCAGCGGGTCCAGTTGCAGGTTCGATGGCGCGACGTTGCGCACCGTGATCGTGGTTTGGGCGGCGCCGACGCCGTTGTCGTCGTCGTTGATTGTGAGGTTGATCGGGTATTGGTCCGCGGGCGTGCCGGACGGGTTGTCGTCCCGATAGGTATGCGTGGCCGTGAAGGTGCGCGAGGCGGTGTTGAGCGGGGCAAGCGTGGCCACGCCATCCCCCCAGCCAATCAGCACGGTGTGTGTATCGAGCGCCCCGGCGTCGGCATAACTTCCGGACAGCGTGACGGTCCCTCCCTCGTCGATGGTTGCCGCGGAGAGTTGCAACCCGAACAACGACGGTGCAACGTTTTGCACCGTGACCGAAGTTTGTGAGGCTGTCACGCCGCCATCATCGTCCGTCACTGTGACAGTGATTGTGGGCTGGGACGTCGGTTCCTCGTCGCCGTAAACATGAGTGGCCGCGAAGGTCCGCGTCGCGGAGTTGACGGTAGCCGCGGAGGCCGTACCGTCGCCCCAGCCGATTAGGATCGAATGTGTATCCAGCAATCCGGGGTCCGTGAACGAACCGGTGAGTGTCAGCGTGGCTCCCTCGGAAATGGTGCTCGCGCTACGATTGAGTTCGCTGATGGAGGGAGTGGAATTGTTGACCGTGATCGACGTGCTGACCGGTGCGCTGGTCGCACCGTCGCCGGACACAGTGACAGTGATCGGGTACTGATCGGACGACGTGCCGGTCGGATTGTCATCTGCATAGCGGTGCTCCAGCAAGAATGTCCGCGCACCGAGTGGCAGATCAATCGTCGCGATGGTGCCATCGCCCCAATTGACGATGACCTGCTGGGTGTCCAGCAGGCCGGGATCAACGAAACTTCCTGTCAACGTGGCGACACTCCCTTCGGCTACGCTCGGCGGTTGGCCAAGTGTTACGCTGCTCGGTGCCACGTCCAGGATCGTGAGCACGCCGACATTTTCGGTCGAAGCACCAGCGCTATCGGTGACGCGCAAGCGTACTGATCGCTGGCCATCGTTAGCAATGCCCAGGGCGTTCAGCTGGGCCCACGTTAGCACGGGCGACACTCCCGCCACATCGCCGAACACTCCGTCGCCGTTCACGTCCCAAGAGTAAGCCAGCGTCTGGCCGGCGTCGGGGTCGAAACTCGCCGAGCCGTCCAGCGTCAGGGAATCGCCTTCGTCGATGGCGTACTCGCCCGCGACGGCCGTCGGCGGCGTGTTGACGAACGCCTGGTAGCGTTGCGCGGAAATGCCCTGCCCTGAGCCATCCTGCAAAAAGCTCATCCAAGCAATGATAAAGTCGCCGTCCTGATCGACGGCCAGATTGGCGTTTACCTGATTGCCGGTGGTGCGCGTGTTGACCAGAAACTCGCCGGTTTGTGGCGCGCCATTCCAGGCGTAGCGCCGGGCATAGACGCCCCACAGGCCGCCGTCTTGCACCAAACTTTGCCACGTGACGACGAGGTCGCCGTCGGCGTCCATACCCACGGTTGGGTTCGACTGCGAATTGGCAGTCGTCGTGTTCACCTGGATGTTCGACCCGAGCGGGACGCCGGAGGCCGTAAATCGCTGCAGGAACACGGCGTCGGATGAACCATCCGCCAGGGAGTCTTGCCAGACAATGGCGAAGTCTCCGTCGGCCGACATCGCGACGGCGGAACTTTTCTGATCGCCGGCCGTGGCGGTGTTGACTCGGAATTCGCCCCCGAGGGGCACTCCGACGGCGGTGAATCTGCGGGCATAGACGCCATACCCGCTCCCGTCCTGAATGTTGCTCGACCAGGTGATCACGAAATCGCCGTCCGTGTCGACGGCCACGTGCGGCAGTCGTTGCGAGCCGGTGGTGAAGGTGTTGGCTCTGGTTTCGTCGCCAAGTTTGACGCCGTCCGCCGCAAATCGCTGATAGTAGACGCCGGGTTCGTTGCCATCCTGGCCGATGCTTTCCCAAGCGACGACGAAGTTTCCGGAGTCGTCCATCGACACGCTCGAACGAGTCTGCGAGTTCTGCGTCGTCGTGTTGACGCGAAATTCACTTCCGTTGGGAGCGCCATCGGCCGCATAGCGTTGGGCGTAAACGCCCTCGCCGCTGCCGTCTTGCAGCGCACTCGTCCAACTCACCACAAAATTTCCTGACGGCGACACCGCCACCGTGGGCAGGCGTTGATCTCCACTGGTGAAGGTGTTGACGCGAAACTCATTGCCCAGCGGCACGCCCGCGGCGTCGAACCGCTGCCCATAAATTCCCTGCGCGCTCCCATCTTGTCCGGCGCTGTTCCAGACGACCACGAAATTGCCAAATGCATCCGCGCCCACGGCGCCCGGCGCTGACGGTGCGAAGAACTGATCGCCCGTAGCGAAGGTATTGACGCGGAACTCGTTCCCAGCGGCGATCGGTAGCGCTACGCGGAAAGATCGCTCGAACGCGTCTCCCCCCACTCCATTGAAGTTGCCATCCAGAGCAAATCCGGCGGCGCTGTGGATCGACGGTTCCGCGCGCAATTCGTAGTTTCCCTCGGCGAGCGGAGCGGCGAGAACGATGAACGCTTCGTAGCGATTGTCCGAGGAATCGAACTCGAACGTCACGGAACTGATCTGCGCGCTCACGTCGACGCCGTTGCGGGAGAGTCGCCAGTTTGACTTGTTGGTAACGCTGTCGCCGCCGGTGCCCGTGCGCATTGACGTACTGAATGGCACAATCAAAATCGCCGACTGCTGCACCAGCCGTTCTCCCTCGGCGACCGCATGATCGTCTGCCAATGGGTAGACCCCCGTGACCTGGGGATGGGAAAAACCCTGTGGCTGCGTATAGCGCTGCGCGTAGATGCCGTAGCCGTCGCCGTCTTGCGTTAGGCTGCTCCAGGCGACGACGAAATCGCCGTCGTCGTCCATCGCGACCACGGGGTAAACTTGCCAATTCGCGGTCGTCGTATTCACCAACTGCTCAGCGCCAATACGCGCGCCCGTGGCGTCGAAGGACTGCAAATAGACGCCCCAATCGCTGCCGTCCTGCCCGAAACTGGACCACGCGATGGCAAAGTCGCCGTCTTGATCCATGGCGATGGACGGGAAGCGCTGATCGCTGCCTGTCGTGGTATTGACGCGGAACTCGTCGCCCAATGGCGAGCCGTTGGCGGCGAAGCGCCGGGCGTAGATCTCGCGTGGGACGATCGCCCCAGCGCTATCCCCCAGCAGTTGGTTGTACCAGGTGACGACGAAATTGCCGGCGGCGTCCATCGCCACCGTGGCGCGAATCTGCTGTCCCGTGGCGAATTGATTGACCTGCAATTCGCCCGTCAGCGGCGTCCCGTCGGCGGCAAAGATGCGCGCGAAGACGCCATCGGAGTCGCCGTCCTGCCCACGGCTCCGCCACACGACGACAAACTGGCCCGCTCCATTGCGCGCCACCGAGGCCTGGCGTTGGAGATCCACGGTCGTCGTGTTGACTTGAAACGACGGTCCCAGCGCCACGCCGTCAGCGTCGAACAGCCGGGCGCGGATGTTCGACGCCGGATCCGCCCCGCCAGCTGGATCGAGCTCGCTCCAGGCCAAGAGTGTGTTTCCCAGCGCGTCCATCGCCGCGACGCTTAATCGCTGCGACGCAAGATTTTCCGGACTGACCAGGAACTCCTCCCCCTGCGGCGCGCCGGCGGCATGGTAGCGACGCGCGTAGACGCCTAGATTGACCGTGTCGTTTACCAAGGCGCTCCACGTAATCACAAAGTCGCCGTCCGGATCCATCGCGACGGTCGCAAATTGCTGATTGTTCAACGACGAGGTGTTGACCTGAAATTCCGCCCCCGCCGGCGTACCGTTCGCGGCGAACCGCTGCGCGAAGACGCCCCAACCGCTGCCGTCC
>Ga0163153_10008176_pt1 | contig 10982 bp, 3 predicted proteins | sample OliLakLV19MP6IB1_FD_148629 | JGI IMG/M metagenome (GOLD analysis project Ga0163153, IMG submission 148629) | Freshwater microbial mat bacterial communities from Lake Vanda, McMurdo Dry Valleys, Antarctica - Oligotrophic Lake LV.19.MP6.IB-1 | ecosystem: Environmental > Aquatic > Freshwater > Lake... | reverse complement strand
ACTGGCCCCAGGCGAACCACCGGTTCACGCGGTGGTAACTGGCGGGTCCAAGGCGCTCGCTGAGGCAGGCTGACGGAGGATCAGCATGGGCCCGCACACTGTGGGGGGGAGAATCCGAAACCCCACTCACAGTCAGTCGCAACCGGCAAAGTAGACGCTGAAGTACGCGAAGATATCGGTGACTTCCGTCACGCCCGACTGGTCAAAGTCCGCGTTTCCGAGGAACCAGTCGGTCAGGAAGTCGAAGATGTCCTGAGAGGTCACCGAGCCGGAGTTGTTGTAGTCGGCCAGGCAGGGTGCGGGCGGCACAAACCCCGAGTCGATCGTCACGACGAACACGCCCTCATCCCGCGGCGTGCCGGAGCCGAAACTCGCCGCCATCGCGACGCGCCCGTCCTCCGAGATCGCGCTCTTGGGCGCGATGCGGAGTTGGCCGATCACCGGGAAGGTGCCGTCGCTCAGCGCGATGTTGTGGTTCTGCACCGCCAGGACGCGCGCCACGCCCGAGGGCGAGACGCCCAGCACGCCCAGGACCGGCGTCGCGCTGGGGTTGCTCGCCGGCGAGAACATCGCGGGGACGGCCGCGAAGCCGGAGGCGGTGATCTGCATGTCCGCGCCGTTGTTGACGTAGGACTTGAGGATGTGGCTGCCGATGGTCGTGCCCTCGCGCGCCAGCACCTGCAGGCCGCCGGCGGCCGTGTGGCGGAGCAGCACATCGTCGTTGCTGGTGGTCACGCCCGTGCCGGAGAGTTGGGCGGTGAACATCACATGGTCATCGCCCGCGGCCTTCATCGCCCGCGGCAGCATCGTGCGGACAAGCGTCGTGCCCGAGGGCAGCGCGGGGTTGCTGACGCCCGCACGGGCGATGAGCGTGTCGACGCCCGATGGGCTGCGCTTGTAGATGCCGCGGCAGTTGGAGAGGTTTACGCCCGTGCCGGCGAAGTAGGTGCAGAAAACGGCATCGCCGTTGTTCATGAGGGCCAGCGAGCCGTCGGTGGAGCCGACGCTCAGGGCATCAAACACCACGCCCGTGCCCGCCGCGGTTGCGGGACTACCGGCGCGGACCAGAAGCGCCACGCCCTCGTCGTTTGCCCGCCACAGCCCCGAGCGGTTGGCCGAAGTAGTACCGGTTCCGGCAAGCATGCCCGAGAACACCACATCACCCCGCGCGTTGACGGCGGGGAGGATCAGGGAGTTGGCGAGTGTGGAAAAGACCACGCCGGACGGCGTGCCGGGCGCGGCGGTCGCCGTGCGCGCGATGAGGTGACGTTCACCGGCATCGGTACGCCACACACACCAGTTGTTGGAGATCGGAACTCCGTTGATGAGGATCGAGCCCACTGCCGGACCGGAGATGCGGCCGCAGAATGCGCCCGGACCAAGTGGCCCGCTGGACTCGTAGGTCTCGTTCAGGAGCGCTCCGGTGATGTCCGGAGCGGGGCCGAACGACCAATAGGCGAGTCCAAAATTGGCGCCCTCGCGCACCCATGTGCCACGGGTGAAGGGCAGATCCTGCGGCTCTCCCTCGGGAGACTCGACGTATGCATTGACGCGGAGTTGCCCCCCCGTGCCATCAAAGACTGTTGCTCCGCTGAACGCCACGAAGCTGCCCACCGGGCTGGTGCCGGGGGCGAGTTGGCCGGCCCGGGCGGCAATGGTGGTGCCGACAAGGTCCGCTTCCCACAGGCTCTCGGCGTTGACGGCAGGGTCTACGAGCGGACCGCCAAGAGAAGCGGCGAACAGCGCTCGTCCATTTGCTCCGCCGGTAACGGCGTTCAATGTCTGGAAGAAAGTGCCCGCTTCAGTCCCCGGCGCCGGGTGTCCTTGGCGGGCAAGCAGTCGTGACTCATTGCTCGCTCCCAGCAGCCAAAGGCCGCGCTCCTGGAGCGGCGTCGCGCTGCCCTGGCGGAGTGAGGAGCCGACAAGAACCAGATCCCCGCAGAGTGTCGGCGCGGGCAGTGCAGTTCCGCCATTGTCGGCGAGCAACCCATAGAACGAATATCCCGGGGAACCCGGCGCGCTCAGCCCGGACCTGGCCGCAAGCCACGCGGTCTCGGCAACACCAGCGATTGCGGTCCCACTTATTGAGGGAATGAGAACGAACGCCACGAGACGCGCACTGACATAGCGCATAACAACTCCCCTAATCAAGGTTCACTGAATCAGGGGATTCAATCGCTCTTTTTTCTGCAGGGCTTCAGGCCTAATGACCGGGTTCGCGACGGTGCGAACCGGAGAGTCGTGCTCACTTCACATCGGGGTCCAGTAACAACGCGCTGGTGCAAGGCAATCATGGCCATCGCATACCTCATTCAGGTTAGAAACAAACAGACGGACGTAAAATCAGTCACTGAAATTCCACCAGTTCCGGTAAAAAAGCCCACTTGTGGGGATTGTTACATCCGCTCCACTCGGGTACACCACTCTTGGGGTGTTCGGGGAGCACAAACCGGCTCTGATGCAGGAGCCGCTGCGTTCGTGTGGATACGACTGCCCAAGGGAGTACGTTCGTGGCAAATCCGATGTGCAGGCGTGCGAGTGTGCTTGCAGCCCTTGTGTGTGTGCTTGTGATGGTGCTGATGGCGAGTCCGCGCGCCGCGCTCGGGCAGGCTCTCAACTGTGCGAACCAGACGGCGACTCCCGACTGCCCGTGCATGGGGTGTTCCTCACCCCCTTGCACGGGCTGTGCGCCGACGTCGGGTTGTAACCCCATCCCGGCAATCGGGTGTGTGAATCCCAACGTCCCCAATTCGCTGTTTATCGCCGGGGCGCCGCTGACGGACGCCCCGGGGAGTGCTGATGCGCTGGAAGCGGGTCGGCGGCTGCAGTGCGCGGTGCGGCACGCGCTGCTGACGCCGATACCGCGCATCTTTGTGTGCGGGCAGTACACCATCGCCGCGCCGGATCAGTCTGGCACGGATGTCGCCGCGTTTCTGAAGGTGAACAACGTCACACTCGAGATTTTCGGGCTGACATCCGACCCTAACGAAGCGATCATCCAAGTCGCCGCGGGAGCGCCGGCGTTCCGCTTTTTCTTCGTCGAGAATGGAGGCAGACTGATTTTGACAGACCTGACGCTCATGGGTGGGCGTGCGAACACGGTCACAAACAGTTCCGGCGGCGCCATATTCGTTGAGCGGGGCACCGAAGGCGTTCCCAGCAGTCTCGAAGCCACGGACTGCGTTTTCGCGGACAACTTTGCGCGTGCAGACGGTGGCGCCATCCGCTTTGAGGACGGCAATCACGGCACGTCGGGTTTTCCCGAAGCACGTGCGAGACTGATACTCGAACGATGCAAGTTCGTCTCGAACAGCGCGGACGCAAAGGGTGGCGGCGTAGCAACCAGCGACATAATGGTGGCCACAGACTGCGAGTTCACTTCAAATTTCGCCGGGCAGGGCGCGGATCCCCAAGGGTCCGGTGGTGGCCTCTGGGCCAGCACGCGGACCATCGACTCACCGGTTGAGGTGTTTGTCCTATCGTCCGGTGACCTCCCAACAGGGGCCAAGTTTACGGGAAATCTCGCGGGTGAGGGCGGGGCTATATACCTGTCCAGCGTCGTCAACTGCGAGTTGGAAACGGTGACTTTCACGGGCAACAAGTCGCATACTCTCGCCGCGGATGACTCGCTCGTCGGCGGAGGTGCGGTGCGGGCGTTCCTCTGCGGCGATCTGTCCATCACCGATTGCACATTCGACGAGAGTTCTGGGAGCAACAACTATTCCGCGACCGACGGCGGGGCACTTCTGTGCGAAGAGTCTCCGACCCGGATCATCAACTCACGCTTCGAGGGTAATGTGGCTGCACGCAATGGCGGCACCGCGCGGATGACGGGGACGCAGTCGAGCCTATTGCGCCAGTGCGTTGTGCTCGGCGGCACGGCGGACTCGGGCGGCGGGGTGTTTGTCGATGACAACGCGGATGTCGCGTTCGACGACTGCGTGTTCGTCGGCAACACCGCGACAGGTGTCGGCTTGCGCAAGGGGGGCGGCGCGCTGTACCTTGGCGGAGGACGGCCGTTTCTTTACAACTGCGTGCTAAGGGGTAACTCCGCCTCTTTGGGCGCGGGGGTCTTCAACAACGGAGCCGGCTCGGCGATCCTTCACTGCACCGTCGTTGACATCGCGGGGTCCGGGCGAGCGATCCAGTTTGGCCCGAAAGCGTCGGACCCTGTTCTGGTCCAGAACTGTGTCGTCGGAGACGACTGGACCCTCGCTGCCCTGGACCGCGCTTTCGACACGACTCTTCCCGCGTGGGTTGTTGTCAACCACTCGGATGTCGAGATGGCCAACATCATGGCATTCAACGCGCAGATTGGCTTCCACAATGGGGTAATGGTTCCGTTCACCGCCAACATCAACTGCGACCCGCTGTTTGACCGGCTGTTAGACCCGGAGGAAGTACATCTATCGGAATGCTCTCCGTGCATCGATCGTGCGAGCGAAGAACGCTCCGGAGGACTGTTCATGACTCCGCCGTCGGAGTGGGCTCCGCTGGTGAACAAGTTTTTCTTGGTCGACGAAACGGGTGTTCCGCTATCGCTGCTCTGCGGGACCGTTCTTGGCCGTTGCCACGGCGATTTTGACGACTTCACACTCCCCGGCGCAAATCCGGACGATCTCGACAACGACGAGTTGAACGACGTTGACAGCAATCCCATCATCGTTGGCACAGTGGCTGAAGATCAAACGTATCCGGGCCGGGCGCAGACATTCCGTCCACTGGCCTGCGAATCCGACATGGGCGCGGACGAGTTTGAGCGTACCGAAGACGACACACTGTCGCTCTACTGTGATCCGCAGGGCGACATGCAGGACTTGACGGAGATCACATCGGCGACGGCGTGCGAACCACTTGGTCAGGGCACCGGTGAATGTGATGACCCGGAACAACCCGAGATCGGGTGCGGGCCCTTCTGCGAGGGTGATGTGCTTTGCCTAACGGGCGTGTACGATGGGTTGTGCGAGGCGGGCGTCACATACCAGTGGTACTTCAGGGACTGTCCGACAAACGATCCCGCTCTCTGCGGCCCGCTCACCACGGAGTTTGTGCCCCTGGCGAATGACGGCCGGATTACTGGGGTCACCACCCCGAATCTCTGCTTCTCCGAACTCCTGGTCTGCGACAGCGGCTGCTACCGACTGCGAGTTTCTCAACCGTTCTGCAACGGCCTGCCGGTTCAGTTCTATTGCGAAGAACTTGGCCTTCGCGGAGACGCCGGGCCACTAGCTGCCTGCGAGGACTATCTCGAAGTTGAGGTATGCATCGATGTCGACCAATCCCCCATCATCAAGCCGATTTCACCGGCCGATGTCTGCGTTACTGGCACGCAGGAACTCTGCGGGCTGGTGAATGTCCCCGAGGGCTGCGAACTGGTCTGCTCGTGGTACCGGGTCGTCGGAACTCCGGACGACCCCGATGCGGCGGTGTTCCCCGTTGACGATGTGCTCATCAACTGCGCTGCGCCGCCGGTTGGGGTGCAGTGCATCGATCGCGCCGGTCCCATACCGACCCAGCGTGAATGCTGCCTCCGCTTCACCAATGCTGCGGAAGCGCACGAGGGCTGTTACTACCTCCGCGCAACCTGCGGGGGCGCTGAGTGCGACTACTTCAGCGAGCCAGCCTGCCTCACCGTCTACCGCCAGCCCATCATCACTGTTCAGCCCGTGGCGCGGACGGTCTGCCTCAACGGCACACAGATGATGTGCATCACGGTCAACTCGCCGGACGGGCGGGATGTCGAGGTGACGTGGTTCCGGCAGAACACCTGCATCGAGCCGACCACGCGGGTGCAGGTCTGCGAGAATATGTGCATGGACATGGTGGCGGGCGTGCCGACGCAGATATGCTGCACCATCCCATTCCCCGCCGCGGCCGGGAACTACATCATGCAGGCCGAGGTGCGCATCTGCGACCCCGATGATGTGGGCAAGTGCCGGATCGTGCTGTCGGAGTGCGCCACGCTGACGGTGATCGACCCGATGCCGGTGATCTCCAACCGCGCGGTGTGCGTCGGCGGCACCCAGACCATCAGCATTTCGCCGATGCTGCCCGCGCCGCCCGCAAACTACTCGTACTACTACAAATGGTTTTATAAGGGCATGAGCCCGTGCCTCACAGCCCCGTGCATGCCGGGCCTGCCCTGCTCCGGCGGCGTGCAGGTCTTCAACGGGACACGACCCGGCGGCACAACGGTCGCGGGCGCGGGGACCGTGACGACGAGCGGGCTGCCGACGCTGACGCTGGGGAATGTCCAGGCGGCCGAGGGCGGCTGCTGGTATGTGGTGGTGGGACTCAACAGCCCCGATGGCGGCGGCGCGGAGGACCTTGGCAAGTGCGCCAAGGCGTCCAACTGCGCGTGCCTGACGGTCGTGAATCCGATGCCGGTTGTCGTTGCCAGAACAGTTTGCGTCGGCGGCGATCAGTGCCTGACGGTTGATCCCGCCTTGTTCCCGATCCTGCCAGCGGGATACTTCTACACCTATCGCTGGTCGTTCGTCGGGCCGAGCAACTGCCCCACCGTGTCGTGCGCGGGCGGGATGTGCGTGGGCGGAAGCCCGCTCCCGACCGATGCCGAGTCCCCCGATGACGCCTACAGCGGCGTTGAAACCGTTGAACTGTGCATCACCGATGCGCAGATTACGCATCGCGGATGCTACTACGTCGTCATCGGCCTCGACTCGCCGGACGAGGGCGGTGCCCCCGACCCCGGCAAGTGTTCCAAGAACTCCAACTGCGCCTGTCTGGGCGTCATCCCCCAGCCGACCATCACCGCCGACCCCGAGGACGCCGCGGTCTGCGAGGGCGGTCGCCAGCAGTTGACGGCGACGGTGACCTACACGGGCAACATCGCGGACCTGTGCTTCCAGTGGTATCGGCGGACCCTGCCCTGCCCGGCGGACGTGACCGCGGCGGATGGCACGGCCGTCACGAATGGCAGCGGGATCAGCGGCGCGACCACGGCCACATTGACGTTCGACCCCGCCGCGCCCGGGCACGAGGGGTACTACTTCCTTTGCGTGCGTGTGTGCATGGTGGGCGGTGTGCCGATCACCGAGGAGAAGTGCCCGAGTCAGTATTCCAACTGCGCGCGACTGGATGTCCGCCCGCCGCTGGAACCGTGCGTGCTGGAGTGCGCTTCTAACCTGTCGGACTCGAGCGGCAACTGCCTGTTCTGCGACGGGGTGGCGGTCGTGCTCTGCTGCGATGTCGAGGATGCCGAGGGCATTCTTTGCTACCAGTGGGAGTACTGCGCGACGCCCGGGCCTGACGCGTGCTTCATGCCGATCTCCGCTCCGACCGCGACCGCGCAGTGCTACGAGTTCATCTTCGATGCCGACGCGATCGGCGTGCCGGGCGGTCCCGGCTGCTACCGCGTGAAGATCAACTACGCGGACCTGTCGGAGGCCGAGTGCGATGACATCGGCGACAAGTGCGATCCGGTGTATTCACTGCCGCTGTGCATCGCCGAGACGGAGATGTGCTGCCCGCTGGAGTGCGAGTGCAAGGACAACCTGGGACCCGAGCAGGAGTTCTACTCCCTCTGGCAGACCGGCGGCTGGGACGGCGTGAACGGCGAGTGGTCCTTCGACCGCACCGCAACCGACGGCCTCATCATCAAGGCCGCGGACGACATCTTCCTGGATGAATCGTCGATGCACCACATCGAGCGGTTCCTGGGCGAGATGCTCGTGCGGCGCGAGAACCCGCTGATCGAGCCGATGGCCAGACTGCGGTTCTACAGCGACTGCAACGGGTCGCCCGACGAACTGCTCGCCGAGTTCGACCACGAGCCGTGCCCGGCGTTCCTGGGCGCGACGCCCGAGGGCTATAACCGCTACCAGTTCTGGTTCGACCTGCGCGACGAGTGCTTCTGGCTCCGCGGCGGCATCTACTGGGTGTCGCTCGTGGGCATCGGTCCCGCGGGCGATGCGGCCTACGAGGCGGTGTGGGCGACGGCCGGTGCGCCGGGCAACCCGAACTTCCCCGGTAACCCGCCCCCCGAGACGCCCGACGGCTACATCCTGGGCAAGCGGCCGCAACTGATGAACGGGAGCGACCCGTGGGAGGAGTACGACCCGTGCTGCCACCCGTGCGACGACTTCGTGTTCTGCCTGAGCGGCGAGACGTGCCCGATCATGTGGGACAACGGCAAGCCGTTCCTCGACGGCGCGGATGCGCGCGAGCCCGAGCCGGGCCCCTACAACGTGTTCGGGACGCGCTCGGAGAAGTCCACGCTCACCGCGCGGAACTCGCGCGCTGCGGACCAGTTCGTCGTCAAAACTTGCGACACCGAGGAGGTGTGCTACCTCGAGGGATACATCTTCACGAACTGTGCCGGCTTCAATGTGTACTTGGAGATCTACGAGAACGACTGCCGCGAACCGGTCTTTACGCTCCCTGCGAACTCGCCGATTTTCTATCCGCCGTCCGGGGAGGCGAATCGGCCCGTCCCGACCGTCGTCGACCTCGGGATCACCGGTCTGCGCGTCGGCACGACGAACGTGCGCGCGTATAAGGTGTACTTCTGCGATTGGCCGACGCCCCTCATCTTCCAGCCGGGAAGAAACTACTGGGTCTCGCTCATGGTCAGGGACACATTCTCCTCCGCCGAGCGGGCGTTCTTCGCGCATGTCAAGCCGCCGTGCGAGCCGTGCGATGACCCGCCCTACTGGAAGATCGAACCGGGCAAGGAGATCGCGCCGGGTCGGCAGATCCCCGACTGGCGTTCGGCGAACGCGGACTTTGCGTTCCTCATCGCCACGGTCAAACAGCCCGATGCGAGTCCGGCCGGCGAGCCGCCACCGCCGCCGGCAGTCTGTGTCGCCGACCTCAACGGGAACGAAGCAGCGGACGTTCAGGACATATTCATGTTCCTGAGCGCGTACTTTGCCGGCTGTCCGTAGCACGTCCGCGGCTGGAGACTCATCGCCCCGCGCCGGTCACTCCCGGGAATGACCGGTGCGGGCCGGGGACGGGTGAAATGGGTGATTGGTTCGAGCCTGCGCGAAGTTTCTGCCAAGGCGAAGCGCTGCGAACTCGTGCAGATGCACACTGAGAGCGCGCGGGCATTGATGTGGTATCATCATGCGCGAGATCAGCGGGGGGGGCAATCGAGCGCCACGCCATGCCCGCGGCTACGGATGAAGCACTCTCGGTGAGATCAATCTTCGGCCAGACCGTGCGCGGCCGGGCTTTGGCTTCGACTCTCGCCCCGTCGCTCGATCGGGTGCTTGGGATGGACCAGATTCGCGGCGTGTATCGAGAGGTGGTCTCGAGCGAGGAAGGTTCGTTCTGTGAGCGGGCGCTCCGCACGCTGGGAGTCTCGGCTACGGTGCGCCGGGAAGACCTTTCCCACATCCCCGCGTCTGGCCCGACAATCATCGTCGCGAACCATCCGTTGGGCGGGCTCGATGGTCTCCTGCTTCTCGAACTTGCGAATCGCGTTCGCGCCGATGTGAAACTCATGGCCAACGGCCTGCTGGGAGCGATGCCAGGCCTTGCGCCGGACATTCTGCCAGTTGATGTGTTCGGATCGGGTGGGCAAGCGGGGGGGGCGAACGCGATGGCACTGCGCCGGGCCATCCGCTGGCTTCGCTCCGGCGGCTGCATCGCCAGTTTTCCTGCCGGCGAGGTTTCGCGGCTGCGATTCCGCGATGGCGAGGTCTCGGATGGCCCGTGGTCCGCATCGGTGGCGATGCTCGCCCGTTGTACCGGCGCGAGGGTTGTGCCGGTTTGCTTTGAGGGTCGCAACAGTTGGCTCTTCCAGACGCTGGGGCGTGTACACCCGGCGGTCCGGACGTGCCTCCTGCCGCGCGAACTGCTCTGGAAAAGGAACTCGCGTGTTCTGGTGCGGGTCGGCGCGAGCGTAGCGCCCGCCAAACTCGGATCGTTCGATGATGATGCGCGGGCGGCGGCGTATCTCCGCGCACGAACATACCTGCTTTCGGATCGAGCGCGGGCCGAGAGCGATGGCCCGCCCGAATCGGCGGTGGCTCCTCCCATCCCCGCCGCGCTGCTGGAGCAGGAGGTGCGGTCGTTGGGGCCGGATCGCACGCTCGCGACAACGGGCGACCTTCGCGTGCTGATCGCCGGCGCGGGCGAGATCCCGCGGGTCTTGGAAGAGATCGGCAGGCTGCGCGAAGTCACGTTCAGGGCCGTCGGCGAGGGGACAGGCCAGGCGACAGACCTGGACCGCTTCGACCGCACCTACCGGCACATCTTTGTGTGGGATGATGCGCAGCAGCGCGTCGTCGGAGCGTACCGACTGGGACTGACCGACGAACTGGTCCGCCCGGGCGTAACCGATGCGCTCTACACCGCAACGCTCTTCCGCTACCGGCCGGCGCAACTGCGTCTGCTCGTGCCGGGGATCGAACTGGGCCGGTCGTTTGTCCGCGCGGAGTATCAGCGTGACTACTCGCCGCTGCTGCTGCTGTGGCAGGGGATCGGGCGATTCGTCGCGGCGAACCCCCGCTACAAACTGCTCTTTGGCACCGCGAGCATCTCGGACACATACTCCTCGCTGACGCAGAAACTGCTCGTCCGCTTCCTGACCGCCGCGTTCGGTCCGGGGGAGTTCGCCGATCTCGCTGAGCCGAAACTGCCGCCACGCTTCGCTCGATCGCGAGAGCGGGAGACCGACCTTGCCTGCAGCACGATCAGTGATGTCGGAGACGCGGATGACCTGGTGGCGGCGATCGACCCGCACGGTCGCGGTGTGCCGGTCCTGCTTCGGCACTACTTCCGGCTGGGCGCCAGGCTCATCGGGTTCAATGTCGATCCCACGTTCGGCAACGCGCTCGACGGCCTGATCGTCGTTGACCTGACGAAAGCGCCCACGCGACTGGTCGCGAGGTACATGGGGCAGGACGGCTACCGGGCGTTCATGGCGCATCACGCCGCGGACTGAGCGACAGGCGCGTGCGGTAGAGAGTGCCACGCGGTATCAAGGTCACTCCCGCCGGGCCGAGAATGTGGAT
>Ga0163153_10008175_pt1 | contig 10982 bp, 7 predicted proteins | sample OliLakLV19MP6IB1_FD_148629 | JGI IMG/M metagenome (GOLD analysis project Ga0163153, IMG submission 148629) | Freshwater microbial mat bacterial communities from Lake Vanda, McMurdo Dry Valleys, Antarctica - Oligotrophic Lake LV.19.MP6.IB-1 | ecosystem: Environmental > Aquatic > Freshwater > Lake... | reverse complement strand
GAGTAGGGGCTGGGGGTGTGTGGGGGCGCACAGGAGTGCGCCCCCAACGGCATGTGCGCACCGACACGATGGGCGCCCCACGGGGTCGCGCCTACCTGCCCCAGTACCGGGTCCGATTCTCCTCCCCGAACCGCACCACCTCCAGCAGCGACATCGGCTGGCTGGTCATCATCCGCATCATCGGGATCCGCTGCTTGCGGCTCATCATGGTGCGGGCCTGGGTCTCCATCTGGGTCCGCTGCTGCGCCGACAGTGAGTTGATGTCGGTGTCGCCCAGCATTCCCCGGATCGCCTCCTCGACGGTGGCCGGCTGCACCTGGAGCACGTGGTCGAGCCAGCCCCAAGTAATCAGGTTGTCGTCGCTTTCGGGCTCCATCAGGTAGGAGATCAGGTTTCCCTTGGACTGGGCGGTGCTGACGAAGTAGGCCCCCGCCGGCACCTGTACCTGTTCCACCTTCTTGTCCACGCCGGCCACCGACTTGAGGTAGTGGCCCTGGAAGTACTCGTTGCGCTGGACCCCGGTGGCCTCGTACACCTCAAGCTCCAGGGTGGCGGGGGCGGTAAAGCGGTGGACCTGGATGCCGTGATCCATCAGCAGCGGCACCACCTTGGCAATCGACGGCGGCAGGACATAGCCGCGGGCCCGCGGCACGGTGCGGGTCACGTCGTACTTGAGGAACACCGGCACGTTCTGAAGCGCAAACGATTGCTGGGCCCCCTGCCCCCCCTGAACCATCCACACCGGTTCCGTCCCCCGGCTCACCAGCTGGTAGTCCACCACCACGGCATCGGCGGCGGCCGGGTTGGCGCCGGCGCGAATAGCCCGCATCCGGGAGCCTGTCGTCAGGGCGCGAATCCCGGACTTCTGCTCCATGGCGGCCCGGAGCACGGCGGTCATGCCGAGCACCTGGCCGCGGACCTGATGGCTATAGCGTTCGGCCTGCGGGATCGCCTCGACCACGCCGTTGCGGACCCGGTGGCTGCTCGACGGGGTCTCGAAGAGCAGTCCGATCGAGTTGGTCATCCCGGTGTAGACGTGGTGCTTGCGGGGTTCCACCGAGGTCGAGCCCCAGCCGCGCACCCCGTTCTGGGTGGTCGCGCCGGAATAGTCGAAGCCATCATACCCCTCGGCCCGGAGGGCTGCCCGGATCTTGGGGATGATGTTGGCGTACGGATAGGCCCGCAGCGCGGCGTCGGCGGCGGGGTTCAGGGTCCCCTGCCAGGTCAGGGTGTAGGGCGCCGAGCCGCCGTGGTGGGTGTCGATGTGGATGTCGGGGGTCCACTGATTCAGGACCTTCGTCACCAGGGCGTAAATCTCCTGGCTCTCGAGCTTGATGTAGTCGCGGTTCATGTCGAACCCTTCCTCATTGGTCCGCCGGCGCACCTCGCCGCCGTCCGGATTGATGAGGGGGATGAACAGCACGATGACGCTGTCGAGCACCGAGTGCAGGTCGCCGTAGACCAGCTCCCGGGCCACCAGCTGCGACGCCTCCTTGCCGGCGGTCTCGTTGCCGTGCACCGCATTGGCGATCAGCACGATCGTCTTGCCGCTGCGCAGCGCGTCCTGCGGGGTGGCGATCGGATCCTTGCTGATGGTGACAAGGGTGAACTCGCGGCCGAGCAGCGTTTCGGTCAGCGGTTTGATGGAGACCAGGTCGCTCATCCGGTCCAGGTCGTACCAGAACTTCATCAGCGGCTCGAACGGGGTCGGCCCACTGCGGAAATTCTGTTCCTCCTGCCAGGTGCGTGGCTGCTGCGCCGCGGCGGGGGCAGCGAAGGCAGCGAGGGCAGTGAGGACGGTGATGGCAGTGGCAGCGATGCGCCCGGGGCGGTGCGACATGATCAACGAATCCTTGGCAGGGGTGATGTTGGAAGTATCGGCCGATTGGCGTTGGGTGGGAAGGGGTGTGCATCTCGAATCACTGAAACGTCCCCCTATCGTGGTTTCACCGGGCTACTTTCCCGGAACACGTCAAGAGTCCACCCTGCCCTGGAGGTCCGTGTGTCACAGCGTTCCCGCTCGTTCCTGTCCTCCCTGTCCGCCCTGTCCGTCCTCCTCTTTGTTGCCACCACCACCCTCTCTGCCCAGCGGCCCCAGACCCGCGAGGGGTTCTGGGCCAACCTCGGTCTCGGTTGGGCGACGCTGGGCTGCGACGACTGCGACGACCGGATCGAAGGCGCCGGTGCCGCCCTGGCCCTCGGCGGCACCTTGAGCCCCAAGTGGCAGCTCGGTGGCGCGGTCAACAACTGGTACAAGAGCGAGGACAACACCACCTTGACCGTGACCCTGGTGAGTGTGGTGGCCAAGTTCTATCCGGCGGAGCGCGCCGGCTTCTACCTGATGGGCGGGTTGGGGGTGGCCTCGATCGACGCCCAGATCGGTAGCGACGATCTGAACGTCAGCGGCCGCGAGACCGGCACCGGCATCCTGCTCGGGCTCGGCTACGATATCCGCATCGGCCGCAACGTGAGCCTGACCCCGTTCTGGAACGGCGTGGCCACCAAGTATGATGGTGGCGGCGACCTGAATTTTGGACAGCTGGGGTTGGGAATCACGATCCACTAGTGGGCAGGGCGGGGATCGTCGGTATGGAGTCACGCGGAGCCGCGGAGGCGCAGAGGTTTCTACTCGCTTTGCGGGCGTCCCTGTCAGGGCTGGCTCCGTATATTCTTGGTGAAAGGCCCTACCCGATGAGATCGGATCCAACGGGCGGGGTTTTTTAACCCAAAGCCACGACCTCTCCCCGGGGCCGAATCCTTCGCGCCTTTCTCTGCGTCTCTGCGTTTCCGCGTGACACCAATTCACGGCTGCCTATGGGACGCACAGGGGTGCGCCCCTACGGCGCCGGTTTGCCCCAGGCCCGATACAACGCCGCCAGCCGCGCCTCCGCCAACCGGGTGCGCGGATTGGCGGTTGCCTGCGACTGTCGCAACGCCGCCTTACTCGCCACCAGCAGCGACTCCGCCTCGGCATACCGTCCCGCCGCCACCAGCAGCTCGCCCAGGGCGCCCTCGGTGAGCGCCGCCATGAAGTGGCCCGCCGGCAAGTTCTCGCGCCGGAGCGCGAGCGCCTCACCCATCACCCGCTCCGCCTCCGGCAGCCTGCCCTGGGCGTACAGCAATTGTCCCTGGACCGTCAACGCCGTGGCAAAGCTGATGTACTGCGGCTTGCTGAACTTCCGGTAGTTGGCCAGCACCTGGTCGATCAGCGCCACTCCGTCTGCGGTCCGGCCGTCGAGATATGCCACCTGGGCCTGGAGCCGCAGATTGTCGTGCGTCGGCAGATAGTCGGGGTCAAAGATCCGGCGGTAGAGCGCCTCCGCCTCGCGCAACCGAGCGCGCGATTCGTCCAGCCGCCCCTGCTCCATCAGGATGCTGCCCAGGATGGTCAGCCCCGCCGCCATTTCGTTGGAGGCAGTGTAGGGCCCAGCACGCAGTCTCTCCACCAGCCGCCGCGCATCCGCTTCGGCGGCGTCCAGCTTTCCCTGGTCGAGTTGGACCAGGATCAACAGCGTCTCGATGACTTTGATCGCCCCCTGGGCCACCGCGGGCACCCGCGGCTGGAGCGCCAGCGCCTCGCGCAGCAGCGCCTCGGCCGCCTCGGCATCGCCCACGGCGCGGCGCCCCAGAGCGTAGTCGTTGAGTGATTCCACCAGCGAAGAGGTCGGCAGGCGGCCCGCCCTCTCCTCCCGCCGCAGCCGGTCGAGGTGCCGCACGAAAAAGGCCTCGGCGGCGGCGTAGTCGGCGCGGACCAGTGCCACCTTGGCCAGCGAGCGCCCGGTCTTGATGGTCTCGAGGTGGTCCTCGCCGAGCAGCGGGAGCTGGGTGGCCAGGGCAGCCTGAAGGTGGGTCTCTCCCTGTTGGTACCGCCCGATCGAGAGATAGCTGGTGCCAATGATCTGCTGCAGGGTGGCGCGAACTTCCGGGAATCCGGCCAACTCCTCGGAGACCAGGCGAACCGAGGCGGCGTCGAGGGCGTCGCTGATGGTGCGCTGGCCGCCGCCGGCCCCGCCATCCATGGCGTTGGCAAGCATGACTTCCTGGAGAAAGCGGTTGACGACATCGGTGCGGGCCCGCTCGCGCTCGCCGGCGCGCATCTGCCCCAGCGTCACCGCCAGGCCGCCGACGAGGGTCACGAAGATCACCGCCACGGCGGCCACCGCCGCCCGGTTGCGGGCGGCAAACTTGGTGGCGCGATAGCCGAACGAATCGGGCTGGGCCCGCACCGGCTGGCCAGCCGTGAACCGGAGCAGGTCGTCGGCCAACTGCTCGGCGGAGGCGTAGCGGCGGGCGGGTTCCTTGCGCAGCGCCATCAGGACGATGTGGTCCAGCTCGCCGGCCCGGGTGCGGGTCAGCTCCGACACGGGCGCCGTATTCGGTTCGGCCACCAGACTCGGGGCCAGCGGGGTCTCCTCCAGCATTCGCTGCCGGATCTCGAGAATCGGCAGGTTGCCAAAGAGATACGGTGGCCGCCCCGCCAGCAGTTCATAGAGCAGCACACCCAAGGAATAGAGGTCGCTGGTGGTGCTGACCGGCTCGCCCCGCAGCTGCTCGGGACTGGCGTAGCTCGTGGTCATGGGCAGGGTACCGGTCTCAGTCAGGTCCGGTTCGGGCTCCCCGGGGTCCACCAGCTTGGCAATGCCAAAGTCGAGCAGCTTGACCGTCCCGTTGGGCCCAACCAGCACATTGCTCGGCTTGAGATCGCGGTGGACGACCAGGTTCTGGTGGGCGTAATGCACCGCGGCGCAGACCTGGCGCACCAGCTGGAGCCGGTCGCGGACGCCGAGCCGCTGGCGGTCGCAGTAGTGATCAATGCGCTCGCCCTCGACGCACTCCATGGCGAACCAGGGCCGGCCATCGCCGGTGACACCGCCATCGAGCAGCGCGGCGATGTTCTTGTGCTCCAGCCGGGCCAGGATCTGCCGCTCGTGGTGAAAGCGCTTCAGCACCAGCGGTGTCACCCGGTCGGCGGGGACCATTTTGATCGCCACCCGCTTGGTGTAGGCGTCGTCGTCGCGGAACGCCTCGAACACCGCACCCATTCCTCCGCGGCCAATCTCGCGGGCAATCCGATACGGTCCGATCCGGGTGCCCACGCTGGGGTCATCGGGGCCGAAGTCGCCAAAGTCGTCGGGCAGGTCGGGAACGCGGTCGAACCGGTCCCCCGCAGTGCGGCTGGCCGCCAGCAGCGATCCAACCTCCTCGCGGAGCCAGGCGTCGCCGGCGGAGAGTTGCTCCAGGCGTGGCGCCTGCTCCGCCCTGGGGAGGTCCACCAGCTGGTCGAAGAGCTCGCGCAGCCTGGGCCAGTCGGTGTTCGAGATCATGGGACGGGGAGCGTCAGCCCAAGGCGCGTTGCAGCCAGGCACGGGCCAGGATCCAATCGCGCTTGGCGGTGGCCGGGGAGACCGCCATGACCTTGGCGGCCTCCTCGATGGTCAGTCCCCCGAAGTAGCGGAGGGTGACCAGCCGCGCGGCGCGGGGATCGTGTCCGGCCAGTTCGGCCAGCGCCTCGTCTACCGCCAGGATCTCGGCAGAAGGATCGGCGCTCGCTATCGGGGACGCGTCGTCGAGGGTGACTTGCAGCTGGCGGCTGCGCTTGCCGGCGGTGCGCCGACGGGCGTGGTCCACCAGGATCCGGCGCATCGCCAGGGTGGCAATGCCGTAGAAGTGTGACTGGCTTTCCCACGACACGCCGTCCTGATCCACCAGCCGCAGAAATGCCTCGTGCACCAGGGCGGTGGGGCTCAGGGTGTGATCGCCGCGTTCGGCGCGGAGGTGCTTCCGCGCCAACAGCTTGAGCTTGCCATAGACCACCGGAAAGAGCTGGTCCATGGCATCGGTTTCCCCGCGTGAAGCTGCGGCGAGGAGTCCGGTGACGTCGTGGTCGGGCATGCCCTGAAGATACAGGCAAATTCGGTCCTCGGTGGGGGCCGCCGGGCCCTGAATACCCAACTGCGCGCAGGATGGGCATGAAAAGGCTCACGCGGAGCCGCGGAGGTGAACTGCGGGACGCGGAGGGTCGTGGTCCGGAAGAGATAGATAGCCTAGCCGGACGCCAGCGATCTTTTTGTTGAACAGCCGTGCGGTGGAGATTGGAGCCTCGCGGTGCATGCTGTTCACAAAAGCAACCGGCAATTGACCCGCTACCGATGCCGGCTTGGTCCCCGACCCCACCGCGTCTTTCTGTTTACCTCCGCGGCTCCGCGTGACCCCTTCTGCGCTGATGTCTACGGGCCGCCTACCGGCGGCCCCTACACCGCGGCCCCGCGTGACCCCTTCTGCGCCGATGTCTACTACGGGCCGCCTACAGGCGGCCCCTACACCGCGGCTCCGCGTGACCCCTTCTGCCGATGTCTACGGGCCGCCTACCGGCGGCCCCTACACCGCGGCTCCGCGTGACCCCTTCTGCGCCGATGTCTACGGGCCGCCTACAGGCGGCCCCTACACCGCGGCTCCGCGTGATCCCTTCTGCGCCGATGTCTACGGGCCGCCTACCGGCGGCCCCTACACCGCGGCTCCGCGTGACCCCTTCTGCGCTGATGTCTACGGGCCGGGTACGCCCGGCCCCGACGGGATCGTGGCATGCGCTCGTACGCCGCGGTACCGGGCGTCACACCCCGGCGGTATCGTTGGGGCGTCCCGGAAACCATTGTCATTCCTCACCGCTCACCGCCCAGGTCCCCATGGATCCCGTCCTGACCCTGCTGATTGTCCTTACCGCACTGGCGGCTGTTGTCCTCGTGCTCCTGGCAACCCGACTCAAGGGCAACGGCAGCGCCCAGGTCATCGACAGCCTTCGCTCCGAACTGCGCACCGCCCGGACCGAGGCGGGAGAGTTGGCCCGGGCGCAGCGTGAGGAGTTGCAGGCCAGCTTCCGGGCGCTCTCCGACGGCTCGCTCAGCGTGCAGGGACAGATGCGGCAGGAAATCGCCGAGAGTTCGGAGCGGGTGCGTGAGGGGGTGACGGCGGCGATCAAGGAGCTGCAGGCCGGCAACGAGAAGAAGCTGGAGGAGATGCGGATCACGGTGGATGAGAAGCTGCAGGGGACGCTCGAAAAGCGATTGGGCGAATCGTTCGCGCTGGTCAGCGAACGGCTGGAGGCGGTGCAGCGCGGCCTGGGCGAGATGCAGCAACTGGCCACTGGCGTGGGCGACCTGAAAAAAGTGTTGGGCAATGTGTCCACCCGCGGCGCCTTTGGGGAGCTGCAGCTCCGTGCCATCCTGGAGCAGATGCTGGCCCCGGGCCAGTACGTCGAGAACTTCCAGGCCAACCCCGCCACCACCGAACGGGTCGAATTTGCGATTGTCCTGCCGGGCGCCAACGGGCCCGGCACCAGTGTGCACCTGCCGGTGGACAGCAAGTTCCCGCAGGAAGACTATCTCCGGCTGGTGGAGGCCGGGGAGCAGGCCGACACCGAGGCGATGAAGGCCGCTCGGATGGCACTGGTGCGGGCCGTCAAGAACTACGCCCGGGAGGTGGCGTCGAAGTATCTCCACGTGCCAGCCACCACCGATTTCGCGATCATCTTCCTGCCCACCGAGGGGCTGTACGCCGAAGTATTGCGGGAGCGCGGTGTGGTGGAGGAGTTGCAGGAAAGGCACCGTGTCACCATCGCCGGGCCGACCACGATGGCAGCGTATCTCTCGGCGCTCAGGATGGGGTTCCGCACCCTGGCCATCCAGGAGCGAAGCGGCGAGGTGTGGGCGGTGCTCGGCGCGGTCAAGGCAGAGTTCGGCAAGTTTGGCGGGGTGCTGGACCGGGTCAAGAAGCAGCTCGACAGTGCATCGAACACCATCGAGGAAACCACTCGGCGGAGCCGGGCAATGGAGCGGCGGTTGCGCGGGGTGGAGGATATGCCGGGGATGGAGGCCCGCGAGATCCTGGGGCTGGAAGCGGGCGACGACCCTGTCGTGGTAGAGCCTGACGACGATTCGTAACCGCCGCACTGCGGTCCCGTCGGCCCATTGTGGCCTTGCATATCGTTGCCAGAGAGTCTGTTCCGGCCTTGGCAGGGGCCAATGACGCTCGATTGACGCTCGAGGGTCAAGTTAGACTGATGATGTCACACCCCACCCCGACATTTCCAGCCATGACCAGCGCGTCCAGCCTCCATTCCCGCAAGCTCGGCAGCATCCTCGGCCTGGTTGTGGGCGACGCGATCGGCGCCGCCTCCGTGTACCAGCAGATGGGCAGTTTTCCGCCGGTGACAGGCATGGTCGGCGGCGGACCGTTCAACCTGCCCGCCGGCGCCTGGACCGACGACGGCTCGATGGCACTCTGCCTGGCCGAGTCGCTGGTGGAGGCCGGGTGCTTTGACGCCCAGGACCAGATGCGGCGCTACGTTCGCTGGTGGCGCGAGGGACACCTGAGCAGCGTCGGGCGCTGCTTCGATATCGGGATCGCGGTCCATCAGGCGCTGGTGCGCTTTGAGCGGACCAGCAATCCGCTGGCGGGCTCCCCCGATGCGCACGGCGCCAGCAGCGGCAGCATCGCCCGGCTGGCACCGGTGGTGGCATGGGCCTCGGCGAGTGTGCCGCTGGCGCTCAAGCTGGCGCGGGAATCGAGTCGGACCACGCACCGTTCCGCGGATGCAGTGGACGGCTGCGAATTGTTGGCGCGATTGATACTCGGCGCGTATCAGGGCGAGAACGTGACGCTGCCGATGGCAGCGGTGCTGACGGCATGGTCGCCAGCACTGCACCGGGTAGCGCGGATGCACGGCGCAGGGGGCGAGGCGCCGCCCCAGCCACCAACTGGCAATGTGGTGGAGGCTCTGGGGTGCGCCCGCTGGTGCGTGGCCCGTGGCGGCAACTTTCGTGACGCGGTGCTGCTGGCCGCCAACCTGGGAGGTGAGGCCGACACGATCGCCGCGGTGACGGGGCAGATCGCCGGGGCTCGCCACGGGGTGGAGGCGATCCCGGTGGAGTGGATAGACCGTCTGGCGATGCGCGACCGGGTATTGGAACTGGCGGAGGGGGTGGCGCGGGGAGGCGTGATGTAGGGGCCGAATCCATTCGGCCCGTGGACGCCTGGACCAGATGCTACAGCCGTTTGGCCATGCGCCGGAGGCCCACCCTCACGGGTGGGCCTCTGCGTTGTGGCGACCATGGGGATATCCGCGATGATTGTCGTATTTCCGGGCGGACGCACGGTCGTAGGGATGCGGTGGAGAGATAGGTTGGTGGAATGATGGTTGTCACACCGGACAGGGCCGGGCGCGTAGGGGCGCGTCCTATAGCGCCCCTACACCGCGCCCCGACGCGTGAACCCCAATTGCACCGACGCCCACGGGCCGGGCACGCCCGGCCCTACGGGATCGTGGCATGACCCGCCACGGGCCGGGCACGCCCGGCCCCTACACGCCCCTACGCATGTCACCCCCACGCGATACATTACCCCCATGCCCGCCAAGATCCAGCGCTGGATTGACCTGCTCGCCGCCCTGCTCCGGCGCAACTATCCGATCTCGTTCGAGGAGCTGATCCGCGACGTCCCCGCCTACCAGAACGCCGGCCAAAACGACGAGACGCGGCGGCGGATGTTCGAACGCGACAAGGATGAGCTCCGCCGGTTCGGCGTCCCCATCATCACCCAGAAGAACGGCGACAACGAGCTCGGCTACCAGCTGCGCCGGACCGATTTCTACCTGCCGTACCTGCAGGTGCTGCAGCATGGACGCGTCACTCCGCTGAGCAAGCCAGTGGACCGCTACGGCTACAAGTCGCTGCCCACCCTGGCGTTCGAGCCCGACGAGCTCCGCGCCATCGAGGATGTGGCCCGCCGGCTGCCCACGCTTGGGGTGCCGTCGATCCTGGAAGACGGCCGCTCCGCGCTCCGCAAGCTGGGCGCCGGCCCGCCGCCGTCCGACGTCGAGGCCGCCAGCAACACCGCCCACGCCGCCACTTTCGACCTGCTCAACGACGCGCTCGAGCGCCGCAAGCAAGTCACCTTCAGCTACCGCTCCTTCAGTGCCGACACCAGCAGCCCCCGCACGGTGGAATCGTACGGGCTCTTCTTCCTGGGCCACCACTGGTACCTGGCCGCAGCGGAGCCGGGGCAGGAAGTGGTCAAGAACTTTCGCCTGAGCCGGATGACCGACGTGGCCGTGAACCCCACCAAGCCGGGCACCCGGGACTACGAGATCTCACCAGCGTTCCAGCTCCGCGACCATGCCCGCTCCCGCCAGGCCTGGGAGCTCGGCTCGACCGACGCGATGGTGGCGGAGGTGCAGATCGTGGAGCGAAACGGAGCGTCGCAGTCGGTGGCGCGTCTGGGCAAAGAGGTGGAAGGCCATCCCGACCGCCGCCAGTTCCGGGTCCGCCGACTCGATCCCTTTACGCGCTGGGTGCTGGGCTTTGCCGGCGCGGTGGTGCCGGTGTCTCCCAAAGAATTGGTGGAGCGGCACCGCGAAATGGTCCGGCAGACGCTGGCGCTCTATCGCGGGGGGGCGGCGTGACCGACTCCACGGCGGCGCAGCTCAAGCGGATCCTGCACCTGATCCCGCTCTGTTCGGAGGAGGAGGAGCACTCGCTGGAGGAAATGGCCCAGGCGGTGGGGACCGATTCCAAGACGCTATTGCGAGATCTCAGGGCGTTGCTGGAGCGGTTCGACGATCCGGGCGGGTTCGTGGAGGGGGTGCAGGTGAACGTGGAGCCGGGGCGGTTTTCGCTGCGGTCCGATCATTTCCGCCGGCCGATGCGGCTGACGATGGCAGAGCTGGGCGCGCTCAACCTGGGGCTCGCCATACTCGAGGCGGAGCGGCCGCCCGACGAGCAGGAGACGATCCGCCGCGCCCGCGGCCGGCTGGAGCAGGTGCTGGCGCAGCTGCCGGAAGACGATCCGGCGCTGCAGCTCAGGCACGCCGAGCAGGGGGCGGATGCGGACTCTGAGGTGTTGCGGGTGGTGCGGCAGGGGGTAACGGAGGACCGCTGCCTGACGATTCGGTACACCAGTGCGCGGGCCACTGAGGCGACGGACCGGGT
>Ga0163153_10008173_pt1 | contig 10985 bp, 10 predicted proteins | sample OliLakLV19MP6IB1_FD_148629 | JGI IMG/M metagenome (GOLD analysis project Ga0163153, IMG submission 148629) | Freshwater microbial mat bacterial communities from Lake Vanda, McMurdo Dry Valleys, Antarctica - Oligotrophic Lake LV.19.MP6.IB-1 | ecosystem: Environmental > Aquatic > Freshwater >... | reverse complement strand
AGTGGGGTCCGCCAGCTTTTCTTGGAGCTTCGCAACGCGGATGCCATGACCTTCGGTAAAGCGGTTGGGCACATGAAAGCGCACGCGATCGACGCCAGCCAGCTTTTGTAGGGCGGCCACCAGCAACGAGGTGCTGGTTTGCCCGTCCACATCAAAATCACCCCAGACAAAAATGTTTTTCTCAGCCTGGATCGCATCGTGGAGAAGTTGTGCGGCGGCAGTGACACCGAATAAGGCCGTGGGTGGTGTAGGCGCATAGTAATTGGGATCGAGAAAGGCGCGCACTTTCTCCGGCGTATCAAAGCCGCGTTGCGCCAGCAGTTGCGCGATCAGGGGATGCCCACCCACCAAAGTCACTAGTTCTGGCGAAGGGGTGGCTGGAGGAACAATTGTCCAGGATCGTTTCACTATATCTTTCCCTACACCGTAGATGGGTCAACTGCAGTGATACCAGCGCTTGTATAACGTGTAAAGTCGGACGAGTTGAAAGAAAGAATCTGCGTTATCTGGTTAACCTGCATAATGGCAACTAAGCGGGCATCATGAACTTGAACACCTGACACACCGAATTGCACAACAAGCTTGCGCCATGCCCAATAAACGGCTGAAGTATCCGATAGCAAGGGGAAAAGCTGCTCAATGAGACCAAGCATTTTGTCTGCATCAAACGGAGTTAATCCAAAGCCATTCCGAGTTACTGGGCGTGTTGCAACATTCCAGAATTCGATACAATTCTGTGGCGCAATATGGAGTTCATATCCGCTTTGCTTTAACGTATCTACTGCATGTTTCGCCATAGGATACAAGGTATGGGAATGGTCAACATACCGTAGGATAACATTGGTATCCAAAAGGTAACTATGTTTATGGGTGATCTGCATAGATACCTTCGCGACTTACCGCATAGTCTGACAAACCTTGAAAATCATTTGGTAAGCTTGTAGCTAACTCTTCTACTAATAATGCTGATAGCTCATGCCATTCATCACTATCTTTTTCTTCAACCCCCTCCTTTTCTTTGAAAAGATCAACGATTGTTGGCTCAAGCGCATCAACTAGAAGCTGACGCACACCTTCTTCATCATGGATCGCGATGCCTGTCCGCAATTGCTTCTCTTGTAAAGGTGATAGTTCAAGTGTAACCGTTAATGTCATAGGTATCTCCAGGCTAAAAAGCCAATTCATCCACATCGGCTAGGGTAAATTCTAATGCGGCTTCCAGATCGACGGCAAAAAACTCTTCCGTGTCCATCAATTCGGTTAAATCACCGGCGGTGATGCCGCGGTTGCAACGGCTGCGATAGATGCAGTAACTACAGAACCGTTTGCGGTTGGCGTCGGTGTCGAGTACTTTAGGAAAATCGGCCTCGCTACGACCGGCCAGGATGGTGGCGATGATTTGTTGCAGTTGAGCATGGGTGGCGTCATGTTGGGCGCGATCATAGCGAAAGCTGACCGGCTGACCCGGCGCGGCGGTAAACCAGTAACGCATCTCCACTTGCTCTGGCTGCACCGGCCCCCAGGGCAAACCAGCGCTAGCCTCCACCAAAACATATGGATAGACCAGCGTCTGCATCCGTCGGCGCAGAAGGCCCGGCTCGGTACGTTGGCGCGAAGTTTTCCAGTCGATGATGACCACGCGCCCATCCGGCTCAGCCGCAATCAGGTCAAATTTGGCGGCCAGTCGGTAGCCACCCAACGGAATAGTGAGCACACGCTCAGCTTCGACAAACGAGGAGGGCAAGTCGGCAGGGCGATGGCGTAAGTAGGCGTCAAACCAGCCGGCCAATGGCTGCTCCAGCCCAAACGCCAGTTGCTCGGCGTCAATACCAATCTCGGCGCGCTGAATGAGCAGATGTAGATTGGCCCCCAGGCGCATAAGCTGTTCATACTCCTGCACGGGCGACGCCTCAATGGCCGGCCAGGGCAACTGCTCCACATAGGCCAGCCAAAAACGGCGTGGACAGTCTTCATACGCCTGTAAGCTCGATTGGCTAAAGGCAAACGTATCCAGTAATTGCGTATTACGAAGGGCAGATGGCGATTTGTTCATGGAACTATTATAAGGTTCATTGGCGAATTCTTCAATTTGGTACAAGTAGAGTATACTTCATATGGTCTACTTATCCCGATTGCCCATCAAATACGGGTAGTGGTTGAATAGCGACTGGTCGTAGGTGCGTGTTGGAGCCGCACATTTTTCAATGTACGCCGATGTGCGGCTCCAAGCACGCACCTACTTACTCTGTCACCAGTCGCTACTCAACCACTACCCAAATGCGGAGAAACCTATGTCCCAACTTATTGCTAGCTCAGCCATTCATATCGATGTTTGGTCAGACTATGTCTGACCGTGGTGCTACCTCGTGGCCTCCAGTTTGGAGAAGCTCGAAGCATCGCATGGTGTTACTATTCGGTGGCATTCCTTTGAACTACGCCCCAAAGATGCCCCGCCTCTAGCGCCAGAATATAAAGAGCGCATTATGGCTGGCCGGCCCCGTCTCTACGCGGTTGCGCGTGAAACATATGGTCTAGAATTGAATCAAGGACCGTGGGGCATCAACAGTCGCCCGGCCTTGATTGGCGCCAAGTATGCCGAAGTGCAAGGCGTTGGCCCGGCCTATCATGACGCGGTCATGCGCGCCTATTGGCTGGAAGCCCAATCAATTGAAGATTTAGGCGTGCTGGCCGCGATCGCGGTGGCGATTGGCTTGGATCGCGACACATTTCTGGCCGCCTTGGACGATGTAGAATTGGAACAAGCCGTGCTCAACGATATTGCCTGGGCGCATACCAATGGTATCAACGGCGTGCCCGCGCTTGTCTTTCAAGATAAATATCTCGTCTCCGGTGCCCAACCCTATGCTGTGCTGACGCGTATCATCGAGCAGATTCAAGCTGAAGAGCAAAAGGCCGATTGATTGCGAATTGCAGTAAGTACAGTACGCTCTTTAGCTTTTTTCTTCATTCCCATTCACCCCTCCTCAGATTGATTTAGTTTTACCCCTATCTTTGTCATTCCGCACCTGCAGGTGCGGAATGACAAAGATAAAATCAACGTAATGACCACCAAATTCTGCACAAACACACACAAAATGCTATAATAATTTTTAGACAATCTGTTAGCATTCAGATACGTTTACTCAGCAAAAGATTGAATATAATAACTTTACGAAATAACATAAATCAGGGATCAGGTAAAACTACTCAAGATGGAGCTTACAGCCGCGCTGCTTTTAAGTCATTTAGTTGGCGACTTTCCGTTGCAAACGAATCAAATTTATCGGTTAAAAAGCCAAAGTTGGGTAGGCATTGCCCTACACGTCGCCATTCATATTGGGGTGACGGCCCTGCTCATCAAACAGCCGCTGACTGTATGGCCGATGCTGCTTTTATTGGGTGTTCTGCACTTTCTTATCGATCTACTTAAACTACGCGCGCCAATCAAACGCCAATGGCTCGGTTTTTTACTCGACCAAAGCGCGCATTTCATTGTCCTCATCATCTTATCACGCCTCTGGTCAACCGCCACCGCCTCCGTGTTACCGTTATACACACTCATGCCAATGATTATCTATGGTCTATTTTTGGCGACTCTAGTTTTTTTATGGGTAGTAGCCAATGAATTAGCCGCTAGTGGCTTCGACCACCAACCCTATATCCGCTGGGCAAGAATGCATCTATTGCAACTTTCTCAGTACGCCGGCCTGCCCCTGCTCTTCTCGGTCGCAACACATTGGTATCGTAGTTCGTCGCGTTCTTCATAATTTGGCAAAGCCAGAACCAAATTTTCTGCATCGCGCCCAGTGGGCGCGATGCAGAAAATCTTCATGCGAGCCAAAGCGCAACGAGGCCAAAAAAGTAGCTTCCTTTGAGCAACGCGAGGCACTTACGGACACGGGATACCGCTGCATCTGGGCTAAGATAACAGACGGTCCATATCAACGGTAAATTGACCCCAGCCACCATGATCAGGCTGGCACTACAGGTATAGCCCCACCAAGGAAAAAGCCAACAGACCGTAAAAAAGAGCAGAATCACCAAACAAGCAACGATGCGCACTATTCCCGGCACGCCAATATATTGGGCCAATGTCCACTTCCCAGCGAGCTGATCACCGACTTGATCTTCGATTGTTTTCACCAGTTCGCGCGCCAAAATAAAGAGTCCAAGCGCAATCGCAGCCGGAATCAGGTTGTTGATGGGTGCATAGCGCCAACCGTGGACAGCCACAGCGCCGGCCAATGGTGCGCCAGCCGCCAGCCCCGCAATGAGCGAATTGCCCAAGCCCGCTAACCCTTTGAGCCGCCAGTTATAAAGCATCAGCAGGATAAGTACAATAAGTGCAATCAAAAGCGGCAGCAACCCCAAGCTTGCACTCAGGCTCAGTGCCAGTAACAGCAAACCAAACGCGACCATAAGTGCTTGCCGGCTTGTTACCGTACCAGCAGGGAGAGGACGATCAGGCTTATTGATTCGGTCTTCGGCTTGATCACAGAGGTCATTGCTCACGTAGCCAAAGGCAGTAATGCACCACATCGCCGCCATGGCTATCCAAAGCGATGGTTGGATAAGCGACGCATCCGTGAGTTTTGCGCCGAGCAGGACCAGTACACTAGCTGGTAAGGAATTGCTCAGGCGGACAAGCCGCAGAAGACCAAAGAGCATGAAACGTTACGCTTGAAGAAGGTCATAGTGCAAATCCGCCCAGATGATTTCGCCAATCGCAGCATTTTCAAAGGCAATATAGACCTTTTCTTCGCGCACCTGTTCGGTGCGAAAACGTTTTTGTGTAGGAATGGTAATACGATGGGTAACCACAATGACGGGACGGGCGGCGGCGCCAAAGAAAAGTTGCCCCCACTGAAGCTGCAAAATGTTCTGCGGGGAGAAAAAGATATACCAGAGACCAATATCATCACCGGGCCAACGACCAAGTTTGGCCCAGGGTCGTTGGACAACCTGGCAAAGCAGGGCATGTTCACGTGTAGCGAAGGTACGATAAAAACCCGGCAACCAAGTAAAGCGTTGAAATTTACGCTCTACGCCAAAGAAGCCAGTGATCATTACTGGCGCTTTCTCATGTGGCAGAAGACGCTGATGCGACACTGTTGGGGCCGTGCCTGGTTCGAAACGGACAAAGTCGCGACGCCGCCAATAGTGATAAAGCGTTACAACGCTAACCAGCAAAAGCAGCATAAGGCCTGTAACCCACCAGCGCCCAGGCAACCAGCCTACGCTTCCCATTGCTCCCCCGGCAATCAGCAAGCAAAGCAACCAGCGCAACAGAGAAATGCCGCCTAATCGGTAGCGGCTACCATAATAAAGGAGGGTACGCACAGAAAGGTGCGGGGTATCTTCGGGGAAAGCCATGCGTTGGGCAGCAATAGCAGAGGCCTCGCTGGGTTGGGGCGAGGCCTCGTATTTACCATTGAGCGATGGTGTCGTTTGTATAAATTTCACCGAACGACCTTTGCTTTAGGGTACTTGTGCCGCATAATTCGTGTGATCCATCGATACGAATCACATAGCACGAATCATAGATTTTAGATCATATCATTTAGGCGGGAGCAGGGATTCTACCCCCGATATCCAGCCCACCATCATTACGTTTTTCACCACTGGTGCGTTGTTCGTCCGGTGATGCACCGCGTAGGGTGCGCCGGGTTTCTGCACCTTTGTCCAGCGATTCCTTGAGTGTCTCGCCGCGCATAATGGCTTCAAACTCTGGTGAGTTGACTGTCTCAATTTCCAAGAGTCGTTTGACCAACATTTCAAGCTTGTCCCAATTTGTGCGCAAGATTTCATGACAGCGCATGTGCGCCTCTTCTACCAACTGATGAACTTCTTCATCGATCTCCTGCGCCACCTTATCGCTATAGTTGCGATGTTCACTGAGCTGACGACCCAGAAAGACCATTTCTTCTCGTTCACCGTAGCGAATAGGACCCAGCTTATTGCTCATGCCCCACTGCGTCACCATAGCGCGCGCTAGCGTAGAAACGCGTTCTAAATCGTTGCTCGCTCCTGTGGTGACATCTTTATAGTGTATCTCTTCCGCCACGCGACCGCCAAGGAGACCCACTAATTGGTCGCGAAACTTGTTACGCGTACGCAGCATACTCTCTTCATCCGGCAGCGGCATTGTATACCCACCCGCCATACCACGCGGCACAATTGTGATCTTGTGAACAGGGTCATGCTCCGCCAAGAAGTGCATGGCGACGCCGTGTCCCGCTTCGTGATAAGCAACAATCTCTTTTTCTTTGGGTGTAATTAAACGGCTGCGGCGCTCTGGACCGGCGATCACCCGTTCAATGGCTTCCTGCAATTCGTCGGTGCTGATCGACCGGCGGTTGCGACGGGCAGCCAGAATGGCGGCTTCATTGACTAAATTCTCAATATCGGCGCCGGCAAAGCCTGGTGTCTGTTTGGCAATGATATCCAGATCGACATCGGTGGCCAGCGGCTTACCACGCACATGGACATCCAAGATCGCACGACGCCCCCGCAGATCCGGCGCATCCATGGTGACGCGTCGATCAAAACGGCCAGGGCGCAGCAACGCCGGGTCCAAAATGTCAGGTCGGTTGGTGGCAGCGACTAAAATGACATTTGTATCGGTGTCAAAACCATCCATCTCCACCAAAATCTGATTTAAGGTCTGCTCCCGTTCGTCATGCGAGCCGCCAAGGCCAGCCCCGCGATGACGACCAACCGCGTCGATCTCATCGATAAAAATGATACAGGGTGAATTTTTCTTGGCCTGCTCAAAAAGATCGCGCACGCGGCTGGCACCCACGCCCACAAACATCTCCACAAATTCGGAACCGGAAATGCTAAAGAAAGGCACACCTGCCTCACCGGAAACCGCTTTGGCCATCAATGTCTTACCTGTGCCCGGGGGACCAACCAAAAGCACCCCTTTGGGAATACGTGCACCCAGTGCCGCAAATTTTTCCGGTTCCTTCAAAAATTCAACGACTTCTTGCAACTCTTGCTTGGCTTCATCATTGCCTGCCACATCCGCAAAGGTTACGGTTGGCCGATCGCCTGTAAACATGCGTGCGCGGCTTTTGCCAAAGCTAAAAGCCTGGTTGCCGGCGCCTTGCGCTTGGCGCAAGATAAAAAAGAAAAAAGCACCCAACAAAATGAGTGGCAACAAAGCCAACAGAATGCCACTCCAGTTTTCCCAGAATTTTGGCGCTTCAACCGATACTTCAACCTCGCTTAACTGTTCGGTTGTCACCCCAAGATTGCGTAACGTTTCTACCAAACCTGTATCAAGTTCTTTGCGCGACTGCAATGTCTCACCCGTTGTCTTGACAAGCGTGATACGATCTTCCTTAATCAAAAGTCGCTCTACATCACCCGCGCGCACCATCTGGGCAACCTCGGCAATCGGAATAATCTCAGGTTGTGTATTAGAACGCCGAACAATCGAGGTGTAGAGAAAAGCACCCAGGGCAACAATTATCAAGAAATAAACGATGCCACTACGGAAGTTGATTGAATTCATTTGGATTCCTGTTTGATTTTCTACGAACCCATCTCTGTATATATCAACAGCTACTTGATCGATTCATTGTGTCCTGATTCAATAAACCAGCTTTAACAATCCATCAATTATAGATATACAGGCGGTATACAATAAGTTTATCACAATACTAAGATCACGTCAACAACCTTTGAAAACTGATTCTGACTTACGACAATTGTTAACGATTGTAGTTAACAATTGCACACCGTATTATAATCATGATGACAACATTTGGGTGACTTAATCCTTAACACTATGCTGTCAATTGGCGTTGTCATTGGTTTTATCTACAGCATAGTGTGAATACCCGAAAATTGCAGTAGGAGTGCTTCCACCGAAATGGCTGGGATAAATGACAAAGTAGAGAGCCTACAAAGATCGTTGGCGCACAACCTCATAAAGCAAAATGGCGGTGGCCGCGGAAAGGTTCAAACTATCGACCAGACCACGCATAGGAATACGCACCACCGCATCCGCCGCGGCCAGCCAGAGCGGCGACAGACCATGCGCCTCGCTCCCCATTACAATCGCCACTGGCGTGGTTAAGTTGGGCGCGGTATAGTTGGTTGCGCCGGCGGGGCTGGCGGCGACGATGCGAATGCGCTGCTCGTGCAACCACTGAATGACACTTTCTGTACTAGCCTCGGCAATGGGCGTCGTAAAGAGTGCCCCCAAACTAGCGCGCACCACATTGGGATTATGGACATCGGTGGCGCCGGCGCAGACGATGACACCATCAACCCCCGCGGCATCGGCTGTACGCAAAATGGCACCCAGGTTGCCGGGCTTTTCCACTCCTTCAATCACCGTCAAAAATGGTGTCGTGCGCAAGGGCAGATCAGCAAGCGCACGGGCAATATAGGGCATAACCAATAGCAGGCCGCCACTATCCTCGCGATAGGCAATTTTGCCAAAAACCGGCGCGGTGACAGTGATAAGCGTTGTCAGCCCTTGGTCAGCCAGACTTTCGCAGGTGGCGACGAGCGCTTGGCTTTCGGTATCGGTTACCAATTCAGGGCAAAGATACGTTTCAACCGGAAGATAACCGGCATTCAGCGCATGGCTGATCTCGCGTGTGCCTTCGACAATCGTGATCCGTTGCTCGTCCCGTTCGCGACGCTTGCTCAACCTTACTAAATTTTTGATGCGTGTATTCTGTAAACTAGAAATCGTAACAGAGGATAGGCTATCGCGCATTACTGGTTGATTCATCGTTCTTCCTCGCTTACTAGCCCTGTAAGCATACCCCGAATAGGCATAAAAAGCAAGCACAGCGTAAAAGAGGATTGCATTTCCCGCCAATTTCAAGGAGAATGATAGAGTCTAAAGTGAAAGGAAGCAATGCCCATGAAAATCACAGCCATTAAAGCCATCATTGTCGATGGCGGTTTTCGTCCGTGGACTTTTGTCAAAGTTGAAACCAGTGATCCTGGCCTGGTTGGCTGGGGCGATTGCACCGATTGGGGATCGCCCGGCCCGGTCGTGGCAACGGTGGAGCGTTATGCCGAGTGGGTCATCGGGCGCGACCCGATGCAGGTGGAGGCGATCTGGTGGGATCTGGCGGCGGCCTCGGCGCGCCACACCGGTGGCATTGCCTGGAAGGCGATGGCCGGCATTGACTCAGCCCTCTGGGATATTCGGGGCAAAGCGTTGAGCGCGCCGGTCTGGCAATTGTTAGGCGGTAACATGCGTGATCAGTTACGTCTCTACTGGTCGCACTGTGGCACGGTACGAGCGCGCTGGGCAGAACGGTTGGGGTTGCCCAAGGTAGCCAGCACGGATGACATCCGCCGCCTAGCCGAAGAGGTGCTAGAACGAGGCTATACGGCGATCAAGACCAATCTTTTTCCCCTGAATGACCGCCCCGATGCGCACCCCCTCATGAGCCGCCTCACCCACCACACGGGTGATGCCGCGCCGGCTATCCTACGCAGCGCCGAGGCGGTGGTCGGCACCTTTCGCGAAGCGCTAGGCCCCGATGTCGGCATTGCGCTGGATGTGGCTTTCACCTATCGACTCGGTGGTGCGATCAAGTTGGCGCGGGCGCTGGAACCGTATAATCTCATGTGGCTGGAGACCGAGACGCTCGACCCACAAGCACTCCGCTTAATTCGTGAATCGACCAGCACCACCATCTGCACCGGCGAAAGTCTCTTTGGCCAGCACGAGTATAAGCCTTTCCTGGAACTCCACGCCCAGGATATTATCATGCCGGACTTTGCTTGGAATGGGATTACGATGGGCAAGAAGATCTGCGACATGGCCCATGCCTATGATGTGCTGATCGCACCCCATGCCTGTCACAGTCCGCTCAACACCTTGATCTCGGCCGCGGTTGCCGCAACCATTCCCAACTTTTACATTTTGGAATACGATGTGGACGACGCCCCCTGGCGCAATGACATTTTGAGCCATCCGCTGGAGATTGAAAATGGCTATCTCAAGCTGAGCGATCGCCCTGGCTTGGGCGCCGATCTGATCGAGGAAGAACTACGGAAACATCCACCGGCACACTATCCGGGGGCGCGGTAATTACATGAACCACAAGTCCGAACAAGCTTATGTCATCATGGTAAACAGACGATGGACGACCGACGACTGACAACGGCTAAGGTCAGCTATTTGTCATCCCCGGTCGGTGCTGTCCGTCTCTGGTCGGTCGTCCATCGTCCATCGTCGGTCGTCTATCCAGCCATCTCACCACCGCACCATGTCACAACCGTCAGCGCAATGGTTTTGGCAACTGCTACAACTTCGGCCAGCGGCACATATTCATCAACGGCATGAGCCAGTCGCACATCACCTGGGCCATAGAGTACGGTGGGGATCTGGGCGTGATTGGTGTAGAGACGCATATCGGCACCGTAAGGCACGCCTTTGATCGCGGGTGGCGTGCCGTGAACCTGCTGATGGTGCGTCAGTAAGGTTTGGAGCATCGGGTGCTCAACATCCGTTTCGGCGGCTTCAAATTGTCCTTCAAACCATTCTAACCGCGGCGGATGGTGCGCCAACCACGAGTCGGTCTGCGCCGCTCGCCGAAGGGTATCGGCCAGCAAGGCGCGCACGGCCGTCACCGTCTCACCGGGGAAGACGCCACAGCGTCCTTCGGCCACGACCTCTTCGGGTACGGTGGAGTGCCACAACCCACCACGGATCGTGCCGATGCTGATGGGGGCAATATTGGTTGGATCATCATAGAGCGGGTTGTGATAGCGCAGATGGCGTTGCATGTTGAGGTCATTGATCGCGCCATTCAGCAGCATAAATTTATCAATCGCGCTGACGCCTTCATTTTTCATGGCCGCGTGGGCAGCCTTGCCGGGCACAGTCAGGCGAAAGGTGAGCGCTCCGGCCTGCACTGGGCAAAGCTCCATGCGCGTCGGCTCTAGGATAATCGCGGCATCGGCGCGATAACCCTTGACAATGGTCGTCAGCGCCCCCACGC
>Ga0163153_10008170_pt1 | contig 10991 bp, 7 predicted proteins | sample OliLakLV19MP6IB1_FD_148629 | JGI IMG/M metagenome (GOLD analysis project Ga0163153, IMG submission 148629) | Freshwater microbial mat bacterial communities from Lake Vanda, McMurdo Dry Valleys, Antarctica - Oligotrophic Lake LV.19.MP6.IB-1 | ecosystem: Environmental > Aquatic > Freshwater > Lake... | reverse complement strand
GAATGGGTTCGGGGCGCTTCATTTCGGGGAAGATGGGGTTACGTTCGGCATGAATTTCCATAATTTCGGTCTTGCCGCCGCCCAGAATTTCGGTGAGCCAGCCCGAGCCATTGCCCCACATGTTATCTACCACCACTTTTAGCCCAGCGTCCTTGATCGGCTGTACATCGATCAACTCTGCTACGCGAAGAAGATAGGCGGGCTTGGCGTCAAAATATTCGATCTGCTTGGCGGCCAGCGCTTTGTCCAGATGCACTTGTTGGATTGCCGCCTGGTCATTGGCCGCGGGGATGGAGGCTTCAATCTGCTTCAACCCATCCGGCGCAATCGCCCCCCCAAACTCGTCGCGCACCTTAAAGCCACAATCTTCCGGTGGATTATGGCTAGCGGTAATATTGATCGCGCCCAGCGCCCCTTTGTCACCCACACTAAAGCTAATCACGGGGGTAGGAGTTGCCTTATCGGTCAAATAAACATGAAAACCATTGCCGGCCAGCACTTCGGCGGTGGTTGCGGCGAAGTGTTCGGCTTGAAAGCGCCGATCATGCCCAACGATTACGCTGCCCTGTTTGCCCTGGGCCTTTAAATAATTGGCAAATCCCTGCGCACAACGCCGCACATTGGCAAAGGTGTAATCATCACCAATGCGCCCACGCCAACCATCTGTGCCAAATTTAATATCAGTCATAATCACTCCTTCAAGTGAGTATTATTTTTGCGTCAGGTAGTCCGTAGTCCAAAGTCCTAAGTCTTGAGTTCGATAGTAAGACCTTGCACCCTAGACTTTGGACTAAGTATAACAGCAATCCGAAAAGGATAGGAAACTGACTTACATTTGGGGTGTATTTCATTTGGCTTTCCTCATAGCCTACAATTTGGTCCTCTTGGTCAGATCAAGTACAATGAGTAACAAATTGTATACTGGCTGATAAATCATGGTGAGAGAGAATTCTAATAATCAATAATCAATTGCTATACTGAGCAATGCCATAGATGATAAAGGATTATCGGCGTTTACACGAATAGTGCATTATCATCTATGAGCTATTGCGGTATAGTTAGCAATTGATTATTGATTATTAGAATCGCCGAAGGTGTAAGTCAATGGGTAGCCACACCTCTTGGCGACGCTCTCAGGCAACAAGGATCGTCACGATTTGGCAACTCTGGAAAGTGTTCGGGGCATCGTCTCCGTGCCGCCGACGGGGCAAACTTGGTGTCACCAAGCACAATCTCTCAGGCTTTCGACAGAGGCAACGGGCATTCATTTTGGATGTCCGTTTTTTGTTTTCCAGAAAATAACTACAACGAATTGGGGAAGGAACGAAGGGTCACGTGTAGATTTTGTTCTTTTCCCGGGTGCCCTTTGGGCGCGCTGTAGTTGCTAGCATCCAGCAATTAAATATAAGGAAATTTTCATGACGAATTCACTATTTTCGACGGAGAAGGCCAAAACTTTGGCCGATCTGTTACCCCGATTAGATCACTTTGTGCCACGCCATATCGGACCAACGGAATCCGATATCGCGCGCATGGTGGAGGCGATCGGTGTTGACTCACTTGACGCCCTGATCGATGAAACTGTGCCCAGGTCAATTCGTCTTCAGGGTGAGTTGAAACTGGCCGAACCACGCAGTGAATCTGATGTACTTGATGAGATGCGCTCCCTAGCCGACCAAAATCAGCTTTTTCGCTCATTTATCGGCATGGGCTATTATGGCACGCTGACACCGGGTGTGATTCTGCGTAACATTCTGGAGAACCCCGGTTGGTACACCCAATACACGCCCTATCAGGCCGAAATTGCCCAGGGACGCTTGGAAGCACTGCTCAATTTCCAGACGATGATCATCGAGTTGACGGGGTTGGGAATTGCCAACGCGTCAATGCTGGATGAGGGTACCGCCGCCGCCGAGGCTATGACTCTTTGCCGTCGCGCCCAGCCGCGTAGTTCCAGCGCCAACAGCTTCTTTGTCGATGAACGCTGCCATCCACAGACGATCGATGTGGTGCGCACGCGCGCCCAGCCCCTTGGCTATGAAATCATCGTCGGTGACTATGCCACCTATGACTTTAGCCGCCCCACCTTTGGCGTCCTGCTCCAGTATCCGGCTACGGATGGTTCGATCTTGGACTATGCCGCCTTCTGTGACCAAGCGCACGCAGCGGGCGCCATCGTCGTCGTTGCCACCGATCTGTTGGCCTTGACGCTGCTGCGCGCCCCTGGTGAGTTTGGCGCTGATATTGCTGTGGGCAACAGTCAGCGCTTTGGCGTGCCGATGGGTTATGGCGGTCCCCATGCGGCCTTTATGGCCACCAAAGATGAGTATAAACGCATCATGCCGGGTCGTCTGGTGGGGGTTTCGCAAGACGCCACGGGTGCGCCGGCCTTGCGGCTTTCGTTGCAGACGCGTGAACAACATATTCGCCGCGAAAAAGCGACCAGTAACATCTGTACAGCTCAGGTGCTGCTGGCAGTGATGGCGTCGATGTATGCAGTCTATCATGGCCCTGCCGGCTTGCGACGGATTGCCCAACGCGTGTATCTGTTGACGGCATTGCTAGGAGAAGGGTTGCGCCAACTGAACTATACGGTCAACGCAGCGCCGGTCTTTGATACGCTTAAGATCAGTGGCGGCCCACATGAGCAACCAACTTTAGTCGCGGCGGCGCTGGCGCGTCAGGTCAATCTGCGCATCTACGCCGATGGGGCAGTGGGTGTCGCGCTGGATGAGACAACAACGCTAGCCGATTTGCAGACGCTCTTTGCCATCTTTGGCGCGGCGGATTTGACAGGAATCGAGACGCTGGCAGCAAAGGTTGATCTGGACATTTCCGCACCCCATGCGCGCACCAGCGACTACCTCACTCATCCGGTTTTCAACCGCTATCACTCGGAAACAGAGATGCTACGCTATATCAAGCGGCTGGAGGCGCGTGACCTATCGTTGGCCCACTCCATGATCCCCCTTGGCTCTTGTACCATGAAGCTCAACGCCACCAGCGAAATGATCCCTGTCACTTGGCCGGCCTTTGCCCAGCTTCATCCCTTTACACCGCTGGCGCAGACTGCCGGTTATCAAGCCATGTTCCGCCGGCTGGAAGCGTGGCTGGCCGAAATTACCGGCTTTGCCGCCACCTCGCTGCAACCCAATGCCGGCTCGCAGGGTGAATATGCCGGCTTGCTGGTGATCCGCGCCTATCACCAAGCTAATGGTAATGAACACCGTACCATCTGTCTTATCCCCTCGTCGGCCCACGGCACCAACCCAGCCAGTGCGGTGATGGCGGGCATGGAGGTAGTTGTGGTCAAGTGTGATAACGATGGCAATGTTGATCTGGCTGATCTGCGCGCCAAGGCCGAAGCGCATCGCGCGCAATTGGCGGCGCTGATGGTGACTTATCCCTCTACGCACGGCGTCTTTGAAGAAGAAATTCGCCAGATCTGCCAGATTATTCATAGCCACGGCGGCCAGGTCTATATGGATGGGGCGAATATGAACGCCCAGGTTGGCTTGACGCGCCCCGGTGACTTTGGCGCCGATGTCTGTCACCTGAATCTGCACAAGACCTTCTGCATTCCCCACGGCGGCGGCGGCCCAGGCATGGGGCCAATTTGCGTGGCAGCGCATCTCGCGCCCTACTTGCCCAGCCACTTTGCGTCAAGTGGGGAGTGGGGAGTAGGGAGTGCAGAGTGTCTGATTCCCCACTCCCCACTCCCCACTCCCCATTTGACTGTCTCGGCCGCGCCGTGGGGCAGCGCGGCGATTCTGCCGATTTCTTATGCCTATATCGCGATGATGGGAGCTAGTGGGCTGACGCTAGCAACGAAGGTTGCCATCCTCAATGCCAACTATATTGCGGCGCGGCTGGAGCCATATTATCCGGTGCTCTATCAAGGCAAACATGGCCGCGTTGCCCATGAGTGTATCATCGACACTCGTCCATTAAAGCAATGGGCTGAAGCCGAAGATATTGCCAAGCGGCTGATGGATTATGGCTTTCACGCGCCAACCATGTCCTTCCCTGTGGTTGGCACCCTGATGATCGAGCCGACGGAGAGCGAATCACTGGCCGAGTTGGATCGCTTCTGCGAAGCCATGATTGCGATTCGCGGCGAAATTGCCGCCATCGAACGCGGTGAAGCCGACCCCGTGGACAATGTGCTCAAGAACGCGCCCCACCCGGCCAACCTGGTCATCGCCGATGAATGGAGCCATCCCTATTCACGCGAAGCGGCCGCCTACCCGGCACGCTGGGTGCGCGATCACAAATTCTGGCCGGCTGTGGCGCGCATCGACAACGTCTATGGCGATCGCAATCTGGTCTGCGCCTGCCCGCCGGTAGAGGCGTATGCGTAAGCAATACAAGTAGGGAAGAACACAGATAATTATCTGTGTTCTTCCCTATCCGTGTTACCTTCGCTTTGCATGTTTTGCAATAATTGCGCTACCACCACTCATGCTGCGCGCCCATCTAGTTGAATGCGTATAAAAACCGTGCCGGGGGCAACCATAGGTTGCCCATCCTCACCCAAAAAGCCCATGCGTTTCGCCATTGCTTCCCCCCGTTGGGTATTAAGCTCACGGACGAGATCAAGCATCAAGGCTGTATCCTGGACCGGCTCGGCAACACCTGCCACTTCCTGTCCACGCAAGCGCACCGTCACGGGTACACCACCCTGCAAATTCTTCCACCAACTGCTGTGCGTAAAAAGATAGAGGGTATTGCTCCGCTGGAGATACCCAACGGGGATGGTATAACGTTTACCACTCTTGCGCCCTTGAAAGGTGAGTGTCATGAGCGAATTGCTCAACACGCTATGTAAAGGAGAGCGCAGCAGCATGTTCATAATGGGGTTGATCACGCGGTAAGCGGCTTTGGGCAGCGGCGGTTTGGGAGCTTGGACTTGGCTTTGAACGGTCATTGAAACCTCCTATGGCAATTCATGATTTACTTTTTCTGCTATTCGTAGTATAATCCAATTATAATAACCGGTCTATATAAGTATGAAAGCAATTTCTTCCTTCCACCCCTTTACTCACCCTGTCGTCCAGCGTATTTGGGGTAGCCCGGATGCAATTCTACTCATCTTTGCTGGTGGGGCAGCCGAGTTTGCGGCGATCAAGGCGGTCGATTGGTTGTTTTTCACGGGAGTCTTGCCCGGCGCGCCCATTGATCGCTTCTTTGAAACCATGCGCTATGCTCAACACATGTTTTTTGTCGATGATGCAGAGGCTGTGCGGACGGTGGAGCGAGTCAATCGTATTCATCGTGGGGTGGAAAGCGCACGTGGGGTTGCCATCCCGGATTGGGCCTATCGCGATGTACTTTTTATTCTGATCGACTATGGTGAGCGCGCCCATGCGGTGGTCTTTGGCCCAATGACAGATGAGGAGTGTCTGGCGCACTTTGGCGCGCTGCTGGCAATTGGTCAGGCGATGCATCTCATTGGGTTGCCGGCCAATTACACGGAATACCAAGCGCAACGCCATGCCCAGTTGCTGGCCGACTATGCCCATAGCCCGCTCACGGATGAACTCTATGCCTGTTACCGGCGTGATCTCGGCGCGGTGCGCTACTGGCTGTTGCGTCTCATCCAGGGTAGCATCCTGCCTATAGAGCTACGCAGTGTTGTCGGGCTGACAGCTAATCCACTAATCGACCTTTTCCTGCGCAGCTATCGCTATTTCCCTGGTGGCGGTAACAAGCTACGTTGGCTGCAAAGTGTGATCTTGCCGCGTCGCTTTGCACAACAGGTACGTGGTTTGGCGCGCGTAAGCGCGTAGATGGTTTAAAAGGAATTTCACCTATGACTGAAAATGTATTGTCATTAACCCAAGCGTTGGTTGCCATGCCTTCCGAAACGACGCAAAGCAATGCGGCGATCAATGATTTTTTGCAAGGCTGGCTGACTGCCCATAATTTTGCTGTCGAGCGCATCAGCTATAGCGATGTCAACGGCATAGAAAAGGTCAATTTGATTGCCAAACTCGGTGAGGGCACAGGCGGATTGGGCTTTTTTTCCCATTCGGACACAGTGCCGGGCGACCCCCGCGAGTGGGATCCCTTTGACCCGCAGATCGAAGCGGGCAAACTCTATGGTCGCGGCAGTTGCGATATGAAGGGGCCACTGGCTGCCACCATGCTCGCCGCCGCCAGTGTCGATCTAGCCCGGTTCCGCAAGCCAATCTACATTGCCATCGCCGCCGACGAAGAGCAGGGCCATCTGGGCGCGCACTATCTACAAGAACATTCGGCTACCTTTCAAGCCAATTGGCCGGACTATGCGGTCATCGCTGAACCGACAGAATTGCAACCAGTCTATGCGCACAAAGGCGGGGCAGCGATCACCGTCACGGCCACGGGTCGCGCCGCGCACACGAGCACGGATCAAGGTGTTTCGGCCAATTTTCTGATTGCGCCCTTCCTGGCGGAAATGGCAGAATTGGCAACGATCTTCAAGCAAACCGAGCGCTTCAAGAACTATGAATTTGACCCGCCCACCAATGGCTTTAACATGACCATTGACGATGGTCAATGTCGTACCAATGTGACCGCCGCCAAGAGCACGGCCAGCCTCAGCATTCGCATTATGCCCAACGATCATCACGAAGAGCAGATCGCCATGATCGAGGAACGCGCCCGCAAGCATAACTTGACAGTCACCCAGCGCAAGCTCATGCCTTTCTATGTCGATCCCAACGCCGCAATTGTCCAGGCCGCCGGTCGCGCCACAGGCATCCCTAAAGCCATTACCGTACCCTATGGCACCGAAGCCGAATCCTACCAAAAGTATACCCAATGTGTGATCCTGGGGCCAGGCAGCATCGCCCAAGCTCACACCATCGGCGAATGGGTGGCGGTTCAACAGCTTGAGGATGCGGTAGGGATCTATCAGCGGTTGATTGCAGATTTGTGTATGTGATCTGGTAATGATGGGTTAAGCCCTTATTTGTCTTTCGTCTATTTTTCGTCTTTCTCGAATTATCAGTAACACCGCAACCGTTCGGCCAGGATCGGCAGATCCGGCGGGGATCTGTCGATCTCCTTCGAGCGGGCGTTGCAGTCTACTGATAATTTGAGAAATTCGGGAAATTCGATGCAATATTTTGAATGTTTGTTGGCGTTAAGTATTTACTCTGCGAACAAACTAGCGCAATGGCGAGGGTGGTTGGGGGAGGGTTAGTTGCACGGTTCCGCTGGCCTCGGTGTCTACGTGCATTCGCCAGCCAAAGCTGCTGCTTAGGGAGCGCAGATAGGGGTCGGCGTTGAGGGCTTGCTCGATGGTATAGGTGGAACCGGTGAGGAGGATCACATCATCCTCGCGCTGCATTGATTGAGCCACTTCCAACGCCTGGCCTGGATCACTGATGACCAGCACAGGAACGCCGCTGGTCAGTCCGGCCAGTTCCTGTTGCACTTTGCCCGGCTCTTGGCCTTTATAGGAAGCGCCGGTAACAATGATCAGTTTGGCAACCTTGGCCAGCGCGGCAAAAACCTTGCTCGGTGCGCGTTTACCCGATAGACCTACAATCAAAATCTTGCCACGCTCACCAAAGTGATCGGGCAATTCACTGGCAAAGGCGCTAATCTTCTCGGCATTGTGGGCAATGTCGGCGTAGATGTTATCGCGCACATGCCAGAAGCGTCCGAGCAAGCGCGCGTTGCAAAAGGCTTCCAGAATCTGGCGTTCATCTACGTCAGGATAAAGATAACGGATAACGGCATAGGCCAGCGCCGCATTCCACTTCTGGTAGGCGGCATTGAGCAACGACTCCGCTTCTACCATAAGGCGATGACGCGTCAAGGCTTGGACCAAGTTCTCGACCGCCGCTTCATCCACCAGATGTAGCGGCGCACCCATGCTCTGGCAAACGGAGGCGATAATCGCTAAATTTTCTGGGTTGCGATCCGTCGTAAAAAAAGGCACGTTGGGACGAGCAATCCCCGCTTTATCCAGCGTGCGTTGCCACTGTTCTTTGCCCAATAGATGGGCGTGATCGCTACCCACATTGGTGAGCGCGGCAGCCGCTACATCCAGGGCGCGGGTATGGTCATAACGACCACCCACACTGGTTTCCATGGCGGCCCACTCCACCCCATGCTTTTCATAGAGCGCCAATGCCATCAGCAGCGACACCTCCAAAAAAGTATGGACATGCTGTGGATTGTGCAAGGTCAGGCGTAGACAGTGGGGCTTGATCCGCTCTTCCCACGCCCAGTGGACATCGGCTTGGCTGACAAATTCGCCACCAATGCTAAAGCGCTCGCGGTAGTCAAAGAGATGGGGACTCATATAAGCCCCCGCCTTGCCGACACAGCCCAGCCCCACTTCTAAAAAGCGCGAGGTCGAACCTTTGCCGCTGGTGCCGGCCACATGAATAAAGCGCGTCGGGTGGCCGTTGGGCCAGAGGGTGGCAATGGACGCACGCAGCAATTCGAGGCGCACCAACTTGGCCGTAGTCCATTCTGCATGATAGATCTGATCAACTGTATTGTAGTAGGAGAAGTTGGCTTCGTTCACAATGATCCTTAATAGCCGACAATTTCACTTTGTAGTTTCAAGCCGTCTAAAAGAAGGCGCAAACGATTGAGAACGTCACGTCCGAGGATAACTTCATCTCCTGTTTCATCGCCGACAACGAGAATACCAGGAAAGCTGATCTCTTCAACCACGACATCAACAGCCTATAAATTAATGGCAGTCGATTCACCCCAATGACCACGTACACTGCTGAAGCCTTCTACGGCTGCTTCAATTTGGTCAAATACTGGATTGGTACAATTGTCGCATTGGCGCCAGTATCGACGATGCCTGGTACGTTATCTGTGTACAGACCGGTGTCTGCAATCGCAAAGCGAACTTGCAACGTTGGCGCTGGTGGATAATAGGTATGATTATAGGTTCGTTTCATAACTTGCTGATATACTTGTCCAGAAAAGTTTTGTCCCATTGCTGCACTGATCAATGTGGCTTCGACGTGCACCTCGGCAGGCTCGGTGAGCTTGTCGAACCCGGTTGCCTTCTAGGCGCGAACGGTACAAAACTTTTCTGGGAAACTATAGCATCCTTGGACGACGAATGATCAGTTCAGGCAGCTCTCGTTCCGGTGTAACCTGGCGCAATAAAATTGGCATACGTCCAAAACGTTGGCGTATACGTTTCCGCAAAGCAAGCAAATCCGCATCATGATCAACCATGTCACCGTTATGAATTGCGACATGTTGTCCTAAGTGCTGGGTGACAAGTCGCTCATACATACGTTCAAAGGCCGTTGTTTCTGCTTTCATTTTTTCTAGGGCAACCTTGTAGAGAAACTGACTTACCGCTTTGTTCAATAACTCCGCTGGTGTCGTTTTTTGCACTGTGGCAATCTGTTCCAATTCCTCGAGCAGCACCCTTTCCTGCAATATCAATGGGGTCATGTCATCCACCTTTACTCTTTTGCATTCCTAGTATGCCCTGGCAAAAATCGCCTGCCTTGTCGCCCGTTTGCCGGTGAAGAAACAGATCCCCTCGCCTCCGGGTTGATCCAGTGGATAGCAGCGATGGGTGGCTTTGGTTTCGGTTTGTACCTGTTTTTCGTCGGCGTTGTTACCGGCCCACCAGGCGCGCACAAAGCCACTCTGCACCCACTCTTTGAACTCGTCATAGGTCGTGGCTTCATAGGTATGATCGTCACGGAATTTGGTCGCTTTCGCCAACATATCGGCTTGAATCGTCTTCAGGAGCGCCGGCACGCCTTGGGCAATGTTCTCTTGGCTCACCGACTGCTTGCCGTCGCGCCCTGGAATATCACGGCGCGCCAACATGACGACATTGTTAGCCACATCGCGCGGGCCGATCTCCATGCGCAGCGGTACACCGCGCAACTCCCAATCATTATATTTGAAGCCAGGGGTCAAGTTATCGCGATCATCAACTTTGACACGCACACCCGCTTCGACAAGCTCAGCCTGCATCCGCTGTACAGCCGCCAGCACCGCGCTCTTTTCTTCCTCTTTCTTGTAAATCGGCACCATCACCACCTGATAGGGGGCCAGACGCGGCGGCATAATCAGCCCATTGTCGTCGCCATGCGTCATGATAATCGCGCCGATAAAGCGGGTGCTGAGACCCCACGAAGTCGTCCACACATGTTGCTGGATATTGTTAGGGTCAAGATATTGAATGTCAAAGGCTTTGGCAAAGTTTTGCCCCAGATTGTGCGATGTGCCGGACTGGAGCGCCCGCCCATCGCCCATCATGGCCTCGATACAAAGGGTCTGATCGGCGCCGGCAAAGCGTTCGCCTTCGGATTTTTCGCCGGGAATGACAGGAATGGCAGCTTCGTTGACGGCAAAATCGGTATAGACATCAAGCATCTGACGGGTTTCAAAATCCGCTTCCGCCCAGGTGGCGTGCGCGGTGTGGCCCTCTTGCCAGTAAAACTCGGTCGTGCGGAGGAATAGCTTGGTACGCAATTCCCAGCGCACAACGCTGTTCCACAAGTTGAGCAAAATGGGCAGGTCGCGATAGCTCTGCACCCACTTGGAAAACGCATGACCGATCAGCGTTTCTGAGGTAGGCCGCACGACCAGCGGTTCATCCAACTTTTCCCCCCCGGCATGGGTCACCAGGGCTAGCTCCGGTGAAAAGCCCTCAACATGTTTAGCCTCGCGCTGGAGAAAGCTATACGGAATAAACATGGGAAAGCCAGCGTTCATGTGACCTGTCGCCTTAAAGCGCCGATCGAGCGCGCCTTGAATATTCTCCCAGAGCGCCCAACCATAGGGTTTGACAATCATCGTCCCGCGCGCCGGGCCATAGTCGGCCAGATCAGCGGCCAGGACAAGGGTGTTATACCATTCGTTAAAATCCACACTGCGTGCAACAAGCTTTTCGGCCATAATTCCCTGATTTCTCTACAAATAATTATAAAATTTTAGGACTTATTTAGGCTACCCCCTCCCACCCTCACTGCCATTAAGGTAAGCAATTTTGTAGG
>Ga0163153_10008169_pt1 | contig 10993 bp, 15 predicted proteins | sample OliLakLV19MP6IB1_FD_148629 | JGI IMG/M metagenome (GOLD analysis project Ga0163153, IMG submission 148629) | Freshwater microbial mat bacterial communities from Lake Vanda, McMurdo Dry Valleys, Antarctica - Oligotrophic Lake LV.19.MP6.IB-1 | ecosystem: Environmental > Aquatic > Freshwater >... | reverse complement strand
GGGCACGCAGTTCGACCCCAAAATCGTGGACGCATTTGAGCGGGCGATCGCCAAGCGACGCGCGGCCGGATTCGCAGAAGCGGCGTAGGGAGGGGGTAGGGAGGAACGGAGACCTGCTCATTCCAGGTTATCCAGTTCAACCTTCCAACCTGTCCACCATTCGCCCGTTCAACCGTTCCTTCGTTATCCAGTTCTCCCGTTCTCCCCTACATCCCCTTGTCTGATATGAACTTGCAAAGGTCCGCGATTCGGCAGGAATATCCCCACTCGTTGTCGTACCACGCGACGACTTTCACAAAATTCCCCAGGCCGATCGTATCCACGGCCGAGAAAATCGACGAGTGCGTGCTGCCTACCAAGTCGCTGGAAACCAGATACTCATCGCTATAGCGCAAGATGCCCTTCATCGGGCCGTCCGCGTATTCTTTCATCGCGGCGTTGATTTCTTCCGGCGAGGCTTCCCGATTCAAAAGCGCAGTGAAATCCACCACCGAAACCGTTCGCGTCGGCACTCGGAATGCCATGCCCGTGAACTTGCCTTTCAGCTCAGGAATCACCAGCCCAACCGCCCGGGCAGCGCCCGTAGATGACGGCACAATGTTCTCCGCCGCCGCGCGGGAGTCGCGCAGGTCTTTCTTCGCTGTGTCGACCGTGCTCTGCGAGTTCGTGTAAGCGTGAACCGTGGTCAGCAAGCCTCGGTCGATGCCGAAACGCTCGTGCATGACCTTCGCCACCGGAGCAAGCCCGTTCGTGGTGCAAGAGGCATTCGAGATGACGTGGTGCTTCGCGGGGTCGTACATCGCGTCGTTCACGCCCAGCACGATCGTCACGTCCTCATTCTTCGCGGGAGCTGAAATGATGACCTTTTTCGCGCCCGCTTCTTTGTGGGCAACTGCTTTCGTGGCATCGGTGAAGAAGCCAGTCGCTTCAATGACGATATCCGCTCCCAAATCGGCCCAAGGAATCTTGGCGGGCTCCCGCTCTGCCAGCACGCGAATCTTGTCGCCATTTACGCTAATCGAACTGTCGTCATGGGTCACTTCGCCGGAGAAGGGCCCGTAAGTCGTGTCGTATTTGAACAAGTAGGCGTTGGTTCTCGTATCGGTCAAGTCGTTCACGCCAACGATGTCGAACTCTCCCGGATAGTGCGCCAACATCGTGCGAAGCGAAAGGCGGCCAATGCGCCCAAAACCGTTGATTCCGATTCGAATAGCCATCTATTTGAGTTTACCGGGTGAGAGCAACGGTGAGGCGGAGAACGCTCGCTCAGGAGAATGCCGAACTGAAGTAGGTTCGGCGCTCGGGATCCTCGAGCACCCGCTTGAAAATTGGATAAAATCGCCGGATGAGCGAATCTGCTGCATCCCCAACCGCCGCCCAAACAGAGCGTCGAAGCTACATCATCGAAATTTTGACCGCAATCCTGCTTGGTCTCGCGACCGTTGGCGCAGCCTATGCCGCCTATCAGGCTACGCTTTACGATGGCAACAGCCTCGACAAGTACAGCGAGGGTATCTCGAAAGCCGCTGAGGCGAGCGGGAAGCAGCTCGAAGCCCAAGGAGGATTTACCCTCGACACAATCACCTGGATGGAATGGCAAAGCCGGATCATCGCCAACGGGCCGAACGACGTGGTGGCGCAATCGATCTACGATGATTTTATGGAAGAACGCCTGAAGTTGGCGCTCGAATGGTCAGAAAAGGAATCGAAGGGCAAGACTTACGTGCATCCGATGGACTCTCCCGATTACGCGGTTGAGTTGTTTAGCCCGGCGATTACGGTTCAGGAGAGTTCAGCCGCCGCGATGGCGGAGGCCCGCAAGGCCAACGACACCGGCGACCAGTTCACGTTTGTCACGGTGCTCTACACGATCGTTTTGTTCTTCGCGGGAATCGCGACCGTGTTCAAGCGCGATCCGGTCAAGCTCAGCCTGCTCGTAATGGGCCTCGCGTTGTTTGTACTAAGCACGCTAAAGCTCCTCCAGTTGCCCGCGGCAGGGTAGCTCAGAAGATCGCTTCAATCCGGCCCATGACATCGTCGTCCAGCTGTTCCAGTACCGCGAGCGCGCCCAGGTTGTCCTGAAGCTGCGACGTCTTCGATGCCCCCATGATGACCGAAGTCACGCGCGGGTTCTTGGCGACCCAGGCCAAAGCGAGTTGGGAGGAGCTGCATTCGAGACTCCTGGCGATAGCCTCCAGTTTGCGTACCTGGATAATCTTTTCAGGCGTGATGTTGGACTGGAGCCACTCCATTCCCGTGAGAGACATTCGGCTGCCTTCGGGGATGCCGTCGTTGTACTTTCCAGTGAGCAAACCGCTCGCCAAGGGGCTCCAGGTCGTCGTGCCGAGCCCGCAATGGTCAATGGCGACGCTGAGGTCGCCTTCGAACTGTGAACGTGCGAGGAGACTGTACTGCGGTTGCTCCACCACTGGCCGATGCAATCCGTGACGCTCGGCGTAGCGCCATGCTTCGATAATCCGATTGGAACTCCACTCTGAAGTGCCCCAATAGTGGGCCTTACCGGCGGTGATGATGTCGTGGAACGTGTGGACAATCTCCTCGACCGTCGTGTTTGGGTCATCGCGATGGCAATACACCAGGTCGATTTCGTCCAGTTGGTAGCGCTCCAAGGAAGCATCCATCGCTTCCATAAGTCGCTTGCGGTTGAGGGTGTTCTTCTCGTTAATGCCGTCGTTGATGCCCCAGAAGAACTTTGTGGACACAACGTAGCTGCCACGTCGCCATCCGAGGGACTGCAGGGCCTTGCCCATCACGATTTCGCTTTCCCCCTTGGCGTAAACTTCGGCGTTGTCGAAGAAGTTGACACCCGCATCGTAGGCGGCCCTCATGAGTTCAACGGCCGATTCGACTCCAACCTGGTTGTGGAAGCTGACCCAAGAGCCAAGGGAAAACACACTAAGCTGAAGCCCTGAGCGGCCCATTCTTCGATATTCCATGTGATTAGTCTACTTGGCGAGATCTGGTCTACGGATCAACTGGAGGAAGGGATACCCTCCTCGTCGGCGAGTTCTTCCTCGGAACAAGCGGCCTCAGCGGGAGCGTCCCGTACCACCGACCAGTATGCGCACAGGAACAAGGCAAGCATTCCGCCTCCCATCCCCGCGTTTATCTTGCTTTTCGGTGAACATCCAATGCTGACGCGATTCAGAAGCATAGACCTGCGCTGGGAACGCTTTGGCCGTAGCTTAGCACGCGCGATCGGCGTGCGGGTATGAACAAGGTGCTCATGCTCTATTGGTCAACTCTGCTGCTCCAGTTCTCCCCAAACGAGATCGAGAAGAAATACGGGGCTTGGGCGGCAGTCTCGATGGTTTTCGGCGTCGTGTTGCTCGTCTTCGTCGCGCTTTTTATGGTGCTGTTCGCGATCAGCAGGGCAGTCCATCGGCGGCGGAAGCTGGAGCGGCAGGCCTGGGGCGAACGTTACGGGCTGGAGCTTCGCGACACGCCCGAGATGGGCAGGGCGCTCTTTCGCCATGCGGACACGGATATTGGGCGCGAGGTGCTCGCCAACTATCCATTCGTGACGCTCTTCAAGGGCGGCGCGGCGATGGCGATGCACATCTTGGAGGGCACGCTCGACGGTTTGCCGGTTCGTGTATTCGAGTACCGGCATATGACCGGGTCGGGAAAGAGCACGGTGGAGCATCACTTTTCAGTGGTGGCTTTTGAGTTCGCGACCGTTAAGCCTTACATGGGTCTGCGGCGGTACGGTTGGCGCGATCCGTTGGCCAAGCAAATAGACATTCAGATCGGGCGCGCGGCGCTCGACGAAGCGTTTTACATCTACGCGGACGAGTGGGGCTTGCTGGCGCGGGAGTTTTCGGACCAGCTAGAGCGGCTTTTTCTGGAGAGCGAGCTGGTGGACTTCGTCGTGGCTGAGCGGCGGATGGTGGTCGCCGCGCGGGGGCGGTTGAAGGACGAGGGTTATGACCGGTTGCTGGCGGAGGGGCGAACGCTGGTGGAGTGGCTGGCACGCAAGACGTGACGAGTTTTCGAGAGCCCGATTCCGGTTTGTAGCTGGACACCGGTCCGCAATGAACTTGAATGACCTTCCCGAGAGAAAGGTGGGCCCGGCATTAGTTCGATTTCGGGATCCGCTTGACGAGGTGCTTGGCCCTCGGGAGGAGGGCTGAATGGCGTATCGCTTCCACCACGCGACGGAAGAACTCCGAGCCGTTGCCGGAGTGCCATCGCCACACGATCACGAGGTCGTGCTCAGGGTCGATCCACACTGTGTTCGAACCAAACCCCACTGCCGCGAAGGAGCTTTTCGGAGTGCCCGGCCACATCGTCCCCCGGGCATTGAGCCACCAGAGGTAGCCGTAATCGGGGTTCTTGGCGCCCGCCGTCACCGAATCGGCCACCCAGGATGAGGGGAGGATTTGGCGATCGCCCCATTTGCCTTGCCGCAGATAGAGCAAGCCGAAGCGGGCATGATCCATCGAGTTGATCCAAAGGCCGCCACCCCAGCGGGTGCCGCCGCTCACGCTCGGCATCTGTTTGCCGTCTGTATCGGCCACCGAGTTGTCGTAGGCGACCCATTTCCAGGTGGATGAAGCGCCGATCGGGTCCATGATCTCGGTCTTGAGAACATCGGGCAGAGGCCTCTTGAAAATCCTCAACATGGACAGCGCAAACCGGTTGACGCGGACGTCGTTGTACTCGTAAAACTCGCCAGGGTCTTTCAGTTCGCGCGGCTTACGCTGGCCTTGGCCGAACTCAGCTTCGCCCAAGAAGTCGTGATTCTTGCCCCACAGGGATCCTTCCCACTCGCTGGTCTGGCGAACGTGATGCTCCCAAGTGACTTGGGCGTTGTGCAGTGATTCATACCCGCCGTCCTTCACGCTGGCGGCCACTCTATCGGTGACGCTGGAAATCTTCTTATCCCGAACCATCACGCCGAGAACGGCGGAAAGGTAGCTCTTGGCGGCGCTGTAAGTCGGGTCAATGCGCTCGACATCGCCGAAAGTAGCGACGATGTATCCGTGGCGGATAACCAGCCCATTGGTGCCGCCCCTTTCTTTGGGAAGCGGACCCAGCCGCTTGCCGAAGATCTTCTCCTGGGTAGAAAAGTCCTTGGGGAACTCGGTCTCGTGGGTCTTGGCGTATTCCACGGCCTGCTCAAGGGCGGCAGGGTCAAAGCCTAGTTCTGTGGGTGCTTTGTGCTCCCACGCTGTCCCTGGCACGTACGGGGCTTGCACCAAGGCAAGGTGGAGGAGGATTGTGGCAAGCATGGATCGTTGTACCCTCGCCGAAGATGAGTTGTAGCCGTCGGATGATTCGAGAGTTGTCTCATGGTGTCGGAGAGTAAGTGAATGTGGTGCGTGGATGCCTTGTGCCGCGCCTTCCGTGAGCTCAGAACGGGGCACAAGGCATCCCCGTTGCCACATAGCATCCGTGCGCAAGAGAGCCTCTCTCCGCCACATCCGTTCCCATCATCCCGCGATCGTTGCCCTTACCGCTGGGCTCCAGGGCCCGATTTCGCCCCTCGGAGTCTCCCAAGCGCCTCGGTAGTAGGCGTCTTTTCCTACCGCTTCATGTCCATACATGACCACGTAGGGCGGGGCCGTGTCGGAGGCGAGATAGCCCATCAGCTCGATCGGCGGGCAAGGCTCGCCCACTTCCACCACCGAGCGTAGGATCTTCATCGCGCGCGCCCAGGCCGGCCTCGAAGCCTTCTCCTGGTGCTCCTCGGTCATCTGCCAAAAGGAAATCGCGTGCGTCTGGGGCCCCGCGATCTCGACTTTCAGGGTGGGAATTTCCGTACCAGCGCGCTTGGGGGTCGGTTTCTTGTCGTAAATCGGCAGCCCAAGCGAAACCGCCATCGCGTCGTCAAAGGAGGGGTTCGCTCGGAGCTGTCTAACCGCCGCGCGAACGGCGTCAATCAGGGCCCTCTCGTCGGCATCCTTCTCCTGCCGAGCCGCGCGCGCAGCCGCCTGAGCAGCCACATGGGTTTGCAAGGAGGCCGCATAAGCGGCGTGCTTGAGGAGGAGATCGTCGTCGAAAGTAGGCGGAAACCCCAACCCCGCCAACATTGCGGGGAGGTTCGTGTTGAAGTTGGCGACCCAAGCCTCAAACTTATGGTCGTCTTTGGGATAATACTGTCCAGCCATCGCCCCTTCATTGTACTCTCCCGCTCGCAGAAGATCGTCTCCAAATGAGTGGTAGACGTACTCTGACCACCGGTATACGTCTCCTATGATTCGGGATACACTCTGCGACCTTTTAGAGATACGGATCACCTTCCGGGAGACCTCTCCCAATGTTTGGGAGTCATTCTCCATAACCTGGGAGAGCGCTCCCAGTCGCTGGGAGACGACTTTGATTCGCCCGATGGACTCGGGTCAGGTTCAAATGGCCGTGGCAGGCGCCCGTATATCGGGGGGAATGGAACCACGAAAAGGGCGAAAGGGACGAAAAGGGAAGGGGATGCCCCAACGGTGTCTCGTACCGGGCGGAAAAACGACGCGAGCGCGAGGTGCTCGATACGGTCATCGAGGCAAAGAATAGGGTGGAGCACGGAGCTTCACTGTGCCCATCTGAGAAACGATCAACTTGCCAATTTGTCGTAGCCGTCGGATGCATCGTGCCGACGTCCGGAAGTTGAAGGTGATCGCGATTTGGGCTAAATCCCGCGAATGGGTTAGGTCTGTCGCCTCAAGCGTTGAGAGGTTTACCTTCTTGCTCGCTTCGTCTCTTCGTAATAGTACATTTTCATGAACTTTCAGAGGACTCCGATAACATCTTCTGAAGGTCAGCGTGAATTGCGGGCAACACCAAGGCGGCCACACGCCAGACTTGCCCCAGATCCACTCCTTCGTACTGGTGAATCAGAACGTCTCGGAGACTGCCAAGCGTTTCCAAGGGATAGACGGATATTTCTCTCGGAAGTCCTCTGGAATCCGTTTTGCCGCTTCTCCGATCACTTCCAGGTTCCGGATAACCGCGTCTTGAATGATGGTCTCCTTCTCAAACGCCAACTCACCATCACTCGTGTAAGCGGTGATCCGCTCCAGTGCATCGGCCATGTGAACCAGGTAGGGGGTTAAGTCCTTGCTCAAAGGGGGCGTGCCTCGCTGATGATTCGGCCCCGCAGGAGGCGATCAAGGGCGGGTTCGGTGACGACATCAACCCGACGCCCCAAGGCCTCTTGGAGATCTTGGACAAGGGCGACGGTGTCGAGCAGCGACCTGGTTGCTTCCATGTCCACAAGTAAGTCGAGGTCGCTGTCTTCTCGAGCTTCGCCCCTTGCAAACGATCCAAAGACGCGGATGTTGGAGGCACCATGCGTCATCGCGATCGCCTGGATCGCCTCGCGGAAGGGTTTAAGGGCTTCGGTTCCGATCATGGCTTTTGCTAAGGCTACCTTCATTTCGATCAGGCGGCGTCTCTGGCATTCCTCGCTTGGGCATTCAGGTACTTGAGACGCTCTTCCGGGGTCATGTCTCGCGTTTCTTCCTGGAGGATTAGGCGCACTAGATGGACTTCCTGCAGCATCGGTTCGTCCGGCCAATCCGGTTCAACCCACTTTTGGAATTGGGCCATTTGTTCCGAAGTCACGCGGCGTCCTTCCTGTTCGAGTGGGACGTATAGGCGGCCATTGCCTCGCGAACGCTGAGGTGCTTGGTGGCTTCAAACATGGCAAGTCGAACCGCGTGCAGCTCGGTCATCATGTCGTCCGCCGGGTAGAGCTTGCGGGCTTCCTCCCGGTGCTCGGGCTTAACTTCTACTTTTGTGTTCATGCTTCTATTAATGTCTACGCTGGTAAGGTGCCACAATAGCTAGTGACTTCCAGCGCGAGCCCTGATAGCCGTCAGATGCCTCAGAGTCAGCGACGGGCCGAGCAGAGCTGATTCAGGAGTTTCTGGCTACCAAGGTATTCCATGGCTATCGTCCGGCTTCTATTGTCGAACCAAACCATGTACCCCTTACCAACATAGATACCTGCGCTACCGATCTTCCCCTTCTTGGCGTCCCAAAAGTACAGGCGATCTCCCCTCTCCAAATCCTCAAGCTTCTTGACTGGCTTACCAAAGTCGACCTGCTCCGCTGCGCTCGGTGGCAACGTCACGCCGAATGGTTCCCAAATAGAGGCAACCAGTCCACCATCGGCTAACTCTGCCCCCTGATCGCCAATCCGGCCAACTGCTGACTTTGCGACTTGATCTCCGAGCGAACTCGACCAAAGACCGCTGTTTGATGGATGGGAGGAGTCTTTGGGGGCTGTCACGTCGTAAGGCAGCTTCGCGACAGCCTCCGAGTTCACATATCCATCTGTTCCATTCTCGAGCAAAACCTTGTAGGTGTTCGGCCTGTCGGAGGTTCTCAGAACGAGGTATTCGTAAGGCTTGAGCCGGTAATAAACCCGACCGCCAGGCGAGGCCGTAATCGCGGTCTCCTTGATCGCTTGCCCGAGTTTGCCAAGTATGGTTCGGTTGCTATCTACTGGTGGAGCACGTTGCTCGGACTCTTGCGCATGTTTGGGGGCTGTAACTGGGGCGACAATAGAACCTTGCGGTGCAGACCAGAAGCGAGAGTCCCAAATCCAAATGGTGTTACTGCTTAAGGGTACGAATGCAAAGATAAGCAACGTCGCAGAGGCAACAATCGCGAGGAGCCAAACCAAAATGGATGCTGTCTTTGGGCGCTTGCGCGAGACAGCTTTCGCAGATGTTTCTTTTGGCGCGGCAGGCTGGTCGGGCGGTGGTGGCTCGTCCGTGAACTCGTCGTCGCTCCAAGAACCTGCGCCGTGGATCCCAAACAGGATGTCGCGTGCTTCATTAAGTCGCTTGACCATTTGCTCAGCGCGTTCCCGGACTCGTTCGTTGTGAATGTGCTTGTCAGGGTGCCATACAGAAATCAGGTCTCGGTAGGCGACCTTGATGTCCTGATCAGTGGCATCATCACCCAATCCCAGCACCTTCAGCGCCCACTCACGCTGGGTCATGATGCCCCTCAACTCGGGATAATCCAACGGTGACTGCCGCTAGCGCCAAACACACAACCGCGACCCAATTAAAGAGGACCCACTCAGTACGCTGCATCTTCCCAAACAGATGGACTATAGCCACTGACACTAGAACTAATCCTAACGGAGCCAAAGCCAGAGAAACGCGACAAAGGGCATAGCACGCAAGCGCACATGTAGCTGCAACGGCCCATTTCAGGCCAGCGAAGAACGCATACGGGGGAGAACCAAAGATTGCCCACGCAAGCATCCCCTCGGCTACAACTATGCAGCCCAGCAACCCGAAACCGAGCTTTGTTCGATACATTTGCACGCGGTTAGCATACGACATTTTGCACCAGTTGCAACTTGGCCGTCGCCTTTCGATGGCAGATCAGGTGCAATACCTCCGCACCCGCACCTCCAGCTTGTGGCGACATGAGCAACAGACCGCGACACGGCGTGTCGCGGGAACAATTTGCTCGCGTTAGGTTCAATGCGGCTTGAAAAGGGCCCCCTATGCGTCGGATGCATCGTGGCGACGTCCGCAAGAAGTTGATGGCGATTTGAGCAAGAGCCCGCGACACGCTGCGTGTCGCGGGAATAAAATGTGAACGCTGACGTTTCGCTTTTGCACAAATCTGTTCCGTCCCATCTCAAAAAATGGCTTTGACTGACCGCTTGCACGTTTGACAGTAATCCAGACTCCTGTCATTCAACTGGCCACACCGACAAGTCCAAGAATCTGAATGGATTTCAGGGAGACTTTTGTCATCGGGCTTTGAAGTCAGGTCACGCGAACAGTATCGGCAGACCCTTGCTTCAGCTTTTATGGCTTCAGCGCAATAGGGACACTTCTTCATTCCATCATCTTCTGGAGACTTTGGCCAGAGAAGCGCCAGCAGCAAACCGCCAACCGCTACGACCGAGGAAATGACAATCCCATTTTGCCGGTCCGCCATTAAGCCTAGGTTATTCACTCGGCCCCCACCAATACTTTGGCCCATTATCGTTGTCGCAGGCACATCTACCGACGGATCAAATACTGCTAAGAAATAGAAAGCTGCGCTTCCACCAACAAGGAGAAGAAGGAATCCGAGAGCTCTCATTTACCCATTATGACGGCATTCATTTGTTGGACCATGGCTTCAGCGTGCTGTCGCCCTTTAGGCCCCCAAAGGTCCTCGTTGCTTTCGAACACGGCGACGCTGGAGAAGTGAACTCTCAGGACGTCGACCTCGGGATCATAGGTTACTTTCATGATCGACCTCAAGCCGACTTACGATACTCGTAAACCGGTGCAGAACGCTCGGGAGTTCCAAGGTCTCTCAGCATCGCCTCGACCCGACGGACGGTCGTTGCGGCAAGCACAATGTCGCCGCAGATTGGGCAAACCTTTGCCGGAACCTTGTCGAACACGATCACGTTCCCGTTCTTGATCAGCGTGTGCACGATCTCGCGGTCTTCGTATAGCCCGGTACAGTTCTTGATAATGCAATTCATTTCTTTTTGGTCTCCCTTTCCATCGCGTTCCGCCAGACTGGAGGCTTTGGATCATAAACTGTAATGATCACGAGGGCTGATCCTCCCATTGTACACACCACATGGATGAATCTCCCTGTGTCTGTCTTCGCAAGGACGAGGCAACTTGGACCGCGCTTGTCATTGTGGTAGTACTCGATCGGATGCAGATACTTGCTGAGACCCCTTAAGACGTCATCAAGAAAGAAGTCATCATCCAGCAAGGCTTGATGAGCGTGAGGAGTGATAAAAACGTTCTCTTCCTTGATGAAACCTTGGATTTCCAATCTGAGGTCGTTCGCATTCATTTGCCAAACTGCATTCCTACGTCATCCCAGTTGCGCGGTCTCTAGCGAAGGACACAACTTCTAGCTGCACCCACTCGTTTCTCCACACGAGTTGCATTTCAGGCAGACTCCATTCCTTACCAAGGTGAATGCGCCGCAGGCTTTGCAGGGGTCGCCTTCGTAGCCTTTGAGCTTGGCGACGCGCATTTCCTCGTTG
>Ga0163153_10008168_pt1 | contig 10993 bp, 10 predicted proteins | sample OliLakLV19MP6IB1_FD_148629 | JGI IMG/M metagenome (GOLD analysis project Ga0163153, IMG submission 148629) | Freshwater microbial mat bacterial communities from Lake Vanda, McMurdo Dry Valleys, Antarctica - Oligotrophic Lake LV.19.MP6.IB-1 | ecosystem: Environmental > Aquatic > Freshwater >... | reverse complement strand
TGCAGGCGTTCGAACAGTGCGCGCCAGTTACGCATGTGTTCGAACATTTCGACCGACACAATGAGGTCACAGCGTGCATCGGTGTCGAAGATATTCATGTCGCAGGTAATGATGTCCACGTTCTTCAGTCCGCGGCGAGCGGCATCACGTATAATGTATTCCCGCTGGGAATGTGAGTTGGACACGGCAGTAATGCGGCTCGCCGGATAGTGTTCGGCCATCCACAGGGTGAGCGAACCCCAGCCGCAACCGAGTTCAAGTATGCGCTGGCCGTTTTCAATCCTGGCGCGCTCGCAGGTGGCGGCGAGGGCCGCAGCCTCGGCATCGTCGAGACTCGCCACTCCCTGCGGCCAGAAGCACGAGCTGTACTTGCGATGCACGCCGAGCACCGCGGTGTAGAACCCCGACGGCACTTCATAATGCTGCTCGTTGGCCTTATGCGGCAGCGGCGCCAGGGCGGCGGCATTCATGTGAGCCACGAACTGCTCGAACAGCCCGGATGAAGCCTCGGAATCACCGGCATGGATTTCGACCAGCCGTTGCTTGCACAGGCGGCGGACGGCGGCGCGAATAACGGCGTCCGGGATCAATCCCTGTTCGGTCCAGTTGATGGCGAGATTCGATACGGCGTTCATGTCCTTGGTTCCTGTCGTGTTCGGTGACCTCAGTGGTGTATGCCTGTCAGCTTGAGCGATTCAGCAATGCGCTGCAGGCCGCGTGTGATCTCCGAGTGATTTCGTAGTCGAGCGGAAGTACGCCAGCCGCCACGATCTCGTCGCGCCGGCGCACGGCATGTCCGCGCCCAACAGTACCAGCCGATAGCCCTGTTCGTGCGTCGCCAGGACAAACAACAAAACGCCGACTCCATGCTGTTCGCCCGGCAAGCAGGGGGCGAGTGGTTTGGACCCATTGTTGTTGCGGTTGCGATGATGGAAGCGAGCACCAAACTTGTTGCGCAGGTACAGACTGAAAAAAGGTTGCTCGGCGACGCACCCCTTCGGTGCTCACCCAGGGGTTTCCGAGATCGAACAGCATTTTAATGTCTAATGTATGCAACATATTTGTCTAATGTATAAACCATGCTGTCCAATATGTCAAATGTTATATCTGTAAAGATATGACGTACATTGGACATAGCAAGATAAATGCAAAATAAATCTTAATTTTCAAATGATTCATAGCGTTGTAAAAGTAACAGATCAGTACCCTATCGACGATCGCTTAGGAATTGGGAGAGAAGATTGTTTGGTCAGAGAATGAGTATTGACGTTGAGAACCGCGGGGGAAATAAAGAACATATTTTACGACGCGTGGCAGGCCTGTTTCGTGGCGGAGCCAAATTAATCAGCATGGACAGGTGCACAACGATCGTGCGCGTGCGCCGCCAGAGCCAGATGCACAGACAGAGTTACATCCCCTTCGTGCAATACCTGGCAATCCTCTTAATCTTGCGAAGCAAAAACAGGGGTCTGTGTCGGATAAGCCTTTCAAGGCGAGGGAAGAGCCCCGTCTAGAAACCCTCCTGGATTGTGAGGAGCTAAGGTGGCGTCAGATCAGCAGATGAAAGTATCCGCAGACAGGGTGACAAATCAGATAGTTAATAGACGGGTGTAAGAGTGCTCTTGCACTGGACGGGGCAACCCAGCTCGTTCCCACTGTCTGCAACTTCCTCACCCGCCCACTCACTGGCACGCCGAGACGTGCCAGTAACCCGGGCGAGGGCCTTCTGAGGCCGCGCGTTGCGCGAGCACAATCTTACCAATGATCCATCCAGGCTTGCTTGTTTTCCTTTTCCAGAGTAGCGGCCTGACTTGGTCCTCCACTGCGCCCGTCTAGCGAGCACATTCTGATCGTGCGCGCTCCGGGAGCACAGAGGACCAATCAGGCTGCTACTCTTCTCTCAGCCCTTCCACCACCGGTTGTCTTGCTGCCCAACGCGCAGGCCAGTAGCCAGCCACCAAGGCTGCCGTGAGCGCAAGTCCTACGGCTTGCAGAATCACTCCGCCTGGAACCGTCATCTGGATCGTCCAGCCAAAGGATTGTTTATTGATGACGCGGATGAGTAGGAGGGCGAGCAGCAAGCCTCCCGCAACGCCCAACGCCGCCCCGATCAATCCGAGGTAGGCCGCTTCCCACAACACTAATCGTTCCACCTGCCTCGTACTGGCTCCGATCGCCCGTAGCGCGGCAAATTCACGGCGCCGCTCAAGGACAGCCGTCACCAAGGTGTTCACAATGCCAAGCACGGCCACCAGCACGGCGATGGCTTCAAGGACATAGGTTAAGATAAAGGAGCGGTCGAAGATCTCAAGAATTTCTCGCCGCAGTTCGTGGTTACGGATCACCAACGGCGGGAGCGTCATTCCATCCAACCCAGCCACACGTGTCACAATCGACTTCCGTACATGTTCTGCATCGGCCCCGGAAGCCAGGTAGACGGAATACACGGTCACCCGGTCATCGTGCCATTGTTGCCGATACCATGCACGATCCATCACCATCTTCCCACCGTCGGTCGCGTAATCGTAAAAGATCCCCGCAACGGGCACTGCGGCGGGTCCCGCCGGCGTCGTGATCGTGACCGTATCCCCTTCGCGAAGCTGTAGCCGAGTCGCCAACACTTCCGACAGGAGAGCACCTCCAGTTTCGGCAGCTCGCCTCAAGGCCGCACTTGAGTCTCCATGGACCATCAGATACCGGCTACGTTGCGCATGGAGCCGAAGATCTCGTGACACCAGCGCGACCGATTGACCCTCGACGCCCACATACGCCTCACGATAGGTGTCGACTGCTGCAATACCGTCAATCGCCGATAGCGTCGAATCCCATGTCCCCGGCAGGGCACGCGAAGCCTGCCCTGCCTGTTTCCCATGAAGCCAGGACTGCGGAGCCACAATGAGATCAGCCATGACGGTTTCGTCCACCCAGAACTCGACCGTGTCGCGGAAGCTCCGAACCATGACGACTACACCAATCATGATCGACAGCCCCACCATCAACGCCGACACAGTCACCGCATTCCGGCCCGGATGACGCGCGGCTTGATCTGCCGCGATAAGCCGGAGGCTTCCCCCGACCACCATCGTCTGGCTTTCTCGTCGAAGATTCCGCCATCCCAACGCCTTGATACACATCGGGGCAAGACAGGAGAGGGCCCCCAAGAGACAGATTGTCGCGACATAACCAAAGAGCGGTAAGTCCCCAACAGGGCCCATCAGCGAACAGAGGCCTGCGAGCGCGAACAGTATGAGGCTGATCCAGCCCCACAGGCCAGTCCTCAGCTGATTCGTCGATTCATAGTCTCCTGGCGCCAACGCACGAACCGTCACAGTCCTCCCGGCCTCGACGCTCGGACCCAAGGCACCCACCATAGAGACTACGGTCCCGAGCAGAAGCCCTTTCGCGATTGCTGTAAGTGTCACGATGTCCATCGACACGATCATCCCGCTAGACACAACCGGCGCATAGAGATCTGACACTGTTCGGTTGACGAGTGACACCAACCCTCTCGCTAGCCACACCCCGCCCACGCCTCCCAAGAGCCCACCTAAAAGACCGAGCAGCCCGGCTTCCATGAGAAACAGGCCTATGACTCGCCGCTCTGTCATGCCGAGTGCGCGGTAGATGCCGATCTCCCGCCTCCGCTGCGCTACAACAAAGGCAATCGTGTTGTAGATCAAGAACACCCCGACGAGCAGCCCCACCCAGCTCATGACCGATAGATTGAGCTGGAAGGCCCAGACCATGTTTTCGACTTGCTTGGTCCGCTGTGCCGGCCGTTGCACAACAAGATGAGGGGGGAGAACCGCGCGAAGAGAGGCGGCGATGCCGTCGAGCGATCGGCCAGGCATCGTCACCAGATCGATCCGATCCAACCGCCCGATCGATTGAAACAACAGCTGCGCCGCAGCAATATCCATGACGGCAAGCCGATCCCAGAGAGACGAGCGTGCCTCCTCGTTTTGGATGAGCCCTGCGACTTTCAATCGCACAACACGCCCTCCCACCATCACCTCGACGACATGACCGACCCCCACGTGCCAGTCAGCCGCCACTTGCCGACCTAGGTACAGGGTGTCCGGAGCGAGGAGCATCTCCAGCGTGCCGGCGTCATCAGACTTCGATATTTGAAAGCCACGCGCCCCGACCTCTGAAAGTAAATCCAGGCCCAATATCTGAAGCATCTGGCCGCGCGCCTCCCCCTGGGTGATGACCACCGACTCCTCAATGACCGGTGCGGCGCTCACGACCCCCTCGACCGCACGGATAGTCGCGATGGTCGACTCATCTACTCCGAGATCATGGCCTGCCACTTCCAATGTGGCAGAACCAGCTACCGTGGTAACCGCTTGCTCGAATGATCGCAGCACCTGAACGTTCGCTGTTCCGATGGCCACGGAGGCCAGGACCCCCAGTGCCACTCCCGCGATGCTGAGCAGGGTACGAAATGGCCGCTGGAGCGCATGAGCGCGAATCAGCGCAAGTGGTATAATCATAGAATCCTGGGGGCGTGATGAATGGGGCGAACACTACGAAACGAGGGAGAGGGGACGACTCGAATCGTTCGAACAGGGAACGGAGACCTGCACAAATCAGCCACTTCGTTTACAGCCAGACAAACCTTTGCTAGACTCATACGAGTTGACGAAAAGAGGGGATTGATGGGCGCACACACTGCTTTGAGCCGAAAAATCCAGCCGCGCCATGAGAAGATAAACGCCGAGCTCCTCACCCCTCGGCAACGTGAAATCCTTCGCCTGGTGTCGATCGGACACACGAACCGTGAGATTGCGGATGTCCTGGAGATCAGCGTGCGCACAGTCGAAGTCCACCGATTCAACTTAATGCGACGGTTGAATGTGAGAAACGTCGCGCAACTACTCCGACGAGCTCTGCAACTGGGACTCCTCGCCAAGACGTTCGGAGCCAAGTAGGCCTATAACTCCTTCAGCTTTCCCCGGCAATTCTCCAACTTCACATAGCCCTTCTTGCTGAGCTGAGCCGACAATTCCGTTTCCAAGCGACCGAATACACTCATCCCCTCCTCCACCAACACCGTCCCGATCTGCACGGCCGATGCGCCACAGAGCAGGTGTTCAAACGCATCCACGCCGTTGGCGACGCCGCCGGTCCCGATGATTGGGATTCGCCCTTCGAAGATCTTCCAAAACGCCCGCACGTTGGCCAGCGCAACAGGCTTGATGATCGTACCTCCCAGCCCACCGAACCCACCCTTGGGCTTGATGACGACCGCCTCGCGCTCAGGATCGACGACCAACCCGTTGCCGACCGAGTTAATCAGGGTGAGAAAATCAACCCCGCAACGGTCAATCACCTCTCCCATCGCTGTATGATGGGCGGGGTCGAAATACGGAGGCAGCTTGACCCCCATCGGGACCGTGATGACCTTGCGAACCCGCTTCAGCAGTCGCTCAGAAGCTTCAGCATCATAGCCGATCTGCGGTTTGCCCGGGATGTTCGGACACGATAGGTTGACTTCGATCAAGTCGGGCTTCGCCGCATTGATGATGGCCGCAATCGTCGGGAAATCATCTTCACACAGACCCGCCACACTGGCGATAACCGGCTTTCCGAAACTCTTCAATTCAGGAATGAGCGCGGCATACGCCTGGTATCCGAGGTTCGGCAAACCCATCGAGTTGATAGACCCACCGGGAAACGCATAGTACCGTGGCATCGGATTGCCGGCTCGATACTCAACCGTCATCGACTTCGTAACAATGGCTCCGGCACGCGATCGTCCGAGGGCCAGTAGTTCATCACGCGTGACACAGAGCGCCCCTGAGGCATTCATGAAGCAACTGGTGAATCGCACGCCGGCAATGGTGGTCGACAGATCCATCACGCGACGACCGTGACAGGCTTATGCTGCGTTCTCGTCATCAGCCGCCCATCCCTCATGGCCCAGACATAATCCGCAGACCCAGCGGCTTCGGCACTATGGGTGACTAACAATACCGTTTGGCCAAAGCGCTGTACGAGCGACCGAAGGAGAACGATGATCTCGGCCCCATGCTGGGAATCCAAATTGCCGGTTGGCTCGTCGGCAAGAATGATCTGGGGCTGATGCACGATCGCTCGCGCAATCGCCACTCGCTGCTGCTCCCCACCCGAGAGCTCGCTGGGACGATGATGTCGTCGCCCAGTCATCGAGACCAACTCAATCACCTCCGCGACGCGGGCTTGGACCGATGCTCCTCGCTCCCCACGCAACAAGAGTGGAAACGCGACATTCTCCGCTGCGGTCAATCCTGGAATGAGATGGAATGCTTGGAAGATAATCCCAATGGTCTCCCGCCTGACCCTCGTCCAGTCGTCGCCCGTAAATCCACTGGTCGAACGCCCTCCGAGAAGAATCTCTCCCGAGGTCGGCATATCCAAGCCGCCAACCAGGTTCAGCAACGTGCTCTTTCCACAACCGCTGGGACCGATAAATGCACAGAAGTCTCCCTTTCCCACTTCGACCGTGACTCGATCGAGCCCGGGGATGGTGTCACCACCCCGTTCGTAAATTTTCGACACCTGGTCAAATCTCACCATGGCAATCGACTTCTCTCTCTATCCCCTGATCCGTAGTAGGGAGCGATGGAGTACCTGCTTCACGTCATGTGCGTTGTCCATCCGGTTCATCCCGTGCAACCAGACAGGACCCACAATCTGTTCTCGCCCATCACAGCCTGGCGCGCAGGCAGACCAGTTTCAATATCCTACTGCCTTCGTATATCATAACCGTTTACAGAGCAACAACCTTGAAGGACGGCGCATATTCCCACAGAAGGAATATGCGCGATAATCGGAGCACTCCCACGACTATGTTACGTGAAAACACCCAGGATCGGCTGATCGGACGATGTCGTCAGCTCCTTCGGTTTGTCCTGCCAGTGGAATGCCTCTCCTGTGGCCACTCGCTCAGCACCGACCCAATCCCCTTCTTCTGCGCCGCGTGCTGGCGATCCATCCGCACACTCCAGCAGCCGGTGTGTGTCCGCTGCGACCAACCATTCATCTCGCCTGCGGCCACGACCTATACACCGAATCATCAATGCCAACAGTGCCAGGAACAACCGCCACACTTTCAACGCGCCTGGACCCTCTTCCCTTATCTCCCGCCTCTGCGGGACGCCATCTGCGCATTCAAGTACCGAGGCAAACTGACACTCGCACGGCCACTCGCGCAGCTCATGATCAACGCCCTCCCACACGGACTCGACGCCGACGTGATTATCCCCGTGCCCTTACACCCGGCTCGCCTACGTACGCGTGAATTTAACCAATCGTTGCTGCTGGCCGATCAGCTTAGCCGTCACCTGTCCCTCCCCGTTTCAGCCACAAACCTTGTCAGAACCGCCGTCACCGATCCCCAAACCGCCTTATCGCGACAGGCGCGGTTACGAAATCTACGGAATACATTTACTATCCGCAGGCCACAAGATCTTGCAGAACAGCGTATCCTCCTCGTAGACGATGTCTTCACCACTGGTACCACACTGAACGAATGCGCAAAGACTCTGCGAAGAGCAGGTAGTGGGCCAGTCTTTGCCCTCACGTTGGCCAGAACCGTTGATGCGGACCTGGTACCGGATCGCTTTTTTGCTGAACAGACTGGACAACCCCTCACGACCCTAGGAATATAGTCGATGCCATTGTACGAATATCTCTGCCTCGACTGTAAGAAACGCAGCACGATTCTTGTGCTGAGCCTGACCAATCAGGCACCGGCAACCTGCTCCCATTGCGCGAGTGCACGAGTTGAACGGCTCCTGTCTCGATTTGCCTCGCCAAAATCAGAAGAGGCGCGCCTTGAAGCCTCTTTGGATCCAAAAAATCTAGCTGGGCTCGATGAAAACGATCCGCAAAGCATGGCTCGATTCATGACAAAAATGGGCGAGGAGATGGGTGAAGACCTCGGGGACGATTTCTCGGAGGCCATAGAGTCAAGTGACGCCGGCGCAATGGAGCCAGATAGCACTGACGGGCTATGACATGGATTGTCATGTATTTTCACTTGACAGATCGTTCGAGTTTGCCTACCCTGACGACAGTAGCATGAGCTTTCGTGAGGCCTATGGATCTCAATCGAACCAGGTTCAGCAATGGCCAAAGAGCCCAAGAGCGAGCTGATGACGGCGGAGGAGACCTGCCGGTATCTCAAGATCACCCAACGCACACTCTATCGTTACTTACAGAGTCGACAGATACCCGCCTTCAAGCTTGGAAAAGAATGGCGCTTCGTACGCTCGGATCTGGAACAATGGATTCGCAATCGCACCAGAGCGACGTTAGCCTCGTAAAGGACAGGTTTCATTGATGTTTGCCGGTGAATATCTGTGCAAAGTGGATGAGAAGGGTCGGTTTATCGTCCCTTCGCCGATCCGCGAGCAAGTCGAGTCGGATGGACAAGCCGTTGTGTTCCTCAAGGGCCCCGAGGAGTCAACGCTCATCTACTCCATGAAAGAGTGGGAAAAAGTCCTCGAACGGACGAAAGCCACGCTCGATGAAGATCAAAGTCGACTGTTCATGCACTTTGTCGTGTCGGAAGCTGGCACATCGGAACTCGACAAAGCTGGGCGCATTCTGATTCCAAGCCGGCTCAGGAAAATTATTCCGTTGGATGAGGACCAGGAAATCGTCCTGGTCGGCTTGTATCATCGTATGGAGATCTGGAACCCGAGCACATGGCGTCGGTATATCGGCCGATCTGAAGAGCGATACGACCAGAACATGTCCAAGATCCTCAATCTCCTGTAATCACTGACTCGCATGCCTACGTTTCAGCGTCCCCCCCGGATTCCTTCCTCTCCACGGGCCGTTCGTATGACCTCCTACCGGAACCCTGACAAGAAGATCGCGGTACCACGTCTCGCCCAGAGAATGGCCCCGAGATCCCGTATGCCCATATCTTCCCCAATACCGCATCGACCGACCGAAAGCCATGCAGTCGCCTTGACTCTCCCTGTACCGCCCAGTGTGAACCATCAATATGCCACCGTGAATGGGCGACGATTGATCTCTTCGGCCGGCCGGGCCTATAAGGCCCAGGTGGGACAACTCGTCTGGCTCAAGCTGGCGCAGTCCACTCACAGAGCGTCCCTGCTTGCACAACTCCAGTCAGAATGGCTCGCCCTGTCCATCCGGTTCTATTTTACTTCAGCCCTACGGCGAGACCTCGATGGCGGGCTCAAGATCGCGCAAGATGCCCTCTGTGAGGGTCTCGGTATCAACGACAACCGCATCGTCGAAACCCATCTCTATAAATACATTGATAAAGAAAACCCTCGCATCGAAGTACAGTTAACACCTGCATCTAGCCTCTAAGACGACTCGACCCTCGATAGCCCCTCCAAGGTTCTTCACTTTCTCGATGATCCCTCACGATTCATCCGGGTTGCCCGCATTAAATATCCGAGCCTGGCAAACCGATAAGGGATTGTCGATTCTTGCACGGTCTCCATTTCATGATCGATCGGTGTGCAATGCGTAAGCGTATCTCTCTGCAGCAACTCAGGGTTGGAATGTATGTGGCCGGTATCGACTGTTCATGGTTCCGAACTCCCTTTCTCAAACATCGGTTTTTGATTAGCACAGAAGAGCAGATCGAGCGCTTGCGACGATCCAATGCCCGCGCCGTAGATATCGACCCCTCCAAAGGGCTCGACGTCGCGTCCTTCCCGATCGCGCAAGAGACGCTTCACATGATCGGCTTACACACCTCTACCCACGCAGCTCCAGTCCTTGATGCACCCCGCTCACTTGCCACATTGAGCCAGGAACTCACGATCGCTCAAGAGACGCGTGACAAACTGATTCAGTCGGTCAAGATCGTCTTCGAGGAAATTGGCAAAACGGGTACTGTAAGGCCAGGGCCGGTCAACGAAGCCGTGCAGGAAATCACCATCGTCACACGCACCCTCAGCACACACGCCGCATTCATGGCGATGAGCCATGGACGGCATCTCGATGCGTCCTTCAACAACCATAGCCTCACCGTCTGCACGCTGGCGATGATTATCGGCCAAGCTCTCGGCTATAACCCGATACAACTCCACGAGTTGGCAACCGGTGCGTTACTGCATGACATCGGGCTGTTACAACTCCCCGACCATCTGTTCCGCACATCGACTCCGCTCTCCAATGAAGACCTGGCGGCCTTTCACCATCACCCACGGCTCGGCGCCATTGCGATTGAGGCACAACACGATTTCTCCCAGACAGTTCGCCAAATAGCAGCCGAACACCATGTCACACCCGATGGGCACGGCTATCCCTCTGAAACACCCGCAGGCTCCACAGGGGAAGCGAGTCGCATCGTCATGATCGCGGATCGATACGATGAGCTCCTGACGGGATTCGGGGGGCTCCGACCGTTGCCTTCCTACGCGGCAATTCAACAACTATTCCAACAAGGAGAATTCGGACGTCTTGACCTTCATCTCGTCTCCTTGTTCATCAAGCTGGTCGGCATCTATCCTGTCTACAGCTTCGTGGAACTGAACACGAAGGAACGAGGGACGATCACCACGATTAATTCCACTACCCTACATCAACCAATCATCGCGCTCACATATGACGAAACCGGCAGCCCCTACCGCAATCCGCTCACGATCGATCTTTCCAACCAGAACCAGCCTCCTCTCCGATCCATTAAACGGGTGGTCACATCAGAACCGGAGGAAACACGTCACGCAGCCTAGCGCCTCGCACCGGCAATACATCACCAGATCTGTTCTCGATGATCCGCGCTATTCGTACCGGAGCGCTTCGATAGGATTGAGGCGTGAGGCCTTGCTGGCAGGGTACAATCCGAAGAACAGACCGACTATAAGCGAGAAGAAAAATGCGAGGAGGATGACATTGCCGGAGATGATGGTTGGCCAGCCGGCAATCAGCGTCGTCAACTTCGCCCCGGTCACTCCCAGGACGATACCCAAGACGCCTCCCACCAGGCTCAACGTCATGGCCTCGATCAGGAATT
>Ga0163153_10008167_pt1 | contig 10994 bp, 8 predicted proteins | sample OliLakLV19MP6IB1_FD_148629 | JGI IMG/M metagenome (GOLD analysis project Ga0163153, IMG submission 148629) | Freshwater microbial mat bacterial communities from Lake Vanda, McMurdo Dry Valleys, Antarctica - Oligotrophic Lake LV.19.MP6.IB-1 | ecosystem: Environmental > Aquatic > Freshwater > Lake... | reverse complement strand
GGCCTGGTGGCACCGAGCGCCGCGATCGGCTGCGATGCGTGCGCCAGATGCACAGCCGGCCTGGTGGCACCGAGCGCCGCGATCGGCTGCGATGCGTGCGCCAGATGCACAGCCGGCCTGGTGGCACAGCCGGCCTGGTGGCACAGCCGGCCTGGTGGCACAGCCGGCCTGGTGGCACAGCGCGCGAGCGGTCAGCGCGCGCGAGCGGTGAGCGCGGCGTCAATCGAGTCAGTCGGAGTCCGTGGGCAGCAGGTCGGGTCGGTTGGCACGCGTCCGGTCCAAGGCTCGCTCGTGGCGCCAGCGGGCCACCGCGCCGTGATCCCCGGAGGTCAGGATGGGCGGCACGTCCAGGTCGCGAAAGGACGGCGGGCGGGTGTACTGCGGGTACTCCAGGAGGCCGGCGCTGAACGACTCCTCATCGGTCGAGGCGTCGTCGATGGCGCCCGGCAGCAGGCGGATGACGGCATCGATGACGACCAGCGCCGGCAGCTCCCCGCCGGTCACGACGTAGTCCCCGATCGAGAGCTCGAGGTCGACGAAGGCGCGGATGCGGGCGTCCACGCCCTCGTAGCGCGGGCACACGAACACGAGGTGCTGGCGGGTGGCCAGATCGGCCGCCCGCGCCTGGCGGAAGACCTCGCCACCCGGATCGAGCAGGATGACCGTGGAATCCGGGCGTCGCACGGCTTCGATGGCGGCCACCACGGGCTCGACCCGCATGACCATGCCCGCTCCCCCGCCGTAGGGCGTGTCGTCGACCGAGCGGTGGCGGCCAAGGCCGTGCTCGCGCAGGTCGTGGACGCTGATGGTGACCAGGCCGCGCTCCTGGATGCGTCCGGGGATGCTCTCACCGAGCGGTCCGGAGACCATCGTCGGGAACAGGGTCAGGACATCGATCTCCAGGGTCACGGCGCCTCGGGCGTGGCCGCCTCGGGCGTGGCCGCCTCGGGCTCGGGCGTGGCCGCCTCGGGCGTGGCCGCCTCGGGCGTGGCCGCCTCGGGCTCGGGCGTGGCCGGCTCGGGCGGGTCGGCCGGCGGAGTGGCCGCCTCGGGCGTGGCCGCCTCGGGCGGCGGCGCTGACGCCTGCTGTGGCGAACCGTCCGGGTCGGACGTGGCAGTGGCCTGCTCGGCGTCGACAGGGGCGGCCTTGCGCTTGCGCGACGTCCGCCGTGGGGCGCGCGGCCGATCTGGGTCCTCGCTGCGGGGCGGCTTGGGCGGCCGCAGGTCGAGCGCCTCGGCGTCGATGACGATCTCGCCACGGCGCGGCGCGAAGATGCGGATGAAGGCGCGTACGGCGGGCAGGTCGAAGGTCCCGAACGGACCACCGGACACGACGTAGACCTCGTTCTCCGCCACGCGGTAGATATCGGTCACGGTTCCGAGGTCTGTGTCATCGAGGCCGCGGACGGCGACGCCCATGACCTCGTGCCAATAGACCTCGCCGCGTCCGAGATCCGACACGGGATGGACCTCGACTTCCAGGTACGCGCCACGCAGGGTGTCAGCGACCTCGCGGCTGGGGACCTCGCGGAAGCGCAGCCGCCAGCCGGGACCATCGGCGATGGCCTCGGCGGCCTCCAGATGGAGGGCAGCGTCGCCACCCTCCCGATACAGGACGGCGCCCGGGATGAAGCGCTGTTCCGGGCGATCGGTGAGGATCTCCACCCGGACGGCGCCACGAAGCCCGTGGACGCCCCGGACGAGGGCGACCACGAGCCGCTCGGGCCGCTCGGGCTGCTCAGGCTGCTCGGGCTGCTCGGGCTGCTCGGCGTGACCGTCGGCCACGTCCGTGTCCGCGCTCAGACGATCTCGAGCTGGACCGGCTCCCCGTCCCGTGCGGAGGTCACCTTGAGCAGGGTGCGCAGGGCCTTGGCCACGCTGCCGTTGCGGCCGATGACCTTGCCCATGTCGTCCTCGGCGACGTGGAGCTCGATGACGGTCGCGCCGTCCTCCTGGACGACCTCGACCTTGACGGCGTCGGGATCGTCGACCAGCGACTTCGCGACGTACTCGACCAGTTCCTTGGCTGCCATGTCGTGCCCCTTACTTGCCGGCGGGAAGGATGCCGGCCTGCTTGAACAGGCGGACGACGGTGTCGGACGGCTGGGCGCCCTTGGCCATCCAGGCCTTCGCCTTGTCGGCGTCGACGCTGAACTCGACCGGCTCGGTGCGCGGGTTGTAGTGGCCGAGGATCTCGATGGCGCGGCCATCGCGGGCGCTGCGCCCGTCGGCGACGACGACTCGATAGGCCGGCTGCTTGTGCGCGCCGATGCGCGTCAATCGGATGCGGACTGCCATGGGTGCGGTGCTACCTCCTGGGGTTCCCGGCCGGACGTCGGGGCCGTCCGGCTGCGGGATGGGCGTGGGTGGGGTTACTTGACGGTGATGAGCACGTGTTGCTGGTCGACGGGGCCGCCGATGACGGACGTCGCGACCATCGCGTCGAACGGCTCCAGGAACGGCTTGATGGACTCCTCGTACTCGGCCCGCTCCTCGGCGCTGGCCTCCGACAGGAAGCCCTCCGCCAAGGTCCGGATAGCCGAGACATCGACGAACGTGACCCCGGTATGGTCGGCGCCGGCCCGGGCGACGAGGTCGCGATAGCGGGCCGAGTCGGCGAGCGACTCGCCGGCCCCGGCGTCCAGCACGGCCTTCACGAAGTTCGGGCCGCTGCCGATGACGACGACGCCGTCGGTGGCCGCGTAGCTGAGCTCGATGTTGCCGGTCGGGAGGCCGGGCACGCTGCCCGGGTCGAGCGGCACGCCGCCCATCGCCCCGGCCAGGCCGAGCAGCTCCTCGGCGCTGCCGAGGTCGATGATGGTGATGGTGGTCCCGGCGTACTCCTCCTCGCGAACCTCGATGCCGGCCTGGCCGCCACCCAGGGCGACGAGGCTCCGGATCGTGGTCAGGAACTCCTGGGCGTCCTCCGCGTTCGTCGGCACCGAGATGATGCCGCCCTCCACGGTGTCGCCGGCCTGCGCGACGACGTAGCCGGTGTCGCCCATCCAGTCGATGGCGGCGTCGAGGCCGCCGACGATGCCGAGGGCATCCTCCAGTTGGGTCATCGCGTCGCCCATCATCGGCTCGTTGGCGTACAGCGCGACGAGCTCGTCGAGCGTCGCCCCGAAGTCATTGGCGGTTCCGAGCATGATCGTCGACGCCGGCGCGAAACCTGCGACGGCGTTGGCGCGGTTCTCATCGGGCCCGGGCAGGCCATCGACATGGCTCAGCGAGGCGTCCATGACGAGGGCGTCGCCCTCGATGCGCAGGCGGAAGCCTGCCCAGTCGGGCACGAGCTCGAGCAGCTCGCCGCTCATGGGCACCTCGGAGACGGATGACCCGAGCTCCATTGCCGCGTCCATGATCGAGCGCAGGTCGATGTACATGAAGCCGACGTGATCACCCTCGGAGGCGGCCAACGCGGCCGACAGGCCTTCTGCATCGCTCAGCCCGCTGGCACCCTTCGAGTCGACCGCCGCCTTGACCGAGGTCAGATCGCCCGCGACGACGACCTTGGCATCGATCACGGCGTAGGCGGCGTCGGCGCCCATGTCGGCGTCGGTGTAGACATTGAGCGTGGTGCCCGCGTAGTCCTGGGCGCTGGTCGTGATGCCCGCCTCGGCCAGCATCGCGTCGAACCAGGCTGCCGCGAGCGGCCCGTCCTTGACCGACACGAGGATCATCGCGCGGATATCACCGGCGGCGGCTTCCGGGTCGGACACGGCCGTCGATGGGATGGGACCCATGGCGAAGGCGATCTCGCCCTCGAACCACGGCTCGATGTCGCCGGTGTAGGACTGGGCGCCGTCCGTACCCTCGGACACCAGGCGGTCCAGCAGCTCATCGAGCTTGGTCTCCAGGGCCGCCTGATCGGCGAAGCCCGGGAAGTGGCTCAGGAACTCGGCCATCTGCGCGCCCTGGTCACCGGGCAGATCCAGGCGAGCCTCGCCGTAGGCGATGCTGTCGCCGGGCGCGTAGCCCAGGACCGTGGCGTTGGGCGAGGAGCCGGTCAACGACAGGGTGGCGATGGCCGACACCCCGACGACGAGGGCGACGACGAGCCCGGCCGCCAGCCAGCGCCTGCGGCTCTTCGGCCTGGAGCCGACCGGCGTGGTCGGCGTGGTCGTGGGCCCCGTGGCGATCGGGGTGGCCTCGGTCTCGGCGATCGTGGCCGCTTCGTCGATGCGGTGGACGGAGGTGTCGGCCGTCGGATCGTGGGACGGTCGTTGCATGTCGGTCATCGCGCGGTCTCCTTGTGAGGGACGACGGCGATCGCCGACCCGCTGCTCATCGCTTGCCCACGAGGCTGCCCAGCGCGCCACGACGGCCGCCCCCGGCTAGCTGCTTCATGAGCTTCTGCATCTCGGTGAACTGCTTCACCAGTCGATTGACGTCAGGAAGGGTGGTCCCGCTGCCGGCCGCGATGCGGCGTCGGCGGGAGGCATTGAGGACGGTCGGATCGCGGCGTTCCCCGGCGGTCATCGCCCGGATGATCGCCTCGGTGCGCTTGAGGTCGCCCCGGTCCACGGCAGCCTGGGCCTCGTTGGCCATGTTGCCCATGCCCGGGATCATGCCCATGAGCTGGCCGATGGGGCCCATCTTCTGAACCTGCTGGAGCTGATCCAGCATGTCCTCCAGGGTGAAGCTCGCCTTGCGGAGCTTCTCCTCCATCTGCTGGGCCTGCTTGGCGTCGAACGTGTCCTGGGCGCGCTCGACCAGGGTCAGGATGTCGCCCATGCCCAGGATCCGCCCGGCGAGGCGGTCAGGGTGGAAGACCTCCAGGGCATCGGTCTTCTCGCCGGTGCCCAGGAACTTCACGGGGACACCGGTCACGGCCGAGATGCTGAGCGCCGCGCCGCCGCGCGCGTCGCCGTCGATCTTGGTCAGGATGAGGCCGGTCACCGGGACCGCGGCGACGAAGGCCTGGGCAACGGCGACGGCCTCCTGGCCGGTCATGGCGTCGACGACGAGGAGCGTCTCGATCGGCTTCACTGCGGCGTTGACGGCGGCGATCTCGGCCATCAGCGCCTGATCGACGCTGAGCCGGCCCGCGGTGTCCAGGATGACCACGTCGCGGACCTGCCGACGTGCGGCTTCGACGCCCTGCCGGGCGATGTCGACGACCGACGTGCCCTCGGGGGCGCGGTAGACCGGGATGTCGAGCTGCTTGCCGAGGGTCTGGAGCTGGTCCGCGGCGGCCGGCCGGTAGGGGTCCGCGGCGACGAGCAGCGGGCGTCGGCCCTGCTTGACGATGTGCCGGGCGAGCTTGGCCGTGCTCGTGGTCTTGCCCGAGCCCTGCAGGCCGACCATGGCCACGACGGCAGGGTTGCCGCTCAGGTGGAAGACCCGGTCGCCGGTGCCGAGCAATGCGACCAGCTCGTCGTGGACGATCTTGACCACGGCCTGGCCAGCAGTCACGGATCCCAGGACCTCCGCCCCGATGGCCTGCTCACGAACGCGGGCCACGAAGTCCTTGACCACCTTGAAGTTGACGTCGGCTTCCAGCAGGGCGAGGCGGACCTCGCGCATGGCGGCGTCCACGTCGGCCTCGCTGATCCGGCCACGGCCGGTCAGGGTGCCAAGGGTCGCTCGCAGGCGGTCGCTCAGGGTGTCGAACACGGTTCGGGTACGGACTCCGACGTGGTGGGTGGTGGTGGATGGACCGGACGGGCCCGCGGCGTGCGCAGCGGGCGGCCCGGGTGGTACGCGAGTTCTGACGTACCGAGGCGGCCGAAGTGTACCGCAGGGTCGCGGGTGCCGCCGCTGGGACGATGGTCCCGGAGCGGTGCGGCCGGTCACCGTGGCCGCCGGTCAGCGCGGCCGAGCGGGCCACCGCGGGCCGAGCGGGCCACCGCGGGCTGAGTCTGCGTCCCACCCGGCCATGCGGGTCACCGCGGGCTGAGCGGGCCACCGCGGGCTGAGCGGGCCACCGCGGGCCGAGCGGGCCACCGCGGGCCACCGCGGGCTGAGTCTGCGTCCCACCCGGCCATGCGGGTCACCGCGGGCTGAGCGGGCCACCGCGGTGGTCCATGCGGCCCGAGCGGCGGTCCGGGTCCTGCGCAGCCAAGCCGGCGCCCGCGTCCCGCGTCCCTCCAGGCGGTCCTGTCGTCGATCGGTCGGCCATCTGCCCGCCTTCCTCCGACGCCCGTCCCCTGGGGCGGTCCAAACGTCGATCGTGTGTCGGCGGCCGGCGCTTCGTTGGACGATAGGCTCCTCGGGCGGGACGACGGCCGCCGTGCCAGCGGATCCGCCGGCGGGCGGTACCCTCGCAGCTCTGTGCCGAATCCCTTCGCCTCCCCGCTCTGGCGCAACCAGGCCTTCGTGCGCCTGTGGGCGGCCGCGACCGTGTCGATGTTCGGCTCGCTCATCACGCGAATCGCCCTGCCCCTGCTGGCGATCCTGACCCTGGGCGCCGGACCGATCGAGGTCGCGGTCCTGCGCGGCATGGACCTCGGGGCCACGCTCCTCGTGGGGCTCGTCGCCGGCGCCTGGGTCGACCGACTGCGACGCCGACCAGTGCTCATCTGGGCTGACCTCGGTCGGGCTGCGCTCCTCGGGTCGATCCCGCTCGCCTTCGTCCTGGGCGTGCTGACGTTCTGGCAGTTGCTCGCGGTCGCCGCGGCCGCGGCCGTCCTGACCGCCTTCTTCGATGCCGCCGACAACGCGTTCCTGCCCACGCTCGTGGAGCGCGAGCGATTGGTCGAAGCCAACAGCGCCCTGGCCGCGAGCGGGTCCGCCGCCGAATTCCTGGGCTTTGGCCTGAGTGGGGTCCTGGTCCAGGTCCTGACCGCGCCGATCACGATCCTCATCGACGCCGTGACGTACGTCGTGTCGGCGATCCTGCTGATGACCATCCGGCACGATGAGGTGCCGCCACCGAAGGCCGAGGATCGCGAGCCCGTCCTCGACGAGATCCGCCAGGGCCTGCGCCTCGTGCGCCACGACCCGGTGCTGCGGGCGTTCGCGACGGCGTCGATGCTGCTGGCGGCCATGTGGGGCATCTTCGGCGCGACGTTCTTCCTGTTTGCCCTGGAGGACCTCGATCTTGGGCCAGCGATGGTCGGCGCGGTGGCCGCCATCGGTGGGATCTCATCGCTGTTCGGGGCTGTGCTGGCCAGTCGCTCGACGCGGCGCTGGGGCGTGGGTCGCGTGGCGATCGTGGCCATGCTCGTGTGCGCTGTGGGCCAACTGTTCATCCCGCTCGCGCCGGCGGGCCTGCCCCTCGTCGCGCTCGGTTGCCTGGTCATCCAGCAGCTCGTGGCCGATTCGGCGGTGACCGTCTACGACATCACCGAGGTCTCCGTGCGCCAGTCGCTCGTCCTTGACCGCGAGCAGGGACGTGTGGCCGCCACGTTCTCGGTCCTGAGCGTCGCGGCGCAACTCACGGCGACCATCGGGGCGGGGCTGCTGGCCGAAGTCATCGGCTTGCGAGAGACGGCGTTCCTGGCCCCGATCGGCGGTGTCCTGGCCGCGGCCATCCTGTGGCGGTCGCCGGTACGCGGCCTGATCACCCTTCCGGTGCTGGATCGGCGCTCGCCCGTCGAGGCCGCCTGGGACGCCGAGCGCGATCAGCCGGTCGGCGCCTGACCCTCAGGCGAACATCGCCTTGACGAAGGCGTCCGGGTCAAAGACGAGGAGGTCATTGACGCCCTCCCCCACCCCGACGAAGCGGACCGGCACCTTGAGCGCGTGCTCGATGGCGAAGACGATGCCGCCCTTGGACGTCGAATCGAGCTTGGTCAGGACGATGCCGGTCAACCCGACCGCCTCATGGAAGGCCTTGGCCTGGGCGAGACCGTTCTGGCCGGTCGTGGCATCGAGCACGAAGAGTGTCTCGGGCTCGGCGCCCGGCAGCCGCTTGTCGACGATGCGCCGGACCTTGGTCAGCTCGTCCATCAGGTTCGACTTGGTGTGCAGGCGCCCCGCGGTATCGGCGATGACAAGATCGGCGCCACGAGCAACGCCGGCATCCAGCGCGTCGTACACCACGGCTCCGGGATCAGCGCCTGGGGCGTGCGCGACGACCTGCACGCCCGCCCGGTCAGCCCAGATCCGGAGCTGCTCGATGGCGGCGGCACGGAATGTGTCCGCGGCGGCCAGGATGACGGTCCGCCCCTCTCCGACGTAGCGCGCGGCGAGCTTCCCGATGGTCGTGGTCTTGCCGGTGCCGTTGACGCCGACCACGAGCACTACGGCCGGGCCGCCGCTCGGCGACGGTTGCGGCGTCCAGTCGAGGTCGCGCTTGACCAGGAGTGCCGCGAGCTCGGCACGGATGGCCGCCTCCGGACCGCCGGGATCACGACGCTTGCGCGCCCGGTCCACCAGATCGATGGCCAACGCCGCGCCCACGTCGCCGGTGATGAGCAGCTCCTCGACGTCGTCCCACTGCGGGTCGTTGCCGCCGAGAAGGCCGCGCAGCTGGGTCATGAAGCCGGTGCGGGTCCGCTCCAGGCCTTGGTCCAGGGTGTGGGCCGGGGCGACGGCCAGGAAGGCGGTCGGATCGAAGGCCGGGATCGCGCGCTCGGGTTCGGGCTCGACTGCGGGGTCCGGCGCGGGCTCGACTGCGGGGTCCGGCGCGGCCTCGACCTCGATCTCCGTCGGCTCGGCCGTGCTCGGCTCCTCGAGAGGCGCCTCCTCGCGGCGCCGTCGCCAGAACGGCATCAGCGCGACGCGCTCAGCTCGGCCTGCCGCTGCGACGCCAGCGCCTTCGCCTCATCGAGCCGAAGGCTGATGACCCGGGACACGGAGTCGTCGCCCACGGTCACGCCGTACAGCGCGTCGGCGGCCTCGATGGTGCCGCGGTTATGGGTGATGACGATGAACTGGGTCTGATGGGCCAGGCTCCGCAGCGAGTCCGAGAAGCGCCCGATGTTCGCTTCGTCGAGGGCGGCATCGACCTCGTCCAGCACGCAGAACGGCACCGGCCGGACCTCGAGCATGGCGAACAGCAGCGCGACAGCGGTGAGGGCCCGCTCGCCGCCGGACAGCATCGCCAGCGCCTGCGGCTTCTTGCCCGGCGGCCGGGCCACGATCTCGATGCCGGTCGAGCCCAGATCGCTCGGGTCGGTCAGCGACAGGCGGGCGAAGCCGCCACCGAACAGCTGCTCGAAGCGCCGCTCGAAGGCGGTCTCCAGCTTGGCGAAGGTCGTCCGGAACTGGTCGGCGATCATCGTGTCGAGCTCGCGGATGAGTTCGCGTGTGGTCCCGATGGCCGAGCGCAGGTCCGTACCCTGGGTCTCCAGCGTCTCCAGCCGTGCCTTGAGTAGCGCGTACTCCTCGACCGCGAACGGGTTGGCGGCGCCGAGCTCGTGATAGCGGCGGCGCAGCTGGGCCAGGCGACCGGGCGAGGCGGCCCCGACCGACGGCGGCTCGGCGGTCCAGCGCTCGGTGAAGGCGGTCAGCGCGGCGGCCAGGTCGGCGGCGTCGGTGGGATCGTCGGCGCCGTCGCCATCGGCACGGTCGCCATCGGTACGGTCGCCATCGGCACGGTCGCCATCGGCACGGTCGCCATCGGCCGCCCCATCCAGCAGCCCATCGGCTGCCGATCCCTGCGCATCCACTGGCGCCGCACCCTGCTCGGCGACATCCTGCTCCGCGGCGACATCCTGCTCCGCGGCGACGGAGGCGCTGGCCGGGAGCCCCAGGGCGACTCGACCGACGTCGCCGAGCCCGGCCAACTCGACGAGCAGCCCCTCGTGCAGCGAATCGAGCGCGAGCCGGGCCTCCAGTGCCTGGTGGTCGGTCGCCCGCGAGCGGTCGTCGGCCGAGCGCAGGCGCTCCCGGGCGCCGGCCGCGGCGCGCTCCGCCTCGGACAGGCGCGTGCGGTCGGCCGCATCGGCGGCGTGCAGCTCAGCCAAGGCCGCGCGGGCTGTCGCCTCGGAGGCCGCCGCGGTCGCGACCTCGTTGCGCAGTCCCTCGCGTTCGGCGGTCAGGCTCGCCTCGCGATCGATGAGGGTCGCCGCGTCCCGTTCCGCCCGGGCGGCACGTTCCTCGGCGATGGTCACGGTCGCCTCGGCTCGGGCCCGCCGATGCTCGGCGTCGCGGCGCGTGCCGTCGTGCGTCGCCAGGCGCGCCACAAGTCGGTCGCGGCGCTCGCGCAGCTCGTCGGCCCGACGTTCCCACGTCGCGAGGGCGGCGCGCTCGTCGGGATCGGACCCGGACGAACCGTCGGGACTCCTACCAGCCGCGGCCGGCTCCATCGCCGCCACCGACTCGCCCAGCCGCGCGACTTCGGCGACGATCCGCTCCAGCTGCGCGGCATGCCATGCGGTCTCGCGGGCGAGTGCCTCCGCGTCGCGGGCAGCTCCCCGTTCCGCCTCGTCGGTTCGACGGCGTTCGGCAGCAGCGGCGCTCTCGGCGTTGCGTGCCGCATCCAGGGCGGTTCGCGCGGTCCGGGCCGCCTCGGCCGCGCTGGCCGCCCCGCTGCGTGTCTCCGCCAGCGACGCGTCGGCGCGCTCCAGGTCGGTCGTCAGGCGGGCGTGCTCGGCGCGCACCTCGAGCGTGGCGTCCGGCGCGCCCAGCGCGATCGAGCTGTCGTCGACGACCGCGGACCCATCGCGGACGACGGCGATCCAGCCGGGCGGCATGGCTGCCTGGACGGCCAGCGCCGAGGCCAGGTCGGGCAACCACACCGCGCGGGCCAGTAGATGGCGCGCGCCGCCGGTCCCGTCGCGACGGATGGCCTCGGCCAGACGGCCTCCGGCCCGGTCGCTGACGGCGTCGAGGAAGCGGCGCGTCGCGGCATCCGAGGCCGGCGAGCCGCCCGACCCGCCGGTTCGCTCCTCGATGATCAGCCGGCCGCGCTGATCGGCCAGGCCGCTGACGGCTGACGAGGTGACGAGGTAGGCCCGGGCGCGGTCCGCCAGGCCCGACTCCACGGCCGCGCGCAGATCCGGGTCCACGACCAGGTCGTCGTCGATGCGCCGGCCGCCGGCGGCCTTCGCGGCGCGGGCGATGGGTCGGCGCTCGTCGGCGGCCAATCGCCCGCGCCGCGAA
>Ga0163153_10008165_pt1 | contig 10995 bp, 3 predicted proteins | sample OliLakLV19MP6IB1_FD_148629 | JGI IMG/M metagenome (GOLD analysis project Ga0163153, IMG submission 148629) | Freshwater microbial mat bacterial communities from Lake Vanda, McMurdo Dry Valleys, Antarctica - Oligotrophic Lake LV.19.MP6.IB-1 | ecosystem: Environmental > Aquatic > Freshwater > Lake... | reverse complement strand
GGTCAGGGCCAAAACGGCTTCATCGACCACGACCACTGCCAACTCGGCGTCGGCTACGGGATCACCGGCGGCGTTGGTCAGGCTGACGGCAATCGACGTTTCAACCCCCGGAGCCAATTCAGTGGCAGCCGGGGCAACCGTCATGGTCAATGTGCGGCTGACCGGCGGTATGGCCAGGGTCAGGCTACCGGTGGCGTAGGCAGGGCGGGGCGGTACAGTTGGGATGGTCTCGCCTTTGTCATCGGTGCGCGGGGCCGAGCCGTTCAGATCGACCTGGATATTCAGGTTGGGAATGTGCGCCTCTTCGATTGGCACCTTGAGGGTGTAGGTGCCATCTTCAATGGTAAAGCGTTCGGTCGAGATCAAGCCACTGCGACTCACGGTCAGCAGCCCCTCGGCGGGGGAGAAGGGCGACTGGACTAAAATCTCTGCCACATCACCTGGTTGATAGCTCTCTTTGTCAGGGATGAGCGTCACTTGCTCTTGCTCGACATTGCGCGCTGCGGGACGTTTGCCGCCGCTGACCCAACGCGTAAATTCACTTTGGTTTAGCCGTTCTTGATCGTCGCGGATCGTCGCGGTAATCCGATAGGTGCCGCCCAGGTCACTGGTAAATTCACAGGTGACCGGCGCGGTGGCCGAGGTGACGGTGCATTCCTGTACATCGGCCTCTTCTTCGCGCCACTGACCCTGGCTGTATTTCCATTCTAAGCGGGCGGCGCGCAGGTTGATCGGATAGTCAGCCAAGGCGTTGCCGTCGAGATCGGTGACAATTGCTTCGACCACGAGCGGTTCACCTTGTTCGACAAAGGTGCGCTCGCTGCGGATGCCAACATAGCGGGCGGCGGGGTGGACAAGTAGACTCGTCGTTGCGGCCCACGCTTGGCGATTGACATCCATAACCACACCTTCAGCCATCACGCTATAGGGGCGCGGCTTCACTGGTTGTTGTGTGCCGGACTCGATGGCTGGTGCAATGTTAGTAAAGCTCATGCGTAGATAGTGAACACCGGCGGGATCGGTGCGAGCGGTATAACTTTGGACTGTGCCACCACTGCTTTCAGGCACACCATAGCCATATTCATAGTCATAGGCGCGCCACCAGGGTGTCCATTCACCAAAGGTAAAGTCCGGCCAGCCGGGGGGCGAGTAACTGCTGGGCGAACTGCTGACATTCCAGGTGGTTTCCGCGCCCGGTAGTGGGCCACCGGCGTAATATTGGGCCGAGATCGCGACGACGGCGTCATCGCCTACAAAGAAGGGGCCTTTCTCTTCGTTGCGCGCCGTCACTTCAAATTCGGGGCGGCGGAACTCCTGAATCTGGAAATTATGATAGTAGTCCGTGGTGTAGACACCGCTGACATTGCGCGCCGAAAGATAGATATTGGCATAGCCCAGATTGGCATTTTCCGGCAGCGTAAAGGCAAAGTCAAAACCGCCCAGATCGTTGACATCAATTACGCCATCAGCGAGTTGATTGCCCTGGGGGTCGTTGACCATATATTGCACCGAAACGCCACTATCGCCAATCAGCGCCACATCGCCACCCTGACCGCTGCCAATGCGGCGCAGCCAGCCTTTGACATGCACCTCTTCGCTGGGTCGATACATCTGGCGGTCATCAAAGACATACCAGCGCAACTCATCCTGCAAGGGCGTGGTCACCCAGCCGCCCTCTCCCCAATAGTAGTTGTTTTGCGGGAGCAGCGCGACATCATCACCCAGCTTGCCGATGAGCACGGGGGCAGGTCGTTCGGGCAAGGCAAAACGTGCAACGCCAGCGTCGTCGGTCGTGGCGCGGCTGTTGCTGTTGAGCAGGCTCACTTCTACATTGTTGAGCGGCGCACCATCTTGCAACGCCGTAGCCCAGGCCACCATCTCGCTGTGATCGACAAAGGCGTCCAGCCCAATTTGGGTGACCTGCACCCAGGCGCGGATGGTGGGCGTTTGCTGCCGCTCCCCAAAAGGTAACTTGGCGAGCAGGCTAGAAAGTAGATCGCTCGGCACATCGGCCACAACGATCAGATGGCCGGTGGCGCCGCTCAAAGCACCACTTAGATCAATCCCCGTTTCGACTAGTTCATCTTCCACCGCCTCAATCGGCACAACCTCTTCCATCACTTTGTCACCAGGGGGAGCGGGTGGATTCTCTTGATAGGCATAGTCGCGTAGATAGGTTTGATAGGCGGGCCACTGCTCTGGGGTTACGGAAAAGACGCGCACCCGCACTTTATCATAGTTGACCGAGTAGATCGTAAAGAGTGGCTTGCTAGAGGAGGGGTCCAGCGTAATGAAATTCTCTGTTGGGCCAGTAAGGAAGGCGGTGGCTGGTCCGGTGGTAAAGGTCAAGGTGGCGGCCTCACCCAAGGTTTGACCAAAGACATCTTGGATTTCGCCAGGAACTGTCACTTTATAGGTCGTGCGCCCTTGCGTAGCGCCGCGTAGTTCCAGCGAATTGCCAAAGAGTTGAATGATCAGCCCTGGGATGGCCGGCTCGACAGTGATCATCGCTGGATCAAATTTACTCTCATCAAGGGTGTTGTTAAAACGAATGAAAAAGGGAGTAAAGGGTGGGCAATCCGCGCCACCCCAGCCACAGCCATGCTCGTCGATGCGCAAGGGGGAGTAGGTGGTAAAGCTAAAGGATTGCACCGCTTCGGTGGTGAGCGGCCCTTCCGCCGAGGGTGTATTGGGCCCAATATTGACGGTGACAGTCGTGCCGGCTGGAAATTCCTTTTCGGCGCGGAAGGCCAGCCAACGCCCTTCCAGCGTCTGCTTGACCATGCCACTGACATTGGCATCGGCAGCCACTTCTTCGTCCGTGGCAAGATGCACAGCATACGTTTTGCCCCCGGCGGTAACAGTAACAGTTTCGAGCACCGCCGCCGGATCGATGCGCTGGTCAAAGCTGACAAAGATCAAGGGGTTCAACGGCTGCGGCCCAGCACTGGGATAGGTGTATTCCAGCTTGGGCGGCGGCGTACGGAAACTCCAGGTAACGGCAGTGGCGAGTTCCCCACCAGTTGCTGACTTTGTGCCGGCAGGAATTTCAACCGTGTATTCAGTGGCTTTGGGAAAGCGATCAATCTCATCTGATTTATATTCAAAAGTGAGAGTTTTGGTCCCCAGCCACTTCCAGACGCCGGGCAATTCCGGCGTGATCTTCACCGGCACATCAGCGGCGCTCAGTTCGGCCAGCGTGGTAAGCGGAACCATCGGTTGATTAAAAGTTACACTGAGGAAAGGGGCAATGGGAATTTCACCTTCTGGGGCAAAACGCAAAACCTCCAGCGTACCACTCGCAACTTCGGCACTGTCTATCGTTTCTGTTGCCGTGGGTGGAAAGGTTTCTTCTAGGGTAGCGCCGGGGCGCGGTGGCGGCAAAACTTCCTCTGGCAGGCGGAACTCCTGTTGGTCGGTCGCTTCGGTTTCCAGTGGCGGCAAGCGATCCAGAATGGTCTGGACGGCGGCATCGGGCAAGGGTTCCGTTGCGGCTACAGTGTTTGGTTCAGTGGTGATAGGTTGTTCGCTACCCTCACTCAACGTAATCTGCAACCCACCTGTGCCATTGCCGGTTGGGATGTCATCAACAATCACTTGGGATGAGAGGCTGTTCATGGGACTGCGCGCTGTTGCTCTCTTCATAGAACTCCCTTGCCATCCAGGCGCAAGTAAGCCCACTACCACCAGCAGGGTAATGAATCTACCGGCGCGACGACCATGGATCAAATTACCAAAATAACGTTGCATAGACCTAGCTCCTCAGTTGATTAGGTGCATAAAGAAGTAAAGCGCGTAGCCACCTTTTGGTTCAGCACATTGGAGACGGGTAGGTGGGTTAGATTGTTCCCAAAATTACATAGGACTTACGCCGGCTGAGCTTGTCGAAGCCGGCTTCGACAAGCTCAGCCGGCGTAAGAACGGGTATTTCGCGTAAGCCCTAAATTACAATAATTTTTGTAACCACTGAATTGAACCAGCGCCGAGTAGGATCAGAATAATATATTTAATACTTTTGCCAACCGCCGCGGCAAGTAAAAAGCGCAGCACAGGCATTCGTATCACGCCGGCGACAATGCCGGCAAAGTCAAACAGCGGAAAGGGCAACGCGGCCAGAAGCGCAAGGATCAAAACGCCATAGCGGTGTGTCATCTGCCGCACCCACTCAAATTGCGCCTGCCGTCGGGGTGGGATTAGCGCGCTGCCGCCGGCGCCGGCCGCATAACCGGTCAATTCACCCAATGCGCTGCCAATTCCGGCTACAATGCCCAGCACAATCGGATCAAGCGATGGACTCATAGCAATGATAATCGCCAATCCTGGCGCGGGTAGGACAATAGTGGCGCTGGCAATCAGGCTAATTACAAAAGCGCCTACATAGCCCCAACGGCCCAACTGTCCAATCAGCGCCGGGTTAAGCGCCACCCAGAAACTGACCAGACAGATCAGCACGACAACGATAACGCCCGCCCAGCGCTTCTGTTTTTCGTCAATCCTATCCCACCAGGTAGGGCGTGCGGCGGCAAGATCAGGGGCAACCGGAGTTGGCTCTTCTGGTATCATTCCATTTGCTCCTGGTAGGTGCGGTTTGCAACCGCACGCCCTCTTAGTTTCGCGAGCTTGTGCGGTTGCAAACCGCACCTACGGTACTTACGAATGACATTGACCTGCAACTTGCTACCTTCCACCTCCTACTTTTCCTCGATTGTCACCGTTACAATCGTATCTTGATCGGTAAGCTGGGCCAAGACTTCGGTGCCACTGACCACGCGGGCAAAGAAGCTAAAGCTGGCATTGGCTTCGGGCGGGGGCGGCATAATGGCGATGAGCAGTTGGCTGCTGCTATGGTTGGGGCTAACACCCTGGAAAGGTACATAGGCAATGGCCCCAGCTTCCAGGGTGCCGGTAATGCCTGTTTCGGCGGCGATTTTATAGCCGGCGTCACTGGTTGGGTTGCTGTCCGGCGAACCAAGCACCATCAACTCGCCGGGGTTGACCTGATTGATCGGCACCCCGTCGTAGAAACCTACCCTGGATAATACAACAAAATTATTCACGGACACCGGCGCGGTATCATCGTACAAGGCAATGATCAGGTCACCTTTCGCCGTTTTCATGGTCGCCGTATATTGCTTGGCTGTATCGATTACCATCTCCGGCGCAGTATTGAAATAGTTGGCGCGTTCTGCCGGCGCAATGGTAGCCAGGGCGCGCGCATCCCCTTCCAAACTGGTGGCGGCAAAGGGTGTGGGCGTGACGGTCGGCGTGGGCGTCGGTGGCGGCGGCGGCAGAATGCTCTCATCCGTTTCCTCGATCAACACGGTGTAGAGGATGTCCCCGGGTACGTCAGTCGGTTGACTGGGGTCGCGCAAGGTGAGTTGGTTGAGCACATCCTGCCCTTCGATCACTTCACCAAAGATGGTGTGCAGGCCATTCAACCAACCTGTGGGCGCATAGGTGACAAAAAATTGGCTGCCATTGGTGCCTGGCCCAGCGTTGGCCATCGCCAGGAGACTGGGGCGATCAAAGGTGAGCGCAGGAACAATCTCATCCTCAAATTGGTAGCCCGGGCCACCACTGCCAGTGCCGGCTGGGTCGCCGGCTTGGGCCATAAAGCCTTCCAAGACGCGGTGAAAGATCGTGTCGTTGTAATAGCCCTCGCGCGCCAAGAAGACAAAATTGTTAACGGTAATAGGCGCGCGATCAGCAAAAAGCTGCGCCTTAATATCGCCGCGCTGCGTCTTAAGAGTAGCATAGTAAAATTTGCCGGTGTCAATGGTCATGGTTGGGGGCGCCGTATACATGCCATCGCGCGCCAGCGGCTCAAGTACACTAGCCGATCCCTCGGCCACGATTTCCGGTCTTGCTACTTCAGCCACAGGGGCTGCCGCTTCTTGGGCTGCTGGCGTGGCTGTAGCCTCGGCAACAGCGGCAGCTGTTGCTGGTGTTTCTGTGGCGGGTTCGGCGGGTGTTGCTGCTGTGTCGGTGCTACTCTCCGTCACACCCTGTGTCGTACAGGCAGCCAAGCTGAGGCTTATTACAAGCAGCAACATACCTACCGCCATCTGAAGTGAACGTCTGGTATGCGCCAAACGATTGAGCGGTGTTGCCGAAGCACTAAAAAACGTCTGTAAAATATTCAATCCAAACTCCTTTACGATGTATATTCTGTTTCATTCTACACTATTTAATTAGCTCATGACGGCCGACGACCGACGATGGTTCATCGTTATGAACATCTGTCTACTCAGTTTCGCCCAAGTGTATTAGTACAGCATTAGCGAAATTGTGATGGAGTAGCCGTAGGTCATCGCCTCTGGCGTGACAAGCTTCCTGATTTCAGTCATGCACCACTAAGTGAGCATCTAAAAATAACTTCCCGATTTACACCTGACAGGTTTTCGGAAACCTGTCAGGTGTGGCGGAACTTATTTTTAGACAATTACTAAAGGAACGAACACCGGCATATGTCACGCCAGAGGCGATGACCTACGATTGCTTACCAAACCTTCGCTAACGGTGTACTAGGCACTCAACTCGGCCTGATGCCGCCATTGCGAAATTCCAGCCACCAGAGGCCGTAGAGCGCGATGAGCAGAAAGATGCCACCGACAATGGTAGCTTCGAACAAGTTGGCCTGGGTGATAAAGATTGCCGCCAAGCCCACCGCGCCAGAAAGTAGATAACAGAGCAACACAGCCTCGCGTCGGCTGCCGGTCAGGTGCGCGAAGCGGTGACTGATGTGATCCTTGCCTGGGGTGGTTAAGGGATTCTTGCCACGGCGTAGACGGCTAATAAAGACCAGGGTTGTGTCAAAGACTGGAATGCCCAATACTAAGACTGGGATCATCCAGGTGATGGTGTCGCTGTTGCTGGGAAAGCGCAACTTGATCCCAACCGCGGCGAGCAGAAAACCTAAAAAGAGACTACCCGTGTCACCCATAAAAATATGGGCCGGGTTCCAGTTATAGACCAAAAAGCCCGCACACGCACCAGCCAAGGCGGCGGCCAATGTGCCGACCAGATATTGATCACTAAGCGCAGCCAGCAGGGTAAAGAAGACCGCCGCGATCATGGCCAGCCCACCGGAAAGACCATCCATATTGTCCAGCAGGTTCATGGCATTTGTGATGCCGACCACCCACGCAACGGTGATGAGAATATCGAGCCACCCACCCCACAAACTGAGTTGAACGCCGCTATAGATCAGAATGCCGGCAGCCAGCAATTGACCCATCAATTTGACATAACTACCCAACCCCCAACGGTCATCCACGACTCCCATTAAGCTGACCAACGTTGCTCCCAAAAAGATGCCCACAACTTCATTGATATAGCGTCGATCGCCGAGCAGCAACAGTACAACGATAAAGGCAATATAGATGGCAGCGCCACCTAAAAGCGGCACGGGTCTGGCATGAATTTTGCGCGCGGCCGGCTGATCAATTACCCCAAAGTGCAAGGCCACTAAACGCATGACCGGCGTTCCACCGATTGCTAATATCAAGGCACTGGCGGCCATCAGTAAATAGGGAGTCATGGAAGTTCTCATCCTCTGGCAACAATTACGAATTACGAATTGAATATTAGTTGATTAGGGTATTCACGCTCCCAAGCTTATCACGGTATTGGCGCTACTTCTGAATCCCCAATCACTTAATTCCTAATTCTTATAAACCATCCAGAAATTGCTGAACCGCCGCTTTTTGGTCATCGGGGGCCAGTTGTAGGGCTTGCTCGCCAAATTGACGCGCATTATCAAGCTGACCCACCCTTTGGAGGGATTGGGCAATGTTGAGTGGATGTTGAAAATTAGTCGGCTCCAGCGCCATAAGCGCTTGGGCAATCTCAACCACCATGCGATCATTCTGCTGACCGTTGTAGAGGTTACTCAATAATTTTAGCGTTTCCAGATCTTCGGGGGCCACCTGGCGAATGGCTTCATATTGGGCGATCACCTGCTCGGTTTGGCCCTGTTCTTGATAGATCTGGGCCGCGATGGTACGTAACTGTTTGATGTCGCCTGCTTGTTCTGGGCCAAGCAAAGCCGTGGCCTTTGCCACCCATTCTAATGCTAATTCCGGCTGCTTGTTGTCGCGATAGAGCAACGCCAAGTTGCGCATGGCGCTGATATTGTTGGGTTGTCTTTCCAAAACTTTGAGATTGGACTCAATGGCTTTGGGCAAGTTGCCAAGACGGGCATAGGCCACGCCCAAGAAACTATACATCTGCGGTGTGGGATTAAAGTTGGGATGCTCAATCATCTTGGCAATGCCATCTTCAAGCAGATCGACGACCTGTTGGTACTGCTGTCGGCGATCGTAAAAGTCTGCCAGGAGCAGATAGCTCTGTTCAAAATAGGGATCCAACTCTAACGCGTGGCGATAAGCGGCCATCGCTTCATCATCTTCGCTGCGCGCCAGATGAGCGTTACCTTTTTCATTCCACAAATGGGCTGCGTTCGGACTTAATGTCACCGCCATCTGATATTCGCCGATACTGGCATTGAGCTTGGCTTGTCGTTCTGCGGCATCACTGGTTAGATCCGACCAAGTGCGGTAGAGACGCGCAAGATTGGCGGTGTGATCCGTGTTAAGGGGATTAATACGCTGGGCTTCGCGCAAGACTATTTCTGCCGAATGCAACAGATCTGCCCGGCTCATTTGGGAGACTTTATCGGGCGTCAACGCTAATACATCATCAACGGTGGCAGTAGTCGCCAGCGGATAGGTGCCTGGCGTTGTGGTCGCTTTGGCCTGTTCTAAGAGCGCCCGTCCTAGGAAGAGCATGTAATGGTCTTCCGTTTTGCGTGCAGCCAGGGCGCGGCGGTAAAGCTCGATGCTGCTAACCCAGTTGGACTGGTTATCAAATTGCTGCCCTTGTTTGTAGATAATATCGGCGCGCACCAAAGCCACGTTGACGGTGCTGATCACAAAGAAGACAAAGACCGCCATCGCCACACCAGCGACCAAGCTGAGGGCCGGTCGCGTGGCGAATGCCATCCGCTCGCGCAGACGGGGCCAGGCGTAGATCGTACCGGCGACAATCAGCCACACAATGATCAGCCAGGTGTAAAAGGCAAAATGTCCCGCGACATGGGTGAGTTGATCATCCAATGTGTTGCCGCCGGAGCCAGGCACCAAGCGCCAAGCTTGGATCAGCCCATAGAGGAGCCAACCGCCCCAGACAACCGCCGCATGCAGACCATAGCCACGTAGCCACCACTGCAGGGGTGGTGCTTTGCGTTGGGCCAATGATTCCACCGTCAAACCCACGGTTGCACTCAAGAGCCAGGTAAAGAGCATCAAAAAGAAGATATAGGGGCTGCCCACCAATTGCCCGCTGACGGGGCGCTGGGTAATGCTGCTAAACAGAACATCGATAGCGCTACGTTGTTGCGTGCCATTGGTCGTATAGATAAAGACAAAGGTAAAGAAAATCAGCAGATCAGTCATCACGGTGGCCGGTAATGCCGAAGCGGTGGTCAAGGGCGCGCGGCGGGGATTGCTCACCTTTACGGGTGGCGCTTTCCGTCCTTTGCGCAGATTGCGGTTTTCTTTAGGTTCAACCGACTTTTCTTCTTCTGCCATTACGGGCTGCTCTTCCAACTCTGCGGCCAGGGCTTGGGCAGCCGAAAAGGCTATGGGTTGCGCCCAGCGCATGCCCAGCACCAGCAAGGTGGCTGTTTGCACCCAGAAGTAGGTGCGCGTAGAGGCAATGGCGATCCCAAAGTGAATTTCGACAAAGTGGGCGGCCACCGTAGCCATAATGGTGATGATCAAGAGTTGGCGGGGAATATCCCGCGGCTCTAATTTGATATCAGCGTGCAAAAAGGCGGCGGCCGTGACATAGAAGAAAAGCCCAGCAATGACCCCAGCCGGCAAGGCTACGCCAAAGAAGCGCCAGGAGCCATCGGTCACTAAAAAGTAGACAACGGCAACTAGACTAAATCCCCCCAGGAAAAGGCCGAAGAGCAGATTATCACGCCGGTTCGCCAACAGGCCGAGCCAGCGTAGCGCCCAGTAGAAGATCGCAATAAAGAGCGACATGTAGGCGACAAAGCCGAGAATGCCGGTGATGACCAAGCTATCCCAAGTTTCATTATGCGATCGATCAGGGCTGGCATTGCGCGCTTCCACATGCGCCAAATCGGGCGGATAAAAGGGATTGTAGGCCACCCACATCGCTTCGGGGCCATAGCCCACTAAGGGTCGCAGCCAATTCACTGCGTCCTTGCTGCCATCAGGATAGTTCAGAGGCTCGTGTGGGCGCACCATGTTGGAGGCCCCTTCCCAGATCAAAATACGCACTTGGGCGGTGGTACTTTCCTGGTTGAGCAGTTGTGTGAAGCGGCCAACATAGGGAATCGGACGTAGAAAGTCGAAAAAGGCCGTAGTGTTCATCAAAACCAAGATCAAGACACCAAACAAGCCAACGCCCACCCAACCCAGCGTCAGTTGGCGATAGTAGCGTGGTCGCACCGCCGTGAGCAGCAGCAAGACGAAGAGATAGGAACCCAAGAAGAGACCCAACCACGGCCCGCGACTCTGTGTCCAGAAGATCGCAAGAAGCTGCACCATCAAAATAAAAAGATAGGAACCACCCGCCAAAGCCACCGGCATTTCCTGATCTTCCTGCGCTTCGCGTGGATAGACGCCCAGGAGCAGAGCAAAACTATTGTAGACCCGCTCTAAGGTAAAGAATAGCGCCATAATCAGATAGGCGGCCAGGAAAATCGCATTACCCGCATTGCCGGCCACACGCGTCGTCACATCGCCACCCCAGGGCAGCGGATCATGGTCATAATGTTGAATCACCCCATAGATAGCAATGGGCAAGCTGGTAATGATGATCGCATGTTGCAGACGGCGCAACTGTTCCGGTCGGCGCAGATGGGCGGCAGTCAGAATGGCAATGATCACGTAGCTGAGAAAAGAATAGGTCCCTTGCAGCCGTTGATAGGAGCCAAACCAACTGACAAAGCGCGCCAGGCTA
>Ga0163153_10008164_pt1 | contig 10996 bp, 11 predicted proteins | sample OliLakLV19MP6IB1_FD_148629 | JGI IMG/M metagenome (GOLD analysis project Ga0163153, IMG submission 148629) | Freshwater microbial mat bacterial communities from Lake Vanda, McMurdo Dry Valleys, Antarctica - Oligotrophic Lake LV.19.MP6.IB-1 | ecosystem: Environmental > Aquatic > Freshwater >... | reverse complement strand
GGCTAGAGGTTTCCACATGTCGCTGTTAGTTATTTTACTATTTCAACACCTTTCCAAAATGCCACTCTGCCTTTGATCGATTTTGCTAATTCACTTGGGTTGGCATAGTACCATACAGCATCTTTGTTTTCTTTGCCATCCACATTCAGTGAATAATAATTAGCTGTGCCCTTCCAATGGCACACCGTCTCAGTATTGCTGGGCTTTACTAATTCTTTCTTCATTGAAGATTCAGGAAAATAGTGGTTCCCTTCAATTACGACAGTGTCATTACTCTCAGCAATTACCTGTCCGTTCCAAATAGCTTTCATAATAGTAGTATAGTTAATTATGAACCTTTAACCAACTGTTATCGATTTAAATTCACTCCCCGATTGCCCTTTCTGTCAATTGGTTGACAAAATCTCATTTTAATATTTATTTATATGAGTACTCAATACCTTAACCTTCTTAACTTCCCCTTGCGTTTATTTTACTACCGTTACTATGCTTCATCCCAAACTTGAATCCTGGAAATCAAAAGGGCAAGCCTTTCATTTTAAAGGCCATGAAATTTTTTACATAATAGAGCTCAAGTGCATTCGTCAACACATTGAATTGGTTCTTTGTTTGTTTCATCCTATATGGTTTTATCGATTTTGATTAATAAAATTATTATGCCAAAAATTATAATGAGAGATGAACTTCTTTTGTGAAAATATCTGTGGAATTTTGTCCACGCATTTTCCCCGCATTTCGTAAATCGTTTTCTCAAATCGCTGGTGGTAAAAATTATTAACACTAAAAATCATGTATGAGCGCCCAGATGGATGCCATGAAAAAAACGGCTTAAGGCAGGACTTTTGCATTGATGCCCATACAAATGCTTTTGAAAAGCGATGGAGCGAAGCACAAATGATGGAGGCAGTGATAGGTGTTACTAAATCATTCATCTCCAGCTATTTCTTTGCGTGAAGGATTACATCAAGGATTTCTAACACATCGGAATCCTACATTGGAAGTACCCGAATCAAACGCAGCAGCCTGACGGGCCGAAGGGCGGTAGTTACTACAATAGTTTTCGGCACAGAGATAGGAACCTCCTTTAATAACATGCTTTTTCGCAAATGGCTCTGGCGGGTCATAGCTTTTTTCCGAACCAGAAGGATTGTTGACAAGATTACCTGATAAGGAAGCGTAATAGTTTGCGTCATAAAAATCAGATGTCCATTCCCAAACATTGCCAATCATATCATACAGGCCATAGCCATTCGGTGGAAATGATTTCACCGGTGCTGTACCACCAAATCCATCCAACATGAGGTTGCGCACAGGAAATGCTCCCTGATACGTGTTGGCCATAAACTTTCCATCAGGTTGTAATTCTGTTCCCCAACTGAAGGGTAAACCCTCTTTTCCTCCTCTCGAAGCGTATTCCCACTCCGCTTCTGTTGGAAGGCGCTTGTGCTTCCACTCGCAATACGCCTGGGCATCTTGTAACGATATGTGTACTACAGGATGGTTCCAACGATTTTCAAGATTACTTTCGGGACCTTCCGGATTTTTCCAGTTAGCTCCTTCCTCCCAGCGCCACCATTGGGAATAGTCTTCCATGGATTGATCGGGCTTATCTGGTTGAAAAAAAACTACTGACCCCGCCACAAGCAACCCATCGGGTGGAGGAGTGCCGGGGGGTAACTGAGTCTTAAGCTCCTCCCAGATTGGCGCCACTTCAGCGACAGTGACATAGCCCGTACTCTCTGTAAATTTTTTGAATTCAAGATTAGTCACTTCTGTCCTGTCTATAAAAAAGTTATTTACCTTGACGGGATGCGCAGGCCCTTCTACAACAAACTCGGGTGAGTCTGAGCCCATCTGAAATGTTCCGCCTCGTATCAATTGCATTTCATTGGGTGACTTTTCAGCAGTACCTGTTTGATCTGCTTCCGTATTCTTTTGGGTTGAACAATGAACCTGCATCATCAAAATCAATACGGCCAAAAAAAATCTATTCACTGTAATATGTTTTATTGAAAATATAAATGTTGCCATTTGAAAATCCCGGGGAACAATAAACTCCTAAATTTTAATTTTTATGAAGTTGATTTCATTAATGGAGAACACTTAAACGATTAAAAAGTCCCCGAATTTATGGTTTTGTTTTTATTTCAACCCCCGGTCCGACTTGGTCTTTTTTAAATCTAAATTGTATTGAACCGCCTGAATTTTTTGGCCATAATGCAGGCTGGCATTCACTTCGTAGCCAAAGAGCAACACAACCGTGAGCAGCTGTATCCAAATCATGATCGCGATGAGCACGCCTATTGAACCATAGATCTTATTGTACGTACCAAAGTTGGTGATGTAGTAGGAAAATCCATACGATACGCCTAGTCCCGCAAAAGTGGCAAGTACTGAACCAACCGAAAAAAAACTCCAGTTAAAATGGACCGAGGGGCCAAAATAATAGATACATGATATCACGATAAAGAACAAAATGAAGATGACCAGAAAACGAAGTATAAACAAAAAATAAATGGTGTAGTAATCTAAGTTTAGATTCAGTTTCTGCGCATTAACGGCAACGTAATCAATGGCAATCTGACCAACCACCAGTAATGTAACCGCTGTAAAAAGTGCCACCGCCAGCATAACGGTAAGGGCAAAAGCTGTCAGCCGCATTCGAAACAGGCCGCGTTTGTCAATGGTGCGGTAGCATGAATTAAAAGCACGCATCAGTGCCACCATGCCACTGGTTGCCAGGTAAACCGCAAACAGGAATCCAAACGTAAGCAAACTTCCACGCTGGTTTTTAATGATGTCTTCAATAGTACTGGCTACTTCACCAAACATACTGATCGGCATCACCTCACGAATAAATTCCATAATATTCTCCTGGCTGATGATCGGAAAATACTCAGAGAGAAAGGGTATGAGGGTGAAAAAAAATATTACAGCCGGGAAAATCGCCAAGGTGAAATTGAATGCCACACCATTGGAACGATCGAGTATCTCGTCCTCTTCAATATTATGAAGGAAGATTTTGAAAAACTTATAAAGCGATAGTCCACCGTATCGCTTGAACTTAATTTTTTTCAGCCAGTTTCTTCCAGAACGGGCCCTGGTATACTGGAGAATTCGCTTGCGGGTAACGTACTTCATCCAAAATAAAGTTTCAATACATCTAGAAAAACTTGCGGTGGACGGCAGGGTCGCCCGGTATTCTTATCTACAAACGCTAACGTTGTCTCGCCCTGGTGAATCAGCTTTCCTTCACCATTAAAAATTTCATATTCAAATCGTATTCTTACACCTGGCTTTTCGCGAATGGTCGTCACGATCTTCAAATGATCATCATACAAAGCGGCACTTAAAAATTTTGATTTATTCTCCAGCACCGGCATCATCACACCCATGGCTTCCAATTCTTTGTAGGTAAGACCCAATTTTCTTAGACTCTCTACCCTTCCTACCTCATAGTACATGGCGTAGTTACCATAATACACATAGCCCATCTGGTCTGTTTCGCCATAGCGGACGCGAATGAATGTTTCTGAAGTATACATCCTTTACTTTTTTTGTCCGCTTTTTCTAAGCGCCTCACCTTTTTTTATCTCAATAGTCAAAGCGGTTTGATATTTACGTGCGTTCTTGTTGTGTTCTGTTAATGTGGAGGCAAAATTATGATAGCCCGAAAAATCTTCTCTGGCACACATGTAAATATAATTGTGCTTTTGATAATTAAGCACAGCGTCAATAGTGGCAATCTGTGGCATATTGATAGGGCCCGGAGGCAGACCTGCGTTCCGGTAAGTATTGTAAGGCGAATCAACCGCTTTGTGTTCGTTCAATACTCGCTTTATGGTGAAGTCGCCCACGGCAAATACCAATGTAGGATCGGCCTGCAAAGGAATATCTTTTTTCAGTCGGTTAATATATAAACCGGCAATGACAGGTGCCTCATCGGGCTTCACACTTTCGGCCTGCACAATGGAAGCCAGTGTGGATACTTCTTTCGGTGTCAGCCCTAACTCTTTTGCCTTGGCAAGGCGTTCTTCATTCCAGAACTTCTTGTATTCCGAAAGCATCCGGTCAATGAATTCATCCGGCAACACATTATAATATACCTGGTACGTGTTGGGTAAGAACATTCCAATTACATTTTTACGAGTAAATCCTTCCTGGTTAGTGGATAGAAAATCGTCCATGGCCTCATTAAACTCCGATGGAGAAACACCTATATTTTTGGTGATCTTTCCTGCCAGTTCATCCAAAACGCGCACATTGGTAAAGGTCACATTCACAGCCTGTCGCTTTCCTGATTGAAGAACCTGCAACGCCTGCCGGTTGGTCATATTACTTCGAAGTGAATAACGGCCGGGAATAATGTTTTTATCATAATCATACATGCGCGCCAGGAAACTGAACGACACCATATCATTTACAAAACTTCCTTTACCAAGGTCTTCCTGTACTTTGCGAAACGTGACCCCCGACCGGATGGTAAATACCCGGTCATCCCTGTCTACCAGAATGTTTGGCGTGTAGAGAATCTGATAGCCATAGAAAATAAACGTGATCGTTAGGGTGGATAGGATCAGGAAAAATGCGAGCTTCTTTTTTGGAACTTCAGCCATATTAGAAAATTGAAGGTCCAAATTTACTAAAATGACAGCAGAGAACTGCGATAATGTTATTTGAGTTACCTTGCTTTGGTTTCAACCGTACTCATGCCAGCAGAGTTTTTATCGATACATCCTGTCAATCCGGAGCCCCGAAAAATAGCGCACGTGGTGGAATTAGTAAGGGAAGGCGGCATCATTGTGTATCCTACCGATACGATTTACGGAATCGGGTGTGACTTGCTAAACCGCAGGTCGGTTGAGCGGCTTTGTCACATCATGGAGATAAAACCTCAAAAACTCAATCTTTCATTTATCTGCAGCGATCTCAGCCATATTTCAAAATATGTTAAACGCATCGACACGCCTGAGTTCAAAATTCTGAGAAAACTTTTGCCAGGTCCGTTTACATTCATCTTTGAGTCGAGCAGTCATGTACCCAAAATTCTGGATGTCAATAAAAAAACCGTGGGCATCCGCATTCCCAACCATCCCATCCCTCTTGAAATTGTTAAACTTCTTGACAATCCGCTGATTACCTCTTCCATCAAGGATGATGATCACATTAAGGAATACACCACCGACCCCGAAGAAATTTATGAGGACTTTAAACATAAGGTGGATCTGGTCATTGACGGTGGCACCGGAGAAAACATTCCTTCCACGATTGTGGACTTCACCAGCGGAGAGCCTGTTGTAACACGACAAGGTCTTGGTCAATTTGAATGGTAATAAATTCAAGGTTCAGGGTTTAAAATTCCACATTGAGCCGAGGTTATTAGTTTTGAATCTTAATCAGAAATCTTGAAATCAGCTTTAATAGATATTCACTATCTGCCTTCACTGGAGTATTTCTGTGCACTTCAGCGATTTGATGCAATCGAGTTGGAAAAGCATGAACACTATGTGAAACAAAGCTATCGCAATCGCTGCTACATCAACACAGCTCAGGGTCTGGAAATGCTGATTGTACCGCTAACATCGAAACATGGAAAAGTGGTTATTAAAGACATACGCATCGATTATAGCAAGAAGTGGCAAAACAATCATTGGAGAACCATTGAATCCGCCTATCGAAAAGCACCCTATTTCGAATTTTATTCCGATAACTTGAGAACTCTTTTATACCGCAATCATGATTTCCTGTTCGACCTGAACCTGGAATTGCTGTCATTCTGTCTTACATCTATTCGCCTCCATCCATCTCTCTCAGTTAGTGTGTCCTACGAAAAAGAACCCGCTTCTCCTGTTTTTGATCTGCGATCGCAGATAAATCCAAAGAAACCGGCTTCGGGCCGCGACTTTTACAAACCCGTGTCATACCATCAGGTTTTTGGCAGTGGATTTGTAGAAAACCTTAGCCTGATAGACTTACTGTTTTGTGAAGGACCCAGGGCACCCTCCCTGCTTTTCGCTTCACGGAAAGGATATCTGAACAAATAAAATCATAAACTTGTTTTTTGGAGGGATTATCTTAAAGATGCGGTGGTTGATTATACCCATCCTGCCTTTTGAATAATCATTCTTAAAACTTTACATTTACATTACTCAAGATTATGGCAAATATGGAAGCAAAATTTTCTAACCGCGTGAAAGAAGTAATTTCTCTAAGTCGGGAAGAAGCACTACGACTAGGTCACGATTATATCGGCACCGAACACCTTTTGTTAGGTATGATTCGCGAAGGCGAAGGTGTAGCCGTTGGCGTGATGAAAAAATTGGGAGTCCCGCTGGATGAACTCCGCGCAGAAATTGAGAAAGTATCGAAAGGCACCGCCACCCATGAGATAAAGAACCTGGCGAACATTCCATTAACCAGAGCCTCTGAAAAAGTATTGAAGATCACCTACCTGGAAGCCAAGATCTTCAAAGCTCAACTAATTGGAACTGAGCATTTATTGCTTTCCATCTTACGCGACCCCGATAACCTCGGAACTCAAATATTAAACAAGTTTGATGTTGCTTACGATGTGGTGAAAGAAATGCTGGAATACCAGAACGATCAACCTACTTCTGCCTCTGATACAGATGATCCGGATGATGATTCATCGAAAATGTTTGGAAGTGGTGCAAATCCCAGCGGCAAAGAGAAAAAAAGTACAGAAAAATCACGCACGCCTGTCCTCGATAATTTTGGCCGCGATCTGACTAAACTGGCGGAAGACAACAAACTCGATCCGATAGTAGGCCGTGAAAAAGAAATAGAACGCGTAGCACAAATTCTTAGCCGCAGAAAGAAGAATAATCCTATTCTAATCGGTGAACCCGGTGTGGGAAAGACGGCCATAGCGGAAGGTCTTGCCTTGCGCATAATACAGAAAAAAGTATCACGCGTGCTCTTTGGCAAACGTGTTGTTACCCTGGATTTAGCTTCGCTTGTTGCTGGCACAAAATACCGTGGTCAGTTTGAAGAGCGCATGAAGGCGGTGATGAATGAATTGGAAAAATCGCCAGATGTAATTCTGTTCATCGATGAGCTACATACCATTGTCGGTGCCGGTGGCGCGTCCGGATCATTGGATGCTTCCAACATGTTTAAACCCGCATTGGCACGCGGTGAAATTCAATGCATTGGAGCCACTACGCTGGATGAATATCGTCAATACATTGAAAAAGATGGAGCCCTTGCCCGTAGGTTTCAAATGGTGTTGGTAGATTCTACTTCCGTAGATGAAACCATTCAGATACTGGAAAACATCAAAGAGAAATACGAAGATCACCATCATGTAAGCTATACGAAGGAAGCGCTGGAAGCATGTGTGAAATTATCGGACCGCTACATCAGCGATCGCTTTTTGCCAGATAAAGCCATTGACGTGATGGACGAGGCCGGTGCGCGTGTTCACATCAACAACATTCACGTGCCCGAAGATATTGTGAAGTTTGAAGAAGCGATTGAAGACGTGAAGAAAGAAAAGAATCGCGTGGTGAAAAGTCAGAAGTATGAAGAGGCTGCACAACTTCGCGATAAAGAGAAGAAACTGATCGAGCAACTCGACCTGGCAAAAGCTCGCTGGGAAGAAAAAACCCGCACAGAAAAATATACGGTTACCGAAGACAACGTAGCCGATGTTGTGGGTATGATGACGGGTATTCCTGCCAATCGTATTGCCCAAAAAGAAAGTAATAAGTTATTGGGCATGGCTGACCAGTTGAGTGGAAAAGTAATCGGCCAGGAAGAAGCCATTAAAAAACTAACGAGGGCAATTCAACGCACACGCGTGGGGCTCAAAGATCCGAGAAAGCCCATCGGTTCTTTTATTTTCTTAGGCCCTACCGGTGTTGGAAAGACGGAGTTAGCCAAAGTGCTCGCCAATTATTTATTCGACAAAGAAGATACCCTGGTGCGCATTGACATGAGTGAATACATGGAGAAATTCTCTGTATCACGTTTGGTGGGTGCCCCTCCCGGTTACGTAGGTTATGAAGAAGGCGGACAACTTACCGAAAAAGTAAGACGCAAGCCTTACTCAGTGGTGTTATTAGATGAAATTGAAAAAGCACACCCTGACGTTTTCAATATTTTGTTGCAAGTGCTGGATGATGGAATTCTTACGGATGGCTTAGGCCGCAGAGTAGATTTCAGAAACACGATCATCATCATGACTTCCAATATTGGCGTTCGCGATCTGAAAGACTTTGGTGCCGGAATTGGCTTTGCCACCAAGGCAAAGCGGGAAAATGAAGAGGAGTTGATGAAGTCAACCATTCAAAGCGCTTTGAAACGTGCATTCAGTCCTGAGTTTCTGAACCGATTGGATGATATTATTGTGTTCAACTCGTTGAAACGAGAGGACATCCATAAGATCATTGATCTTAGCCTTGGAAAACTTTTTGCGCGCATCACCACATTGGGATACAATGTTGAACTCACGGATAAGGCAAAAGACTTTCTGGCGGAAAAAGGATACGACCAGCAATTTGGTGCCCGTCCTTTGAACAGGGCCATTCAAAAATACCTCGAAGATCCGGTAGCAGAAGAAATCCTGAAAGGTGAAGTAACCGAAGGCGGAACCATTATGGCCGACTATGAAGGCATCGGTGATTTACTTACGATTAAAATAAAAAAACCAAAGGCTTCTTCGAAAGAAAAGAAAAGCGAGTAATCGATGTTAATACTAAACACAAAAGGCGGGGAATCCCGCCTTTTGTGTTTAGTACCAATTATAAAATTCAATAGCTTCCTAAATACTTTCTCAAAAACCACTCCGTAGCAATCAAACCAAGAAGCAGGAAAAATACCCACTTGAGATTGATCAGTTGATTGAATGTTTCCTCTGAATGAATGAGACTGGCGGCTTTCGTTTTCTCCAGATCGATGGCTAAGAAAGCTAGTTGATCGGATCGGTAAAACTTGCCTCCGGTTTCACCAGAAAGCTTTCGCAATAAACCAAAATCAGCAGTGAGATTTTGGGCTTCAATGTTTTGTGCTTTCACTAAAAACTGGCCGTTTACTTCTTCTGTTTTTTCATTTAGTGTGGTGGAGGCTTTAAATCGATACACACCTTCTTTCAATCCACCTATGCGATAGCGCGAACCTCCCGGGCTCGTGGTATAACTGTAGCTGGTAACCTTACCTTGTCCATCACGCAATTGCAATTGAATTGTGTTTCCATATACCAACTCAAATAGATCATTGTACACCTGGCTTTCAATCACTGCCGGCTCTGAGTCTGAAAATTCATTCTGCAAAGGAAAGCTTCGAAACTTTCGCTTGTCTTCGAGTGTGCTCAGGTATTGAATGAGTTTCGAAAATAGTTCATCAAACATTTCGGTGTTCCCATTGTCGGCAAACTCACTCAGGCGCCAGCGCCATAGTCCTTCCCCTATGAACGCTGCAATTTTTCTATCTCCCTCCTCCCAGCTAAGCAACAGAGGACGGTCGGTAGCGACACTTCCAATCTGTTGATAGAGCAACACATTTGCTACGGGGGGAAACGTGAACTTTCCAAACGGAACCTGCACGGGAGGATAGCGTGAGAAAACCCCATTGCTGTTTTCTGAAAAACCAAATTCACGAAACTCGCTATTCACAATCGGAGTAACTTCATCCCATTGCCCGCGATGCTCAAATTGAAGAGGAATTTGATAGGCCGGCAACTGTCTTAGATTCGTTTGACTTCCAATCATCATAAGAATAGAAGACGACCCTTTAGAAAGAGCATTGAAAACGGGCAATGTTCTGCCAGCCAAATCAATAGCCTGATGAAAAATAACAAGCTCTGCAGCACCGGGTTTCAGATAAGCAGCATCCGCATTAGCTACGCCCGGAATATGAACGACAAATTCATAATTGGAATTTTTTTCCACCACCGCTCTTAATGCTTTAATATCCGGATGCGGTGCGGGGGCCACCAAAACAATTTTCTTTTTACCATCCACCACTTCTATAAAAATGCTCAGGGCATTATTGCGTTTATTAAATTCCTGATCGAGCGGCTTCACTGAAATGTCATAGCGTTGAATCCCCTTTTCAATCGCATCCAATTGAAAATCAAAATCCACTAACGACTTCGTGCCCGTGTTTTTTTGTTGACTGGACAACACCTTTCCATCCTTCAGCACGCTTACTGTCACATCCTGGTTCTCGATGCCTTGCATCAGCACTTGCGCCTTCAGCGGAAATTGGTTTCCCTGATAGGCAACTTTATTATAGGCAACATTTTTTAAAATCAAATCAACCCGGGCGGTGGTATCACCCAAGCCAACCGAATAGATCGGAACACGCACGGGAGTATAAAGTGGTGAAGCACCGGAGTTGTAGATGCCATCGGATACCAGAACCACTCCGGCCAGGTTCCTCCCTTCAAATTCATTGACAATATTTTGAATACCTCTGTTTAAGTCGGAAGTAGCACTGTTTGCTCTCACTGCCGCAACATCATTACCCGTTAGGTCTTTCCACTTCACTTCATAGCCGGCCTTCTCAATGGCACTTTTGGATTCCCCTAAAGTGGTGGTGAGTTTTACCTGCGCAACAGAATCCATTACTTCTCCCACGGAAGTGGAGGAATCAATTAAAAATACCCAGGTGGGTTTTTCATATTCGTTTGTAATGAGTTTGAGAATAGGGCCCAGCAATAAGAAGGCAAGAAAAAAAACCACGATCGCGCGCAGGGCAAACAAAACCTGGTTAGTTCGTTTGCTCCAGGTGTAACTGGCCCGGTAAAGAATGTAGGCATAACCCACGCCCGCTACGAGGCACAGTAAAATAAAATAGGGTGAATGTTCAAATAAAAGTCGCTGCATGTTAATTCAAGGTCATGTTTCGTCTGGCTCAACATGACAAATAAAATTCAATCAGTAATTATACTTCTTATCCCACAATTTCTTTAGGTAATTTCTTAATTCCTCCTCGCGGGCATTTTTACCGGGCTCATAGAATTTAGTCTCTT